>ERZ827181.724-NODE-724-length-42052-cov-13.797509_pt1 | contig 42052 bp, 41 predicted proteins | sample MGYA00519778_ERZ827181 | MGnify/ENA primary metagenome ERZ827181 (study PRJEB31778, sample SAMEA3449273) | human gut metagenome | biome: human gut; feature: human-associated habitat; material: faeces | place: United Kingdom | collected 2010/2012 ...
GCAAGGCGCGCTCGAGATGCGCAGAAACGACCGGCCAAAGCCGGGTTCCGCGCTGCTGAAGCGTACCCTTCGTGCCCTTTGAACCGGAGCATGTCAAACGTTGGCTATTTTTCGTAGGCGCAGTCGGCGGGCGTCCAGCTTTTCAGAACGGGAATCATCTTGCGAGCGATTGCTTTGGCGCCTTCGAGGTCTTGCTCTCGGAAGTTGCCGCACTCCTTTTCGGTGGCGCCGGGCACATCGCCCTCGAAGCTGGCAATGAATGCGAGCATGTCATTGACAAGCTTGATGGCAACCTCGGGTTCCATGTTGCGCACGAGGAAATAGAAACCGGTACGGCACCCCATGGGGCCAACGTATATGACTTGGTCGGAAAGCTCGCTCGAGCGCACATAGGTTGCGAACAAGTGCTCGAAGCTATGGATGGCGGGGTAGGGCAGATAGGTGCCGCAGTTCGGCTTGACCATGCGAATGTCATAGGTGGTCACGTCGCCGTCAACTCGTGAGGTGTACATACCCTCAACGAGCTTGGTGTGATCGACGGCGAAGCTTGCGATTTGCTTGAGTTCCATAGGTCTTCCTTTGCAAAGGTTCGACGTAACGTTTCTTAATCAATATTGTATCGATGCTTTTGGCTGCGTTGCGGCTCTTTACGAATTTCGCTCAACGTTGCTAGTGCGATTATGCTGTAAGGTCGAGGTGCGTGGCGAACGCCGTTACTGCGACTCATGGCGATCCATGCGCGCGATGTCGCCCGCCTCCAAGCAGGCGACAACCACGGCGTTTTCGCGTGCAATGTTCCGCTCGCCGCTCGATATGGTTTGGCGGCCTGGCGTGCGGTGCATTGCGGCCGTGAGTGGTAGAATACAAAAGTTCGAGGGGCGCGCGGGCGCCCTTTGCCATCTTGCGAGGCGATGCTTCAAGGCTTCGCGAGAGAGCTTTCACAAGGATTGGAGAAGCAATGGCCCGACTTTTTGGAACCGATGGCGTGCGTGGCGTGGCGAACGTCGACCTTACCTGCGAATTGTCTTATAGGCTTGGGCAGGCTGCGGCATCGTTTATGGGCAAGACCATTGTCGTGGGCAAAGACACGCGCAAAAGCGGCGACATGCTCGAGGCGGCGGTGGTTGCCGGCATTACGAGCGCAGGCGGCGATGCGCTGCTTACGGGCGTTATTCCTACGCCGGCTGTGGCGCTGCTGGTTCGCGAACTGCATGCCGATGGCGGCATTGTGATTTCCGCATCGCATAATCCACCGGAGTATAACGGCATCAAATTCTTCGACGCGAATGGCTTCAAGCTTCCTGACACGGTCGAAGACGAAATCGAGAAATTCATTGCCGAGGGCGGTGTCGAAGGCCAAATCGCGCGTGCGAAAGAGGCGGGCGAGGAAGCCGAAATGCCCGTGGGCGATGAAGTTGGCGTCGCTCTCGAAGTCGAGGACGCGTGTGAGATGTATATCAACCATGCGGTCGAAACGGTAACGAGCCAGGGAATCAACTTCGACGGGCTTCACGTTGCGCTCGATACGGGCCATGGCGCGTCATCCCTCACGAGCGCAGAGGCGCTGCGCCGTTTGGGCGCGGAAGTCACCGTGATTAACGACGACTATGACGGCACCGACATCAACGTTAATTGCGGCTCCACCCATTTGGGCCCCCTGACTGAGCTTATGGCCGAATGCGGCGCCGACGTGGGTATTGCCCACGATGGCGACGCCGACCGCGTGATGCTCATGGCAAAAGACGGCACCGAAATCGATGGCGACATCGTCGAGGCGGTGCTTGCGGTCGATTTGAAGAATCGCGGCGAGCTGCCTCACAACACGGCGGTCTCCACCGTTATGACCAATTTGGGCTTCGTGCGCGCCATGGAGGCTCATGGCATTGACGTGCTACAGACCAAGGTGGGCGACCGCTATGTGCTCGAGGCGATGCGCGAAGGCGGCTATGCCGTTGGCGGCGAGCAGTCGGGCCATATGATTTTGCTCGAGCACAATTCCACGGGCGATGGCCTGGTGACGGCGTGCCAGTTCCTTGCCGCCGTTCGTCGCAGCGGCAAGCCTGTCGAAGAAGCCATCAAGGTTATGACGAAGTTCCCGCAAACGCTGATTAACGTGCGCGTGAAAGATAAACATGCGCTCGAGGGGAACGCCCCCATTTGGGATGCTGTGCATGCAGCTGAAGCTGAAATGGGCGATACCGGTCGCGTGCTCGTTCGCACGAGTGGCACTGAGCCCTTGGTGCGCGTTATGGTTGAGGCCGAAACTCAGGAATCGGCCGACGCCCACGCGAAGGCGATTGCTGAAGTGGTCGAGCGCGAACTCGCGTAAATCGCTGAAGTGGTTGCGCTTGGCGGCACTTAACGACGTGACGAGCGTGTGAAGTCGGCATCAACGATTCGGCCCAGCATAAACTTTGAGGCGTTATATACAGCTCCGGCATATGCCGGGGCTGTTCTTATATGGGCCCTCTGCGCGGGTTTGCCGTCTGCGATGAATTCGTCAAACGGCTCTTTTGCTGCTCTATTTTGGCCCACGATTGCTTTTGCATCTTGGTTTTGCGAATCTTTCAAACCATGAAGGCTATCCGGCATAGCGGCGAATCACGGGACATTCGCCGAATAAATGTGTTACGCATCTTGAATTCGTAACACAGTATCATTTACTATGCGTGTTACGAAATCGTATTCCGTAACATTAAAAGGGAAGGAAGCGGAAATGGCGATACATGAGCAGGATGTTGCAATGTGCAAAAGGCGCGATTTTCTGAAGCTGGCCGCGTGCGGCGCTGCCGTCGCATCGTTTGGCGGTGTGCTTTCGGCATGCGTGGGCGGGTCTTCGACGGAGAGCGCCGAAAGTGCTGCGGCTACCGATCAGGTTATCGTGGCCATGAATACTGGCAGCGAGCCTGCCGCCGGTTTCGACCCGTTGCGTGCGTGGGGTTGCGGCGAGCATGTTCATGAGCCCCTTATTCAATCGACGCTTATTACGACTGACGAGAATCTTGAATTCCAAAACGACCTCGCGACCGATTATTTCTGCTCTGACGACGGTCTTACCTGGACATTCGCCATTCGTGACGACGTGAAGTTCACTAATGGCGATCCGCTTACCGCATCTGACGTCGCCTTCACTATCAATGGCGTCATTAAGGGGGAGGCTTCCGAGGCCGACCTTTCCATGGTGCGCGAAGCTGTGGCGACTGACGCTACGCACGTTGAGCTGTATTTGACCAAGCCCTACAACATGCTTCTATACACGCTTGCCGTGCTGGGCATTGTTCCCGAGAAGGCATATGGTGACGATTACGGCGCCAACCCCATTGGATCGGGTCGCTACATGCTTGAGCAGTGGGATAAAGGCCAGCAGGTTATTTTGAAGGCGAACCCCGACTACTATGGCGAAGAGCCGAAAATGAAGCGCGTCGTGGTCGCGTTCATGGAGGAAGATGCGGCTCTCGCTGCCGCTCGCGCCGGCCAGGTCGACATCGCGTTTACTGCCGCCGTGTATTCCGACCAGGAAATCGCCGACTATGAATTGCTCGCATGTGAGACGGTGGACTCTCGCGGCATTTCCCTTCCCACGCCGCAGCCGGGCGGTACCAAGGAAGGTGACAGTGGTGTTACATACCCCGTAGGCAATGCGGTGACGAACGATATTGCCGTGCGTCGCGCCATCAACTACGGCGTAGACCGCGAGACCATGATTAAAAACGTTATCAATGGCTATGGAACACCCGCATACAGTGTGTGCGATAAGTCGCCGTGGGGTTCCCCCGATATGAAGGTCGAGACCGACGTGGCTTATGCCAAGCAACTTCTTGACGAGGCCGGTTGGGCTGCCGGCGCCGATGGTATTCGCGAAAAGGACGGCGTGCGCGCTGCATTCGATTTGTATTACGCCAGCAACGACTCGGTGCGCCAGGCGCTTTCGGCGGAATTCGCGAATCAGATGAAGGAGCTCGGCATCGAGGTCTCCATTAAGGGCGCGAGCTGGGATGACATTTATCCCCATCAGTACAGCGACCCCATTTTGTGGGGCTGGGGTTCCAATGCTCCCGTTGAGACGTATGAGCTCAACTATTCCACTGGCTGGGGCAACTATGCATGCTATGAAAACGAAAACGTCGACTCATATCTTGACGAGGCTCTCGCGATGCCGCATGTGGAAGATTCTTACGAGCTTTTCCAGAAGGCCCAGTGGGACGAAGCGACCCAGCAGGGCGTTGCGCCGCAGGGTGCCGCGACGTGGGTTTGGCTTGCGAACGTGGACCACTTGTACTTCAAGCGTGTTAACCTTAACGTCGCCAAACAGAAGCCCCATCCGCATGGCCATGGCTGGAGCTTGGTAAATAATGTCGATACGTGGAGCTGGTCGTAATTTCGTGGTTCGGTATGCGCTAGAACAAATCGTTCGTTTCGTCGCACTCATGTTCGCGGTGAGCTTCGTTGTGTTCGCGCTCGTGTCGGCTTCGCCCATCGATCCCGTTCAAATGAACGTAGGCCAGGCGGCCTATATGACGATGAGCGAAGCCAAGCGGGCGCAGCTCGCCCAATACTGGGGCGTGGGCACGCCGTTGCTTGAACGCTATGCGAATTGGCTTGCTTCCGTTTTGCAGGGGGACTGGGGTACTTCGCTGCGTTTCAACGCTCCCGTGATGGAGGTTCTGGGCAATCGCGCGGCAAACTCGTTGGCGCTTTTGGGCATTGCGTGGGTCGCAAGCGGCGTGCTCGGCCTGCTGCTCGGCGGCCAGCGCCTCCTGCGTCAGATTTCTGGCAATGCGAAGCTCGCGGATCTTTTTCCCGATCTCCATGTTCGTTTCCTCCGTTCAAAGTCGTGCAGCGCTGCGTTCTGGATACAGCATACCACACGCCGCGCAAAAAGGAAAGCGCCGCGGGAGCGGGAGCGCGCAACCGGCAGGCGAGTCAGCCGCGGTGGAACAGGCCGCGCTTGACATAAGGCGCGCTCTGCACGGACACAAGCTTGTAGCCAGTCGGCTCGAGCGCACGTCGCAGGGCGTCCTCCGGGATCTCCTCGGCCGTGACGAGCACGGTCTCGCCCTTGCTGTGCGACGAGCTGACCTTCTTCAGCGGGAAGGCCGCGCGCAGCGTGTCGTTGACGTGGCTCTCGCACATGGCGCACATCATGCCGTCTATATTCAGTGTGATCTGATACATGGGATACCTCCTTGAAAATCCGGATGGTTAGATGCGTTTAATTCAAACCGGATGATATCACTGCCGCGCGCGTGTGTCAAGAGGCTGCGGCAAAAAAGCGGACTTCCGAGACCGGAAGTCCGCTTCTGTTTTTATTTGCTCACGCCTTCGGGAAGATGGCGCGGATGGTCGTGCCCGTGCCCGGCGTGCTCTCAAGCTCGATGCGGCCGTGGTGCAGCTGCATGGCGTGCTTGACGATTGAGAGTCCAAGCCCCGTGCCGCCGGATGCCTTCGAGTGGCTCTTGTCCACGCGGTAGAAGCGCTCGAACACACGCGCCTGATGCTCCGGCGCGATGCCGATGCCGGTGTCGGCAACGGTGACGCTGCTGCCGTCGGCGTCGTGCGCAACGGTGATATTCACACGGCCGCCGTCACGGTTATACTTGATGGCGTTGTCGCAGAGATTGTAGACGATCTCATAGAGCAGGCGGCGCACGCCGGGGATCACAGTGGGCTCCCCCTGCACGCTGACCGTGACCTGCCGCGCTGCCGCGGCGTCCTGCAGCGTCTGCGCCGCCTCCTGCGAAACTGTGAGCAGGTCGACGGGCTCGGTCGGCAGCTCGCCGCCCTCGTCGAGCTGGGACAGGCGGATGATGTCGTCAATGAGCGTGACGAGGCGGGCGGCCTCGGTATGGATGTGGCCGACGAAGCGCGGCAGGTCGTCAGGCTTGACCATACCGTTTTCGATCAGCTCGGCACTGCCGATGATACCCTGCAGCGGCGTCTTGAGCTCGTGCGAGACGTTTGCCGTGAACTCCCGGCGGTTGCGCTCGGCAAACTCCTGCTCCGTGATGTCGAAGGCGAGGATGACCGTGCCGATCGGTTTCCCGTCGGACGCGATGCGGCTGATGTCAAACTGATAGATGCGCCCCGCGCGCTCGGCGCGCACCTCGCTGTGGCCGTCGTCGGCGGCGGCCTGAATGGCGGCACTGATCTCGTGGCTGCGCTCGATGGTGAGAAAGTCCCGGCCGACGCACTGCGCGTCCGCGCCGAAGAGCGCCTGCGCCGCGGCGTTGATGCTCAGGATATCGCCGTGCTCGTCGAGCAGGACGAGCCCCTCGCGCATACTGCCGGTGATCTGCGTGAATTCGTCGGTCTTTTCGCGCAGCTCGCGCAGCTGTGTCCGGATCTCGACGTGCTGGTGGTGGATGCGCTTGAGCAGCGGCGAGAGCTCCTCATAGGCGTCGTTATCGAGCGGGTGCTCGAGATCGAGGCTGTTGAGCGGATCGACGATACGCCGCGACAGGCGCTTGGCCAGCATGCCCGAGAGGATGAGCGCCACAATGAGCACGAGCAGCAGCGGCTGGAGCATACCGACGGCGATCATGCCGACCGTCGCTCGGCTGATGGAGATGCGCAGCACCGTACCGTCCGTGAGCCGCTGGGCATAGTACATGGTCTTTTCCAGAAGCGTCGAGGAATAGCGCGTGCTCTCGCCCGTGCCGGTGCTCAGCGCCTGACTGACCTCGGCGCGCGAGGCGTGGTTTTCAAGGCTCTCGGCATCGGTCCTGGTGTCGTACAAAACGCTGCCGTCAGCCGCGATCCACGTCAGGCGGCAGCGCCCGGCCGTGAGCTGCGAGAGATAGTCCGTGCCGCTGCTTTCCACGGCGGCCGAGGCGAGGCTCAGCTCGTCGCGCAGCTGGTTTTCTTCCACGCCGCCGAAATAGCTGTAGAGAAAGCCCATGATGATCAGCAGGCTTGCCAGCAGCACGGCACCGGCCACGAGGAAGATGGATTGAAAGATTTTCTTGGTCATGTCGTTGCCTCCATGCGGTAGCCAACATTGCGCACCGTCTCGATCCGCCGTCCGTAGGGGCCGAGCTTTTGCCGGAGCGTCCGGATGTGCATGTCGACCGTGCGGGTCTCGCCGCAGAAGTCCATGCCCCAGACCTCCTGAAAGAGCTGGTCACGCGTGAACGCCATGCCCGGATGGGACAAAAACAGGCGCAGGAGTTCAAATTCTTTATATGTGAGCGCGACGCGCGCGCCGTCGACCGTGACCGTGTGTGCATCGAGGTCGACGACGAGACCACCGCTGCGCAGCAGATGCGCAGCCTTGTCCGGCCGGCAGCGGCGCAGCACCGCCTTGACGCAGGACACCAGCTCCATCACGCCGAAGGGCTTGACGAGATAGTAGTCTGCACCGAGGTCAAGACCGCGGATCTTGTCATACTCCGCGCCCTTGGCCGTCGCCATGACGACCGGGATGGTGCGCAGCTCCGCCGACGCCTTCATACGCTGCAGCAGCTCGATACCGTCCACACCGGGGAGCATGACGTCGAGCACGACCAGATCCGGCTTTTGCGTCTGCAGCGCCGACCAGAACGAGACGCCGTCATCAAAGCCGCGGGCCTCAAAACCCGTGGACGAGAGCGTATAGACCTCAATGTCGCGGATGCTGGCGTCGTCCTCCACACACCAGATCATGTCCTACCCCTCCTTGTGCACCCCGGTGACCGAGAAGATCACCCACTCGGCGATGTTCGTCGCGTGGTCACCGATGCGCTCAAAGTATTTGGCGATCATGAGCAGGTCGAGCGCGTACGCCCCGTCCTCGGGATGGGCGGTGATCTTGTCGATCAGCCGGCGCTTGACCTCATCGAAGGCGTTGTCCACAACGTCGTCCTCGGCGATGACCGTCTCTGCCAGCATTGTATCACGCTGGACGTAGGCGTCAACACTTTCTGTGACCATATGGATGGTCGAGCGCGCCATTTCGCGCAGCAGATCGTCATTTTCCGCCGAACGCCCGGCGAGATACTGGACGATCTCCGCGATATCCTCGGCCTGATCGCCGATGCGCTCCATGTCCGTGATCATCTTCAGCGCCGCCGAAATCTGGCGCAGATCGCGCGCGACCGGCTGCTGCTGCAGCAGGAGCTTGAGGCACAGCGACTCGATGTTGCGCTCCTTCTGGTCGATCTCCGCGTCGAGCGGCGCGACCTTCTTTGCCAGCTCCGGATCCGCCTCCGTGAGCGCCTTGGACGCGAGCGCGATCACTTCCTCGCACAGTGCGCCCATCTCGATCATCTCCTTATTCAGGAGCGCGAGCTGTTCATCAAACCGGCTTCTCATCAGCCAAACCTCCCTGTGATGTAATCCTCCGTACGCTTGTCCTGCGGCTGCGAGAAGAGCCGCTCCGTATCGTCGCACTCGACGAGCTCGCCGAGCAGGAAAAACGCCGTGCGGTCGGAGATGCGCACAGCCTGCTGCATGTTGTGCGTGACGATGACGATCGTGTACTGCTCCTTGAGCTGCATGGCCAGCTCCTCGATCTTCGACGTGGAGATCGGGTCGAGCGCGCTCGTGGGCTCGTCCATGAGCAGCACCTCCGGCTCGACCGCGAGCGCGCGGGCGATGCACAGTCTCTGCTGCTGGCCGCCGGAGAGACCGAGCGCGTTTTTGCGCAGGCGGTCTTTCACCTCGTCCCAGATAGCCGCGCCGCGCAGCGACCTTTCCACGATCTCGTCGAGCTTCGCGCGGTTTTTGACGCCGTGCGTGCGCGGGCCGTAGGCGATGTTGTCGTAGATGCTCATCGGGAACGGGTTCGGCTTCTGAAAGACCATGCCGATCTCGCGCCGCAGCTCGTTGACGTCCGTGCCGGGAGCAAAAATGTCCTGCTCGCGGTAGCGCACATCGCCCGTGATCTTCACGCCGGGGATGAGGTCATTCATGCGGTTGAGCGTTTTGAGAAACGTGGACTTGCCGCAGCCGGACGGCCCGATGAGCGCCGTGATGCTCTTTTCCGGAATGTTCATGCAGATATCGTGCAGCGCCTGATGGTCCCCGTACCAGAGATCCAGACCCTGAACGGTCATAATATCACTCATAGGCTTCTTTTCCTCCTGAAGTATCTCTCGACGAGCATGGCCGCGCCGTTGATGAGCAGTGTGAGGAGCATCAAAATGGCGGCGATGGCAAAGGCCACGTCGAATTGTCCCTGTTCCTTGGCGTAGACATAAAGCGCGACGGTGAGCGTGGCGCCCGCGCTGCTCAGCCCGTCGAAAAAGCCGTTGAGCGCGTGGGCAAAGCCCGCCGTGAACAGCAGCGCCGCCGACTCGCCGAGGATGCGCCCGATGGACAGGATGCAGCCGGTGATGACGCCGTCCACACAGCCCGGCAGCACCACGGTGCGGATGACGCGCCACTTGCCCGCGCCGAGCCCGAACGCGCCCTCGCGGTAACTCTGCGGCACGGTTTTTAGGCTCTCCTGCGTGGTGCGCATGATGGTCGGCAGGTTCATGATGACGAGCGTGAGCGCACCGGCGAGCAGCGATGTTTTCATGTTCAGAAACTGGCAGAAAAACAGCATGCCCACAAGGCCGTAGATAATGGACGGGATGCCGGAAAGCGTCTCGGCCGCGTATTCGATGACGCCGATGACGCGGCGGTTCGTGGCATACTCGGTCAGGTAAATGGCAGCCCCCACGCCGAGCGGCAGGACGATGAGCAGTGTCGCGATGACGATGTAGAGCGTGTTGAGCAGGTCCGGCAGGATGCCGATGCGGTCAGACAGATAGCTCGGCGCGGTGGACAGCAGCGTCCACGATACGTTCGGCAGGCCCTTGATGAGCACATAGGCGATCAGAAACAGCACCAGCGCCGCCGTGATCACAGCCGCCGCGCCCATGAGGATGCGCATGAAGAGGATGTAGGCTCTGCGGCTGCCGGAAATGGCTTTCTTTTTCATCCCTTGCCCTCCTTATTGCGCTTGAGGAAGAAGTTGAGCGTGGCGTTGATGAGCATGATGAACAAAAACAGCACCAGCGCGATGGAGAACAGCGCCTGCCGCTGCAGGCCGCCGGAATAGGACATTTCGCTCGCGACGGCGGTGGTCAGAAAGCGCACGCTCTGAAACAGGCTCGGCATATTCGGCACATTGCCGGACACCATCATGACGGCCATGGCCTCGCCGATGGCGCGGCCGACGCCGAGCACGACGGCGGCGGCGATGCCGCTCCTGGCCGCCGGAACGGAGACCTTGAAGTACGTCTCGATCGGCGTCGCGCCGAGCGCGAGCGATGCGTCCTCATACTCGGGCGGCACGGCCTCGAGCGCCGTGACGGACACCTTGATGATCGACGGAAGGATCATGATCGCCAGCACGACGATGGCGGCGAGCAGGCTCGCGCCGTCGGCCAGATGAAACACCTTGCGGATGCCCGGCACGAGCACGAGCATGCCCACGAGACCGTAGACCACCGACGGGATGCCGGCAAGCAGGCTCACGGCCGCGGACATGACACTGCGGATGCGCGGCGGGGCGACCTTCGCCAGATACACCGCCGTCAGAAAGCCGATCGGCACGCCGAGCACGATCGCGCCCGCGGTGCCGTATACACTTGTGAGAATGAACGGCAGGATGCCGTAGGACGGCTCAGCCGCCGTGGACGCCCACGTCTTGCCGAACAGGAACGGGACGAGCCCGATCTGCCGGATGGCGGGAATGCCGGAGACGATCAGGTACACACTGATGAGCAGCACGCACCCGACGGTGATGAGGCCAAGGAGCAAAAACACGCCGTGCACGACCGTCTCCAGAGCTTGAGATTTCTTTTTCATATCCAGCACCTCTGTATATACCAAAGGCGGCCGGGAAAACCAGCCGCCTTGCGCTTACCTTTGACTCAGGCCACCGGGACTGCGCCCGCTGCGGAGATGATGGACGCGGCAGGCGCAGAGATCGCGAAGTCGAAGAACTTCTGCGCGGTCTCGCTCAGGGCAGTGCCCTCCTTCGTCACGAGGATGAACGGACGCTGGACGAGGTACGTGCCGTCCTTGACGGTCGCCTCCGTCGGGGCAACACCGTTGACGGTCAGCGCCTTGACGCTGTCCTTGATGGCAGCCAGAGAGGCATAGCCGATCGCGTTCGGGTTCTGGGACACGGTGGTGATGACATCGCCCGTGGAGGTCAGCTCCTGACGGTACTGGCAGGCGTCCTTGGTCTCGGTGATGGACTCGAAGCCGTCGCGCGTGCCGCTGCCGGCCTCACGGCCGATGAGGACGATCTCGGCATCCTCGCCGCCGACATCCTTCCAGTTGGTGATCTCGCCGGTGTAGATCCTGGCGATCTGCTCCAGACTCAGGTCCTTGACCGGGTTCTGGGGATTGACGATGATGGCGATGCCGTCGAGCGCGACGATGGTCTCCTTCAGACCGGCGGCCTTCTCATCGTCCTTGAGTGCGCGGCTCGACAGACCGATGTCGCAGCGGCCTTCGGAGACGGCCTGGATGCCGGAGCCGGAGCCGGTCGGGTTGTAGGTGAAGGTCGTGCCCTTATTGGCTTCCATGAAGGATTCGCCGAGCGCACCGATGACCTTTTCCATCGAGGTGGAACCGTCGGTCGCGACCGTGCCGCCCGCGGCGGTCGTGCCGTTGTCATTCGCCTTCTGGCCGCAGCCCGCGAACAGCGAGAGCGCCATGACGGCAGCACACAAAACAGTGATGATCTTTTTCAAGAGGAAGTGCTCCTTTCGAACTTCAATTTTTGTTTTTGGTTTTTTGTTCCCTACGTCTCACAGGATACGCAGGGGATGTAAAAACGAAAAGAGCGCTTATGTAAAATGCGTGTAAAATTGTAAAATGCCGCGATTTCCGGCACTCTATCCGCTTGTTTTCCGTATTTTTGTTGAAAAACGGACAATTTATGCGCGGCTGTCAGCAAAAACTCCGTGAAAAATCTGCACATATTTTCATCCCCTACGGGGGGTTACGGTTTTGGCCGCTTTCCGTTATACTAATGACAATGCTCCGAAACGGAGAAACACAGGAAAAGAGGATACACACTATGCGAAATCGAAGATGGATCTGCCTGCTGCTGGCAGTGCTGATGGTGCTGGCCTGCACAGCCTGCGGCGCAAAAGCGAACAACGGCGCCTCCGGCGACGTGCGCACGCTCACCGACGGCAAAAACCGCACCGTGGAAGTCCCCAAGCAGGTGGAGCGCGTCGTGTGCGTCGGCGTCGGTGCGCTGCGCTACAGCTGCTATGTCGGTGCGGCTGACCGTGCCGTCGGCGTGGAGGATTATGAGACCAAGGCCGGCATGAGCCGCCTGTATAACTATGTAAACTTCGACAAGTTCAAGGATCTGCCCGTCACCGGCACGAACGGCGAGCCGTATGTGGAGCAGATCATCGACGTCGCGCCGCAGGTCATCGTCATGAGCGCCTACGCCTCGTGCGACGCGGACGAGCTGAGCGCGAAGACCGGCATCCCGGTCTTTGTCGTGCCCGGCAGCGACACCACGCTCGATGATGCCGCCTACGAGACCATCCGTCTGCTCGGCGAGCTCTACGGGCTGGAAACGCGCGCGCAGGAGCTGACCAAGTACCTCAAGGGCATCCAGACCGATCTCGACACGCGCACGGCCAAGATCGCAGACGATCAGAAGCCGTCCGTCTACGTCGGCGGTGTGTCCTTCAAGGGGCAGCACGGCTTTGAAGGCACGGAGGCCGGCTACGGCCCGTTTGCGCTCATCCATGCCAAGAACCTCGCCGACACGACCGGTCAGCCCGGCGCGTTCAACATCGACACCGAGCAGGTGCTCGCATGGGATCCGGACGTCATTTTCCTCGATTTCAACGGCATGAGCCTCATCAATGAGGACTATCAGGCACACCCCGAATTCTATCAGAGCCTGAGCGCCGTGCGCGGCGGCAAGGTCTACTCGCAGATCTCGTTCCGCTCCTGCGCCTCCAACCTTGAGACGGCGCTGGCCGACGCCTACTATGCCGCCTGCATGCTGTATCCGGAGCAGTTTGCAGACATCGACCCCGAGGTCAAGGCCGGTGAGATCTTCACGGAGCTGCTCGGCTCGAACCCCTATCCCGATCTGAAGGAGGCCGGGTATGCATTCCGCGCCATCACCATCGGCGAGTAAGCCGCAAATTTCCGATTACACCCGCATCCGCGCCAGAAGCATCCGCTTTCTGATCCTTCTGGCAGCGGTGCTGGCGCTGGCGTTCTTTTTGTCGCTGCGCGCCGGGTCATACAACACGCCCGCTGCCGAGCTCATCCGGGGCATTTTCGGCCGCGCGGCGGACAATAAGATCAACCTCGTCATCCGCAACAACCGCCTGCCGCGCATCTGCACCGCCATGGTCTCCGGCGCGGGGCTCGGGCTCGCGGGCTGCATTCTGCAGGCCGTGCTGCGAAACCCCCTCGCCTCAGCGTCCACACTCGGTGTGTCGCAGGGCGCGACGTTCGGCGCAGCCGTCGCCATCATCGGCCTCGGTCTGACGCACACGGGCAGCTGGGCCATCCCGCTGTGCTCGTTTCTGGGTTCGCTGCTCGTCGCCGCCGTCATTCTCGGCCTGAGCCGGTTCAAGCAGGTCTCCTCGGAGGGCATCGTGCTCGCGGGCGTCGCCATCAGCTCCATGCTGACCGGTGCGACCACGCTGCTGCAATACTTCGCCGATGAGGTCGCGCTCTCGTCGCTCGTATTCTGGACCTTCGGCGACCTCGGCAGCACGAGCTGGCAGTCCCTGCGCGGCATGGCGCTGGCGGTGCTGCTGCTGATCATCTACTGCTACCTGCACCGCTGGGACTACAACGCCCTGCTCTCCGGCGAGGAGACGGCGCTGAGTCTCGGCATCAACGTCCAGCGGCTGACGCTGACAAACGTTGTGCTCACGTGCCTTGTCTGCTCGATCATCGTGTCGAACGTCGGCCTCATCAACTTCATCGGTCTGGTCGCGCCGCACATCGTGCGCATGGTCGTCGGCAACAACTACATCTACCTCATCCCCGGCTCGGTGCTCGCGGGCGCGGCGCTGCTGCTGCTGAGCGATCTGGTCGCGCGCGTGGTCATCATGCCCGTCATTCTGCCGATCGGCGCGCTGACGGCGTTCCTCGGCGGCCCGCTGTTTTTGTATCTGCTGTTCAAGGGGAGGCGTCAGACATGATCCAGGTCGACCACCTCTGCTATCACTACAAGGGCGGACGCCCGATCCTGCGCGACGTGAGCTTTGAGCTCGAGAGCGGCCGGTTTCTGGCCGTGCTCGGCAACAACGGCGTCGGCAAGAGCACGCTGCTCAAGTGCATCAACCGCATCCTCACGGCCGACAGCGGCAGCTGCCGCGTCGACGGCGAGGATCTGCTCGCGCTGTCACACCGGGAGATCGCAAAGCGCGTTGCCTTCGTCGCGCAGCACGTGCCCGACACGCAGATGACCGTGCACGACATGGTCATGCTCGGCCGCCGCCCCTACATGACCTGGGGCGTGACGGAGCACGACCACGACGTGGTGCACGATGCGATGCGCTATCTGAATCTGGAGAATATGCGCGGCCGGTTTCTCAACCAGCTCTCCGGCGGCGAGCGGCAGAAGGTCATGCTCGCCCGCGCGCTGGCGCAGGAGCCGACGCTCCTGCTGCTCGACGAGCCGACCAGCAGCCTCGACATCCGCAACCAGTATCAGGTGCTGCAGATCACGCGCGACCTCTGCCGTGAGCAGGATCTGACGGCGATGATCGTCATCCACGACCTGAACCTTGCCCTGCGCTTTTGCGACCGCTTTCTGCTGCTGCGCGAGGGCGAGGTGTACCGCTACGGCGGCGCGGAGATCTTCGACGCTGACGCGCTGCGCGATGTCTACGGCGTCAAGGGCAGCATCGTGCAGGTGCAGGGTCAGTCGCTCGTACTCATTGACGATGAAGAAAAGGAGAAACTATCATGACCAATTGGGAAAAATGCGTTGCCTTTCACGGCCACGCCTGCGGCGGCCTGACGATCGGCTACAAGGCCGCGTGCTATGCAGCCGAGCTGCTGGAGCTGGACTTCTCCGGTGATGAGCAGCTTGTGTGCATCGCGGAAAATGACGCTTGCGGCGTCGATGCCATTCAGGCGCTGCTCGGCTGCAGCGTCGGAAAAGGCAACCTGCTGTTTCATATGCGCGGCAAGCAGGCGTTTTCGTTCTATAACCGCACCACGGGCAAGTCCGTGCGTCTGGTGCTGCGCGACCGTCCGGAGGGGATGACGCGCGAGGAGTCGTTCGCCTACTATCAGGCGCAGGAGCCGGCTGACCTGTTCGATGTCAAGCCCGCGACCATCGCGCTGCCGGAGAAGGCGAAGCTCTTCGACTCCTACCGCTGCGCGTGCTGCGGCGAGACGACCGGTGCCAACTGGATCCGTCTGGTCGACGGGCAGACACTCTGCCTCGACTGCGCCGGAAGCTATGACCGCTTCGACGTCTGAGAATAACAAAAAAGCTCCGGCTTCCAGAACGGAAGCCGGAGTTCAGTTTATCCAAAACCTCGTAGAGTTTCGCCGCCGGAGCGGCGAAAGAAAGTGAGATCATTTTCTTCGGCGACATGTGCGTCGGAGAAAATACTTCTCAGGCTGCAAGTGTGGAATTTGTGCGCCGTGGACGCACAAATTATGCGCGCAGCAGACTGCAGCCGCTTTGTCAAAAAGTAACACTTTTTGACAGTCTCAGCCGCGCAGCAGCGCAAGCTGATAAAACGCAACGGCGCTCGCCGCGGCGACATTGAGCGAGTCGACCCCGTGGGTCATGGGGATGCGCACGGTGTAATCGCACGCGGCGATCGTGCTGCCGGCCAGCCCGTCGCCCTCCGTGCCGAGCACGATGGCAAGGCGCGGCAAGGCGCGCAGGCGCTTATCGTCAATGCGCAGCGAATCGTCACGCAGCGCCATGGCCGCCGTGCGAAAGCCGAGCGTGTGCAGCGTCTCCTGCCAGTCGGTGTCCGCGGGCAGATACGTCCACGGCACCTGAAAGACCGTGCCCATGCTCACGCGCACGGCGCGGCGGTAGAGCGGATCGCTGCCCGCTGACGTGAGCAGCACGGCATCGACACCGAGCGCCGCCGCCGAGCGGAAGATCGCGCCGATGTTCGTCGGGTTCATCACATTTTCCAGCACGGCCACGCGCGCGGCGTTCGCGCACAGGGCGGCGACCTCCGGCAGCGCCGGGCGCCGCATGGCGCAGAGCATACCGCGCGTGAGGTGAAAGCCCGTCAGCTGCGTGAGCACCTCGAGCTCGGCCGCATAGACCGGGATGTCCTCGGGGCAGCGCGCCAGGATCTCGCGCGCCTTGCCGTCGATATGGCGGCGCTCCATCAAAAACGACACCGGCACGCACCCCGCGTCGAGTGCGCGGCCGATCACGAGCGGGCTCTCGGCAATGAAGAGGGCGTTTGCCGGGTCGGCGCGGTTGACGAGCTGGTTTTCCGTCAGGCGGGCGTACACGTCCAGCTCCGGCGCGGAAAAGTCCGAAATATCAAAAATCTTTGCCATAGCTGCATCTCTCTTTTCCATAGGGTCAGCCCGATTATAACCGATTTTGCGTGCGGACGCCACCGCTTTTTTCCCGCCGATGTATGCCCCGCCGCGCCGGTGGGCATACTGGCACTGAGGTGATATTTATGCAGTTGACCCCAAAAGAGGCCAGTTTACTCAAAGATCTCAAAGGGCAGGAGCAACTGTGCGTGGACAAATACCACCGCCACGCCGCCAACGCCAACGACCCGCAGCTCAAAAACCTGTTTGAACAGCTCGCTCAGGTCGAGCAGCAGCATCTCGACGCGATCGCGCAGATGGCACAGGGCACGGTCTGCAAGCCCGCGGACTCCGCGACTGTGCCGAGCACGTTCACAGCCGCGTACAGCAGCGCAGACTCGCCGCAAAAGCAAAACGACTGCTACCTCTGCTCGGACGTGCTCACGATGGAAAAGCACGCCTCGCACCTGTACGACACGTGCGTGTTCGAATTTCGTGACGCCGACGCGCGCAGCGTGCTCAACGACATTCAAGCGCAGGAGCAGCACCACGGCAAGGTCATCTATGACTACATGGCCGCAAACGCCATGTACGCCTGACACCATCCACGCAAAAACGGCGCCCCCGAACGCTCGGGGGCGTCGCTTTCTGTCTGCGGAGATCACTTGCAGAGCCCGTAGCTCTCAGCCAGCTTCCGGAACGCCGGGAGCGAGCGCTCGATCTGTGAGCGCGCCACGCAGTAGGCAAGGCGCGCATAGCCAGGGCAGCCAAAATCATCACCCGGAACGAGCAGGATGTCATAGTCCATCGCGCGGCGGCAAAACGCGCGCGAATCCGGCTCGGGCGACTTGAGGAAGAGGTAAAACGCGCCGTCCGGCCGCGCGCAGCGATAGCCCATGGCCGTGAGCGCACCGTAGATAAGTTCGCGGTTGGCCGCATAGGCCGCGATGTCGGCCGTCTTTCCGAGGCACTCCGCCACGGCAAGCTGGAACAGCGACGACACACAGATATACCCCAGCGCGCGCCCCGCGCCGAGCACGGCGGCGTGCACGGCAGCGTAGTCGTCCATGGCCGGGTGCAGGGCGAGAAAGCCCACACGCTCACCGGGCAGGGACAGCGTCTTGCTGTAGGAATAGCAGTAGATCGCGTTCGGATAAATCGCGGGCAGGAACGGCACCTCCACCCCGCCGTAGACCAGCTCGCGGTACGGCTCGTCGGCGATGATATAGATCGGGTGACCGTAGCGCGCCTGTTTTTCGCGCAGCATGGCGCTCAGCGCCTCGAGCTCCGGGCGCGAGACGACGACGCCGGATGGGTTATTCGGGGAGTTGAGGATGAGCAGCGCGGTCTTTTCCGTCACCGCGGCGGAGAGCGCCTCGAGATCGAGCGCGAAGGTATCCGCCTTGCACGGCACGACGCGCACGCTGCCGCCCGCCGCCTCGGCATAGACGGCGTATTCCGGGAAATACGGTGCGAGCACGATGGCCTCATCCCCCGGGCAGAGGAGCGCGCGCGTCAGGATCGCCAGCGCACTCGACGCGCCGTCGGTCATGTAGATATCCTGCGCGCGGTACGCCTCGCCGAATGTCTGCGTGAGGTAGGCCGCGACCTTTTCACGCACCGACGCCATGCCCGGCGCGGGCGCATAGGCGTGCAGCTGCGTGGGCGGCACGGTATGCAGCAGATGCTCAACGGCCGCGTGCACACAGTCCGGCGGGTCGATGCTCGGGCTGCCGATGGAAAAGTTATAGACGTTTTCCGCGCCGATCTCTGCCGCGCGGCGCTCGCCGTAGGCCGCGATCTCACGGATGGAATTGCCGTTTGCGCCCCAGTCGAGCATTTGTTTCGAGATCATGCGTTTGCCTCCTCCAGATACTGTTTCAGGTACAAGATTGCCTGCCGGTAGCCCTCAAAGCCGAGCCCCATGTACGTTTTCACGCACGCCATGCCGGCATAGGAGATCTGGCGGAAGGGCTCGCGTGTGCTGACGTCCGACAGGTGCACCTCCACCGCCGGAAGCGCCACGGCCTTGAGCGCATCGAGAATGGCGACGCTCGTGTGCGTGTAAGCCGCGGGGTTGATGACGATGCCGTCCGCCGTGCCGTAGGCCGCCTGGATCGCATCGACGATCGCGCCCTCGTGGTTGGACTGGAACAGCTCGACCTCTACGCCCGCTTCGCGCGCCGCTGCGCGGATGAAATCCTGCAGCGCGGCAAAGTCGCGGCTGCCGTAGATGGCGGGCTCACGCAGGCCGAGCAGGTTCAGATTCGGCCCGTTGATGACGAGAAATTTCATGCCAGCACCTCCAGGATCTGCTGCACCGTCTGCTCCGGTGTGCCGTTGTTGTCGATGACGGCGTCGGCAAAGCGGGCGTACAGCGGCTCACGCTGCGCATAGAGCTCGGCGAGGTCGCTGCGCTGGGAGATGGGGCGCCCGTCCCTCGGCAGCAGCGCAAGGTCGCGCCGCAGCCAGAAGATCGTGCCGTTCTGATGCAGGAGCGGGTAATTTTCCGCGCGGCAGACGCTGCCGCCGCCCGTTGCGAGGATCGCGCCCGAGCGCTTGCCGAGCTCTGCGAGCGCGGCCGTCTCCAGCGCGCGGAAGGCGTCCTCGCCGTCGGCGGCGAAAATGTCCGGGATGGGACGCCCCGCCGTCTCGACGACCTGCGCATCGCTGTCGAGCAGCGGCCGGTGCAGCCGCTCGGCGAGCAGCGCTGCGATCGTGCTCTTGCCGCTGCCGGGCATGCCGATGAGGACGATGTTCTCCATCTCCTGCCGCATGCGGCGGTAGATGCGCAGGATCTCGCCGTCGTCAATGGTCGTGCCGGTGAACACCTCGCAGCTGCGCTTTGCCTGCGCCACGAGCATATACAGTCCGCCCGCGCACGGAATGCCGAGTGCCTCCGCCTGCAGCAGCAGCGCCGTGCGCGCGGGGTTATACACCACGTCGAGCACGAGCGCACACTGCGGGAACTGCCGCAGGTCGACGGCGGCCCTGCCGGTGTTCGGATACATACCGACGGGCGTGGTGTTGACGATCACCTGCGCATCGGCGTGGCGCCCGAGATTCGTGTAGTTGTCCTCGCCGCTGCGGGAGATGACCGTCACGCGCGCGCCAAGCTGCGCGAGCACGGCCTGAATGGTCGCGGACGCGCCGCCGTTTCCGAGCACGAGCGCCTTCTTCCCGGCAATGTCCACGCCGCTGTGACGCACGAGGTATTCAAAGCCGAAGGCGTCGGCATTGTCGCCGTAGAGCGTGCCGTCCGGCCGGCGGACGAGCACGTTCACGCTGCCGAGCTTTTGCGCGATCGGTGAGAGCCCGGCACAATATGGGATGACCGCCTTCTTATACGGGATGGTCACGTTGAGCGCGTCAAAATCGCCGCCGGTCAAAAACGCCGCGAGCGCGTCCGGCGCGACCTCATAGAGCTTATAGGCATAGTCCGCAAGCTCCGCGTGGATGGCCGGAGAATAGCTGTGGCCGAGCTTTTCGCCCAGAAGTCCGCACCGCATCATACCACCTCCTGATAGCTGCCGAGATAGGAAAATTCCTCACACAGGGCCGGCAGCTCGCCCATGAGCTGGCGAAACTGCGGCGAATAGACCGAGGTCTCGAGGTCGAAATAGAACATGAACTCAAAGTCGCGCTCCGGCAGCGGGCGGCTCTCAAGCTTGTTGAGGTTGATGCCGAGCGCATAAAACCGCGAGAGCACCTTGTAGAGCGAACCCGGCTTGTGCGGCAGCACCATCATCAGACTCGTGCGATCGGCGCCGGGATAGATCTCGAGGTCCTTGGCGATGCAGACAAAGCGCGTGTAGTTGTTGCCCTGATCCTGCACGGAGGCGGCGAGGCTCTCCAGCCCATAGAGGCCGACACAGGCGCGCGAGGCGAGCGCCGCGACATCCGTGCGCCCGGACTCGGCCACGCGCTTTGCGGCCGCAGCGGTGTTCTCACAGCGCACGACCGTCACGCCCGGCAGACCCTGCAAAAAGCGGCTGCACTGGCTGATGGCCTGCTCGTGGGAGTAGATCTCCTTGATATCCGACAGCTGCGCGCCGGGTCTTGCCAGCAGGCAGTGGTCGATCTTCAGGCGCACGCTGCGCACGATGCGGAAGTTGTGGCGCATCATGAGATCGTACACCGCATTGACCGAGCCCGCCGTGCTGTTTTCCACCGGAATGACACCGTAGCGGCACAGCCCGCTCTCAATGGCGGAAAACACCGCGTCAAACGTCGCGCAGTAAAACACGTTCGGCAGTGTGAACAGCCGGTCGCACGCGAGCTGCGAATACGCGCCCTCCACGCCCTGACAGGCGACGGCGGGGTGCTCCGGAAACAGCGGCGGCGTGTGCGCGATGGCGTGCTCGATCTCGGCTGTCAGCGGGCTCGTGATGCCGAGCAGCCGGTTCTGGCAGCTGCGGCTGAGCTCGAACATGAGCGAATAGAGCGACACGGTGTAATCGCGCAGCGCCTCCGGCGCGCTGTCGGCGATCTGCTGCAGCTTCGCGCGCTCGCGTCCGGCGTCGAGCGCCGGCAGGTTGTGCGCCTTCTTGTAGCCGCCGATCTGCGCCGCGACGTCCATGCGCCGGTAAAACAGCGCGAGCAGCTGGCTGTCAATGTCGTCGATCTGGCGGCGATAGTCACTAAGTTCCATGGTCATGCTCCTCCGTTTGATTTCGTGGCTTCCGCTGCGGGGACGGCGGTCAATGCGGCCAGATCCGCCCAGAAGCGGGGATAGGATTTGTCGGTGCAGGTGCAGTCCTGCACCGTGACGGGCGCCGTGCAGCCGCAGGCTGCGGCGGCCGCCGCCATGGCGATGCGGTGGTCATGCTGCGGGTCGACCGTGCCGCCGGTGAGCGCCGGACGTCCGCACACGGTCATGCCGTCTGTGCGCACCGTCACCCGCGCGCCGAGCGCGCGCAGCATGGCGGCCGTGCTCTCGAGGCGGTCGGATTCCTTGAGCCGCAGGCGGGCGGCGTTGATGATCTGCGTCTCGCCGCCGGCAAGCGCGGCGACAACGCTCAGCACCGGGATGAGATCCGGAATGGGCGCGGCATCGATCGTGACGCCGTGCAGCGCGCCGCGCCGGACGGTGACAGCATCCGGCTGCGCGTGCACATCCGCGCCGAAGCGGCGCAAAACCTCCAGCACCGCGCGATCCCCCTGAGACGACGCTGCAGCCAGCCCTGTGACCGTGACGCCAACGGGTGAGAGCGCACCCATGCACAGGAAAAACGCGGCGTTCGACCAATCGCCCTCCACACGGCACTGTGCCGGGAGCTGCGCCGTCTGCCCGCCGGGGACGGTATACTTCCGCGCATCTTTTTTCAGGCGGATGCCGGACAGACGCAGCGCATCCTCCGTCATGGCGATGTAGCCTGCGGATTCGAGCCCGCCCGTCACGGTCAGGGTGCTCTCCCCTGCCAGGCGCGGCAGCGCCATGAGCAGGCCGGAGATGTACTGCGAGGACACGTCGCCCGGCAGTGCATAGTCCCCGGGGCGAAGCTGCCCGCCGGCGTGCAGCAGCGCACCGTCGCGCCGGAGGGTCATGCCGTGCGCCGCAAGCACCGCGTCGAGTGGGGCCAGCGGCCGCTGCGGCAGCCGCCCCTGCATGTGAAAGGTCACGTCCGCGCCGAGCGCCCCCGCGACCGGCAGCAGAAAGCGCAGCGTCGAGCCGCTCTCGCCGCAAAAGAGATCGGCGTGCTCCGGCATTTCCCCGGCAATGGGGACGATGTGCAGCGTGCCCGCGCCGTCGTCCGTGATGTCCGCGCCGAAGGCGCGCAGGCAGCGCACCGTGGCGGCGATGTCGGCCGAGATGCCGTCACACTGCAGCGCCACCGGCTGCGCGCCGAGCGCGGCGCAGATGAGCAGGCGGTGCGCCTGTGATTTCGAGGCCGGGATGCGCACGCTGCCCGTGCGCGCCCCGGGTGAAATGGTCTGATTCATGCGATGCCTCCGTCCGCGAGCCATGCGGGGATGTCCGCCGCCGAGACCGTCTCGATGCGGCAATGACCGATGCGCTCCGGCACGATGAGGTGCAGCGCCCCGTCGGCGATCTTTTTGTCCGCGCGCGCAGCATCCGCGAGCGCATCGCGGCGAAAGTCCGTCTCCGTCGGCAGACCGTACTGCCGCAGGAGCGCGAGGATCTGCGCGCAGGTCTCGTCCGTGCAGATGCCGCGTCTGGCGGCTGCACGCGCGATGATGGCCATGCCGATGGCCACGCCGCAGCCGTGCGGCACGGTGTAGCCGCTGCACGCCTCGACCGCGTGGCCGAACGTGTGGCCGAGATTCAGAAGCTGACGGCTGCCGCGGTCAAATTCGTCCGCCGCGACCAGATCGCGCTTCATGCCGACACAGGTCGCAATGACGTGCCCCACCTGCGCGCTGACCGGCTGCGCGCGCAGCTCGTCAAAAAACGGCGCGCTGCGCAGCACGGCATACTTGATGACCTCGGCACAGCCGTTGCGGTATTCCTCCGGCGGGAGGGTCTGCAGCGTGTCCGGGTCACAGAGCACAAGGCTCGGCTGGTAGAAGCAGCCGACCTGATTTTTTCCGCTGTCCAGATTCACGGCCGTCTTGCCGCCGACGGAGGAGTCCACCGCGGCCAGCAGCGTCGTCGGCACCTGCACGAACGGGATGCCGCGCTGATACGTCGCGGCGGCAAAGCCCGCGAGGTCGCCGGTCACGCCGCCGCCGAGCGCGACGATGAGGTCACTGCGGCTCAGGCGGTGCGCCGCCAGAAAGTCCAGCAGCGCGGCGTAGGTGGCGAGCGTCTTGCAGTGCTCGCCGCCGGGATAGACAAAGGTCACGACGCGAAAGCCCGCGCGCGTGAGCGATGCCTCCAGCCGCGCGGCATACAGCCCCGCCACGGTCTCGCCCGCGACGACGGCCGCCGTGCGCCCAGTGCCGAGCGTGCGCGCGATCAGCGCCCCGGCATCGTCGAGCAGTCCCGGCTGCACCAGCACGTCATATTCGCGCGAGGCGGTCACGTGGATGGTCGTCATCGGCCGTCCACCTCCTCCTTGCGCCGGCGGCCCTCGTCGAGCAGGCGCGTGAGCGCGGGCAGATCATCGCGCTGCATCGCGTCGCGGTACTCGCCCAGATGCGCCATAAATATGTCCAGCTCATGGAGCAGGTTATCCTTGTTTTCCAGGAAGAGCTCCGCCCACATCTCGGGGCTCAGCCACGCGACACGGGTCATGTCCTTGTAGCTCCCGGCGGAAAAGCCCTTGTGCTGCGAGGCCGTAGGGCTCTTGATATACGCATTCGAGACCACGTGCGCCATCTGGGACGTGAAGGCGATCATCTCATCGTGCGCCTGCGCCGTCGTGAACGAGAAGCGTGCAAAGCCCGCGGGCTTGAGCAGCTGCTTGACGCGGTCAAAGAGCAGCACATCGTCAAAGTCCGGCGGCACGATGACCATCGGCGCGCCGTGAAACAGATCCGCCTTCGCGTTCTTGAAGCCGGAAAACTGCGTTCCGGCCATCGGGTGGCCGCCGAGGAACGTGACGCCGTGCGCCTTTGCGATCGGAAAGCACGCGGCACAGATTGTGCGCTTCGTGCCGCCGCAGTCGACCACTACGGGGTGCGGACCGATGTGCGCCGCCATGCGGCGAAACCAGTCAACAGTCGCCTCAGGATAGAGCGCGATGAGCACGAGGTCGCACGCGGAGACATTGTCCTGCGTGAGCTCGCCGTCGACCGCGCCGCTCATCATGGCAAAATCGAGCACGCTGCGGCTGCGGTTATACGCGAGCACGGTCGCGCCGGCTGCATGATAGGCCTTTGCAAAGGAGCCGCCGATCAGCCCCAGGCCAACGATCCCGACCGTCATTTTGCAAGCACCTCACGGATGCTGCGCACCTTATGCGCAAGGTCGTCGTAGACCTCCGGACGCAGGGACTGCGCACCGTCGCACAGCGCGTGCATGGGGTCGTTGTGCACCTCGATGATGAGGCCGTCCGCACCGCAGGCGGTCGCGGCGAGCGCCATCGGCTCGACAAGGCGGGCAATGCCGGTCGCATGGCTCGGGTCGACGATGACCGGCAGGTGCGTCAGCTCCTTGAGCATGGGCACGGCCGCGAGGTCGAGCGTATTGCGCGTGTAGTCGTCAAACGTGCGGATGCCGCGCTCGCAGAGGATGACCTGCTCGTTGCCGCCGGCCATGATGTACTCGGCGCTCATGAGCAGCTCCTTGAGCGTGCTGGCCAGACCGCGCTTGAGCAGGATGGGCTTGCGCAGCTTGCCAAGCTCACGCAGGAGGTCGAAGTTCTGCATATTGCGCGCGCCGACCTGAATGATGTCCACATCCTCAAACAGCGGCAGATGCTCCACGCCCATGATCTCGGTCACGATCGGCAGGCCGGTGGCCGCGCGCGCCGTTTTGAGCAGCTCGATGCCGGTGGCCTTGAGTCCCTGAAAATCGTAGGGCGAGGTGCGGGGCTTGAACGCGCCGCCGCGCAGGATGTTCGCGCCGGAGGCCTTGACCGCCTGCGCGACCGCGACGATCTGCTCCTCAGACTCCACGGAGCACGGCCCCGCGATCATGACGAAGTTGCCGCCGCCGATCTTCACGTCGCCGACCTCAACGACGGTGTCCTCCGGGTGGAACTTGCGGTTGCAGCACTTGAAGGGCTCGCTCACGCGCTTGACGCTGTCGACGATGCCGAGACTCGCGATCAGATCCATGTCCACGTTGGTCGTGTCGCCGACGAGACCGAGCACGGTCTGATATTCGCCCTCGGAAATGTGGATGACCAGCCCCTGAGCCTTGAGCCAGTCGATGAGCTGCGTGCGCTTTGCCGCTTCCACGCCATGTTTGAGTACGACGATCATGATGATTACCTCCGATACAATGTTGCAGATTTCTTGGATATCAAAAAGAAAATGCGGCACAGGCTCAACCTGTGCCGCATGAAACAAACCCGATACCCGAGCTCTTTTTTGCATCACAAATCAGCCTTACTATTGCAGCATAGTAAAGTAATAAGCGTATGCAAAATAGAAGCTGCGGTTCATATTCATAGCTCCGATCTTGTAAAAATGATCTCGATGGTTTGAGTATAAAAACTTCGCGGCGAAATGTCAACTGCAAATTTATACAAATCCGCACTTTTTTTGCATCGCATCCTTCATCAGATATGCAAAGGCGACGAAAAAGCGCGGGCGGCAGCTGCCGCCCGCGCAGAGGAGATTGCTTTGAAAAGAGGATTTACGCGTTGACCACGTGCTCGACGTAGTTCATGAGGATCATGGCGACCTGAGCGCGCGAGGCACTGCCCTGCGGGTCGAGGATCGTCTGTCCGTCGCGCACGGTGCCGTTGATAAGGCCGGCGGCATTCGCCCAGGAGAGCGCTTCCTCCGCCCAGCCGGACACGCTGCCGGCATCCGGGAACGCCGTGAGGTCGGCGCGCGCGCTGACGTCATAGCCCTTGCTGTGCGCGTAGTTATAGAGGATCTCGGCCGTCTGCTCGCGCGTGACGAAGCCGCTGGGATCGAAGCGGCTGCCGCCGATGCCGGAGACCACTCCGTTTTCCGCAGCCCAGGTGACCGCGTCGGTATACCATGCGCCGTCCGGCACATCCACGAACGTGTTGGGTGCCTTCGGCGCGGGCGCACCCGCGAGGCGCCACAGCACGGACACGAGCATGGCGCGCGTCATGGTGGCATTCGGCGCGAAGGTCGTCGGCGTCATGCCGGCGAAGAGGCCGTTGTTGTAGGCATACGCCGCCGCGCCGTAGTACCACGTGCCGGCGACCACGTCCGTGAACGGGAAGCGCGCGATGGCCGTCACGCCGTTGACCACATCGAAGGCGTAGGTCTGCTGTCCGGCGTCGTAAGCGCCGCCGACGGCGGAGATGCTGCCGTCGTCCGCGAGGCTCCACGCGGTCAGATCGTCCGCCGCATTCACGGCCACTGCGGCGCGCACACTGCCGGCAGGACAACTCGCCGCCGCACCGTCAACCAGAACAGAAGCATTGGCAAGCGTCGCCGCAGCGGCCTGAGAGCCGAGGGCACGCTGCTGCGCGGCGTTGAGAGAAGCGCCGCTTGCAAGCGAGACGGCGACATCCTTGTGCAGGTCAAGCGCCGCGAGCGCACGCGCATCGAGCGTGACCGTGCCGGACCGGAACTTCACCTGCAGCGCTGCAGCACCCGCGTCGCACGCATTGGCGATCGAGCGGCCGGCCAGAACGACCGTACCCACGGCGGGATCGGTGGCATCGACCGTCACGGCCACGCCGGACTGCGCGTCGGTCGCCGCACGGAGCTGACGGCTGGTCAGGAACACCGTGGCCGTGTCGCCCTGCACATATGCCTGTGTGGTCGCTGCGCTGCTGCCGGTGACGGGCAGGAGGCGCACCTGCGCATTGCTGCCCTCGAGCAGAATGGTCTTGTCGTTGTCGTCGGGGCAGTTGTTGTCCACGCTCATGGAGACGACGATCTTCACGAGCAGGTCGTTGAGCTGGCTCTTGAGGTACTTGGTGAACAGGCCCTGGAACTTCGTGAACAGCACGCTGCCGCGGCCGAATGCGTCCTTGGCAACGATGTCAAGCACCTGATCGAGCAGTGCGCCGCTCTTGAGCTGGTCGATGCCGGACTGCACCCATGCGGGGTAGTTGCCGTCATCCTCACCGGCGAGGTTGCAGCGATAGATCCAGTTGGCGAAGTCGAGCAGGTTGTTGCCCTCGGCGATCGGGACGACCGCCACGTCGTCAATGATCTGGTCGATGTTCGCAATGATCTTTGTGACCGGCCACGTGTCGTTCGGCAGGTATTTGCCGAAGAAGGACTTGACGAAGTCACCCGCGACCGTCTTGAGCATGTCGGTCGTGAAGCCGAATTCCCGGGCATACTCGGTCAGGTCGTCGATCACATACGCAACGCCCGTGGCGGGATCGGTATAATGGATGGGGCCGATGTGCGTCTTGGTGCTCACGCTCATGTAGGTGTTGGTCTCACCGCCGACCGTGCTGCGGCGCAGATCGACAAAGCGGACCGGGCACGGATACGTCAGCGCAGAGCCGGTCTCGATGTCATAGAAGGTGTTGCCGGCGGCCGTGGTCATGGCGGCGATGTCGACCGCGTGCATATGGCCGGTGAAGACAACGCTCATGCCGGCATCGGCATACTCCTGCGCAATGCGCTCATAGCCATTGACAAGGTACATGGGCAGGATGGTGGGCTGCACGTCAAAGTGCGGCACCAGGCCGTGGTGCTCCAGACCGATGACAAGGTCGCCGCGTGCCTTCGCGGCAGCGGTCTGCTCGATGACCCACTTTTCCAGGTCGGCGCTGATGGCGCCGCTCGTCTCATGCTCATCGTCACCGTTGGAGGTGTTGTCCGAGCTGTAGCGGCAGGTATCCATGGCGATCACGGTCAGTCCCTCGACCGGCCGCGCAACATAGGACAGGCCGCCGGCCTTATTGCCCTCGGCCGGAGTGAAGGTCGCGATGACGGTCGGGTCGGAGTAAACAAAGTCATAAATCTGCTTGAAGTCCTCCGGCTCCGTGCGCGTGGCGGGCACGGCCTTGCCGTCGGCGGTGTTGAAGTTCTTGGCATTGTAATTGCGGATGTCATGGTTGCCGTTGATGACATAGATCTTCAGACCCGGAACATCCTGCTGCAGCTGCTGCAGCTGCTTTGCCAGTGCCGCGTGGCACTCCTGCTCGCCGTCCTTGGTCAGGTCGCCGGACACGAGAAGGATGTCGGGCTTGTCCGCGCGGACGCGCTCGAGCATCTCGTGAAGGACGGATGAACTCTCCTTGAGCAGCTTGCGGTCGCTGTTGAACGCATGCTCAAAGTCCTCCGTGTCTGCGATCATATCCGGCGAGAGATAGTGCAGGTCGGACATGACGGCGATCCTCAGGTTCATGTCCTGCGGCTTTTCCGCCGCAAGCGCCGGAACCGTCAGCGTGAAGACAAGGACTACCGCCAGCAGCAGCGACAGCAGTCTGCTTCCATTGTGCATTTTGGTTTTCATTTCTTCCTCCTGTTAATATAGTCTCCTACATATGCGCGGCGCAGGGCCGCACAACTGTATTCCTTCCCACCGTGTAAAATCCACAGCCGCCTTATGTAAGAACAGCTACACCACGGCATTTTAACTGTACCATGCCGGAGGCCCGATTGCAACCAAAATACAGCAGCAAATGCGAAAAAGCGCGGGCGGCAGCAGGCGGGACCCGATGCGTTTGGAATGGTTCATCTCTTCCTCCTGTAACATTCAAGATTTTGGCGCTTACAAGCTCACGTTTCTGTTTTACACTGCGCGTGTAAAGTCTGAAACCGCAGTCGTGTAAAGTTCCCGTGCCGCAAAGCGGTGAAGATTTTACATTCCTGCCTTGACAAGCCGGCAGTTTCGTCCTATCATGAAGTGAACAAACACGGGGAGCCGCTCGGCTGAGAGTAAGCATCCGCTTAGACCCGCACACCTGATTTGGACAATGCCAACGTAGGGATTCATACTGCCGGACCGCAACAGCAGCACTCTTTACGGGCGCTGCTGTTTTTTTACACCCCGAAAGGAGCTTTTGACTATGGAACAGATCCTCAAGACCATGTTGGAAAACGTGCGCGCGAAAACACCGCTCGTGCACAACATCACAAACTATGTCACCGTCAACGACGTCGCAAACGTCCTGCTGGCGGCCGGCGGCTCGCCGATCATGTCCGACGACGCAGACGATGTCGAGGACATCACGAGCATCTGCGGCGGCCTGAACATCAACATCGGCACGCTCAACAAAAACACCATCCCCTCCATGTTCCTCGCCGGCAGGAAGGCCAACGAGCTCGGGCACATCGTCCTGCTCGACCCCGTGGGCGCGGGCGCGAGCCGCCTGCGCACCGACACGGCCAACCGGCTCATGCAGGAGGTGCGCTTTGACGCCGTGCGCGGCAACATCTCCGAGATCAAGACGCTCTGCACCGGCAGCGGCACGACCAAGGGCGTGGACGCCGACGCGGTCGATGCCGTGACGGAGGCGAACCTCGACGACGGCGTGGCGCTGGTCAAGGCGTTCGCCAGACAGGCCGGCTGCATCATCGCCGTGACCGGCGCGATCGACCTCGTGAGCGACGGCGAGCGCTGCTGGTGCATCCGCAACGGCCGCCCGGAGATGAGCCGCATCACCGGCACGGGCTGCCAGCTCTCGGCGCTGACGACGGCGTTTCTCGTCGCCAATCCCGGGCACAAGCTCGAAGCCGCGGCTGCCGCCGTGTGCACGATGGGTCTCGCGGGCGAGATCGCCTGGGCGAATATGCAGCCCGGTGACGGCAACAGCACCTACCGCAGCCGCATCATCGACGCCATTTTCAACATGACCGGCGACGCGCTGGAGGAAGGAGCCAAATATGAACTGCGATAATGCTTCCCTGCTGCTCTATGCAGTGACCGACCGCTCATGGCTGCACGGCCAGACGCTCTATGCGCAGGCCGAGCAGGCGCTGCAGGGCGGCGCAACGTTTTTGCAGCTGCGCGAGAAGGAGCTCGACGAGGCACATTTCAAAGAAGAAGCCATTGCGCTCAAGGCGCTGTGTAAACAGTACGGCGTGCCGTTCGTGCTCGACGACAACGTGGCGCTCGCCATAGAAACGGACGCCGACGGCGTGCACGTCGGCCAGAGCGACATGGCAGCCGGCAAAGTGCGCGAGCTCATCGGCCCGGACAAAATCCTCGGCGTGTCGGCGCAGACCGTGGAGGATGCGCTGCTGGCCGAGCGTGAGGGCGCGGACTATCTCGGCGTGGGCGCCGTGTTCCCGACCGGGACAAAGACCGACGCCAACGCCGTGAGCTATGACACCCTGCGCGAGATCTGCGCGGCCGTGTCCATCCCCGTCATCGCCATCGGCGGCATCACGAAGGACAATGTCGCCCGGCTTTCCGGCAGCGGCATCGTCGGTGTCGCCGTCGTGAGCGCGATCTTCGCGCAGCCGGACATCCTCGCCGCCACGCGCGCGCTCAAAGCCGCCGTGCGCACGGCGCTGGATCTGTAATCCCCTGCGCGCGGGCGCAGACAAACATACAAACAGCGGCAGATCGGGGGCACCACTTTCTGTCGCTCAACAAAATTGATGCTGAAAAGGAGACAGAATATGAAAACAGCATTAACGATCGCCGGAAGCGATTCCAGCGGAGGCGCCGGTATTCAGGCCGATCTGAAAGCCATGACCATGAATGGCGTATTTGCCATGAGTGCGATCACGGCGCTGACCGCCCAGAACACGACCGGCGTACAGGGTATTTTTGAAGTGACCCCGGAGTTTCTCGCCCAGCAGATCGACAGCGTCTTTACCGACATTCGGCCCGACGCGGTGAAGATCGGCATGGTCGCATCCTCCGGCCTCATTGAGGTCATTGCCGAGCGGCTGCAGCACTACGGGGCGAAAAACATCGTCGTCGACCCCGTGATGGTCGCCACGAGCGGCGCGCGCCTCATCTCCGAGGACGCCATCGCCACACTGGAGGCGCGGCTGCTTCCGCTTGCCACCGTGCTCACGCCCAACATCCCGGAGGCGGAGGTGCTCTCGGGGCTGTCCATCACCTCCCCCGACGACATGATCGCCGCCGGAAAGATCATCAGCGAGCGCTACGGCTGTGCCGTGCTGTGCAAGGGCGGACACCGGCTCAACGACGCCAACGACCTCCTGTACCGTGACGGCGGCTACGCGTGGTTCAACGGCAAGCGCATCGACAACCCCAACACCCACGGCACGGGCTGCACGCTCTCGAGCACGATCGCGGCAAACCTCGCCAAGGGCTATGATCTCGACACGGCTGTACGCCGCGCGAAGGACTACCTTTCCGGCGCGCTGGCCGCCATGCTCAACCTCGGTGCGGGCTCCGGTCCGATGGACCACGCGTTCGACCTGAAGCCGGAATACCGGCAGGAGGCCTGAACATGAAGAAGACCTCCAGCTTCCAGAACAGCCTCATCTGGTTCGGTGCGGCCGTGTCCATCGCCGAGATCCTCACCGGCACGTATTTCGCGCCCCTCGGCTTCACCAAGGGTCTGCTCGCTATCCTGCTCGGCCATGTCATCGGCTGCGCGATGTTTTTCTTCGCCGGACTCATCGGCGGCCGCACCGGCCGCAGCGCCATGGGCACGGTCGAGCTGAGCTTCGGCCGCATCGGCTGCCTGTTTTTCGCGGCACTCAACGTGCTGCAGCTCGTCGGCTGGACGTCGATCATGATCTATGACGGCGCGCTCGCCACCAACACCGTGCTCGGCATCGGCAAATGGGTGTGGTGTCTGGTCATCGGCGGGCTGATCGTGCTGTGGATCGCCATCGGCATCAAGAACCTCGGCTGGGTCAACAAGATCGCCATGGCCGCACTGTTCATCCTCTCGATCGTGCTGTGCGTGGTCGTTTTTCGCGGCGGCACGCCCGTCACGGAGCCCGACGGCAGCCTGAGCTTCGGCGCGGCGGTCGAGCTGGCCGTGGCCATGCCGCTGTCGTGGCTGCCGCTCATCTCCGACTACACGCGCGAGGCCGAAAAGCCCTTTGCCGCCACGCTCTCGAGCACGCTGACCTACGGCGTCGTGAGCTGCTGGATGTACGTCATCGGCATGGGCGCCGCCATCTTCACCGGTGAGGGCGACATCGCGCTCATTATGGTCAAGGCCGGTCTCGGCGTGGCCGCGCTGCTCATCCTCATCCTCTCGACCGTCACGACGACGTTCCTCGACGCGTACAGCGCCGGCATCTCGGCCGAGTCCCTGTCGAAGAAGATCAACGGCAAATATGCCGCGCTCATCGTGACCGTTATCGGCACGATCTGCGCCATCTGCTTCCCGATGGACGACATCACGAATTTCCTGTACCTGATTGGCTCGGTGTTCGCGCCGATGATCGCCATCCAGATCACGGACTTCTTCCTGCTTAAGCGCGGCGGCGCGAGCAGCAGACTCGATGTGTGCAACGCCGTCGTCTGGGTGCTGGGCTTCGTGCTCTACCGCGTGCTCATGACCGTGGACATTCCGGTCGGCAACACGCTGCCCGACATGGCCGCCACAATGCTTCTGTGCGTGATCGCGCACAAACTCGTCCCCGACAAGACCAAGGCTGCCTGAGCCTTTTTGCGAAAATTGCCAAGCCGGAAACGCCCGCACGGTGTGCGGGCGTTTTTGCGTCTTGAATTCCCAGCAAAGCCGTGTTATTTTAAGGGCAGAAACGAAATTCAAGGAGGCAGGCATATGAAAGATCTCAAACCAACGTGCCGCATCGCCGTGGTGCAGGCGGCGCCGGTGCTGTTTGATAAGACCGCGTGCACGGACAAGGCCGTGCGCCTGATCGCGGAGTGCGCGCAGCAGGGTGCGGAGCTCATCGTGTTCCCGGAGCTGTTCATCCCCGGCTACCCGTACGGCATGACGTTCGGCTTTACGGTCGGCGCGCGCAACGAGGACGGCCGCAAGGACTGGCAGCTTTACTGCGACAACTCCATCGTCGTACCCGGGCCGGAGACGGAGCGCCTCGCCGCGGCGGCAAAGGCCGCGGGCGCATACGTGAGCATCGGCGTGTCGGAGCGCGACGGCGTGACGGGCACGCTCTATAACGCCAACCTCATCTTCTGCCCGGACGGCACGCTCGCCCCCGTGCACCGCAAGCTCAAGCCAACCGGGGCCGAGCGTGTGGTCTGGGGCGACGCCGACCGCGGGTATTTCCCGGTCGTGGACACGCCGTGGGGCCCGATGGGCAGCCTCATCTGCTGGGAGAGCTATATGCCGCTGGCACGCACGGCACTGTATGAAAAGGGCGTGACGCTCTACATCTCGCCGAACACGAATGACAACCCCGAGTGGCAGGCCACCGTGCAGCACATCGCGCTCGAGGGCCGGTGCTACTTCATCAACTGCGACATGGTCTTTCACCGCGCGGACTACCCCGCCGGGCTGCACTGCCCGGATGAGATCGCGCGCCTGAACGACATTCCCTGCCGCGGCGGCAGCTGCATCGTCGACCCCTACGGGCACTATGTCGTGCAGCCGGTGTGGGACAGCGAGGACATTCTCTACGCAGATCTCGACATGCAGCGCGTGCCCGCGAGCCGCATGGAGCTCGACGTGTGCGGCCACTATGCGCGGCCGGACGTGCTGCACCTGACCGTGCAGGACGCATGAAACGAGCAAGTGTATGAAGCTTGCCATGGCGCAGATGTCCATGACCGGAAGCATGGACGAAAACCTGAAAAAATCTCTCGCCTTCTGCGACGCTGCCGCGGGCAGTGACCTGCTGTTTTTCCCGGAGATGCAGCTCACGCTGTTTTTCCCGCAGTATGCAGGGCGAAACGCAGACGCCTATGTTGTCCCGGCGGACAGCCCGACAGTACAGGCCTTCGCGGACAAGGCGCGGGCGCACGGGCTCTATCTCTCGCCGAATATGTACCTCGAGCAGGAGGGCAAACGCTATGACGCCTCCCTCTGGCTGACGCCGGAGGGGGCCTGCGCGGGCGTGGCCAAGATGGTGCACATCATGCAGGCGGCGCAGTTTTACGAGCGCGACTACTACACCCCGTCCGAGGACGGCTTTCTCGTGTTCGACACGCCGCACGGCCGCGTCGGCATCGTGATCTGCTTCGACCGGCACCTGCCGGAGAGCATCCGCACGTGCGCGCTCAAGGGTGCGGATCTTGTCATCATCCCGACGGCGAACACGAAGAGCGAACCCATGGAGCTCTTCGAGTGGGAGATCCGCGTGCAGGCGATGCAGAACCAGATCTTCGTCGCCATGTGCAACCGCGTGGGGCGCGAGGACGGGATGGACTTTGCCGGTGAGTCGCTCATCGTGCACCCGAGCGGCGACGTGCTCTGTAAAGCCGACGACCGCGAGCGGCTCATCGTGCAGGAGCTCGACCTCGCCGAGGCGCGGCTCTGGCGCGAGCACAAGCGCCCGTATCTCAAGCAGCGGCGACCGGAATGCTATCTGTAAACAAAAGCGAACCCCGCACCGGCTGTCTGGTGCGGGGTTCGTTTTTCGCTGTATTCATTTATATTCCGGGCACTGATAGCGCGGCTTGCCCCGACTCTTGCGCCCGTACTCGATGGCGTTGACCGGGCAGCCGCAGATGCAGGCCATGCAGTGCGTGCACGCGCCGTTCCAGTGCGGCTTTCGCTCGACGATGTCGATGCCATTGACCGGGCAGCTCAGCGCGCACTTGCCGCAGCCGATGCACGCATCCGAGACCGTGAACGGTCCGGACTTGACGAAGAACTTGTAGAAGATGCCGTTCACCGGGTGGGTCTTGAAGCGGTCGATGAGGCTGACCTTCGGTGCGGGAAACGGCTCACCGCGCTGCACGCAGGCAATGCCGCGGTCGATCGACGGCTGTGCCGCCGCGATGATCTGCGCAGACTCCTCTGCGCCCGGCACATAGAACATGGCGACGTAGTTTTCCGGCATGACGACCTCCAGCACGCCCCGGTAAGAAAGCCCGATGTCCGCGCACAGCGCGGCGATGCGGCTGCCGGCGTTGCCGATCTCAGTGCCGCAGGTCATGACAAAGTAGGCCTCCCGGCTGCCGGTGAAGCTGCCGCGGCGCAGAAAATCGGCAAAGATGTGCGGGATCTGCCAGCCGTAGGTCGGCGAGACGAACACCCACGGCCGGTCGGAGTGCAGCGCGGCAGGCGTGTCATTTTTGATATATTCATTCGCGGTAATCAGATCGTCGCCGAGCGCGGCGGCGAAGCGCTGGGCAACATAGCGGCTGTTGCCCGTGCCGGTATAATAGACGACCATGCAGTTTCCCCCAGACGTTTGATTTTGCCCAGTATAGCACATCCGTGCGGAAAATTCCAGCCGCACGTTGTGCGTGCGCGCGCGGCGTGCTACAATAAAAGTAACACGCGTTTTCAGAGGAGGGGTCTCTTTTGTATTGGTATACCATCGGGCAGACGCTCACACAGCAGGAGCGGCAGCCTGCGCCCGAGCAGCCCGCCGTCGTGCTGCTGACGTCCGAAGAGCTGTCGCGCCAGCCGGCGCTGCCCGGTCTGGAGCGGACGCTGCACCACACACCGCCGGCGCGCGACGCGCGCGTGTGCAAGGCCGAGGTGCGCTCGGACTGCCTGTCCGGCACGCTCGTGCTGCCGTGTCAGGGCAAGGACGGCAAGCCGCTCGCCTGCGGCTATCTCGTCACGGCGGCGCGCGTCGTGCTCGTAGACGATGAGAACGCGCTGCAGGGAGTGCTGCGCCGCATCGCCCGGGAAAAGCGCTGGACCGACGGCAGTGTCGGCCGGTTTCTCTACGACTTTTTTGAGCAGCTCATCGCCCGCGACCTGCACCGGCTCGAAAAGCTCGAGGATCGCATCGAGGCGCTCGAGGACCGGGTGCTGGCGGACGAGCTCGACGGCTTTTCCGCGCCGATGACTGCGCTGCGCAAGGAGACCAGCGCCTGGTTTCGCTACTACTCGCAGCTTGACGACGTGGCCTGTGAGCTACGTGAGAATGAAAACGGCTTCTTCTCCGACGGCGAGCAGCTGCTGTTTCGCATGTTCGAGGATCGGGTGATCCGTCTGCGCGAGGAATCGCAGCTGCTGCGCGAATCGTGTACGCAGGTGCAGAGCCTCTTCCAGGCGGAGATCGACATCCGGCAAAACCGCATCATGCAGATCCTGACGATCGTGACGACCATTTTCCTGCCGCTGACGCTGCTCGTCGGGTGGTACGGCATGAACTTTGCCGGTATGCCAGAGCTGACGTGGAAGTACGGCTACCCGGTCATCGTCGTCGTGAGCATCGTGATCGTGGGTATCAGCCTGTGGGTGTGCAAGCGAAAAAAATTCTGGTAATACGAAAGACCGGCTGAGACGTTGTCTCAGCCGATCTTTTTTATTTCCCCGCGCGCTCGGCGAAGTGCTCCGGGTTCTCGATCGACGTCAGCCGCAGCGGGAACGTCTGCTGCCCGAGGTCTGCGTAGGTGATGATCCACTCGCCGGAGTCGATCATCATGGCCATCGACAGCAGGTCGGCGCAGTCGGCCGCGCCCTGCGTACCCACCGGAACCGCGCCGACGTTCACACCGTCGGCGTCGCCGAAATCGAGCACGCGCACCTCCAGCGTCTTGGCGTCCTTGTCGCGTGAGAGCACCTCCACGCGCAGGTAGGCATAGCCGCCGTCTAGCGGGAGATCGCTCATATCCGGGGCGGGTGTTGCCTCCGCCGTGCCGCCGGATGCGCAGCCCGCGCACAGCAGCGCGAGCGCAAGGACAAAAATCAGGATACGCATATGCTTCATCGCGGTTTTCACCTCAGTTCTGCCGTAAATATGACTGTGCAGCCGTCGGGGCTCTCGGCGCGGATCGTGCCGTGATGCCCCTCGGCGATGCTGCGCGCAATGGCGAGACCGATGCCAAAACCGCCGGTCTCGCCGCTGCGGGCGGGGTCTGCGCGGTAAAAGCGGTCAAAGAGCCGGCCGAGCGCAGCCGTGTCGAGCGTGTCGCACGGGTTTTCCGTGCGGATGACGACACCGTGCCGCCCCTTTTCCAGAGAAAAGACGATGGACGCCTCCGGCGCAGCATACTTGACGGCGTTGTCGAGCAGGATCGACACGAGCTGCCGGATGGCATACTCGTCGCCGCAATAGTGCAGTCCGGGCGTCACGCGCACGACAAGCGTATGACCGGCGGACGCCGCAAAGTCGCGAAACGACTCCGCCGTCTCCGTGAGCGCATCACTGACCGGGAAGTCCGCCATCTGCAGGGGCGAGGTTTCCTCGTCCATGCGCGAGAGCGTGACAAGCTCGTTGACAAGCTCCGTGAGCTTTTCGGTCTGGCTTTCCGCCTTGTCGATCCATTTTTGCTGCCCGACCTCCATCTCCAGCACCTTCAGGCTCGTGGCGATGACGGTGATGGGTGTTTTGAGCTCGTGCGACGCATCGGTGATAAACTGCTTTTGCCGCTCGGACGCCTGCACGACCGGCGCGATGGCCCGGCGCGAGCAGAGCACAATAATCACATACACCAGCACCACGCACACGGCCATCGCCGCCAGCGACATCCACGCGAACGTCACGACCGCGTGCATCTGCTGATAGCTGTCGAGGAAGACGGCCATCCAGCGGTCGGTATCTGTGTGCACGACGTAGTATTTATACCCCGCCGTGTAGCCGAAGCCCGCGCCGTGGCGCAGCGCGGCGGTGAGATACTGCGCCGTGTCGTCCTCGGACACGGCAGCGATGTGCGTCAGATCCGCCTGCTCGAGATCGCCGTCGCCGTTATAGCGCAGCACGAAGTAGCGCGTGGAATACGGCGTTTCGGGCGTGAACGGACCGTCGGGCTTCTGCCCGGGCTTGCCGCCGTCGTGCGGAAAGTGCGGCACCGTGCCCTGATTGTCGCAGATCATGCGCAGCATCTGCGTCAGCTGCCGGTCGGCGGAGATGTAGTTCGCCGCGTTTACCGTCACGCACAGCAGCAGCAAAACGCCCGCAACGGCCAGCGTTGCGATGCGGATGAAGCGTTTGCGCAGCCGTTCAATCATCGCCGGCCTCCAGCACATAGCCGAGCCCGCGGTTGGCGCGGATGGTCACGCGCGAGCCGATGCCCTTGAGCTTCTTGCGCAGGTTCGAGATGTGCACCCAGACGACGTTGATCTCCGCGTCGCTGTCCCAGCCCCAGACGCGCTCGAGAATGCGCTCTGCCGAGAGCACGACCTTCGGCGCGCGCAGAAACAGCTCCATGACCTGAAACTCACGCCCGCTCAGGCGCACGCTCTGTCCCGCGCACGAGAGCATACCCGTGCTGCAGTCGAGCGCCGTGTCGCCGAAGGTAAGCACCGTCGGGCGGTACTCGCCGCCGCGGCGCAGCATGGCGCGCACGCGGCAGATGAGCTCGTCGGGTGCGAAGGGCTTGGGCAGGTAATCGTCCGCCCCGGCGTTGAAGCCCGTGATGCGGTCGTCCTTCTCGGCCTTGGCCGTGAGCATCATGACCGGCGTGCGCACCCCTTCGGCGCGCAGCCGCTCGAGCACCTCGACGCCATTGAGCTTCGGCATCATGACATCGAGCACGATGGCGTCGTAGTCGCCCGTGACGGCGTATTCGTAGGCGTCGAAGCCGTTGCAGACGGTATCGACCGTGAATTGATTTTTCTCAAAAAAGACGCTCAGCGCCTCGGCGAGGTCGCGCTCGTCCTCTGCGATCAGCAGCCGCATGGTGCATCACCCGGCTTTATTATAGAAGTTTTTTGCCCGGAACGCAAGCATTTTCACAGCGCCTCGCCCGTCTGCTCGCGTCCGCAGGAGATGTTCAGGTTGCCGTTGCGGCAGCGCAGCGCATCGAAAAAGGCCTTGGGCACCTGCGCGTCGCGCAGCGTGACGCGGTAGTGCAGCTCGTAGAGCGTGCCCATGTTGGCGGTCTTGACGCGCTCGAGCGTGTGCGCGGTGGTGTAGGTGGCAAAGAGATCGTCAAACAGTCCATCGTAGTCGAGGTTTTCCGGAATGGTGATCTTCAGCAGACGCTCATCGGTGCGCCGCGTGCCGAAGTCCAGCCGCGTCAGCAGCAGGAGCATTGCAGCGATGATGACGAAAAACACTGCCGCGAGCGTGACATAGCCCATGCCGGTCGCAAGGCCGAGCGCCATGGCGATGAAGATCACGCCGATCTCCCGCGCCGTGCCGGGCACGGAGCGAAAGCGCACGAGGCTGAACGCCCCGGCGACGGCGACGCCCGCACCGACATTGCCGTTGACGAGCAGGATGACGATCTGCACGATCGCGGGCAGCACCGCGACCGTGACGGCAAAGCCCTGACTGCACTTCGAGCGGTACATACTGAGGAAAGCCGTGGCGATGCCGAGCACGAGCGACACCGCCGTGCAGATGAGGAAGGCCGGGAGCGTAAGCCCGGATGCGAGGATGGAATCAAGCACTGCAAAGCGCCTCCTTCGTAAATGATTCGTTGGGGAGAATATAGGTCTTATAGCACGCGCCGTACTTGGAAAACGACGTCGGGCGCGCATCGATATCCGTCAACGCGCGGCTGAGCCACAGCGGACACGCGCCGGGGAGCTTGAGCTCCATGAGGATCTGCTCCGGCGGCAGCAGCGGCGCACCGTGATCGCCGCGGCGCAGGTCGAGCGCCGTGGTGCGCCAGCGGATGTCCGTGTCGAACGTGATGCGCACGGCGGGATCGTCCGCACCGGAAAACGCGGTGCGGTCATAGGCAAGAAGCACCTTGGGCTCGGCGTGGTAGGTGTGCTGAAACCATGCGATCTCGCGGCCGATCTGGCCGAGCGGCTGCGCGCTTTGCCCTGTGCGCAGGAATGCTGCCGCGTCCGCGGGAGACGCCGTGATGCGGCGCTTATAGACCACGCCGTCATACTTTTTCTTGATCTCGACAAAGACGCGCCCTCCGTCCGTCGGGACGCCGTAGCTGCGCACGCGCAGCTTTTCCTTATACGCCGGCTTTTCAAGCGACGCGCGGATGAGCCGCCAGTCGTCCGTGTCATAATAGAGGCTGCAGATCGTGTAGCGATCGTACACGTCGCGCAGGATGTGCGGTGCGATGCACTCGAGCAGCACCGCCTGCTGCTGCGGCGTGAGAAAATACTTCTGCTCATAGCGCGCGAAGCTGTACTGTGTGGTATCGGCCATGTCGGTGGCCCCCTTTCTGCCGGCAGGATACCCCCGCCGCCTAAAGAGAACCTAAAGAAAATGTCCGTCTTTCCTTTAGGCAGCCTTTAGCTTGCCGCGATATGCTGACGCCAGAAACGAACAAGGAGGCAAACGGCATGAAACCAGCCAGACGCATTTTGGCCGTGCTGCTATGTGCGGCTCTGCTGATCGGTGTACTGTGCGCGTGCGGGAAAACCACCGACGCCGGCACCGATACCGATACAAATACCGAAAACTCCGTCGCGCAGCAGCTCTATGACGCGCCCGTGGCAGCGCCGGATCTCACGAACGCAGCGACGATCACGCTCTCGGGAACGGACGACGTGACCATTACGAGCGGCGGCGTGTACGTGCTCACAGGCACGCTCACGGACGGACGCGTGCTCGTCAACGCGCCGGACGCGGACGTGACACTCGTGCTGCAGGATGCGGATATCACCTGCTCCGACAGCAGCGCACTCTACATTTATAAGGCAGCGAGCGTGCTCCTCTATCTCCCGGATGGCACGGCCAGCACCCTCACCGACGGCAGCAGCTATGATTACAGCAACAGCGTCTCCTCCGCCATCGACGAAGAACCGAACGCCTGCCTGTACGCGAAGAGCGACCTCATCATCGCGGGCGGCGGCACACTCACCGTGACGGGCAATGCCAACAACGGCATCACCGGCAAGGACACCCTGAAGATCGAGGACACGGCCGTGTCCGTCACGGCGGCAAACCACGGCATCAACGGCAAGGACTGCCTCGTGCTCAAGCAGGCGGATATGACCGTGACGAGCGGCGGTGACGCGCTGCGCGCCACCAATGACAGCGACACGGCGCTCGGCTGCGTCCTCATCGGCGCATCCACGCTCACGCTCACGGCGGGCGAGGACGGCATTCAGGCCGAGACGACGCTCACGCTCTTTGACACTGCCTGCGCCGTCACCTCCGGCGGCGGCAGCGGCGCTGCGCTCGCCGACGATGTGAGTGCCAAGGGCATCAAGGCCGGCACGGACATCACCGTCCGCAGCGGCAGCTACACGCTCGACTGCGCAGACGATGCCGTGCACGCAAACGGCAATGTGACCGTCTCCGGCGGCACGTTCACCGTCACGACCGGAGACGACGGCGTGCACGCGGACAACGCCGTCACGATCACGGACGGCACGCTCAGCATCCGCGAATGCTACGAGGGCATCGAGGGGCAGACGATCACCATCTCCGGCGGCACGATCGACATCGTCTCCAGTGACGACGGGCTCAACGCCGCGGGCGGCGCAGATCAGAGCGGCTTCGGCGGCAGAGGGCCGGACAGCTTCGGCGGCAGCTCCGACTGCTGCATCACGATCTCGGGCGGAACGCTGCGTATCGACGCGAGCGGCGACGGCATCGACTCCAACGGAGACCTGACCGTCTCCGGCGGCGACATCTACGTCTCCGGCCCGACGAGCGACAGCAACAGCGCCCTCGACTATGACGGCTCGGCCACCGTCACGGGCGGCACCGTCATCGCAGCAGGATACAGCGGCATGGCGCAGAACTTCGGCACGGACTCTACACAGGGCAGCATCCTGCTCACAAGCCGGAGCACCTCGACTGAGACCATCCGCGTCACGGACGCGAGCGGCAGCGTGCTCGCGGAGTTCACACCCGCGAAGGCCTATAACTGCGTCATCGTGAGCACTCCGGCGCTCAAGCAGGGCGGCACGTATACCGTCACCATGGGCGGTGAGAGCACCGACGTCACGCTCGACAGCCTCATCTACGGCAGCGGCGGCATGGGCGGCGGCATGGGCGGTCAGCCCGGCGGCATGGGTACGCCGCCCGACGGAAACAGCGGCGGCATGGGTACGCCGCCCGACGGAAACAGCGGCAAAGGCAGCCGTCCCGGACAATAAATCAGCTTCCTTTCTCCCTCCAAAATAGACAAAGGTGCGCCCCTGCACAGTTCGTGCAGGGGCGCACTGAGACTGTCAAAAAAGTATTACTTTTTTGACAAAGGGGTTTGCGGCCTGACTGC
>ERZ827181.725-NODE-725-length-42027-cov-13.268989_pt1 | contig 42027 bp, 39 predicted proteins | sample MGYA00519778_ERZ827181 | MGnify/ENA primary metagenome ERZ827181 (study PRJEB31778, sample SAMEA3449273) | human gut metagenome | biome: human gut; feature: human-associated habitat; material: faeces | place: United Kingdom | collected 2010/2012 ...
TTCTGCTGGGGTGGCTGATTCCTTGCATGATGTATGACAACGCAGCGAAATGCAGTGTTGTAGAGCAATTAAGGGATGCTCAATAACTGTTAAGCAAAAAACGGCCCTCTGCCAATGAAAAGGCAGAGGGCTGAGTTTTAATCTAAGGGTTTACATTCAGTTACAGTTTTTAGATAAATTTCGGGGGTTCCGTTCAAAACAAGGTCTGCATATCCAATCGGGTCATTGTAGATTAGATAGTCCAGCTCTGACCGCTGATACATATTGTCAGCAACCTCATTCTCCACGGCTATTGTATCAATAGCAATCATACTGCCATCTAAGAATTTCAGTTCCACACAGGCATTATCCATGTTGAACTCACAAGAAATCAACCTATCCATAAGAAACCTCCACTTTGCTGGATGTTAGATCATCCCAAAATATTTGAATGCTTCTCGGATTGCTTTCTCTTTTTCCGGTGGACACTGGGGCTGTCTGGAATCCTCGGACTTCGGCAGATTATAGTTCTTACCAACCCCAATCCCACATTTTCGTTTAATCTGTGAGATATAGAGGTTGGACACCTTTAACCCGGTATGCTCCAACACATACTCTTTGATCTGCGGATAGGTTGCCCCATCCTGAAATTCGGACATATCCATATCTTCCAAAGAGAACTCAACCCGAATCTTTTTCGAGTCGACCTCACCCTTGGAAAGCAAGACAACCGTCTCAACATGCGGCGTCTGCGGGAACATATCCACGGCCAGCGCCTGCGTGAGCGTGTAGCCGCGCTGTGTGAGCAGCTTCACGTCGCGTGCGAGCGTGCCCGGGTCGCAGGAGACATAGACGATGCGCGGCGGCTGCATGGATACCATCGCGTCAATAGCCTCCGGCTGCATACCCTTGCGTGGGGGATCGACCACGATGCAGTCCGGACGGATACCGCGCTGCGCGAGCTCCGCTGCGGCAGCACCGGCATCCGCGCAGAGAAACTCCGCATTCTCGATGCCGTTTCGCTCCGCGTTGCGGCGTGCATTCTCGATTGCCTCCGGCACGATCTCCGCACCGATGACGTGCGCGGCCTTTCTCGCCAGACACAGGCTGATCGTCCCTGCGCCGCAGTACAGGTCCAGCGCCTGATCTGTCGGCGCATTGACGGCATACTCCACCGCGCGCTCATACAGCCGCTCTGCCTGTACGGGGTTGACCTGATAAAACGCTTGCGGCGAGAGCGTGAACGTCAGTCCGCAGAGCCGGTCGGTCAGCTCCGGTGAACCCCAGAGCGTATAAAAATCCCCGGCAAGCACGACGTTGCCCTTTTGCTTGTTGATATCGAGCACGATACCGGTCAGCTCCGGGCAATGCTCGCGCAGGTATGCAACAAGTTGCTCCGTCTGCGCGCCGAAGCCGCGTGCAGAGACGATGCAAAGCACGGCGTCAGGCGTGTGCATGGCGCAGCGCGTGAACAGGTGGCGCACCGTACCGCGGCCGGTCTGTTCATCATAGGGGACGATGCCGCGCAGATTCATCCAGTCGCAGACCGCCTGCGCCGCCTTGTCTGCGAGCGGGAGCTGGAGCAGACACTGCTCGACCGGCGTGACATCGTGGCTGGATGCGCGATAAAAGCCCTTGACCACGCGGCCGTCTTTCATGCCGACGGCGTAAATCGCCTTATTGCGATAGCAGAGCGGGTATTCCATGCCGATGATATCCTGCACCGGCGTCGAAACGCCGCCGATACGTGTGAGCGCATCGTTGACGCGCGCACGCTTCATGCGCAGCTGCTCACCGTAATCCATATGCTGCAGGCTGCAGCCGCCGCAGGTGCGGTAGACAGGGCAGGGCGGCTCTGTGCGCGCAGCGGCAGGGGACAGGTACTGCTCCGCCTTGCCGTAGACGGCATTTGCCGTCACCTTCAGGATGCGCACCTGCCACGTCTCACCGACAAGCGCGCCCTTAACAAACACGGCGCGCCCGGCGATGTGGCACACACCGGCGCCCTCGGACGTGTACCCGGTGATCTCGGCGGTATGCAGTTGGTTTTTTGCAAGCTGCTCCATGGTTTCATTCCGTTTCTTGACCGGAGATGTGCATATATTCGTCATACGTGCAGCGGCGGTCAATGATGCCGTCCGGTGTGATCTCAATGATGCGGTTGGCAACCGTCTGCGTGAGCTGGTGGTCGTGGCTGGTAAAGATAATGTTATACGGGAAAGCGTCCATACCGTTGTTGAGCGCCGCGATGCTCTCAAGGTCAAGGTGGTTCGTCGGCTGGTCAAAGACGAGGAAGTTTGCGCCCGAGAGCATCATCTTCGAGATCATGCAGCGCACCTTCTCGCCGCCGGAGAGGACCTTGACCTGCTTGTACACATCGTCGCCGGAAAAGAGCATCCGGCCGAGGAACGTGCGCAGGTAGCTCTCGCGCTTATCTGCGGAGAACTGGCGCATCCAGTCGATGAGGTCGTAGTCGCAGTTTTCAAAATAGCTGTTGTGATCTTTGGGGAAGTAGGCCTGCGTGGTCGAGACGCCCCACTTGACCGTGCCCTCATCCGGTTCTTCGTCGCCCATGAGGATCTTGAAGAGCATCGTCACGGCAAGCTCGTTCTTGCCGAGGATGGCGATCTTGTCCTCCTTGCCGACAATGAAGCTCACGTGGTTGAGCAGCTTTTCGCCGTCTACGGTCTTGCTGATATCCGTCACGAACAGGCGATCCTTGCCCGGCTCGCGCTCTGCCTTGAAGCCGACCCACGGATAGCGGCGGCTGGAGGCGGGCATATCCTCAACGGCGATCTTCTCGAGCAGCTTGCGCCGGGACGTTGCCTGACGGGACTTTGACTTGTTGGCGGAGAACCGTGCGATGAACGCCTGCAGCTCCTGGATCTTCTGTTCGGCGCGCTTGTTCTGATCCTTGACGAGCTTCTGCATGAGCTGGCTGGATTCATACCAGAAGTCATAGTTGCCGACATACATCTTGATCTTGCCGTAGTCGATATCGACGATGTGCGTGCAGACGTTGTTGAGGAAATAACGGTCATGCGACACGACGAGCACGGTGCCGTCGTAGTCCATCAGAAAATCCTCCAGCCAGACGACGCTCGCAAGGTCGAGGTTATTCGTCGGCTCGTCGAGCAAGATGATGTCCGGGTGGCCGAAGAGCGCCTGCGCAAGCAGAACCTTTACCTTCAGGCGCGGATCCATGTCGGACATCATGGTCTCATGAAACTCCGGAGAGACGCCCAGTCCCTGCAGGATGCGCGAGGCGTCAGATTCCGCCTCCCAGCCGCCGAGATCCGCAAACTCCTCCTCAAGCTCGGAGGCGCGGATGCCGTCCTCGTCCGTCATCTCGTCCTTTGCGTAGATGGCGTCCTTCTCCTTACCGCAGTCATACAGGCGCTGATTGCCCATGATCACCGTGTCCATGACGCTATAGGCGTCATACATCGTCTGGTCCTGCTTGAGCACGGACATTCGCGCCTTGGGATCGATATGCACGCCGCCGGAGCTTGGCTCGAGCTGACCGGAGAGGATCTTCAGGAATGTGGATTTTCCGGCGCCGTTTGCGCCGATGATGCCGTAGCAATTGCCGGGGGTGAACTGCAGGTTTACCTTGGAAAACAGCGGTGCGCCGCTGTACTGCAGCGAGAGGTCATCAACAGTGATCATTTGGGAAACTCCTTCGTTACGTTCGAAATGTAAATGATAAAGTAGACAATAAATCAGTATAGCATACTTTGGGCTGTTTGAACAGCGGATTTACGCACGAACAGAGCCGGCGATGATCACCGGCTCTGCTGATCTTTATTTTGCAAGCACTTTTTTCAGCCGTGCATAGCGGGGGAGACCGTTTTCCACGGGGATCTCAGGAACACCCTGAATGAGCGGCAGGGCATAGTCAATAAAATCCTGCGTGACATTGTTGCCCTCCGGGACGATCCATTCGACCGGCACTTTCTTCTCGTAGTTAGCGACGTCGGCCAGCGGAATAAGCTCCATGCGGCAGGTATACTTGCCGTCGACCATTTCGCGCATGAGGGCGACCATCTTGCCGGTTTCACCGGCGATGGCAGCCTCAACCGCCGTTTTACCGGCAGCAAATGCCTCGTCAATATCGGTCTGAGACGCCAGATGCGCACCGGCGCGCTGCAGCAGCGAGAGTTCGATGCCGCGTACCTTTGCGTGCTCGCGCTCTTTGAGTGCCTGTGCCAGACGCGCAGCCAAACCACCGAGCTGCGCGTGGCCGAATCCGTCTGTTGCGGAGGCCTTCGCCTCGGACACGAACGAGCCGTCGGCATAGTGGATGCCTTCGGAGACAGCAATCAGCACGCTGTTCTTCTGCTCATAAACACGATGCACATCGGCAAAGAATCGCTCCATATCAAAGTCCACCTCCGGCAGGTAGACCAGATCGGGTCCGGAACCGCAGTATGTCGCCAGTGCGGCGCTGCCGGCCAGCCAACCGGCATGACGCCCCATGATCTCGATGACTGTGATCGTACCGTTATCATACACGCGGCAGTCCTTGGAGACCTCCATGCACGAGGTTGCTATGTACTTGGCGGCGCTGGCATAGCCGGGGCAGTGGTCAGTGCCGAAGAGATCGTTGTCGATCGTCTTGGGTACGCCCATCACGCGGCACTCCCAATCATGCGCCTGCATATAGCGGCTGATCTTATTGCAGGTGTCCATGGAGTCATTGCCGCCGTTATAGAAGAAGTAGCGCACGTCGTATTTCTGAAAAATCTCCAGAATGCGCCGATAATCCGTATCGTCCGCTTCCGGGTCAGCCATCTTGTAACGGCAGGAGCCCAATTCCGACGACGGTGTGTGCAGCAGCAGACGGAGCTCATCCGGATCCTCCTGACGGATGTCATACAGACGGTCATCCAGAACCCCGCGGATACCGTGCGCCGCGCCGTAAACATTGGTGATGGCATCCGATTCCAATGCGGTCTTGAGCACGCCGTAAGCGCTGGCGTTGATGACAGCAGTCGGCCCTCCGGACTGCCCAAAGATACACGCACCCTTCAATATACCGGACATAGCTTACCTCCACAAATTCACAAAATTGATAGATTTTAAGGGAACATTGAATTCTGCTATTGATATTATCTCGAAACATGTGTAAAATGAATTGAACCCCTTATCGGGGGCATTCATTTTATCACCGTTTCTTATATTATATGAAAGAGAGTTGACTTGTCAATGTCGATTGTTACTTCTCAGGAAATGTTTGCAAAAGCGTATGCCGGCGGTTACGCCATCGGTGCGTTCAATGTGAACAACATGGAGATCATTCAGGGTATCACCGAGGCCGCAAAGGAGTGCAACGCTCCGGTGATCCTGCAGGTGTCTTCCGGTGCACGCAAGTACGCCAACCGCACGTATCTGGTCAAGCTTGTGGAGGCTGCCGTGATCGAGACCGGTCTGCCGATCTGTCTGCATCTGGATCATGGCGATTCGTTCGAGCTGTGCAAGTCCTGCGTGGATGACGGATTTTCGTCCGTCATGATCGACGCCTCGTCCAAACCGTTTGAAGAGAATATCGCGCTGACGCGTCAGGTCGTGGAATATGCACACGCGCATGGCGTCGTTGTCGAAGCGGAGCTTGGCACGCTGGCCGGTATTGAAGATGATGTGAAGGTCAAGGCTGAGGACTCGTCCTACACGCGCCCGGAGGATGTGCAGGAGTTCGTTGAACGCACCGGCTGCGATTCGCTGGCCATCGCCATTGGCACGAGCCACGGCGCTTATAAGTTCAAACCCGGAACGAAGCCGCAGCTGCGCTTTGACATTCTGGAGGAAGTGTCCGAGCGTCTGCCTGGCTTCCCGATCGTGCTGCACGGCTCGTCTTCCGTGCCGCAGGAATATGTGCAGATGATCAATGAATTCGGCGGCAATATGCCCGGTGCGATCGGTGTGCCGGAGGATCAGCTGCGTCAGGCCGCGCGCTTGTCCGTATGCAAGATCAACATTGACTCTGACCTGCGTCTGGCCATGACCGGAACGGTGCGCAAGTATCTGGCTGAGCATCCGTCGGAATTCGACCCCAGAAAGTACCTCGGCCCCGCGCGCGAGAATATCAAGCAGCTTGTCAAGCATAAGATCATCGATGTGCTCGGCTGCGACGGGAAAGCCTGAGTTCGCATACCGCTCCGTCTGGACAAGGGGGATACCCATGAATTTTCAGGAACTTCTGACGCGCCTGTCCGCGAGCTGCTTTGCTGCGGATCGGCCGGACTATGATTGGAAAACGCTGCGCCTGTTTCCGGAAACGGGGCTGAGCCTTGTGCTGATCGCGCGGCTCTTTGCGGCGCTTGTCCTGTGCGTAGTCGGTGCGCTTTTGCACAGCATGGCGCTGCGCTATGTGCTTTTGATTTTGTCCGTACTCATCTGTGGCTATGACTATCTTGCTGCAGCGCTCTCGTGTATCTTTGCGCGGCAGGTGTTTCGGCCGGCAGTGCTCATCATCGTGTGCGTGATCGGCACACTGGCAGTCGGACAACCGGTGGATGCTGCTGTTTTTCTGCTTGTATACCGGCTCGTGACGATTCTGATTGCGGTCGTGACGCAGCACGCGCAGAAGACATTGAAAGATGCAGTCGGCGGAGAGATCCACTCTACGGCAGAGTTTCCCGCGCCGAAATGGATCGACTATCTCGCACCGGCGGGGCTCTGCATTGCGATTTTGGTTGCCGTGCTCGAGAGTGTGCTCAAGGTAGCGACTGTTTCTCAGGCAATTCACGCTGCAATGATCGCGCTGTTCCTGTCTACGCCGTGCGCGCTGCTTGTTTCCGTGCCGCTCGTGTGGTACAGTGCCGTCAACGGTGCGTATCGCTGCAATGTGCTGTTTCGCAGTTGCCGCAGTATGCGCGCGCTCAATGCCGTGCGCGCAGTCGCGGTCGACGAAGGGGAGGGGGACAATCAGCTCCCGAAGGTAGTCAGTGTAAAGTCGGATCAGCTGACGCCGGATGCGCTGCTGCAGCTGGCTGCCAATGCCGAATCCTGCTCCAGCAGCCGCACGGCGCGCGCCATCTGCGCTGCTTATACCGGTCCGATCCGCAGCGAGTATCTCTCCAACGCGGTAGATATTCCCGAGAGCGGAGTGGAAGTGTATATTGAATCGACGCGCGTCTGCGTCGGTACGCGCGAACTGATGATTCTCAAGGGGGTGGACATCCCTGATGCAGACCTCTCGGACGGATATGTGGTCTATGTATCCGTTGGAGAACAGTATGCCGGCAAGATCCTGCTGCAGGAAGTCGTGCAGTCGGATGTCAAGCCTGCGCTCAAGGAGCTGCGCGCGCTCGGCGTGCACACCATCACACTCTTCAGCAATGCCAGCAATGACTCCGTATCCGAAAACGCGAAGGAGCTTCAGGCGGATCATCTCCACTGCAAATGCAGCAGTGAAGAAAAAGAGCGGCTTCTTACGCAGCAGGTGGAAAAGCTGGATGACGGGGAACTGCTGCTTTACTATGACCGTCGCTGTACGACGCATCAGGAACATTCAGGCGCTGACCTCGACGTCTGTGTCATCCCGGAGGAAAGCGAGGAACGGTTTGATGCTGATGTTCTGCTCACAAGCCAAGACCCATACCTGCTGCCGGAAGCCATTGAGACCGCCGGGTGGGTCGAGGGCATTTGCCGCGAGCATCTGGTGATTGGCGCTGCAGTGAAGGTACTGCTTCTGGCGTTGGCGGAGCTCGGCTATTGCACACTTTGGTTTGCCGCCGTTTTGGACGGTGCAGCCGCGCTCGGTACACTGCTGATGGCGATCCGTGCATTCGGTTTTGACAAGCAGCACCACCGTGTTCGCGACTATTTGCCGAAGATCAAGTCAGAATAAAACGCAAAACCTCCGATCCCACACTCAGGGATCGGAGATTTTTTCTGCCGAATTCTCGTCCGGAGAGAATTCTCCAAGCGGATTTGCCGCAGCCGCCGTACGCAGCTGGTCGTTATCCACGTGGGTATAGATCTGCGTTGTATTCAGATGCTCATGCCCGAGCACCTCTTGCAGCGTGCGCACGTCAACGCCGTTTTGCAGCATGAGTGTTGCCGCCGTATGCCGCAGTTTATGCGTGGAATACTGACTGGCGTCCAGGCCCGCGCGCATCAGGTTTTTCTTGACCATGACCTGTACAGAGTCACAGCTGATGCGCGTGCGTCGGTTGGAGAGGAACATCGCCGTCGTGCGTGGCGGCGCGATCTCTTTACGGACCGCCAGATAGCGGTCGAGCGCCTCGCGGCAGGCATCATTGAGATAGACCACGCGTTCCTTGCTGCCTTTGCCGAGGATGCGCAGACTGTCGCCGTGATCATCCTGCAGATTTAGACCAACAAGCTCGGAGATACGCAATCCACAGTTGAGAAAAATACATAGGATACAATAATCGCGTTCCTTGTTTTTCCCATCCACCGCAGACAGCAGCCGTTTGCTTTCTTCGAGTGTGAGATAGTGGGGGAGCGTCTTTGGGATCTTTGGGGAGTCGAGATCCTGCACGGGGTTGTCCTCCAGCAGCTTTGCTTTCATCGTCAGGTATTTGAAGAAGCTGCGGATCGCCGCGATTTTTCGTGCGCGGGAATTTGCGCTCAGACCGTATTCCGGTTCGTGCGCGTTGGACTGCTTGATACGATCGCGTGACAGATAGGCAAGGAAATTATAAACCTCGGTAAGTGTCACAGCGCGCAGAAATGCCACGTCAATATCGTGGATCGAGATTTCATCCAGCTCCGCAGTGCGCGACACAAGTCCGCGTTCCAGCTTCAGAAACCGTAGGAACATCCGCAGATCGAGATAATACTGATCGACGGTTGCCTTAGAATGACCGCAGATCGTTTCATGATAAGTCAAAAAGTCGCGCAGCACCTGCGGCGCATCCGTATAGTCCATATCTGTCACCTCGATTTCTGATATGAGCATACCAGAAGTGCGGGGCAGTGTCTATTGACGAAATCCACAAATAATTCGGCAAAATAAAAATTTTGCCGAATTTAGAGGAGGGGAAAACCGCCGAAAAGCCTGTTTCAGGCCTTCCGGCGGTTTTTGACAGTCCGATTGCTCCATATATTCATTTAGCGATTTCACCGCTTCACGTGCCGAATACAGCCCTGAGCGCCTCGCGGATGTTCTTGACCGGGATCGTCTCCAAACCGTTTTGCTTCTGCACATCGTCGCGCACATGCGCCGGAATGATGCAGCGCCGGAATCCCAGCCGCGCGATCTCCGACAGGCGCTGATTCAAATGACTCACCGAGCGGATCTCTCCGGACAGACCGACTTCGCCAACTGCTGCCAGATCGCTGCCAACCGGCAGATCCTTATAGCTCGACGCGATCGCAAGGATCACCGCCAGATCCGTTGCCGGCTCGTCCAGACGCAGGCCGCCGACGACGTTGATGTATGCATCGCAGCTCGACAGCGAAAATCCCGCACGCTTTTCCAACACAGCCAGCAGCAGCATCGCGCGGTTGTAGTCGATGCCATTGGCATTGCGCCGCGCGCCGCTGTAGCCAGACGGCGTGATCAGCGCCTGCACCTCAGCAAGCACCGTGCGCGAGCCCTCCATGACGCCGACAACGCACGTGCCCGGTGTATTGCTCGGCCGCCCGGATAGTAACATTTCAGATGGATTTGTCACCTCTCGGAGACCAAAATCCTCCATTTCAAAGACACCAATCTCGTTTGTTGACCCGAATCTGTTTTTGGCCGCACGCAGGATGCGATATGCAGTACTCTGGTCGCCCTCAAAGTACAGAACGCAGTCGACCATGTGCTCGAGCACCTTCGGCCCTGCGATGCTGCCTTCCTTGTTGATGTGGCCGACCACAAACGCCGTGTAGCCGCTGTCCTTGGCCGAACGCATGATGCGCATCGTACACTCGCGCACCTGGCTGATGCTGCCGGGCGTTGATGCCGTTTCCGCGTCGTACATGGTCTGAATGGAGTCAACGATCAGAACTGTCGGCTGCAGATCGTCGATCGTGGTCAAAACCGTGTTCAAGTCGGTCTCGGCCAGCACATAAATGTTCCCGTGATCGACGCTGAGGCGCTGCGCGCGCATTTTCAGCTGACGCTGACTCTCTTCGCCGGAGACGTAGAGAATCGTTTCCTGCTCGCTGATACGGCCGCAGAGCTGCAGCAGCAGCGTGGATTTGCCAATGCCGGGCGCGCCGCCGACCAGAACCAGTGACCCGCGCACGGCGCCGCCGCCGAGCACGCGGTCAAACTCGCCAATCCCTGTGGAAAATCGCAGCTCTTCCTCGGCATCCAGTTCCGAGATCAACTTGGGCTGCGCGATGCGCTTGGCGCGCGTGCCGAGCGCAGTCTTGGGTTCTTTCGGTGCTTCCACAAGCGTGTTCCACGCGCCGCACGCCGGGCACTGCCCCATCCATTTTGCCGTCTCGTTGCCGCATTCCGAGCAATAAAAGACGGTTTTCGCACTTGATTTTGCTTTCATGTGATCATTCCTGTTTGCGGCAGAGACTGCCGGTATTGTAAGTAAGACGCGATGATAACGGTCGCAAGCTTCGCCTGATAATCGGCGTCCTTGAGCTTTGCACATTCCGAAGCATTTGACAGAAAGCCGCACTCGACCAAAACGGCCGGGCACTGCACTGCGTGCATGAGATAGATCTTCTCTGAGATCGGCGCTGCAACGCGCCGGTTTTGTGGGTCAAGATATGTGACCAGATTGTCATGCATTCGCATCCCAAGCGTGTCGCTTCCGGTACTCGCCGCGTACAGCACCTGCGCGCCGGACGGCTTCCTGTCCGGATAGCAGTTCTGATGGATGCTGATAAGCACTGCGTTGTCCATCTCATGCACCAACTCGGCGCGTCGGTGCTGGTCGGCTTTTTTCCGCTGCGCGACCGTGGCGGCGTCATCCGGGTATGTGATCTGCGCGCTCTCCCGCGTCATGACGACCCTGACGCCCGTTAGCTCTGCGATGGCGCGTGCACGCAGCGCGATTTGCAGATTGATGTCTGCCTCTACGGTCCCATCCGGGGCTACTGCCCCACCGTCTTCCCCGCCGTGACCGGCGTCAAGGATCAGAACCTGTGTTTGCTCGTGCCAGTTTGCGGCTGCTTCTGCCTGTCGGAGCTGCCAGTCAGCTGCAAACCAGCCGCCAAACACCACAATTGCGGCCAGCAGTATGACCAGTAGCCGATGATACAGCAATCTCGTCACGGCGCTCCCCCCTCCTGACAGAATATGCAGCGAGGACAGGCGCTTATGACATGCTCTCAGGATACCATTTTGTGCCCGGCGCGTCAACCAAGGCACAGAAAAAGAGGCGCGCGGTCAACCCACGCGCCTCACAAATATCGGTTTACTGAAGCTGCTTCAGGAACGCCTCCAAACGATCCATGCCAGTCTCGATGTTTTCCGTCGAGATCGCATAGCTCAGGCGCACAAAATTCGGCACGCCAAAGCCGCTGCCCGGCACAACCGCGACCAGGCTCTTTTCCAGCAGGAGTTTTGCAAAATCGTCGCCGTTGTGGATGGTCTGACCGTCGATCTGCTTGCCGATGGTCTTCTCGAGATTCACCATGACATAGAACGCGCCGCTCGGCTTCAGGCAGCTCACGTAGGGCATCGCATTGATGCGGCTGACGATCAGATCGCGGCGCTGCTCGAACACCTGCCGCATCTGCTCCACCTCATCCTGGGGGCCGGAGAGCGCCTCAATAGCCGCGCACTGACACATCGTGCCCGGTGCGCCGGTCGAGTGGCTGAGATAATTGGCCATAGCCTTTGCAATCGGCGCTGCACACAATGCATAGCCGATGCGCCAGCCGGTCATGGCATAGGTCTTGGAGACGCCGTTGATGAGGATCGTGTGCGCCTTGATCTCCTCGCCAAGCGCCGGAACGCTTGTGAATGCAGCACCGTCATAGATGAGCTTATCGTAAATCTCGTCCGAGATGATGTACAGATCGTGCTTGACGCAGACATCCGCGACTGCCTTGAGCGCTTTCTTCGAATAGACAGCACCGGTCGGATTCGAGGGGTTATTGAGGATGATGGCCTTGGTCTTGTCCGTGATGGCCGCCTCGAGCTGCTCCGGCGCGAGCTGGAAGCCCTGCTCCTCGCTGACGTCAACAACGACCGGTACGCCGCCAAACAGACGCACCATTTCATAGTAGCTGACCCAGTACGGGGACGGCACGATCACCTCATCGCCCGGGTCGACCAGCGCAGCCAGCGCAATATAGACCATGTGCTTTGCACCGCTGGCGACGACCGCCTGCGTCGGCTCATACTCCAGACCGTAATCCGCCTTCACGCGGTCGCAAATCGCCTGACGCAGCTCGATCATACCGGCTGCGGGCGTATATCTCGTTTTTCCGTCGCAGATCGCGCGCACACCCGCATAGCTGATGCGGTCGGGTGTGGCAAAATCGGGCTCGCCGGCGCCAAAGCCGATAACGTCCTTCCCTTCTGCTTTCATCTTCTTCGCCAGTGCGCTGACAGCCAGCGTCGCGGACGGGCTCACTCCTGCGGCAATTTTGGACAGTGGCTTCATAGACATACCTCGTTTTCATAAATTCATGTCCGTAGTTTACCACAACATTGTGAAGAAAACAACGCAAATCTTACACAAAACACCAGCGCGAATCTACGTCATTTTTGCCGGTTTGAGAAAAAATCTACTGCACCGTCCGCCGATATACACAAAGCCGCAGCGCCTCCATGTCGTAGGCGCTGCGGCGCAGCGTAATGCAGCAGACGACGATGATGATCTATGGTTGTGTGCTGACGGTTGTACGCATCATAGTGACCACTTATCAATTTCCCTGCGGGCGGTGCATCAGCACCGCCCGCGCTGTTCTATAGTTCTATTCTATGAATATGCGGATGGGATTGTGCTTCTCGAATTTTGCAAACTGTTTTTTCTGCCATATCAGTAGTAAAATATATAAAAGTATTGAAAAAGCTAAGGTTGCCAATCCGCCATTGCAGAATACGGGTCCGAAGATATAACATTTCTTTCTTTTTTATAAACGCTCAAATGCCTATAGTTCTTATAAAACACGACATCTACAAACATAGAAATTAATAAAATAACCGGGATTTCACGATCCTCAATTTTTTCACTCATGAATATAGTATACTGATTTTTCTCAAACCAAGAATCGCTTTGCTTTTGAATCTTTGCAATCTGAATTTCATTTTTGCAAATTGAACAAATATTATTTTTATGTAAACGTAAGGCGTATTCATCTAGACCTGTTCGCAAAATATACGCCCGAATTCCACAATTATATTTCATATGACCAGAGTAATTTGAATTACGATAGAAATAATATGGAACACGCACAAAAAGGCTAATTATCGGAATAACGGACAATATTTTAAGTATCCAGCTTCGTTGCCTCAAGGTTAGTATTTCAGGCTCCGGTGCTAATGAAGGCGTCGACCACTTGAGTGTTAATTTCTGGAGAAGAATTCCGCATGTACATCTTCCAAAGCCGCATATTTGTTCACCAAAATCATTGCAAACCGAGAAAACCAACCTTGCTTTGCTTATTTTTCTTTGAAAACTAATAGTTCTCATTTTTCATCGCCTTCTAATCCAATAATAATAGATACGCCTATAACATCAGATAAACCAATTTCAACGCGACCTCGTTCGGAATCATAATATGCTCTAATGCCAAATGAAATCGCATCCGCACCTGCTCCAAGGAACAATTTCTTTTTCGTGAAGGGAAGCTTAATTCTGACACCAGCCTCGCCCCTTATTAAGGCTGCGTCAGCACAAAACCCAATATAGTCCAGGGAAGCGCCTGCTTTTGCTTCGGTCGAAACAGTAGTTAATGACCAACTGCCAAACCGATAGTCACCACCAATGGACATAATTCCCGCCTCGGCATTCACTATAGTCAGCCCTCTATCGAGATTGGGGGGAGTGGCTTTAACGTATAATCCACTTGCGTATTTATTTCCAAATTGATTGAAATATCCAACAGATTGCCGTCAGCACCATGCATGGAATAGTTGCCCCACGCGCCGTAGGCGCTGCGGCGCAGCGTGATGCAGCAGGCAACGATGATGATCTGTGGTTGTGTGCTGACGGTTGTACGCATCATAGTGACCACTTATCCATTTTCCAGCGGGCGGTGCTGGTGCGCCGCCGGGTGTGGTGTAGCTCTTGAGGCGCTGGGAGTCGGCGAAGAACTCGCTGGCCGTCTTGGCGTTGCCGTCCGTCGCCGCGATGGGGTTGCCCTTGCTGTCGTAGCTGTAGGTTTCCGCCGGTTCGAGCACGAGGCTGATGTTCGTGAAGTACGCGTCGTTGGCGTTGTAGTCATAGGCGCAGCGCACCGTGATCTCTTTGACCCTCTTGTCGCGCTTGCCCGGCACGATGACGCCCGATGCAAACTGCCAGCCCGCGTAGTCCCCGTTGAAGCTCACGTACTGCTTTTCAATCGACACGACTTACATTTTACTCCTTTGGCTAAATAAGCAATTTCCCGCCATCGTCTTGAATCTTGCTGAATTTGCGCATATGTCTTTCGAAGAACCGGACTTCTGTTAACTGGTGAATCCAATCGAAAAACTTTTACCAGTTTTCCAAAATCGTCCGATCTGCCACGATTTTCCGCGATAGCTTCACATTGTTTTAAAAGTTCATCAGGATATCTCTTTAGAATAACCGATGCCGCGCCATATATATCTTCTTCATCCGCACTGTTAAGAACCAAATGAAAGAGTTTCTCAAAAGATGGCATAGGATACCTATAGTATCCGTTTTCATCTCCCCAACCGAAATTATACAATTCAGTTTTCGCCCAAATTGAACCATCATTGGGGCTTAATGCCATGTCTTCGGCTAGAGGTAATAATCCAAAATCCGATGCATCACATTTATTAAACCTAGTACTCATAACAAAAAAATGGCCCATTTGCATCTCTCCTATGGTAAAAACCGAATATATCCATTTTGCGAAACAACACCATATGTAATTTCACAGCCTTTGACAATATTGTATTCTGTTGTTGCCCATATGCTATCGATGTACATACCTGATGCATTTTGAATAGAGTATATTGCCTGTTTAGAAGATTTAGCAACGTCGTAGTACCGGCTCTGGAGGTAGTAGAGGCGCGTTTCGCAGTCGTAATAGTTGACATCACCCTGCGCGTTAAGGACGTAGTAGTAGAGCGTCATGGTCGAGCCGTCGTTATAGATCATGGCGAACGGCTGGTTGCCGTCGTCATAGACAAACTCGAGGGACTTCCATGACCACAGTTTACCATTGCATCAGCGCAAATTCAAGAATCATCATGATTCTTGATTTCAAGACACAAATCCTGAAATCAAGAACAAAAGCAACATAAACAGGCATCCGGCGTTTTGCCGGATGCCTGTTATAACGATTTGCTTTTCTCAAAAGAAGCGTCTGCAAGCCGGTTCCCGGACACCAGACAGAGCTCCTGTCACAAAATAATACAGATCAGTGTACCGCTGCCCTCATTGACCACACGCTGCAAAGTTTCCTGGAGCTTTCCGACCGCTTTCGTCGGCAGGCAGCTGAGCTTTTCCTCCACGCCCTCCTGTGCGATCGTGTAGATCGGCTTGCCGAAAATATTGGACTGCCAAAGCTGTTCAACATCGCCGTCAAACCCTTGCAGCAGGAAGCCGAGGATCTCACTCGAGGCGGTTTCCCCGCCGATCTCCGGCGAGATCTCCGTCTCGATATTCGTCTGGAACATATGGATGGCCTTTGCGCTGGCTTTGAGTCGGACGCCGTATCGGCCGCCTTTGCGCACGATCTCCGGTTCTGCGAGCTGCAAGTCACTGGGTGCGGGCGCAACGACGCCGTAGCCCTTAGTGCGCACGTCGTTGAGTGCGCTGCGGATATGCTGATAGTCAGCCTGAATGCGCCCCATGTCCGCGAGGAAGGAGATAAGCTCTCCGTCGCTGTGCAGCGCAACGCCCGCCTGCTCACTGATCACATCATAGTAGAGCGCGCGCGGAAACGCGAGCACGTAGCAGACCGAACCGGTGTCCACGCCGATGCGCTCCACATCCGCCGACTCCAGCAGCGGGTCTTCCGAGAGCGCTTGCGCCGTGCGGCGCGCCTGGCGCAGGCAGCGCAGCGACGGCATCTGCTCACGCAGCCGCGCATAAAGCTGCTGCTTGACCGCATTGTCCGGCGGCAGGACATCCATCCACTCCGGCATACGAAAACAGGCTTCCGCGACAGGGAATTCATACAGGATCGTGCGCAGGATCTCCAGAACGTCCTGCTCTGTAAGCGTCTGACAGTTGACCGGCAGACAGGCGGCGTCATACTGCGCGCTCAGGTCGGCAGCCAGCGATTGCGCGCGTTCTCCCACAGGGTCTGCCGTGTTGAGCAGGACAAGAAACGGTTTGCCGATATCGCGCAGCTCTGCGACAACACGCGCCTCCGCCGGTGCATAATCCTCCCGTGCAAGCTCGGTCACGCTGCCATCGGTCGTGACAACGATGCCGATCGTCGAGTGGTCACGGATCACCTTCCGTGTCCCCTCTTCCGCCGCGACGCGCATGGGGACTTCGTGATCGTACCACGGGGTCGTGACGAGGCGCTCTTCCCCATCTTCATACTGACCGTTGACGCCGGGGATCATGTAGCCGACGCTGTCGATCAGGCGCACAGAGGCGTGCACGGAGGCATCCAGCTCGATGGCAACGGCATCCTCCGGGACAAACTTCGGCTCCGCAGTCATGATCGTCCGGCCGGAGCCACTCTGCGGCAGCTCATCGCGTGCGCGCTCGCGCACATAATCATCGGTGATGTTCGGCAGCACAAGCGTCTCCATGAACCGTTTGATAAAGGTCGACTTCCCGGTGCGTACCGGGCCGACAACGCCGATGTAAATATTCCCGCCGGTGCGGGCGGCAATGTCTGCGTAAATTGAAGAAGTGTCCATTTTGTCGTCCTCTCCTCATCAGTCTTACAAAACTGTATGAGCCATTGGACGAGAATATGCCGCCGGGACAGTTCCGGCGGCATAGATCACGGACAATATGTCTGCGCGGTCTGCGCGTGTACCCGGCTGACAGCGAAAGCAAGCGCCGGAAACTGCGCCCGCAGCTTTTCATAGAGGACCGGGATGATCACGTTTTCGGTGCAGAAGTGGTCGGCGTCGATCAGATTGATGCCGAGCTCCTTCGCCGCAAGAAACCGGTCGTACTTCACGTCCGCAGTCACGAACGTGTCGCACCCCTTTTGTGCAGCAAGCTCCAGCATACTGCCGCCGGAGCCGCCGCAGACCGCAAGTATCCCCACCGGGCGTCCGCCATCGACATAGCGCAGGCCGTTGGCGTGCAGCCGGTCAGCGACATAGGGCAGAAAATCCGACAGCGCCATGGGTTCCGGCAGCCGTCCGACGCGGCCGCAGGTCAGCATAGCGCCGTCAGCGTCTGTGCCGGATGGCTCGAGACCGCCCGTGACCTCAGCGCCCAGCGCTACCATGAGCGCATCGTTGACACCGCCGTCGGCAATGTCCAGATTCGTGTGCATACAGACGGCTGCAATGCCGTGCCGCGCGAGCGCAAGCACCTTCCGGCCGGTGAGATCGTCAGACGTCGCATGGCGCAGCGGCGTGAAGATGAGCGGGTGGTGTGAAACGATGAGCTGTGCGTGCAGCGCAGCTGCCTCCGCGATCACTTCATTTGTAATGTCCAACGCCAGCAGCACGCGCTCGACCGCAGCACTGCCGTCACCGACCAGAAAACCGGCGTTATCAAAGTCCATCTGATACCGCACCGGCGCGAGGTCATTGAGAAAAGCATAGATATCGTTTACGGTTGCCATGACTGTACCTCCTTCAAGCAGGTTTCCAGCTCGCTCAGACGCGCATCGATCGCCGCAAGCGCCGCTTCCGGCGTCTGCTTTGCGTGTGCCATACCGGCGCGTGCGCGCGTCTGCCGCCCGATCTCATCGGTCAGGTATTCGGGCAGCAGCGGATCTGCGCGCCGGAGCAACAGCTGCTCCACCGTGCACGGCTGCTCGCTCGACCGACCAAGCACACGCAGCGCAAGATAGCGCTTGCCACTGTCACGGCAAAGCGCGGCATCCTCGATCGTGAAGCCGCTGCGCCAGAGCCAGTCAACAAGCTCCGCAACCTTGCTCTGCGGCTGCAATACGAGCCGGCGCCCCTCCGACAGCCATGGTGCTGCCGCCATGATCGCGCAGATCGTCTCCCCGCCCATGCCGGCGATGGTGATGACGTCCGCATCTTTGGCGTCCGGAAACTGCAGACCGTCAGCCAGCACGAAGCGAAAGCGCTCGGTCAGGTCATATGCGTCAGCGGACTGGCGCGCATTTGCGAGCGGTCCTGCGTGAATGTCCGCCGCAATCGCTGTTTCGGCAATTCCATTTTGCAGCAGCCAGACCGGCAAATATCCGTGATCCGTGCCGATATCCGCAGCACAGGTGCACGGCGGCACAAAGTCCGCGACCATCTGAAGCCGCGGTGACAGGCGAATGTGGTCCATAAAGCTTCTCCATAGAAACACCAAAAGCCGGCGTGATGCCGGCTTTTGATCCTTATCTGTATCTTACAGGCTCTCCAGATAGGTGCGCAGCTGCTCGAGGAAGGCGTCGGGATCGACGTCGTGCGCAAGGCAGGCCTGCTCAAGCGTCTCGCCGCTGGCCATAGCGCAGCCGAGGCAGTGCATGCCGATGTTCTGGAACACGGGCATCGCTTCCGGAGCATTGGTCAGGATCTCCGAAATCATCGTATCTCTGGAAATTTCAAACATAATTCTTTACCTCCGGTAAATTGCTTGTGAGAAAATGATTGGGTCGCACAAAGCGCCCCAATCATTTTAACCAGTTTATCTGCTGATTAGTGCTGCTCTCTCATCTTCGCGAAGCACTCGCTGCAGTAGACAGGACGGTCAGACTTCGGCTCAAACGGAACTCTGGCCTCTCCGCCGCAGGCAGCGCAGGTAGCCGTGAAGAACTCGCGGGGACCGCGGGCAGCATTCTTACGAGCGTCGCGGCAGGCTTTGCAGCGCTGGGGCTCATTCTGGAAACCCTTCTCCGCGTAAAACTCCTGCTCACCTGCGGTGAAAATGAAATCCGCGCCGCACTCTTTGCACTTCAACGTTTTGTCTTCGAACATGATAAATCCTCTCTTTTGAAAAACTTGCCTATCGGCTATATTGCGCTCAGCTCTTGCTGAAGTCGCTGAAATTGGGGAGCCGCGCCAGTTTGCGGCGGATCCGCTGTACGGCATTGTCGATGGATTTTTCGGGTTTGCCGGTCTCAGCCGCCATTTCTGCATACGACAGACCAGACAAATACAACCGAAGCACCCGCGCCTCAAACGCGGACAAATACCGGGTAAAAGCGGATAAAAGCTCTTGTTCACTCTCTCTGGCCAGAACCTGCTCCTCAGTAACACGACAATTTGCTCCCGGATAGGTGGATGCCTGGGTCTGTGATTCTTCTGAGAGGATGCTGTCTAGGGAAATGCCGCTGTTGAGCGGAGAATGCTTCTGCCTTGAAGCGGACTTGATGGCACTGTAGATGCGGTTGCTGATACAAACCTCCGCATATGCTTTGAACGGGACGTTGGACGCCGGGTCATACTGCCGAATCGCCGAGAGCAGACCGAGCATTCCCTCCTGGATGAGATCCTCACTGTCGCCACCCACAAGAAAAAGCGGACGCGCGCAGATACGCACCAGACGGCTGTAGCGCTCAGCGAGCGCTTCCTCCGCGGCTGCATCTCCGGCAGCTACCAGGGACAGCAGCTCTGCATCTGACAGTTGGGAAATATCCATCATCTTTCAAGCTCCAATACCACAAAACAAATTATAACTAAAATCCCTGAAAAGTCAATAGACTTTTGTACAAAATGCACGTTTGCGGCAACATTCCGCGTTTTTTCAGAGCTCAATTTCCTGCTGACCGATATATTCCAGTCCAAGATGCTCATAGGCACGGCGCGTGACGCAGCGCCCGCGCGGTGTGCGCGTCAAAAAGCCCTGCTGCAGCAGATACGGCTCATACACGTCCTCGAGCGTGACGGCTTCCTCACCGATTGTCGCAGCGAGCGTCTCAAGTCCAACCGGACCGCCGTGATAAAACTCGATGATGCTGCGCAGCATCCGCCGGTCGGTCGCGTCGAGGCCCATGGCGTCCACTTCCAGACGCAGAAGCGCATCGTTTGCCACCTCTTTCGTGATCACGCCGTCTGCGCGCACCTGCGCATAGTCGCGCACACGCTTGAGCAGGCGGTTTGCGATACGCGGCGTGCCGCGCGAGCGTGAGGCAATCTCATATGCGCCGGCGCTGTTGATTTCCACATTCAGGATACCGGCGCTGCGCTCAACAATTTTCTGTAATTCTTCGGGGCTATACAGCTCCAGCCGGAGGTTGACACCAAAGCGGTCACGCAGCGGCGCTGTCAGCTGACCGGCGCGCGTGGTCGCGCCGATGAGCGTGAAATGCGGCAGATCCAGCCGGATCGAGTTGGCCGACGGACCTTTGCCGATGATGATATCAATGGCGTAGTCCTCCATGGCCGGGTAAAGGATCTCCTCGACCGCGCGGTTGAGACGATGGATCTCATCGACGAACAGAATGTCGTTTTCCTGCAAATTCGTCAGCAGTGCTGCAAGGTCTCCCGCTTTCTCAATCGCAGGGCCGGAGGTGATGCGCATATTTACGCCCATCTCATTTGCGATGACGGCAGCCATCGTCGTCTTGCCCAGACCCGGAGGGCCGTAGAGCAGCACGTGGTCGAGCGGCTCACCGCGCAGACGCGCAGCGTCGATGCAGACCTGGAGATTCTCCTTCGCCTTTTCCTGACCGGTATAATCGCGCAGCAGGCGCGGACGCAGTGAGCCCTCACCGGAGTCCTCCGGCAGGACGCGGGAAGATGTGACAACTTCCTGCTGGGCGTCTTCAGAAAAATTGATGCTCATATGCTTCCTCCCTGCTTACTGCTGCATCATGGCACGCAGTGCAGCCTTAATGATCTGATCTGCGCTCATACCCTCAATGGACGGCAGCTTGCGCAGCGCCGCATTGATCTCCGGCATACTGTAGCCGAGCACGGTCAGACCGGCGATCGCATCACTGCGCGCGGCCGAAGCCGCATCGGATGCAGGCACGGCCGGCGCGAGGTCGGAAAAATCAACGCCCGCGCTCTCCTTGGCCATTTTGTCCTTGAGCTCAAGCAGGATACGCTGCGCAATGCGCTTACCGATGCCGGGCGCGCTCGTGAGCGCTTTTTCATCGCCGTTGAGCACGGCAAGCGCCAGACCGTCCGGCGTGTTGGACGAGAGGATCGACAGCGCCGCCTTCGGCCCGACACCGGAGATGCCGAGCAGCAGCTCAAAGCAGTGCTTCTCGCTCTTGGAGCCAAAGCCGTAGAGATCGTGCGCATCCTCGCGGATACACTCATATATATATAGCTTGGCGCGTTCACCGATCTTGACGCTTGCGAGCGTGTTCAGGCTCACGTTGAGCGCATAGCCAACGCCGCCGCACTCAAGTACGGCCAGATTCGGTTCTATATCGGTAACAACTCCGTTTATGTGGTAGAACATGGGTCAAACCTCTCCTGTTGATGGATCAAAGATGTGGCGCTGCGTGCGTGACACAGCGCGATGGCGACGGCGTCCGCCGCGTCGTCCGGCTTCGGGACTGCCTGCAGGGACAGGATGCGCCGCACCATATCCATGACCTGCTTTTTGTCCGCGCGGCCGTATCCGACGACCGCCTGCTTGACCTGCAGCGGCGTATATTCATAGATTTGCAGCCCTGCCTGATAGCCAGAGAGCAGAATGATGCCGCGCCCGTGGGCGACGGCGATGCCGGTCGTGATATTGGTGTTGAAAAACAATTCCTCCACCGCCATCGCTTCCGGATGAAACTGCGCAATGAGTTCGTTCAGGTCGCGATAGATCTGATCGAGTCTGCTCGAGAGCTGCGTTTTGGCCGGTGTCGTAATCACACCGCAGGTCAGCAGCCGCTGACTGCGCTTGTCCGCATCCAAAACCGCGAAGCCGACCGTAGCGATCCCCGGGTCGACGCCTAAGATCCGCATATGTATCACTCCAATTAAATAAATATAGCATAATTTCGCCACGTAAGCAACTGCTCGAAAAGAAATAGCGCTCCGAATTTCTTCGGAGCGCTGAAAACACAATGGATTATGCACGCGGGTGCGCCTTGTTATAGACATCCTTGAGCTGTTTGCTGACGAGGTGAGAATAGATCTGCGTCGAGGAGATGTCCGCATGACCGAGCATTTCCTGAATGGCGTGGATATCCGCGCCGTTTTCCAGCAGATGCGCCGCGAACGAATGGCGCAGCGTATGCGGTGTGATTGCCTTTTCGATGCCGGCCTTCGTCTGGTAGTTCTTGATGAGCTTCCAGAAGCCCTGACGTGACATCCGTTCACCACCGACGTTGACGAACAGTGCCTGTTCATCCGGAGCTGCGATCATCTGCGGACGGATGAAATTAATGTATTCTGTGAGCGCGCGAACAGCCGCCGGATACATGGGGATCATGCGCGTCTTATCGCGTCCGTGGCAGCGGATCACACCGGCGGACAAATTGACGTCCGTGATGTTCAGGGAGATCAGCTCGCTCACGCGGATACCGGTCGCGTAAAGCAGCTCGAGCATTGCACGGTCACGGTAGCCTTTGGCGTCCGTACACTCCGGCTGCGCGAGCAGGAGCTCCACTTCCTTGCTCGTGAGGATCTGCGGCAGCTTCTGCTTGGCCTTGTCCGGCACGAGCTTTCCGGTCGGATTGTGCTGCACATAATGATTATTGAGCAGGAAGCCGTAGAAGTTTTTCAGCGATGCGATTGCCCGGGAAACCGTGGCAACCGACTTACCGTTGCTGCGCATCCAGTCAATGTAATCGCACAGCTCCTCTTCTTCCGCAGAGCCGAGGTCGGCATCCGTATGGGCGTGCAGGTATTCACTCAGCTGCCGTACATCCCGCAGGTATGAGGAAATCGTATTTTGCGATGAGCGCTTGACATCACGCAGGTAGGCTTCGAATATTTCCATTCCGTCGGAATCACGCACGACGACTTCCCCCTTTCCAATCAGATTTCATCCAGAGTGACCATCGGTCACAGAATAAGCTTTGTGAAAAACGGCACGGCATAGCTCGCCGTGGCCGCAGCCGCAAGCAGCAGGCAGAACACCAACGCCAGTTCCCGGGAACAACGCTCCGTCGCAGCAGGAGACGGCAGACCGCGCCGCTGCTCCAGCAGACGCACAGACATCTGCGCGCAGAGCACGCCGAGCAAAAACAGCGCCGGCACGAGAAACACGCCTGGCAAACCAACCGCAACACACGACAGCGCAAACGCGTGTACGCAGCCGGAGCGCAAAAAAGCAGCCGCCGTACAGGCGGACAGAAAACCTTTGACACCGAAAACGACGGGGATCAGCAAAAAGCCAAGATACGACGTCGACAGCAGCAAAAATGCAAAGCCATAAGCGCACGAGATGCATAATTCCGGCAGCAAGCCGCCATACAATGCGCCACCCGTGCCGCTTTGCAAAAACGAAAGCACTGGTTCTGAAGAATCCGGCAGCTCGGCGTTCGCACCGCAGCAGCAGCCGATCACGTAGCCCGCCGTCATGCCTGCAGCAAGCAGCGGCGGCAGCGGGAAGCGCGGCAGAGCCGCTTTCCGGCGCACACGAAGCTTCTTATGTCTCTGTCGCACATTCATTGCCCATCACCACGGACAGTCTATGAACGCGCATTCATAACATGACAATTTACATAATGCGGTGTAGACATAATATAATACAAATCGAAACTGTTATCAAGCATTTCGTCAAACTTTGTTCATTTTTGTTTATTATGACAAGAAATTATGTTAACAGTGTTATGTAAACTCCGTAACTCCGAGTTCTGAAGCAGCCTGTTTTTTCAAGCGCTCACGCCTATATTTCGGTAATCGCACGGGCACAAACGCTATATATAGGTAATCACGCATGCGTTATGTAAACTTTTGAGGTGATTACTTTCTGTATTTTCTGCTCTGTTTCCGTTTTTTCTTCTTTGTTCTATTTCGTAACTTTTTATGAAAAATGCACGAACCGATGATCGTCGCCGCAAGTGTGACCGCGAGTGTGACGGCGGTTTCAGCGCAAAAAAGCGGCGCACCGACAGATGCTTTCAGAATCAGATAACCGATTATCCACACTGCCCAAGTCATCGCGCCGCCAAGCGCCCTCCCCTGCTCCGGCCGCGGAGAGAAGGCCCCGGCGATCAGGCACGCGATCGCGCAGCATATGAGCGCGATAAGCCGCGTATCAACCTCGGGCAGCAACTCGCGGTTCACCGCAAATGCCGCCAGCCAGCTCAGCATCAATGTGAGCACAACTCCTGCCAAGCCGCAAGCTGCCGCGCGTGAGAGCAACGGCAGCCATTTTTGTTCCATATGCAAAAAAACACCCCCTGCAGAACATATGCATCACAGCATATTCCCGCAGGGGGTGAATCATTCCGAAAGCTGCTTTACACCTCGGGGCCCTTCGGCTCCTCGTGCTTCGGCTCTTCCTTTTTCGCTTCTTTTGCTTTCTGCTTGGCAGCCTTGCGATCCTGAGCTTCCTTGGCAGCCTGCGCCTCGGCGCGGGCATTCGTGGAAATGGCCCACTTGGCAACCTGAATGCGAACCTGATCCTCGCTGGTCTCAAAGGTCACGCTGTCGTCCGTGACGTGGACGACCTTGCCCATCATACCGCCGATCGTGACGATATCGTCGCCGACCTTCAGACTGGAGCGCATTTCATTGAGCTTTTTCTTCTTCTTGTTCTCCGGAAGGATCAGGAACAGATAGAAGATGACAAGCATCAGAATGATCATGATAATGGATGAATATCCGCCGTTTCCCATGGTTTTACCTCCGTGTAATGATAAAAATATTATATCCGCTTTGCTATACAAATGCAAGCGTTAAATGCGCGCATCGAGCATTGTTGTGTAAGTTTTTCGGAACATCTCATATTCCCCGGCCTCGATCGCTGCGCGGATACGTGCCATGAGCGTGTTATAAAAATACAAATTATGCATCACGGCGAAGCGCATGGCCAGCATCTCATCTGCCTTGAACAGATGGCGCAGATAGGCGCGCGAGAACCGGCGGCAGACCGGGCAGTCGCACTGCGGGTCGATCGGCTGCTCGTCGCGCTGATACTTCTCATTTTTGATGTTGATCACACCGGACCACGTGAACAGATGCCCGTGGCGGCCGTTGCGCGCCGGCATGACGCAGTCGAAGAAGTCTACGCCGCGCGCAACCGCCTCGATGATATTGCCGGGCGTACCGACGCCCATCAGGTAGCGCGGTTTATCTGTCGGCATATAGGCCTCGACGGCGGCGATGGTGTCGTACATCTCCTGCGTCGTCTCCCCCACCGCGAGGCCGCCGATCGCATAGCCGGCCAGATCCAGTTCTGCGATCTTTTTCATATGCTCAATGCGCAGATCATGAAAGACCGTACCCTGATTGATGCCGAAGAGCACCTGACCGGGATTGACCGCATCGTCGCGGCCGGTATAGTCATCGAGCGCCGCCTTGCACCGCTTCAGCCAGCGGTAAGTCCGGTCGCAGGAATTTTTCACATAGTCATAGGGCGAAGGGATCTTAATGCACTCGTCAAACGCCATCGCGATATCAGAACCGAGGTTCGCCTGAATGCGCATACTCTCCTCCGGCCCCATGAAGATATGCCGCCCGTCAACATGGCAGTTGAAGGCGACACCCTCCTCCGTGATCTTACGAAGCTGCGCCAGAGAAAAGATCTGAAATCCGCCGCTATCCGTCAGGATCGGTTTATCCCACGTCATGAATTTATGCAGACCGCCGAGGTCGCGGATCAGCTCATCTCCGGGTCGCACGTGCAGATGGTACGTGTTGGACAGCTCGACCTGACAGCCGATGCGCTCCAGATCCTCCGCCGAGAGCGCGCCCTTGATGGCCGCCTGCGTGCCGACATTCATAAACACCGGCGTCTGAACCGTACCATGCGGCGTTGTAAATTCCCCGCGGCGCGCATGACCGTCCTTGCAAATCAGTTGATACATAGCTTGCTTGCCTTTCTGTTGTAGTTGCGCACTTATTCTATCAGATTGCCGCATCAAGTCAAGCGCTTCCGGCAGATTTGCTCATCCGGACTCTCTTTAAAATGCGCCGCGCCCCGGCGATTAGCCGGGGCGCTGGTGCATTGCTGTGTTACTCGATCGCGATGGTAGTGTGCTTCGGAAGCTCCTTCTGCGCAGCCTTCGGGACGCTGATCTTCAGGATACCATCCACGTACTTCGCAGAGATATCCGCGGATTCCACGTCGTCACCGACATAGAAGCTGCGGCTCATCGAGCCGGAGTAACGCTCCTGACGCAGGAACTTGCCCTTCTGATCGGACTCGTCCTTGTCAAGAGCCTTCGCAGCACTGATCGTCAGGTAACCATCCTGCAGGTCTACTGTCACTTCGTCCTTCTTGAAGCCCGGCAGATCCACGTCCAGCTCGTACGAGCCGTCCAGTTCGCGGACATCGGTCTTCATCAGGTTCTTGGCATGCTTACCGTACAGCTCATTGCTGATCTGTGGCATCATCCGGCCGAAACCGAAGAAATCAGACAGCGAATCATCAAACAGGTTTTCACCAAAAATACTCGGCAACATAAGTCATTCCTCCATTCATACCTTTCGTAGGCGCTGGGGAAAAACTCCATGCGTTGGCGAACTCTGTTACCGTTTTTACAACAATGCCTGATCTCCGGAGGGCTCTCAACGCTCCCTCCCTCATCGATCGTGTTCATCATAGCACGCTTTTTAGCACAGTCAAGAGGAGAGTGCTAACGTTCACGAAACGCGCAATGTTTGTTCACAAAATATGTGATTTTAAAAGTTTGACCGCCCTGCAAAGCCTGCGGGGCGGTCTTGATGGAGTCTCGGTGTGGTATATCAGAAATCCGCGATAAACATTGCATCTCCAAACGAGAAAAACCGATAGCGGTTTTCGACGGCAATTTTATATGCGTTGAGGATATGCTCCCGTCCGGCCAGCGCCGAGACGAGCATGATGAGCGTGCTCTCCGGGAGGTGAAAATTCGTGACGAGTGCATCCAAGCATTTGAACTTATAACCGGGGTAGATGAAAATATCCGTCCAGCCGGACTGTGCGCGCAGCGTTCCGTCGGGCTCGGCAAAGCTCTCGACCGTGCGGCAGGACGTCGTACCGACGCAGACGACGCGGCCGCCATTGGCCTTCGTCTCGTTGACGATGCGCGCCGTTTCCTCCGGAATGATGCAAAACTCCGAGTGCATCGGATGATCTTCGATCTCATCCTCCTTGACAGGACGGAAAGTGCCAAGGCCGACATGCAGCGTGACATAGCCGATCTTCACGCCCATGTCCGCGATCTGCTGCAGGAGCTCTTTCGTAAAGTGCAGACCGGCCGTCGGTGCGGCTGCGCTGCCGAGCTCACGGGAATAGACCGTCTGGTAGCGCTCCTGATCCTGAAGCTCCGCCTTGATATACGGCGGCAGCGGCATTTTGCCCAGCCGCTCGAGCACCTCGAGGAAAATGCCCTCATAGTGAAACTGCACGATCTTGTTGCCATCGGCGATCGCATCGACGACCGTGGCAGTCAGTTCCCCGTCACCGAACGACAGCGCAGTGCCGGGCTGTGTCTTGCGTCCCGGCCGGGTCAGGCACTCCCATTTTCCGTCGCCGAGGTCGCGCAGCAGCAGCACCTCGACCGCTCCGCCGGTGCTCCGGTGCCCGAGCAGACGTGCCGGAAGAACACGTGAATCATTGAGGATCAGGCAGTCGTTCGGGCGCAGAAACTGCGGCAGCTCATAAAAGTGGTGGTGCTCGACCGCACCGGTCGCTTTATCCAGCGTCAGAAGTCGGGAGGCATCGCGACGCTCGAGTGGCGTCTGTGCGATGAGCTCCTCCGGCAGATCAAAATAGAAATCCGATTTTTTCATGAAACATAGGCTCCGGTATAATAGAAACTGATGATCTCTTCGTAGGTTTTTCCGTGCACCTCTGCCATGGCCTTGGCGCCCCACTGGCTCATGCCGCAGTTGTGGCCGTAGCCGCCGCCGACGACATTGTAGACATTCGAAGCCGCATCATACTCCACGGTGAAGTGGCGGCTGTTATAGCGCAGGCCGCAGATCTTTGTCAAAAACGTGCGCACATTGTCCTTGCTGTAAGTTTTGCCGCCGACCGTCACGGTCATGACATTTCCGATTGGCGTATAAGTGACGGAGATGTCACCGACTGCATCGCGGGAAACAGACGTTCCCCAGCTCTTACAGTAAAAATCAATATCTTTTTCATATGGGTCAATCACGCCGCGCAGATACGGCACCTCCGCAACCCAGACGTTCTCGGAGTTCTCGGTCGCGCCGCCATCAGCTGCAAAGAAGAACGTCTCACACAGTTTGCCCTGATAGCGCACAAACTTCCCCGCCGTCTCTTCCACAGCGCGGTCACTGTTGGCGCTGGCATCGATCGTGCCCAGATAAACCTGACTGGTCGTCGTTGCCGTGATGTCAAAGCCATACGCCGGTACGCCGTTCATATGCGAGGCGGCATACGTGCGCGCGCAGACCGCCTGCGCTTTGAGTGCCTCGAGCGGCCAGCCGCTGCTCATCTCGTATGGCACAACACCCTTGACGTACGACTCCAGATCCACGAAGTTCACCAGTGTGAGCTTCTGCGGCTGCTGCGTATCGAAGCGGGTAAACTGGAAATCACCATAGTACGTGCATGAGCGATCTGTGCTGCGGTATTTACACTCAGCCACCTGCGTAATTGCGGTACCGCCGCTGTTTTGGGGCGCAAGCGTGAGCGATTTGGTCGAGCCGCAGTCAAAACCGAAAAGGATCTGATCCGTACCGGCCTTTACGACCAGCACGCCGCGTGAACCGCCGGAAACGACGCTGCCGCTCGCGGCAGCCGATGCTGCAGAGGCTGCATCCGCGGTCTCAAAGCTGCCGATGCGGACGCGGTACGTTCCGTTATAGAACACCGGATACCCGCCACGGGCAGCAGCCGCCGCCTGCGCGGCCTCAAAATCCGTATATGTATCATCAAGCTCGATGTGATAGGCGCCAAAGATGCTGCTTCCGACCGTAACGTTTGTGTCTGCGACAACAGCCACGGAGTTCTCGGCCGTCGAACCAACCGCGCGAAAAACGCGTCCGGCCTCTTCATCATAATATCCGAAGGCAAAGCCGGAGCCCGTCTTGATCTGCAGATGTACAGCATCGAGTGCCGTCGAACCAAATGCCAGTCCGGCGCGGATAAGGCCATTCGGAACGTTCGGCTGCACGTCGTCATATTCCGTGCCGCCGAGCATCTGCGTGCCGTTCGCCGTGGCTGCATAGACGCCGCGATCCGGCAGCTTTTCCGCCTCTCCGGACGCACCAATGGCATACGCATCCGCCATCGTCAGCGTACTGCTGCCGTCATTGACGTAATACGTCTGCGCGCCGAACACTGACGTGCAGGGCGTCGCCGCCAGCAGAGCGGCGGCAAGCAGCGCCGTTACTGCCTTTTTCAAACTCGATTTCATAGCGCACCTCGCTGTTTTGTGAGTGTGGTCATACGCAAAATATGACACTTTATTATAATAACTTTTTGCACATTATGCAAGTGCTTTTCTATGGAAAAACGCCCTCCGTCAGTCCAGAGGGCGTTTGAAATCAACTCGTCAAATATGCAGGAACACTTTTGCAATGGAAAAATAAATCAGCAATGACACGGCGTCCGTGATCGTCGAAATGAGCGGGCTTGCCATGACAGCTGGGTCAACGCCGATTTTTTCGGCGATCATCGGTAGAAGGCTGCCGACAGCTTTGGCAAACATGACCACGAACACGATCGTGCAGCAGACCGTCGCCGCGACCGACATCGTAACGGCGGTGTTGCCAAGCATAAGCCGGTCGACCAGCAGCATTTTCACAAAATTTGCCGCTGCGAGTGAAACACCGCACAAAAACGCGACGCGCAGTTCTTTCCAGATCACGCGCAGCGCGTCCGACGTCGACGTATCGCCAAGCGACAGGCTGCGGATGATCGCCGTGGACGACTGGCTGCCGGAGTTGCCGCCCGTACCCATGAGCATAGGCATGAACGATGCAAGCGCAACCTGCGTCGCCAAAGCATCCTCAAAGTGCGTGACGATCATGCCGGTGAAGGTCGCTGAGAGCATGAGAAACATCAGCCACGGGATACGGTTTTTCCAGATATCCACGACGCTTGTGCGGGAGTACGGCTTATCGGACGGCGTAATACCGGCCATCTTTTCGATGTCTTCCGTAGCCTCCTGCTCCATGACGTCGATGATATCGTCGACCGTGACAATACCGACGAGGCATCCTTCCTTATCTACGACCGGTATGGCCAGCAGGTCATAGTTGGAGATCATCTCCGAGACCTCTTCCTGATCATCACCGGTGGTCGCGTAGATGACATTGGTATCCATGATGTCCTCAAGGATCACGTCATCATCCGACAGCAGCAGATCCTTGACCGTAACAACACCCTCAAGCTTGCGCTTGGCAGACGTGACATAGCAGACATAGATCGTCTCCTTGTCCTCGCCGATCTTGCGGATGCGGGCAAACGCCTCACGCACACTCATGTATTTTTTCAGATCCACAAACTCGGCCGTCATGATGCTGCCGGCGGAGTTTTCAGGATATTTCAGGTACTGGTTGATGAGCGCGCGTGTGGCAGGCGTCGCCGTGCGCATGACGCGCTTGACGACGTTTGCCGGCAGCTCCTCCATCATGTCAACCGCGTCGTCGACATACAGCTCTTCGATGATGCCGGCGAGCTCCGTGTCAGTGATGGAGTTGATGATCGTCTCCTGCTCCTCGACCTGGAGATTTGCAAACACCGACGCTGCGATCTCCTTGGACAGGATGCGGAACACCATCGCCATCCGCTGGGGGTTATCCTCCCAGAGTTCACCGAGAAACTCAGAGATATCAAACTCATTCATTTCGTTGAGCTTTTGGCTCAACGCCTTCATCCGATGTTGATCCAGAAGCGCAAAGAGCTCGTCGTGCAGCGCCTCGTAGTCCTCGTATTCCTCGTATTCCGTATTCTGATCGTCCATCTCCCTGCCCCTCCTTTCCGTCCGGTGTTACAGATCAGCCGTTGAGGTACTCCTTCTGGCTGCAGCTAAGGCTGTCGATGGAAACGCCCATGGCCTTGAGCTTGCGGCGCGCGATGTTGTCATCGATCTCTGCGGGCACAGACACGACGCCCGGACGCAGCTGGCCGCGCGTGCGCACCAGATACTCCGCGCTCATAGCCTGCACGGCAAAGCTCATATCCATGATCTCGGCAGGGTGTCCATCACCGGCTGCCAGATTCACCAGACGACCCTGCGCGATGACATAGATCGTCTTGCCGTTCGGCAGACGGTAGGCATCAATATTGTGCCGCGCCTCATAGATTTCATCCGCGCAGCGATCAAGCGCCTCCATGTCGATCTCCACATTGAAGTGACCGGCATTGGAAACGATCGCGCCGTCTTTCATGTGCTTGCAATGCTCGAGTGTGATGACGTCCTTGCAGCCCGTGACCGACACGAAAATATCACCGATCGCGGCAGCGTCCATCATCGGCATGACCTCATAGCCGTCCATGACGGCCTCAAGTGCACGGATGGGGTCAACCTCGGTCACGACGACCTTTGCGCCAAGTCCCTTCGCGCGCAGCGCAACGCCCTTGCCGCACCAGCCATAGCCGCTCACAACAACATACTTGCCCGCAACGACGAGGTTCGTCGTGCGCATGATGCCGTCCCACACGGACTGGCCCGTTCCGTAACGGTTATCGAATAGGTGCTTGCAGTCAGCATCGTTGACCATGATCATCGGGAAGCGCAGCGTCCCGGCGCGATCCATGATGCGCAGGCGGTGGATACCGGTCGTCGTCTCCTCGCAGCCGCCGATGACCTGCGGGATGAGGTCCGTGAACTCCGTGTGCATCAGATGCACCAGATCGCCGCCGTCATCAATGATGATGTTCGGGGCGACGGAGAGCACGCTGCGCAGATGCGCCTGATATTCCTCGTCCGAGCAGCCGTAGACTGCGTGCACATCCATCCCCTTGGCCGCCAGCGCCGCAGCGACATCGTCCTGTGTAGACAGCGGATTCGATCCGGTGACGTGCATCTCAGCACCGCCCATTTCGAGCACACGGCAGAGATACGCGGTCTTGGCCTCCAGATGCACGGACAGCGCGATCTTGAGACCGGCAAACGGCTTCTCGCGCGCAAAATCGCTGCCGATGTCGCGCAGAACAGGCATATGTGCTTCTACCCAGCGGATCTTCCGCTCTCCGGATTCCGCAAGGTTCAGATCTTTGATCGTGCTCATAAGGCAACCTCCCGCTAAAAATCGATTTAGGCGCTTTATTCTAACACTTTCGGCAAGCGTTGACAACCGCTATTTGCACAGAAAACGCCCCGGAAGGGCAGCATCCTTCCGGGGCGTCGAGAAAACCGGCCGCTCACCAGCCGCAGTACAGACAGTATCCGATGGCTGCCGTCAGCGCAGCGGCGACGGAGCACAGGCCGATCAGCAAGCCGGTGTATGATCTTTGCTTTGGCCGCGGTGCGCGCACCGCCGGCACACTGCCGACAGCTTCACGCGCCTGCCGCACAATATCCGCCGCGGTTACACCGCCGCCGGCGGCATTGTCACGCACGATGTAGATGATCTGCTCGAACAGCTGACTGTCAGCGGCATCGACTACCACAACGCGGCGCGAAATACCGTGAGCAAACGCGGTCTCTCCGGCATTTGCCGCCGTGGGAAGGGATTGCGATCGTACAGAATTTCGGGCAGACTTGTTTTTTCGTTTCATCAGCTGCGCACCTCCACCTTTACCGCCAGGGCGGTCATGTCGTCTCCACGCCCGTATTCACGGATCGCAGCGCGCACGACGCTGCCAGCGAGCGTCTTCATGTCTCCATCCTCAAAATCATTCAGCAGCCGTCTCAGCCAGAGATCCTGTCCGTCGGAAACGACGCCGTCACTTGCAATCACGGCGACGCTCCCCGGCTTGAGATGCATGTGCAGCTCATCGGGGGCTTTCCCGCTCTCCTGCTCGAGGCCGGGAGCAAACGACGTGCAGCGCAGCTTTTTGAGCGCGCCGCCGGATTTCACATAGGTCGGTGCAGCGCCGTACTTATAAAAATCCGCCTCGCCGGTAAACAGATTCATGCACATGAGATCCACCGTGGCATAGCCCCAGTTTTCCCCGTCGCGCAGCAGCATGGCCGAATTTAACAGCTTCATGGCCAGCGCCGGACTGACGCCGGAGCGCAGGAATTCTTCCAGCATGCCGACCGTTCCGATGCTGCCGTCGGCCGCCGGTTCTCCGCAGCCCATGCCGTCAGACAAGATCACACACAGCTGCCCTGCGTCGGTTTTGAAATACGTGCCGCGGTCGCCGGAGACCGCCTCCCCTTTCTTGCGCATGGACGCGATGCCGACCGAAACCGCCAGTGGCTCTGCCTCCAGAAGGAGCAGGCTGTCGCCGCGCGCGCTGTCTTCCGGCATGCACAGGCGCACACCGAGTGCTGCCGAGAGCTTGTCGAGGTAATCCGGCAGCTCCAGCAGCGGGCGCAGATACCGGCTGTCGATCGTCACGCGCAGGCGCCCCGTGCTCTCGCGGAAAACTGCGGCATCGGCCTCCACGCCGACCGTGCGCAGATAACGGATAAGCCGCTGTTCTGCGAGCGGGTCTGCCCCATAGCCGCTGTCCAATTCACGCGATACGTTTGTGAGCACCTGCGCAAAGTCAGCATATTGCTGCCAGAGCACGGTACGGTTTTCCTGCAGGGTTTCCTGCATCCGCTGCCGATAGGCGCGCAGCCGCAGCTCACCGTTAACAACCTCAGTGTATTCATGCAGATAGACACAACGGTCACGGAAATACGGTGGAAAATCCTCCGGCAGCAGGCGGCCGCGTGTTTGGATGCGCCGCGTGGCATCGTTCATGACATTGAGGGTATCGAGCGCCCGGCGCGTCCAGCATTCCTGCTGCAGCTTGCACCGGCAGCAGACACGGTCGGCCGCGCGGTCGAAGATCTTGGCGGCGTCGGCATCGTTTTCCACCGCCGCAGCCGCTTGAGATGCGGTGTCATGCAGCTGCTGATATGCGTGCGCCATTCCGCCTACGCGCCCGGCAACATACCGGCGCAGGCCGGATTCACCGCTCCCGGCGCGCATCGGCTGCAAAAACGCACCGACCGCGACCACGAATTTCTTTGGGAGCACGAGATACGCGCCGATGGCAAGCAGCAGCTCTGCGCTCGCCCCGATACGCAGCGCCGGGAGCGGGACACAAAACAGCGCCAGAAGATATGCCGCCGCGAATACGCACAAATAAAACACGCGCCGGTGCTTGCAAAACTGTCCGGACAGCAGTCCGGCAGCCGCGTATACCACAGAGAACAAAACACCGGCTCCGGCGGCCACATCCATAGCAATGCCGAGGATCACGCCCGCAGACGCACCGCACAGTGCACCGCCCGTTCCGCTGAGTACGAGCAGAATGAGCACCGAGAGGGCTCTGCCGACCGAGAGCGTGTCAAACAGCAGGAGGTTATTCACGCCCATGAGCAGACACGCGAGCAAAAACACCGCCGATACATTGCGGCAGATCTCGGCATTGGCCGTGCGCGGCTCCTGCGCGCGCAGCAGGTCGTCAAAGCCGTAAGCCGCTCCCGCACAGAGGATCAGAAACAGCGCCATGCGCGATATCAGCAGCAGTGACACGCCGCCTGTGAGCAGATACAGCACCAGGCGCGTCGGTATGTAAGCCGCCGCGGAGACGAGCGGCGGATACCAGCGTGTCTGCACAAACGGACGGCTGCGCAGAAAATACGCCGTCAAAAAAGTCAGGCAGCACCCGGCTGCAAGCTGCGTGCCGGATGCGACACCGAAAGCGGCAAAATAACCGAGTGCACACCCCACAAGGCACAGTGCGCCACCGGGTCCATAACCCATCGCAGCCAAGAACGCCAAGCCGAACGGCGCCGGTGAGTCTGCGATGTGCGCCGTCGATAAAATAAGCCCGAGCGCAAAGCTCACGAGCATACCGACCCACTTGGCATTGTCACTTGCCGGCAGCAGGCCCATCGGGCTCAGCGGTGTTCCGTGCGCGCGCACGGGGCGGTCACCGCCCGCGATTCTGACGTTCATAGTGGTTCCTCCTGACGCAGATAAGTTTACATAAATTATAGATTCTTATCATTATGAAAACTGTCATTCCCCGCTGTCGCAAAAGATATCTTTGTACAGGAAGCCCTTATTTTTGGACGCAAAAAAGCTGCCGGAACAAATCCGACAGCTTTTTATCTGATTCGATTTTTATCTCGGGCTCAGTTTTCCGAATCCGACTGCTGCAGCAGATGCTCACCGATGCGAAACACATCGCCGGCGCCGACGGTCAGAATGATATCACCCGGACGGGCGATCCTGCGCAGCTCGCGCTCGATCTCCGCAAAGGTCGGGTAGAATTTCGCACCCGGGATCTGCGCGGCCAGATCGGCAGACGAAATGCCGATGGTGTTTTTCTCGCGCGCAGCGTAGATCTCCGCCAGATAGACGATCGTCGGGCGGCGGAGCTGCTCGACAAAATCGTTGAAGAGCTTCGCTGTGCGGCTGTAGGTGTGCGGTTGGAACACGACGATCGTGCGCTGATAGTTGAGCGTATCCACGGCATCCAGCAGCGCGCGCAGCTCACTCGGATGGTGTGCATAGTCGTCGTACAGATCCGCGCCCTGAAACTTGCCCTTATAATCAAAACGGCGGCCTGCGCCCTCAAATCCGGCAAGACCGTACTTGACGGCATTCGGGCTGACGCCAAGCACAATGGCTGCGGCTGTGGCAGCGAGCGCGTTGCGCACATTGTGAATACCCGGCACGTGGAGTGTCACGCGGGCAAAATAATTTCCCCGGTGATAAATATCAAACTCAGACACGGAACCGCGGTGCACGATGTTCTGTGCATAGACGTCCGCTTTTGCATTCAGACCGAAGGTAATGACCTTGCGCGCAATGCCGCGCAGAGCGTCCATGGTGTTGGCATCGTCATAATTTGCGATCACGGTGCCGGTTTCCGCCGGAACACGCTCGGCAAAGCGGCGGAAGGAATGCTTGATATCCTCAAGATCCTTGAAGAAATCCAGATGATCCGCCTCGATGTTCAAAACGACGGCGATCGTCGGGTTGAGCGCCAGAAATGAGTTATAATACTCGCACGATTCCATGATAATCGTGTTGCCCTTGCCGACGCGGTGGCAGGCCTTCAGCAGCGGAAGCGTTCCGCCGATCATAACGGTCGGGTCTTTTTCCGCCGCCATCATGATGTGCGTACACATGGACGTTGTCGTGGTTTTACCGTGCGTGCCGGAAATGCACAGTGCGTTCTGATACCCGCGCATGAGCGCGCCCCAAGCCTGCGTGCGCTCAAAGACCGGAATGCCGCGGCGATGCGCCTCGTGCACCTCCGGGTTATCATCGTGCACGGCAGCCGTGCGGATCACGAAGGAAATGTCATCCGTGATATTGTCCGCACTGTGGCCGATATGGATCGGGATGCCGTGCTCACGCAGCGTGAGCGTGTTGCTGCTCTCGGCCATATCCGAACCGCGGATGTCCAGCCCGGCATCATGCAGCACCTCCGCCAGCGGCGACATGGACACGCCGCCGATACCGATCAGCAGGCCGGTCTTTCCGGGAACCAGATAATTCTTAAAATCCATTCAAAGCACCAAATTTCATAAAAATATTGTGATATCCGGCACAGCGGGATATGACCGCGCCGCGCAGACAAGTTACAGACAGGTTACAGTTGTCATTTAGATTCCGAAGTATTATAATACGTTTGCTAACACATTACAATAGATTTTTGACGAACCGGCTGCAAAAAGCCCTCTTTATTCAAACAAAAAGGAGCAAAAACGGATGAATGAAGCCTGGAAAGAGCTCAAGCAGGCGTGCGCGCAGTGCCATCGCTGCGGTCTCGGCGAGACGCGGCACAGCCTCGTGTTCGGAGACGGTGCAGAAAACGCACGCATCATGCTCATTGGCGAAGGCCCGGGTGAGCAGGAGGACCGCCAGGGCGTGCCGTTTGTCGGCCCGGCCGGAAAGCTGCTCGACGACATGCTCGAGATGATTTATCTGGACCGCACCAAGGTCTACATCGCCAACATTGTCAAATGCCGTCCGCCGCACAACCGCGACCCGCAGTTTGCGGAGCAAAAGTGCTGCAGCGAATGGCTGCAGCGGCAGATCGAGCTTGTCGATCCGGCGATCATCGTCTGCCTGGGCCGCATCGCCGCGACCGCGCTCATCAAGGATCCGTTTCGCATCACGCGCGAACACGGACAGTGGTTCGATGTCAACGGCCGCCGCTATATGGCGATCTACCACCCCTCTGCCTTGCTGCGCGACCCGAGCAAACGCCCGGAAACGTTTGTCGACCTCAAGACTCTGCAGCGCGAGATCTATGCGCGCTGTCCGGAGGTGTATCCCGATGCCTGACATGCGGATCCGACGCGCAGCGCCGGCTGATCTTCCGGTACTGACCCGGCTCTGGCAGGCGGCATTTGGCGATCCGCCGGAGCTGATCGAGCGATTTTACCGCCGCTTCCCGCCGGAGATGGCCGCGTGGGTGGTCGAAGACGGCGGCTGCGTCGTCACGGCGGCGCATCTTTTGGAGGGACGCTTGCACACGGCGGACGGTAATGTCTTACCCTGTGCCTACGTGTATGCGGTCTCTACCAATCCGGCGCATCAGGGAAACGGCTATGCCTCGGCGCTTATGCGCCGCTTTGCGATGGACGCGGACGTGAGTGGCCGTGTCCTCTACACGCTCCCGGCGGAGGCCTCCTTATACAAGTGGTATCAGGCAGTCATGGGCACAACGCAGACCGCCCGCGGCGAGCGGATACGCATTGCCCGGCAGCAAACAGCCGGCACTTTGCCGAATGTCACCCGCATCAGCGCGCCGGAATACGCTGTACTTCGGGCACAGCTGCTGCAGGGGCGAGCCTACGCAGAGCCGTCAGCAGCGCTGCTGGATTTTCAAGCCGATCTGTGCGCCATGTGCGGCGGCGCTTTGGTGCACGTCGGCTGCGGATGCGCCGTCGTGGAACGAGATGGCGACACGCTGATCATCAAGGAACTGCTGGGTGCAGACACCGCATCTGCGGCGCAGGCGCTGCTCGTAGCCTTTGACGCACAGGCGGCACGGGTGTGTCTGCAAAGACAAGACGGCGCACAGCCGATGGCAGCGTATCGTCCGTTTTGCCGCGATACAGCGGATATATTCTGGGGGCTCTATCTGGACTGAGCAAAAACTTCATGGATCGGTAATCATTTTTCTCTTGTTTGCGTAATATTTTCCCGATATCCTTGAATTCAGAAGCAAGCAATCGATTTTCTTTTTTCCTCATCCACAGCAAAACAAAACAGAGCGAAGCGGCACAGAAGCAATTTCTGTGCCGCTTTGTCTTACCGTTTTTTCTTTTTGGACATCAAACCGAGGTGTGTCCTGTTACTGAACATTTTACACAAATACTGTGAAAATTCCATGCAAAAATAACGAAATTTAAACAAAAGAAATCCCCCTCGGGCGGATATTTTGTTTGACAATTAACAACAAATCCGCTATACTCCAATTGTATGAATAGACAGCCGTAACGGCAAAGATGTCCGGTCTACGCGCATATGACCAAACATTTTTGTCGAGTGTTCTCATCACGATTCGTCGATTCATACAATGTCTGTTGTTGAATGCGAAAAAATTTAAGGGGGCTTGCACATGAGAGACTTGAAACACCTGATCGCATTTGAAGACCTGCTCCAGGAGGCCAACAACCAGTTGGTCCGGCAAGGAAAGGCAGACGGTAAGAAGGCATTTGGCTACACTTGCTACTTCATGCCGGAAGTTCTGCTCGACCTGCCCGGATGCTTTGCCGTCCGCCTGAGAGCGCCGAAATGCACTTCTCCGGACATTGCTACATACTACATGTCCAGCCGTACCTGCCATTACGGCCGCAGCCTCTTCGAGCGCGCACTCGAAGGCGGCTACAACTTCCTGGACGCTCAGTTCGGCACCGAGACCTGCACGGTCACCTGCCGTTTCCAGGAGCACCTCGGCTACATGGACGTCATCCAGAATCCGGACTTCTTCGTGACGTTCACTGACGTACCGTTCAAGAAAAACCAGAACAGCATCGTTCACTATGAGGACCAGCTTCAGGCGCATGTGCTTGACCCGATGCATGAGAAATACGGCATCGACATCTCCGACGAGGCGCTCATGAAGGCGATCGAGCTGCACAACGAAGTCAGCACCGTCATCAATGAGATCGGCGATTACCGCAAGCTCGATAACCCGACCATCACCGGTTATGAGTTCCATGTGATCCAGCTCTGCTCTCAGGTCTGCCCGAAGGATCTGATCCTCCCCATGCTGAAGGAAACGGCTAAGGAGCTCAAGACCCGTAAGCCCGATAAGAAGAGCCCGTTCCGCTGCAAGGTCGTTCTGGCCGGCTCCGAGAATGATGATCCCGAGTTCACCAAGCTGATCGAAGGCTGCGGCGCCGAAGTCGTCTGCGACCGTTACTGCTACGGTGCTGTGGAGTCGCGTATGCCCATCGAGATCAAGGACGGCGAGAAGCCGCTGACCGCGATCGCCCGCCACTACCTCGAGACCAGCAACTGCCCGCGCTTCATGCCGCAGGATATCATGCGCGAGCGCAAGCAGCGTCTGGCTGACCTCGCCAAGGAGTATCACGCCGACGGCATCATCGTTGCGTCCAACAAGTTCTGCGAGTACTGGAGCTACGAGCGCACGATCGATACCATCGTCCTGCCGCGTGACTTCGGTTACCCGGTCTGCTCGATCGAGAAGGAGTACATCAACTCCGCCTCCGGCCAGCTGCGTACCCGCTTCCAGGCTTTCGTCGAAAGCATCGAAATCAAGAAGATTCAGGAGGGCAAATAATGAATTACGATATGAAAACTCTTGCCCGTGACTTCTGGTACGGCAAACCCCATCAGGAGCGCCGTCTGGGCGACCTCTACATTGACAAGACCGGTCTGTACAAGCACAGAGAGTGGCGTGGTTTCAAAGACACCATGTACTACTTCTACAACATCTGGATGTACAACTACGCGCACATGGTCATGGACGTTGTCCGCTACGGCGGCCTCATCAACTTTGCCAAGGGCGTGTGGCGCTACCGCTGGGTCGGCCAGACCTACCTGCCGGTTCTCCACTGGTTCGACCGCGGCATGGAAGGTATGCGCGGCGAGGCGCTCAAGGCCTCCGCGTGGCACTACCGCGCCATGGTCAATGCGACCATCTTCCAGTTCCAGCGCATGTTCTCCTCCGACGCCAACCTCCACGGCGGCAAGAAGAACTACAGATGGCATCACAACATTGCCCACAACGAGACCGTCTGGGGCGGCGTGTTCTATCCCTGGCACGGCAAACTGACGAATGTCCCGATGGAGATGATCCCGTACTTCGTCACCTGCCACGTCAACAGCCATACCGTTCTCAACTATATTGACGCGGTGCAGTCCATCGGCCTGCCGGGCGACCCGTGCCCGATGTGTCAGGCGGAGGCCGGCCTGTTCGTCCTCGACGACATGCCCGACTATGCGCCGATCGTTGTCACCTCCAACGAGGCCTGCGACGCGTCCGTCTCTACTTCCATCCTGCAGGACTGGTTCCTCGACAAACCGCTGTTCGCCATGCCGCAGCCGATGCAGTTTGACGATCCGCTGGTCAAGAAGCATTGCCGCGACGAGATCGAGCAGTGCTGGAAGTTCATCGAAGACCAGACCGGCATCCCGTTCGACTGGAACGCGCTGGTCAAGCGCATCGAGTCCCAGAACGAGCTGCAAAAGTTCGAGTGGGAGAAGTGGGACGTCGCCGCGAAGACCGACTACTACCCGGTCAACGGCGTTGCACAGGCTCTGTACCGTATCTACCAGTCTCAGCTCGGCGACCTGCCGATCTGGCACGAGGTCGACGGTCACGTCCGCAAGATTCTCACCAAGTGCGTGAAGAAAAAGATCAACAGCTTCCCGGAGACCCGCCACAGAGTGCTGGCCTGGTCCTGCGCTCCGCTGTACTACTCCAACTGGTGCACCTGGGCGTATAACTGCTGGGGCCTGAACGCCGTCATGAACATGGACTCCCTGATGTTCAACATGACCATCCGCACCGACAGCTATGACCACTGCCTGGACGACATGGCACAGTATCACATGTGGGCTCCGATGCGCCGTATGGCCGTCGGCGGCATGCACCACATCTTTGAGTGCTGGAAGTACATGGAGGAGTTCAACTGCGACATGGTCATGATGTACGATCAGCTGCAGTGCAAGGGCATGCAGGGTGTGCACGGCCTGTTCGAGGACGAGTTCCGTGAGAGAAATATCCATGCGATCTGGATGCCGCACGCGCTGCCTGACAGCCGCACCGTGTCCCGTATGGAGATCCGTCAGATCGTCAACGATTACATGACAACCGTTATGCACGAGGAGCCCCTCGACCCGACGCTGCTTGAGTTTGACGACTCCATGACTTGGTAATTGAAGGAGGAAACGATATGAAAGCAAAAGTTCTGAAAGCTCTTCTCATGGCGCTCGGCGTCAACGCCGCGCTGTTTGCCGTTTTCTTCTTTGATCTGGACGGCAAATTCCTGTTCTACGTGGTCGAGCCCACGCTCAAAAAGCATTACGACAACATGCCGCGCCGCGACATGACCAAGATGCCGTATGAGATGAACAAGCCGAACTACGAGTATAACGTCTAATCAACCCGCGGCCCAAAAACATAGAATCGATATAACAGGATAACAGGAGGAAAAGTAATACCATGAAATACTTTGGCGGATGCGACGTAGGTTCCACCTACACAAAGGCAGTCATTCTGGACGAGAACGGCAAAATGTGCGCCGACACCACGATTCGCA
>ERZ827181.729-NODE-729-length-41986-cov-20.162600_pt1 | contig 41986 bp, 40 predicted proteins | sample MGYA00519778_ERZ827181 | MGnify/ENA primary metagenome ERZ827181 (study PRJEB31778, sample SAMEA3449273) | human gut metagenome | biome: human gut; feature: human-associated habitat; material: faeces | place: United Kingdom | collected 2010/2012 ...
CCTTGAGCTTCGGGTTGCGCAGCGTGTCGCCCCAGCGGATGGTGGCGCTGTCGAAGCCGTGGAGCAGCATGTTCATCATGGCCAGTGCCCAGGTGCTGCCGTTGAGCTCCTGACCATAGAGCGAGAAGTTGTCGGAGCCTACCTCGCGGCCCGCCTTGATAAGCAGCGAGCCCGAGCCGCACGTCGGGTCGCAGATGCGCGAGCCGGGGGCACTCTTGGTCAGCTGGGCCAGCAGGGTCGAGACCTCCTTCGGGGTAAAAAATTCTCCAGCCTTCTTCCCGGCGTCGCTGGCGAACTTCTCAATCAGGAACATGTAGGCATCGCCGATGACGTCGTTGTTCGCGAGGTGCGATTCGTCGAATTGCAGCCGATCGTCCGAGAAGTCGATGAGCAGTTGTTTCAGCCGGGCGTTGCGCTCCTTCGTTTCCCCGAGGTTGCTGCTGTTGAAGCTGATGTTGCGGAAAATGCCGCTGCCGTCCTCGCTGCTCAGCTTTTCGCGGTTTTCGTATTCGAGATCCGACAGACCGACATCAATCAGTTCGCCGATATTGGGTTCGTTGCGGTGCTCGAAGAGGTAGTCGAACGAACTGTTGTCGGGGACCTGGAACCGCTCGCGGCGCATGGCTCGCTGGGCGCGCTCCGTGTCGCCGTCGTAGCGCTGGAGATACTCCTTGTATTTCGCCTTGCTGACGTCGCTGACGTATTTCAGGAACAGCATCGTGAGGATGTAGTCCTTGTACTGGCTGGGGTCGATGACGCCCCGGAATGTGTCGCAGGCTTGCCAAACGACCTTATTGATCTCTTCCTGGGTAATTTTACCGTTCATTTTGATATGCTTTTTTTAGTTTATAATCGATGAGTTGTCTGCGGCACTCGGCAATGGCCTTGTAGAGCGCCTGCTCGCGGCGTTGCAGGCGGATAAGCACGATGCAGGTTTGCTGCCGCTCCAGCGAAGGGAGGGGAATCTCAAGCTCCTCGATATCCGTTTTGCTGAGCGAGGCAATGGAGGTGCCTTTGGATTGGGCATTTAACAACTGCCGTGTTGTCGGCAGGTTAAGGAATCCGCATACATATTCTGGCAGGACGCGCGTTGCATCGTCGATTCGGATAATCAGAAACGAGGGCGAAGCCACGCAGGGCCCGAGTTGCGTCGGGGCGATGGCGCAGAAATTCTTACCACCCTTGGCGGCGAGCAGCAGGTCGTTTGCCGTTAGCAGATGGCGGGCAGCCTTGGAACTGACGGTGGTTGTCGGTCGGACGGTCTGACGGATGTTCCCCTCCTCGTCGAAATCGTTCACCTGAAGGTAGCAAGTGTCAGGCGAAGGAGTGCTTTTCAGGTAAACTCCCGTCTGGATAGTGGCAATTTCTTTTAGTTTTACCATTTTTTCTTCAATAGCTTTGCTACAAAGATATGTGTTTTCACTGATTTCGCCAAATAATTTGGGGGAAATTTTACGATAGAGTTTCTACAAAATTCTTCTGCGACTATTTTCTTCACATAGTGAAGAAGATTATTTACATCAGGTAAATTGCAACCTGATCTTTACCTGTGTATTGACTTTTTGTGTGCTCTATTGACTGTCCGAATAGCATAAAGCAGGCACCTCCTCCGATACACCTCTTCCTCCTCATCCGGCCTTCTTCCGTCCCAGCGAAGGTCGGAGTCGGCGTTGCCACCGCCTCCGCCGGATGAAACGGCGACAAGTTGTCCTCCTATCAAAGCATCTGCGATGGTGAAGATCCGCTCCCTAACAGCCGGATCTGCCAGTTGGTCGAGAAAATCCCGCATCAGAGCTGTCTGATTATCGTTGAGATCCGTCAGCCGTATATTCTCCCGTTGCAGCCGTTTGATCTCCCGATAATCCACCAGTGTATTTCGCTGCACAGCCTGCACCTGCTGCTCTGCATCCTTCCGATACAACGCTTCAATCTGGCGGACAATCTTCACGAATCGGCTGGCGATAGATCGGTTCTGCTCGTCGAGCCATTTATCCACCCCGAACATCGGAGGCTTGGAGGTGATTCTCGGCGGGTCGAAGTCTATCTGATGGTTGCGGAACGGTTGTGCAATCCGACCAGCCCGCTCCATGTCCCGTATCATTCTGTCCAGCTCCTGCTCTTTCGCTTGAAGCTTAACGGCCTTATGATCCAACTTCGTCTGGTACTCGGTAATGAGTTTCAGAAGATCGGCCTTCCGGGCGTCGTATTTGTCGAGCGTGATTCTTCCGGACGCCAGTTTCTCTTCGACTTCATCGAGCTGCGATTTATAGTTCAAAATCTGTGCTTCCAGCCTCCGTATCATAGACTGAAGTCCTTTGACCGCTTTCTCGGCCTGTCTTGCCTCGTGAGTCAGTTTACGGATGTAGTCGCGTTTACTCAAATGGCTGACATGCCGTCCCTCGATGCTGTCGCCGCGTTCCAGCCCGTATTTACTGCCGACCTCCTCGTAGAGCGAGGTATGCATCTCCCGAAGGATCCGGCCGTACTCATAGCGGTTCTTCCCGAACTTCGCCGACCACATGACGCATTCGCGTCCGCTTTTGGCACGTTGTCCGACCGGAACGATCAAGGCATGGATATGCGGACTGCTCTCGTCGAGATGAACCTGAAAGCCGATGATGTTTTCCTGTCCGTATCGTCGGACGCACCAGTCATAGACATCTTTTGCCCATTGTTCGATTTCCGTGCACCGCCGGAGGTGGCTGTTGTCCGCCTCCTTGTCCGGATTGACGGTCTGGTCCCCGAATGCCATTTCGAGGGTGCGGTCGTGGTTGCCGCCGAAGATGAATCTGGCACAACAGTTCGGCTGTATCTTGCTGTCGGCCTTGAACGGATGCCAACCCAGCTCCGCAAGTCTGTCCATAAGCCGCACCTCAAGCGACTTTTGCTGATAGCCCAACGGATGGATCTTCCCGTCGGGCCCAATCTCGAAATTCAAGCCCATCCGGCTCTTGTCGTAATGGTTGGTCGGGTCCTGATTCTTTCGCTCGATCTTGTCATCATCCCAGCGTCGTTCATTTTCATTGGCCTCCGCCGTGCCGAATGATTTCCCGGCTTCGACGTGCATGGCCTGTTTTATGTCTGTATTCATAATTGATTGTTCTTTTGATAAATGGTTCTTGTTTGAGCTTGCTCACTACGGGTCGGAGTCTGCCGAATCCCGACGAGACTTTCTTGCCGACAGGCGAAAAGTCCTTATTGTGTTATGGACTTTCCCTGTAAACTCCCGAAACCTCCTTCGGGTTACTCGACCAGTTCCAGATCCAGTTCGTCAATGAGCAGTTGCAATGCTGGATTACGCCGTATCATCTGTTGGAGTATCTGGCGTTGTGTCGGGACGGTCAGAAAGAAGTCCGCTATGTCCAGACCTCGGCTGCGCTGTTCGTCGGTGGCCAGGCGCTCCAGCATATCGGATACAACCACTCGTTTGCAGATGTCGGCCAGCAGGTCGGATTTCTCCCGCCATCGCTCCGTAGACCCCAGATCGGGAATGAGGGTTATCTCCCTGTCCTGAAGAACGGACATTGCCTCCCGGTTGAAGCCGCCATTCTTCCCGCCCGTTGCCAGCCAGATGTAATCCGGCATGAAGTGGCACATGACGACGGCGGTCTTCTCGCTCTCGACCAGCATCACCGGCGCCGAGGTGGAGCGGTTCAGCAGGTGTTCGCCGAAGAGACATTGCCGGAGACGGAAGTCCGGCAGATGCAACTCCGAATGCACCCAACTGACATACGCCCGTGGTTCCTTTATCCGATACCCGGTAGCGGGATCGTACAGCATGACCTTCCCGGTCCGCACCTGTCCCTGTCGGTCCGTCTGCCAGAAGATGGTAGCGCCGCCCCATTTGGATGAGGTGCCGATGCGGTATAACCGGAACAGACGCTGAGTCTCCTCCTCGCCGAATGTCTGGCAGAGGTAGTGATACAAGGGGTTGATCTCATAGTGCGACAGGCTCCGCATGACCACATCGGCTGAGATAAAAGAAGGAACGGGATGGGGCGTTTCACGCTCGGCAGCCATTGGCAAGATGCGACGATCGGCTCTGCCGCCGTCCGGTTGAGACAGCACATCGGGATTGTCCCGGAAATACTCCCGAGGCGTATAATGATACCCGCAGGAGTTTTCGTGGTCGCATTTGCCCACCGTGTCCGGAAACCGGATGATGCTTTCTTCATCGACATAGCGGACGAAGCAACGGCTTCTACCGCAGTTGGGGCAACTGATCTTGCTCCCGTAACGGTATTTCTGGAGATGAAACCTGTACTCACTCATGGCCGCGCGGATTTTCGTCGTTTGCACACTGCACTTTTGCACTTTGATACCCGGCCCCGCCCGTTTCGCCGTCCAAAAGTGCAATAGTGCAAGGTGCAGCCGGTTTGCTCGGACAGAGTTTGCGATACGTTCCGTGGTCAATCTTCTCCAGTAGGGGATTCGGCTGGCAACACAACTGCTTCAAGGCATAATAGACAGAGCGTCTCGACAGCTCGACCCGCTTTCCCACGACGATCGCATCGCCTGCCGTGAAGGTATTGCCCAGCAGCGACAGCCACGCCTCTTTAGACTCGCCGATATTGTTTGCGACAATCAGCTCCTGAATCCTCCGATAGGTCTCCTCATAATAGCCGATCATCCGAATGGCCGCCTGCACAGATTCGAGGTCTACGCATTGCATACCGCCTCCGTCCGTCGCCCATTTCAACACCTGGAACACCAGCGAGAGCCGGGCGGCATTGCCGTTGAGTTTCATCTTGCGGCTCTCCACCTCCGCATCGTCTTCGATGGCGTTCACCTCCTCAATGATGCCGTTGTACCAGTTGTAGAAATACGCCTCCGCGTCGTCGGACATATTCAGCACAGCACCCGTCGGATACGGGAGGCTCACGATTCTGTTCAGTACCTCCCGCCACTGCCCGACCATATCCGGCCGGGCAATGGTGCCGTCGTCGCGCTTCCAGCCCGAAATCCTCCGGTCTTTCGGATAAACGAACAGAAAGCGGTCGAGCAGTCCGTTTGCCATGTATTCGGCCCGGAAGATCTCCGGCAGCAGATTGGTCTGCACCGAACCGATAATATTGATGCACGGATTCTTGATAAGGATCGGCCGGGCCTCCGACTTGCGGATCACCTTCAACGGCTGGCCGCTGTAGGCCGTCAGCAGGTCTTCGATGAGGTTGTTCCGGTTGTTGTACCGTTTCACGGAGTTGAACAGCGCCCGAATCTCATCGACCACCAGCGCAATGCCGCGGGGGTTGTGCTGGTGGATGCTCATCATTGCTTCGGGCGTGAAGTCCGAGATGACGGTCGTTACCAACTGCGGCTTCCGGAGCAGCGTACAATCCTCCGCCTCACCGCTGCGCCGGTTCCCGGACAAGGCAAGCGCCTTTTCATAGGCGTTCCACTCCTCGTTGTACTTCTCGTACATCCGGTCGTCGTGCTCGCGGATTGGTCTGTAAAGGAAACCAAGCGGCGGTGTCTTGCCAAGCCCCGGCCTGCCGACCAGCATCATGTAGATGGAGGGGCTGGTCTTCCATTCTCCCTTTATTCGGATCCGGCAGGAGTTCCCGATGGCCGTTGCCACCGCCGACAGCAGTATCGAGGCCGTATATTCGACATTGAAGTTCTCGTAACGGGCCAAATTCAGAACGAGTTCCTGAATCCTCGCCGGAAATACCTCCAGCGGCAGGCCCGTTTCGGGAATACGCTCCACCTCCGAGCGGAGCATATTGGTCAGTTGCAGCCGGTCATACATGAGAACCTCCTTCCTGATCGGACGGCATGATGCCGGAGGCAAACGCCTCGTAGTGGAAACGACGCAGAAAGCGGTCTACGTCTTCCTGCGTGTACCAGTATTTATCACCTTCACGCGAGTAGCCGAGATAGCCGTTGTCTCGCAACTTTTTCAGATACTTTTCTTTGATGTTCAATTTCTCCATCAAAGACTTGTTGTCATAGAGACAGTGCCCGCCTTCCTGTGCCGGAGGCGGCAGTTTCTCCTGTCTCTCTACTATGCTGAGAATCTTTTCAAGCAATTCCCGGTCGCATAGCTTCTCTACATTCGTTTCTTTAGCCATACTTAAAACAATTATGGCCGATTGCCCTGATGCACACTCAGACCTTCAGCCTGGTTATACGATATGGTACGATTGTGCACATCGCACCAGAATCACGGCACGAATGTATGAAATAGCTGAGGACTAATAAGTTACAATAAATTATCCAATGTTAGGACAGGTGTTATGGAAAGTTATGATTCTGTCACAACTTTGCATGTAACCTATTGATTATCAGCAATAAAAAAGAGAAAAATAAAATTAAAATAATCGAAGATTGCCAGATGATGCAAAACAAAATGCATAACAAGCCAGAAACTAAGACTTGCCAAGAACGAAGATAATACTCTTAGTTTTTTGTCACTTCTGAAAAAACTTGTCGATTTCTCCGGCATTGTTAGGGACGGGCATATCCCTCCTGTTCTGCCGGGACTGTCCGATACCGGTCTGTTCAAATAGTGCGTTAAGCTCGACATCGGGAAAGAGTCCGTTGCCGAATTCCCAAAAAGTCTTCTGTTCGTATTTGGAATATTCAGGATAATCGCCGCAATATATTCGACCACACATATAGGCAAGAAGAGCCTTTGTCCCTTTCCAGCTATAATGGGACCCTACCTCTTCAATATATCCGGCTTCTATTGCTTTCGCAAAGATTGTACGGGCAAGTGAAGTATCAAGCCTTCCCGACAATACAACCCCTTTGGGGGAATCCGGACATTCAGAATGATTATCTATGGTTTGAACGGTTTGCTGGTTCTTTTCCCTAAGTTTGATGCGTAACTTTTCTGCTCCGTATGCAAATACACCCGATAAGACAATGGCGGTGAAAATGCCTGTTATTACGACAGGATCAGGATGGTTGTTGTCCTTTACCGGATCAATTATCCCAAGACCTATAAGGAGCAGAGTCCCTATGAAAAAGACTATTGCAGCAGACCACATGATTATTCTATGGTACCGTTTGAATAGGATAGAAAGTAACAATACCAGAACAAATGCACACACCAACAATAGGAATACCTGCGTAATAGTCATCTCAAATCAATTTAGGTGTAAAATTAATGAATGTTTTCAATAGCCATCTACATTCATCATACAATTTCGAGAGATGCAAAATCCTCTTTCAGACGTGCCACTTCCGCCGACAGCGTTTCGGGCAGAAATTTGGCATATACCTTTTCGGTGACATCCGTACTTCCATGGCCGAGCAAACGACTGACAACCGACATGGAAAGTCCCTTGTTCAGTGCAAAGACTGCAAACGAATGCCGGGCCACATGCATTGAGAGGGTAAACGGAAGCCCTATCTGTTCTCCGACAACCGCCAGCGACTGATTGATACATTTCGTCGCATTGTTACGGGCTTTGTACAGAGCTTCTGCATCATCAAGATCCAGATTATCCTTTACCAAGTTGAATACATACCGGCATCCGGCACGTTTCTCCTGCCAACGGTGCAGAATATTCAGGGCAGGTTCTGTAAGAGGAATTACATGGCGCTTGTTCGTCTTGATCATGATTTTTCTCAGTTCCTTCTTCTCAAAATTGACATGGCCCCACTGCAATGTCATAACATCGACAACACGGAGTCCACAGGCATGGAAGGCAAAGAAGAACATTTCCAAAAACTCCTTACGGCGCGGTTCGGTGCAGGCATGGTAATATTCCAGTAACGCGGATATCTGTTCCTTTGAAAGATACTTGCCGTCAAACTCATTATCTTCGTCCGAAAGAGATATCTTTGAGGCGATACGCATATCCTGAATCCGCGCATTGACGGCATGGTCTATCATCTTCATTTCGGAAGCATAGGCACACGCCTTCAGAATCGGAGTCAAAGCATGGTTGATCGTTGCATCGCTGTTCTGTTTTATCTCACGCCGCCACCTGATGTATTCGTCAATCAGTTCAACCGATATTTCACCTAAATAGATACTGTCCGGCTTGTAGGTACCGTTCTTTGTTGCACGAAGAAAGATACGGAAGATATTCATGCCGCTCTTGCCGTTCTCATAGCGGCTGCGGCCGATTCGGTTTCTCGAATAATCGGATTCAAGCCTTTCCAAAACAAACTCGACAAAATCCTTCCCTTTGTCCTCCCGTGTGAGCGGTTTATCGGCCAGAAAGTCGGCGATCACCTGTGCTGTAATCTGATTGGGATGTTTTTCCTGATATTCGGCCAGCAGTCCGTCGATCTTGTCCGCACGGGCAAGCAACAGACTGTTGATCCGGTTGGCCTCCGGACCATAACTCGCCCTCACACCTCCGCGTCCCTTGTTGGCTTTCTCATTCCAGTCGCCCAGCCGGACAAAGATGTTCATGCCCTTGCGTATCACCTGCCGGTTCCAGGTGTATTCAAGCTGGACAAGATACTGTTTGGCTGGATCGATCTCACCCCGGATATGCAGGCGATAGCGTCCCAATGGATATAGTCGTTTCGGTCGTCCCATACTGGAGATGTTTGAAATTAAAAAACAGAGGTTGCGGTAATACTCACAAACCTCTGTAAAGGTAATGAATTTTGTCCAAACAAATCCCGATTTTTTCTCCGAAAAACGTATTTTGTCCAAATAAACCGCGCCATTTGAGACGACCAAACGCTGTTGTCCAAACAAATTAAATCCCCGCCAATCTTATTGATTAACAGGGATTTAATAGCTGTTTTTGTGTTTAAAATCGCACTAATATTCTTCCTCGTTGAAGAAGAAATCGTCCTTCGAGGGGTAATCGGGCCAGATGTCTTCGATCGATTCGTAAATATCGCCTTCGTCCTCTATTTCTTGCAGGTTTTCGAGCACTTCCAACGGCGCTCCCGAACGAACTGCGTAATCGATCAGCTCCTCTTTGGTCGCGGGCCAAGGTGCATCTTCCAATTTCGATGCGAGTTCAAGTGTCCAGTACATAACGGTATCAAGTTTTTAGTTCTGCGGCCGGAAACGTCCGAAAGACATCCCCTGCTGTTCGAAGGTGCAAAAATATAAAAAAAATCGAACCTGCAAACAAATCATCGAAAAATCTTCGCGCGGGTATGAAAATGTTCTGTCGGGCCCTTTTTTCGTAGGAAACGACGACGGCACGGCGGAAGTTTCGGTGCCGACCTGCCTTACATGGCGTCCGGCGGTGCGTTACGGGCGCCAGAGTGTCTCTTCGACCTTGTAATACTCCGTGAGCGCGCGTCCCAGCAGGTAGAAGTAGTCCGACAGCCGGTTGAGGTAGGCCAGCGTGTTGGCACTGATCGTGGGGTGAAGTGCTGCTGCGCGCAGGCTGGCGCGTTCCGCGCGGCGGCAGACCGTGCGGCAGACGTGGCACAGCGAGACAGTTGGATGGCCGCCGGGAATCGTGAATTTGGTGATCGGCCGCACGCGGGACTGCATCGCGTCGATGCGCTCTTCCAGATACCCGATCGCCTCGGGACTTATGTCGGGCAGTTTCCCTTCGCCGCCGTGCCCTACGGCCAGCAGTGCGGCGACGCTCATCAGTTGCGATGCGACGCGGTCGAGGTCGCCGAGGTATTCGGCCAGCCCCTCGTCCGAGCGCAGATGGTCGCTCAGATAGGCCGTGAAACTGCCCAGCTCGTCCACCGTTCCGTAGGCTTCGACCCGCTCGTCGATCTTCGACACGCGCTCGCCGCCGACGAGCGACGTCGTTCCCTTGTCTCCTGTTTTCGTATATACTTTCGTCATAATTTGAAATGTTGTTTCGGCAATGTTCCGTTGAAAAGCAGCAGATAACCCCTGTTGTCGATCGACGTCGAGGGGTGTTCCGCCGTCAGATGCCTGCAACAGTTGCGGCGTTCGACGTCGGCATACGGCTCCATGATGCAGAGCGTCGCCCCCTCTCGTCGGGCGGCCTCCGCCAGCTGCGGCAGCCGGTCGGTCGGCGTGTCGGCGGTTGCGATGCACAGATCGGCTTCGGTTGCACGGTTCATGCCGAACCGGTTGTATCCGCAATGGATAAAGAGGTTCTGCAACTGCACGGCGCGGCGTTCGTTCACGTCCCGTTCGCGCAGGGCGGCGTAGAGCGAACGGTCGCCTTCGGCCAGTTCGGTTTTCATGAATACCTGCCGCACGATCGCGTAGACGAACGGCGAGTGCACGCCGTGTCCCCTGAAAAACCGTGCGCGCGCCAAGTGGCTGCGGAGTCGTTCGGCGTTGCGGCGGAAACGGTATCGGACGGCGAGTTTCATTGTTTGAGCTGTCCGGCCAGCCGTCCGGTCGAGAATGCGATCTGGAGGTTGTAGCCGCCGGTGTTGGCGTCCAGATCGAGCACCTCGCCGGCAAAATAGAGACCCTTGACTTTGAGCGATTCCATCGTGTAGCGGTTCACTTCGTCGCAGCGGACGCCGCCGGCCGTCACGACGGCGTATTCGAACGGTGCATAGTCCGAGATCGGCAGCACGAATCCTTTGAGCAGTGCGATCAGGCGGTCGATCTCCTTGTCGCCGATCTTCTTGACGTAGGTCTTCGACTGAATGTCCAACTCTTTGCAGACGGGCATCACCAGGGGCTTGGGCAACAACTTGCGGAGCAGTTCGGCGAAAAACTCCTCTTCGGACATCTCGGCGATTTCGCGGCGGATGCGTTCTTGCAGGATTTCGACCGTAAGTGCCGGTTTCAAGTCGAGCGAGAGTTTCACGCGCCGGCCGTCGATGAGTGCGTCGACGGCGTCGCGGCTCATCCGCAGCGCCACGGCGCCTTCGATGCCGCGTTCCGAGAATCCGATCTCGCCGAACTCCTCGCGTACGGCTTCGCCGTCGATGAAGAGCGTCGCGCGGATGTTGCGCAGCAGCAACTTGTGCAACTCTCTCAACTGCGGGTGCAGCGAGACGAGCGGCGTGAGCGACGGACGCAGCGGTTCGATGTCGTGCCCCGCCTCGCTGGCGAACGTGTAGCCGTCGCCCGTCGAGCCGGTGGCGGGGTAGGAGACGCCGCCCGTGGCGACGATCACCCGTGCGGCCTCTTCCTTGCGTTCGAAGCCGCGGCGGTTCATGTAACGTACGCCGAAGATCTTGCCGCCGAGCGTCATCAGCCCTGTCACGCGCGTGTGGAACCAGAATTCCACGCCGTTGTCGCGGCACCACTCTTCCAGCGTGTTGGCCACGTCCCACGCCTTGCCGCTGCGGGGAAATACGCGGTCGCCGCGTTCGAAGTCGAGTTTCAGGCCCCGCCGTTCGAAGAAGCGGATGGTCGCGCGGTTGTTGAATTCGGCGAATGCCGTCGCGAAGAAATCGGCGTTGGTGCGCACCTGCTCGGCGAACTCCTCCGGCGGGCGGGCGTTGGTCAGGTTGCAGCGCCCCTTGCCCGTGATGCGGATCTTGCGGCCCGCCTTCTCCATCTTTTCGATTACGAGCACCTTCTTGCCGTTCTGTGCGGCCGTTCCTGCGGCCATCATGCCTGCGGCGCCGGCGCCTATGATGATTACGTCGTACACTTCTCTGTCGTTTTTTGTCTGCCAAAGATACGATTAAGCGAGGGTAATTGCAAACATTGTCTGCTTTTGCCCTTACTTAATTCATATCTTTGACTGCGTCTTAGATACTCCCGTTCGGCAATGTTCAAATAAATTTGACATTGTACTCACTTATTCGTATCTTTGCCGCGTCAAAACGAAACGCAACCAGTTCTCAAAATATGTTAAGCCGCAGATTACTCCGAGTCAAGGTCGTCAAAGCCCTTTTCGGACACCTGAAATCGGATTCGACCAATATGATCGCCTCCGAGAAAACACTGCTCGCATCGATCGACAAGACCTACGATCTCTATTTTCAGTTGATGGAGCTGATCGTCGAAGTCCGCCGCCATGCGGAGTCGCGGCTCGAAACGGCCCGCCGGAAGAAACTGCCGACCTACGAGGATCTGAATCCCAATACCAAATTCGTCGAGAACAAGGCCATCGCCCTGTTGGCGTCGAGTCAGACGGTCAACGACTATCTCTCGTCGCACAAACTCAATTGGGCGCGTTATCCCGAACTCATCAAATTGCTTTATACCCGGCTGCTGGCGTCGGACTACTATCGTCGTTACATGCAAAATCCGACGCGGACCTTCTCGGAGGACAAGCAGCTCGTCGAGGAGTTTTACCGCAACGAATTGGAGGATTGCGAGGAGCTGGAAGCCGCTTTGGAAGAGCAGTCGATCCTGTGGAGCGACGATCTGGGTTTCGCGCTGACGATGGTCGTGCGGACGCTCTCGAATCTGCGCGCCTCGTCGACCGACGTGAAGGTGCTGCCCAAGTTCAAGAGCGACGACGATCTGGCCTTCGTCAAGACGCTGTTCGAGAAGGTTTTGGTGAACTACGACCAGACGCAGCGCTATATCGAACGCTTCACGAGCAACTGGGACATCGAGCGCATCGCCTTCATGGACTATCTGATTCTGGCGACGGCCGTTGCCGAACTGACTTCGTGTCCCGAAATTCCGGTGAAAGTGACGCTCGACGAGTATATCGAGATTTCGAAATATTACTCGGGGCCGGGCAGCAGCGTCTTCATCAACGGCGTGCTCGACAAACTGGTCGCCGCGCTGACCGAGGAGGGGAAAATCCAGAAAACGGGGCGGGGCCTCATTTAGCCATGCGGAGGTTGCGGAGTGCTTTTGGGGCTGGCTGCACGGCCGTCGGCGTGGTGCTCGTGCTGCTTTGCGGCTGCGGCTCTCGCAGCGGGCATCGGACATTTTCGGGCCCCGTTATCGCAGTTTCGGCCGAATCGCTGCATACGGACATGTCGGATACCCTGCGTTTCGGACGTCTCCACAGCGGCGAAACGGCGCGGCTCGAAGCGGGTTTCTGCAATCGGGGCGGGGAGCCGCTCGTAGTCGTCCGGAGCGAATCGTCGTGCGGATGTACCTCGTTGGAATATGACGCTCAGCCGATTATGCCCGGAGATACGCTGCGTGTGGCCGTGCGTTTCGATACGAGCGGCCAGCGGGGCTGGCTTTTCAAGGTACTGCGCGTCTATTTTTCCGGCGGCGAGCGTCCGCTGCGGCTCTACGTCGAGGCCGACGTGCAGTGATGTTGGAAAATCCGAAATAATCGTTATATTTGCTGTCGTAAACCGGATTGTTGCCGGCAAACGGAGCCGAACCGTCTGCGGGTGGCGTCGGTTGCCGGGGCGGTCGGGGCGAACGAAGGCCGAAGGCCGCCGTTTTCGATAAGCCGAATGCAGAGCTGAACTCGTTCGGGCTTTGCCGAGGCGGGAAAACGAAGAGAGAAGTTCAAACTTTAATTTTTGAAAATATGATGAATCTGTTACAGGCGGCTGCCGGTCAGCCGCAGCAGCCGTCTCCGTGGGGCTTCTACATTATGATCGGATTGATGATCCTCGTGTTGTGGCTCTTCATGTGGCGTCCCGAATCGAAGCGCCGCAAGGAGATGCAGAAATTCCGCGAAGGTCTCAAAAAAGGCGACAAGGTCATTACCGCCGGCGGTATTTACGGTACGGTCAAGGAGATCAAGGAGCGCACGCTGCTGATCGAGGTCGACGGCAACGTGACGCTGCGTGTCGACAAGAACATGGTCGTGGCCGATACGACCGATTTGCAGAAATAGCCGATCGCGCATCGAATGCCGACGGCCGGAGAAGGCGATCCCTCTCCGGCCGTCGAGTTTTTATCAGGTTGCGGACGGGCTATTTCGTCGCGATGAAGAAGAGGTCGAAACATCCTTCGGCCGCCGGTGCGATGCGGTAGTCGTCCATGCGGATCGAAGTGGTCAGCGCCTCGTTCTGCCGCAGCAGCCGACGTCGGTTGATGCGGTTGAGCAGGTCGTAGGGGAGTTGCAGCAGCCGGCGCGGCAGGCGGTGCTGGAGGTCGAACAGGTCGAAGCGGGCGATGCGCTCCACACTGCGGCGGTTGTGTTCGTAGTACTCCATCACGCGCTCGTTGCCGAAGACGCCGTGGGTCTCGACGGCGGAAAATGCTTCGGAAAGCAATCGCCGCAGTTCGTCGATCCGGTATTCACGCACGTGCCACGGGTTGCGTGTGAGCGACATCGGAGCGTTGGGCGTGGTGAGGATCAGCCGTCCGCCCGGCCGCAGCACACGGGCGATTTCACGCACGAACGCTGCGTCGTCGTCGATGTGTTCGATCACCTGGAAGGTAATGACGAAATCGAACGATTCGTCCCCGAAGCCGAGCGGAGGCACGCACATCCGTCGGAATTCGACGTTGGCTGCGTGGCGGTCTCCGCCGGCGGCGTATTTGTCCACCGTGACGAACCGGTCGCAATGCGGCGCGACGAGTTCGATGCCGTATCCCGTTCCCGTCCCGATCTCCAACACATCGCCCGATACGATCTCTGCCGCGCGGTCGTAGGCCAGCAGCGACCGCTGGAAGACGAAGTTGTCGGATGCGTCGCGCGATACGCGCTCGGCGGTTGCGAGTTTGCCCATATCGCTACTGTTTCGTCAGTTTGATCCCTTCTTCATCGGCCGCGACGATCCCGCGTTTGAGCAGGACGCCCAGCGAACGTTTGAACGCCTTCTTGCTGAGCTGCGTGCGGCGGTGAATCTCTTCCGGCGAGCTGTCGTCGCCGAGCGGCAGCCGCCCGCCCGCTTCGCGCAGCATGCCGAGCAGCTGGTCGGCACCGTCCTGCACGCCGGCATAGCCCGGCTGTCGGAGCGACACGTCGATGCGGTGGTCGTCGGTGATTTTGGTCACGTAGCCGCGCAGGCGGTCGCCCACCTGCACGGGTCGGAAAAGCTGGTTGCAGTAGAGCATTCCCCAATGGCGGTTGTCGATCACCACGCGGTAACCGATCTCCGACTCCGAAGCCACCAGCAGATCGACCTCCTCGCGGGGACGGACGGTGAGCGTCTCGTTGTTGACGAAACTTTTGAGTTTGTTCGTCGCCACGCAGCGTCCCGTCACATCGTCGACATAGACGTAGACCACATAGGAACGTCCGGCGAAGATTCCGCCCTGCTGGTTGCGGTTGGGCAGAAAGAGGTCTTTGCCCGCAAGCCCCCAGTCGAGGAACGCTCCGTGGAGATTCTTGTCGACCACTTTCAGGAATGCGGCCTCGCCGGCGCGGGCCAGCGGCGTTTCGCGCGTGGCCACGAGCCGGTCTTCGGAGTCGTGATAGACGAAGACGTCGACCGCGTCGCCCACCTTGTCGGCGAGCGAAACGTAGCGGTTGGGCAGCAGTACCTCCTGCCCCTCCTGATCGGCGAGATAGAGACCGTAGTCCGAGATACGGGTCACGGTGAGCGTATGGTTTTGTCCGGCTTTCATAGTTAAAACGGTTCGACGGCGGAAACGGCGCAGGCAGGATGCGAAACAGACGGGGCCTGTTTGCCGGGATGCAGTCCGGTCGGCTGTCGGGATTCGTACCGTACAAAGGTACGAAAGATTTGCCGAACGCAGGCCGGATTTCCCGTTTTATTCGTAATTTTGTCGATATGAAAGTCGCCCTGTGTCAGTTCTCGATGGAGTGGGAGGCCGCAGCCCGCAACCTCCGCCGTGCCGAAGAGCTCGTCGCGCAGGCCGGTGCCGATCTGGCCCTCCTGCCCGAGATGTTCGCCACGGGGTTCGTCACCGAACCGTGGCGAACGGCGCTGCCGGACGAGGAGGAACTCCTCGCGTGGATGCGCCGCACCGCACGACGTTATGCGACGGCGTTGGCCGGCAGCGCCGTCGTCCGCAGCGGCGACCGTTTCGCCAATCGCTTTTTCTTCGTGCGGCCGGCAGGCGGTGCGGAGCGATACGACAAGCGGCATCTTTTTTCTATCGGCGGCGAAGATGCGCATTTTGTGGCGGGCCGGCGGCGCGTAGTGGTCGAATACGGCGGACTGCGGTTTTTGCCGCTCGTCTGTTACGACCTGCGTTTTCCGGTCTGGTGTCGTTGTCGCAGCGATTACGACGCGATTCTCTGCGTGGCCTCGTGGCCGGCGCCGCGTCGGGAGGTGTGGCGGACCCTGCTGCGGGCCCGGGCGATCGAGAACCAGTGTTATGTCGTCGGCGTCAACCGCACGGGCGACGATCCGTGGAACCATTATGCCGGCGATTCGGCGGTCGTCGATTTCAAGGGGACGCCGCTCTGCGAGGCGGACGCTTCGGAGGGGGTCTTCACGGCCCGGCTCGACAGGGAAGCGCTCGATCGGTTCCGGACGAAATTTCCCGCATGGCGCGATGCCGACGATTTCCTGCTGCGATGACTGTGCGCGGAATGCGGTTTGCGGAAAAATCGCTACCTTTGCCGGGAATTTATTCCGGTCCGGACGGGCAGCGTTCCGGCAGAGCCCGGCGGGGTTAGGCCTAACGCTCGGTTTGCATTGCCTTTGCACAATATTTCGGATGCAGGATGCGATTTAAGTAAGATGAAACGAGAGGAGACAATCGAGGTACTCGGCGCACGGGTACACAATCTGAAAAATATAGACGTAACGATTCCGCGCCACAAGCTGGTGGTTGTCACCGGCCTGTCGGGGTCGGGCAAATCGTCGCTGGCATTCGATACGATCTATGCCGAGGGGCAGCGGCGGTATATGGAGACCCTGTCGACCTACGCGCGTCAGTTCGTGGGGACGATGGAGCGTCCCGATGTGGACAAGATCACGGGGCTGAGCCCCGTGGTGGCCATCGAGCAGAAGACGACCAACAAAAATCCGAGGTCGACGGTGGGTACCGTCACCGAGATCAACGACTTCCTGCGTCTGCTCTATGCGCGCGCTTCGCGCGCCTATTCGCCGGCTACGGGCGAGGAGATGGTGCATTACTCCGACGAGCAGATTCTCGACCTGATCCTGCGCGATTTCGCAGGCCGTCGCATCGCGCTGCTCGCACCGATCGTCAAGGGGCGCAAGGGACACTACCGCGAGCTGTTCGAGTCGCTGGTGAAGAAGGGCTACCTCCACGCCCGTATCGACGGCCAGATGTGCGAGTTCTCGACGGGCATGAAGCTCGACCGCTACAAGATCCACACGATCGACCTGGTGGTCGACCGCCTGCGCGTGAGCGAGGAGTCGCGCGACCGGCTGATGACTTCGCTCAAGGAGTCGATGCGGCAGGGCAAGGGGACGATGGCGCTCTACGACTACGATACGGAGACGATGCGCTACTATTCGCGGCATCTGATGTGCCCCACCACGGGCGTCGCGTTCGAAGATCCTGCGCCGCACACCTTTTCGTTCAACTCGCCCAAGGGGGCTTGCCCCCGATGCAACGGGCTGGGCGTCGAAGCGGTCTTCGACCGCAGCAAGATCATTCCCGATCCGAAGAAGTCGCTGCGCGCCGGAGGGATCGAACCCTTCGGGCCGTACCGCAACAACATGCTTTTCGCGCTGTTGGAGATGCTGGGGCGCCGCTACGATTTCACGCTCGACGATCCGGTGCAGAGCATTTCGGAGGAGGGGATGAACGCCATCCTCTACGGCGATTCCGAGCCGCTGACGGTCGATCTGACGGAATTCGCCAACGCCGGCGGCAAGCGTCTGGTGTCGTGGGACGGCATGGCCGAGTGGATCGGCCGCAATTTCGATGAGGATTCCAAGCGCGGCGAGAAGTGGCGCGAGCAGTTTCTCGTCTACAAGCCGTGCAGCGTCTGCGGAGGATCGCGGTTGCGCAGCGAGGCATTGCAGTTCCGCATCGGCGGACGGAACATCGCCGAGGTGTCGGCCATGTCGATCTCCGATTTCGCCGACTGGATGTCCCGCATCGAGGAGCATTTCACCGAGAAGGAGCGCAAGATCGCGCAGGAGGTCGTCAAGGAGATCCGCGAACGGCTCCGGTTCCTGATCGAAGTGGGGTTGGGCTACCTCTCGCTGAGCCGCTCGTCGCGCTCGCTTTCGGGCGGCGAGTCGCAGCGCATCCGGCTGGCGACGCAGGTCGGATCGAAACTGGTGAATGTGCTCTACATCCTCGACGAGCCGTCGATCGGCCTGCACCAGCGCGACAACCGGCGGCTGATCCGCAGCTTGCAGGAGTTGCGCGACGCCGGCAACTCGGTGATCGTCGTCGAGCACGACGAGGAGATGATGCGCTCGGCCGACTGGATCGTCGACGTAGGCCCCAAGGCGGGGCGCAAGGGCGGCCACGTCGTTGCGTCGGGTACGTTCGACGACATCCTCCGCTCCGACTCCGTGACGGCCGACTATCTGACCGGCCGCCGGCGGATCGAGGTTCCGGCGACGCTGCGCGAGGGCAACGGCCGTCATATCGTCCTGCGGGGAGCGTCGGGCAATAACCTCAAACATATCGACGTCGATTTCCCGCTGGGCAAACTGATCCTCGTCACGGGTGTCAGCGGTTCGGGCAAGTCGACGCTCGTCAACGAAACGCTGCGCCCTATTCTGAGCCGCAAACTCTACCGGTCGCTCGACCGCCCGCTGCCCTACGATTCGATCGAGGGAATCGAACACGTCGACAAGCTGGTCGTGGTCGACCAGTCGCCGATCGGCCGCACGCCGCGCAGCAATCCGGCGACCTACTCCAACGTCTTCGCCGACATCCGCAAACTCTTCGAGATGACGCCCGACGCGCAGGTGCGCGGCTTCAAGGCGGGACGCTTCTCCTTCAACGTCAAGGGCGGCCGCTGCGAGACGTGCCGCGGTGCGGGGGTGCAGACCATCGAGATGAATTTTCTGCCCGACGTCTATGTCACCTGCAAGAGTTGCGGCGGCCACCGCTACAATCGCGAGACGCTCGAAGTGAAATACAAGGGCAAGAATATCGACGACGTGTTGAACATGACGGTCAACATGGCCGTGGAGTTTTTCGAAAACATCCCGTCGATCTACCAGAAGCTGCGTGCCATTCAGGAGGTGGGGTTGGGCTACCTGACGCTCGGCCAGCCCTGCACGACGCTCTCGGGCGGCGAGTCGCAGCGCATCAAGCTGGCCGCCGAACTCTCGAAACGCGATACGGGCAGCACGCTCTATATCCTCGACGAGCCGACTACGGGGCTCCATTTCGAGGATATCCGCCAGTTGATCGACGTGCTGAACAAGCTGGTCGACCGCGGAAACACGGTCGTCGTCATCGAACACAACCTCGACGTGGTGAAGGTCGCCGACTGGATCATCGATATCGGTCCCGAAGGCGGTGCGGCGGGCGGACGGGTGCTCGCGGCGGGTACGCCGCACGAGGTGGCCGCCGTCGAGCAGAGTTATACGGGACGTTTTCTGCGGCAAATGGGGCTTTAACGGGACTGTGACAGACGTTTTCGGGCGACTAACCGGTCGTAACCGATTTGCTGGTTGTATGTGGGACGAATGCATTGTCGTGAATTTTTCCGACGAACGATTCGCTGTGTCTCGAAGAAAATCACTTCTATTGTCTTTCCGGCAGGATTGCGCTGCCGGTGCGTCGGTAGCGAGTCGGGTTTCCCGCGAAGTCCCTCCCCGAGGGAGGGATTTAGGGTGGGGTATGATCGGTATTCACGGCGTGCCGCCGTGGAGCTACCGCCGGACGGAACGGGCGTGCAGCCGGAAATCCTATCGAACGGACGGGTTTGCAACGTTCCGAAGTATCCGGTCTTTCCGGCAGGATTGCGCTGCCGGTGCGTCGGTAGCGAGTCGGGTTTCCCGTGAAGTCCCTCCCCGAGGGAGGGATTTAGGGTGGGGTATGATCGGTACTCACGGCGTGCCGCCGTGGAGCTACCGCCGGACGGAACGGACGTGCAGCCGGAAATCCTATCGAACGGACGGGTTTGCAATATGTTGTGGCAAGGAGTTTGCGTTGACATTGGTCAAATGCAAACTCTTTTGCCTATGAAACGTATTATCGTATGGATGGCTGCCGCTGCCGTAGTGGTATCGGCTGTCGCAGTTACGGCCCAACAGCAGTCGAAGTCTCAGCGGGCCCAAACCAAATCTCAACGCACGGAGGTGCGCGAGCAGCGCCACGAGGAGCGAGTGAAGCGGCGTGCCGAACGGCTGGCCGCCTTCGAAAAGCACATGGACTCGATCATCCTGTCGCGCAATTTCCAGTTCAACCCTTCGAGTATGCAGCGTCAGCCGGCGGGTCCCGTGCGCCAGTTGATCAATCCCAATTTCACGGTCGGGTTCTGGGACGGCACGGTGGACGTCTGCCTTCCCTACATCAAGGGCTATGTTCCTCCCTATTACTACACGGTGCTCAACTACGTGCTTCCGTCGGTCGAGGGGTACCGTGCCGAACAGACCAACGAAGGCTGGATCGTGACCTTCTCCACCACGCTCTTCTCGGCCAACGATTACACCTTCACCTTCGACATCTACTCGTCGTCGGGAGGCGCCAACCTCACCATTTCGTCGGTCTGGTACAATCCCGTACAGTACTCCGGCACTATTACGCAGGTGTATTGATCCCTCCGCTTTTTGACGAGGTGCTGTCTGATTCTTTTTCAGACAGCACCTCGTGATTTTCGATCCGGATTGTCTAACTGCAAGTGTGCAGCAATAGCAGGATCGTCAGAATGACCGACGGATAACCCAGACATCCGAACCGATTTAAGTCGTCCGACAGGCTCGGCTCGCCGAATTCGGTACGGCAGTAGGGACATTTGCGGGCCTCCGAGGGGATGATCATTCCGCATTCGGGACATTTCTTCGTTTCGTTTCCGAAAAGAATACCCATTTTCAGTTGAAATAATAGGTCATCCCGTTGTCGGCCGTCGTCATATAGCGCGACGAAAGGCGTCTGTTGAGTACTCCGGTCAGTTTGCGCGGATTGTAATCGGGATTGGATACGACTCGGCCTTTTTTGTAGCCGTTGTGGAAAATCTTGATCCAGGAATCTCCGGTGCTGGTGTCTTCGAAAATTTCCGCATTGCAATCGAACCAGGAGACCTGGTTGAAATAGTATGCGGTCGTGTGTCTTTCGTGCACCATCTCCGCCGAGGCGTTGTCGCTCGGAAGGACCGACGTGAGCGATGCCGGTGCATTCGCATCGTTTGTGGCGGCAGTCGCAGCGAGGAAATGAAGCGAGAACAAAGCGGCGGTTGCGAAACAGGTTAGAAGAGATGCTTTTTCCATAGAAAATGATTGTTGCTCCGGTCTTTCGGCTTTCCGGTTTGCCTGCTTCGGAATTGAAGCGGACAAATTTACCCCCCCCCGTGACTTTTCCAAATTTTCAGATGGAAAATATTCGATTTGTCGATAGAATCGTCGTATTATCCGGTGAAAGAAAAGCAAACAAAAAAGCCACTGATCGCTCAGTGGCTCTGAAAGGAAGTTTGTCGGGATACCGAGATTCGAACTCGGGACCTCCAACTCCCGAAGCTGGCGCGCTAACCGGGCTGCGCTACATCCCGAAAACTTGTCGAACGGAGATCGTGCCGAAGCATCGAACGGGAACTCCGCCCGTGAAAGAACTTCCTTTTTCTGATCGTCGGGGTAACAAGATTCGAACTTGTGACCCCCTGCTCCCAAAGCAGGTGCGCTAACCGGACTGCGCCACACCCCGAGGTCGTTCGAAACCAATTTCCCAATCGATTTCGGTGTGCAAAGATACACGCTTTTTTGGTTATTACAAACTTTTCGGCAAGAAAAATCGTTCTCCCGGTCGGATGCCGCCGCCGTGCGGTACGGAATCGCCTATCGTCGTCGGCTCCGTTCTCTTGCCGGGCGAAGCCCCGCCCCGAGACCGTTCAACGCTGGAAGCGGATCGTGAAGCGGCGGATACGGCGCGTCACGAAGTCGGGCATGTAGAAGAACAGCGGTACGAACAGGCGGTTCCACCAGTCGGGAACGATGCAGCGGCGGCCGCGCCACAGCGCGCGCAGCCCCCGCCGCGCACAGCTGTCGGGCGAAATCAGCACGCCCAGCCGCCGGCCGATATGCTGCCATTTGGGCGAGAGCCCGTAGAGGTCGGTCGCCACGCCGGCGGGACACACGGCCGTCACGCGGACGCCTCGCTCGGCGACCTCTTTGGCGAAGGCTTTCGAGAAACAGCGCACGTAGGCCTTGGTGGCGGTGTAGAGCGCCATGCCCGGGAAGGGTATCCAGACCGAGTAGGAGGACATGTTTAGGATGTATCCGCTGCCGCGCCGCGCCATGTCGGCCCCGAAGGCGCGGCAGTTTTTCGAGAGCGTCAGGTCGTGCAGCAGGATCATCCGTTCGATCCGTTCGACGGGGGTGGCGAGGATGTCGAGATAGGAGAAGACGCCCGCGTTGTTGACGAGTACCTCCACCTCGGCGCCCAGCCGTGCGACGGCGGCGTACAGCTCCTCCGACGCCTCCATGCGCGCCATGTCCATGACAAGGGTATCGATCGTGACGCCGTGCGCCGCCGCCAACTCCTGCCGTGCGGTGTCGAGCGTGCCGCCGTCGCGGTCGACGAGAATCAGCCGGTAGCCCGCTGCCGCCAGCCGTTCGGCATAGCAGCGGCCGATGCCGTGGGCGGCGCCCGTCACGAGCGCCGTCTTCGAATCGGTTGCGATCGTGTGCTTTTTCATCGTTACGGGAGTTTTGCCAGTTCTTCGCGGATCTTGCGCGGCAGGTCGGGGCAGTGTTTGCAGCACTGCATGTCGAGCGAATACATGCGGGCGATGCAGTAGTTGCGATGGTCGCACGCGCTGCGTGTCGAGCGGTCGCCCTCGCGCAGTTTGTCGACGAAAGCCGGATCGTTGACCAGCGCGCGGGCCATCTGCACCAGTTCGAACCCGCTGTCGAGCGCACGTTCGATTCCTTCGCGGCTCACCAGCCCGCCCACGTAGACCAGCGGCAGTTTCAGCTCGGCGCGGAACTTTTTGGCGTTTTCCAGGAAGAAGCACTCTTCGAAAGGGTATTGTTTAATCATATACCGTCCGAAGAGCCGCACGAAGATGCGCAGCCACCACTGCATGTAGTAACTCATCGTGTAGAGCGGAATGATGCCCCGCATGACGGCCATCGGCGCCTTGCTCACGAAACCCGACGAGAGGACGATGCCGTCGACGCCGTAGGTTTCGATCGCGCGGGCGATTTCGAGGCTTTCGGGGATTTCGATGCCGCCCTTGAAACCGTCCTCCATGTTGTGTTTCACCAGTACGGCCATGTTCCGGCGGGCGGCCGTTTCCATCACTTCGTCCAGACACATCCTGAGAAAGCGCATCCGGTTCGGGAGCGAGCCGCCGTACTCGTCGCGGCGGCGGTTGGTGTAGGGCGAGAGGAACTGCGAGATGAGGTAGCCGTGGCCTGCATGTACTTCCACGCAGTCGAATCCCGCTTCGTGCGCCGTATCCACCGCACGGCCGAAGTCGGTGGCCACCTGTCGGATTTCGTCGCGCCGCATGGCGCGCACGGGGGTGTAGGCATAGAAGTTGAAGCCCGACGATGCACCGATCGGAATCTGTCCGGCCGTGGTGTAGTGCGTCATGTTGCCGCAATGGCCGATCTGGATCGATGCGGCGGCTCCTTCGCGGTGGACGGCTTCGGTGATGTCGCGCAGTCCCGGGACGATTTCGGGTCGCAGCCACAGCTGTTTTTCGAACGACAGCCCGCTGCGACAGACGGCGGCGTAGGCCAGTGTGGTCATTCCCACGCCGCCGCGGGCGACGCTCACGTGGTAGTTTTTCAGTTGTTCGGTGGGGCCGTAGGCGCGGCCCATCGATTCGAATGCCGCCGAACGGATCGTGCGGTTGCGCAGCGTGACGGGACCTAATTTGTAGGGTGTGAACAACAGCGACTCTTTTTCCATGGAATCAATAGATGAAAGGAAGGATGCGTTTGCGGTGCAGCGAGGTGAACTCCTCGCCGAACTCCTGCTCGTAGCGTTTGTAGAGCGAGGCCGATCGCGGCGCCAGATTGGCGAACGTCCAGACGACGAATACCGCGCCGGCCCATGACCACGACGCGACGGCGAAACCGATCCATTCGAGCAGTTCGCCGAAGTAGTTGGCCGACGAGACATAGCGGAACATTCCGCCGTAGGGGATGTAGTGGCGCGTATCGCCCGGCCGGCGCAGGTGGCGGATGATGCGGTCGGAGCGGAGATTGATGACCATGCCGGCGATGAACAGCGCACCGCCGACCCAGATGTAGGGACGTGCGAACCAACCGTCGTAGTAGCCGGCGGGGGAGACGTAGAAGATCCAGCCGCCCTGCATCAGGGCGTTGAGCGTATTGAATACCATCCCCATCAGAACGATTCCCAGCGGCATCTGCGACCTCCCGCGGATCAGCAGCGGGAAGACGAAGGCCCGTTGCAGGTAGTGGCTCTGGAAGAGGATGAAAAGTGCCAGCGGTCCCGCTTCGAGTGCACGGTCGGAGCAGAGCCACAGGATGCACATGGCGATGAAGACGGGCGACTCCATCGCCATCCATCCGATACGGTTGGGGATGCCCGGCCCGAATTTTCGGTTGAAGAGGTAGCCGTATCCCGCTTCGACGAAATGGAGTGCGACGAACACCGCGAGTGCGAGTACGGTCATCGCCCAAAGGAAAAGAGAGAATGTTTCGTTCATAACGTTAGCCAAAAGTACGAATAAGCCGGATGCGAAAGCAGATTTATTTGCGTTTTTGCGGAGCGACCTATCTTCGGCGCAGTCAAAGATACGAAAAGTCGAGCGCAGAAGCAAACGTATGTTTGTTTCTGCCGAGACGGAGTATCTACGGCGCAAGCCAAAGTACGAAAAGTCGAGCGCAGAAGCAAACGCATGTTTGATTCTGCCGAGACGGAGTATCTAAGGCGTCGGCCGGAGATGAGTATTTCGGATGGCGGGAAATGCTGCGGGGAGAATTGTACGGAATCTGTTGCCGGCGATTGATTATTCACCGAAAAAAGCTAAATTTGCAGGGCTAAATCAACAAATCATCAGAGGAAAATGAATATCGATCACTTTATTTCGGAGGCGGTGAGCCGCTCGGTCGAGGCGCTCTACGGGCCGCTGGGGGAGGAGCAGTTGCAGATTCAGAAGACACGCAAGGAGTTCGACGGCGATTATACGCTGGTCGTTTTCCCGCTGCTGCGACGAAGCCGCAAGTCGCCCGAAGCGACGGCCGCCGAGATAGGGGAGCACCTTACGGCGCATATGCCGGAGGTGAAGTCGTTCAACGTCATCAAGGGATTCCTGAACCTCGCTCTTTCGGACGGCTTCTGGGCCGACCGTTTCGCCGAAATCGCAGCCGACGGAGCGTTCGGGCAGGCTCCTGCGACGGGCCGCAACGTGATGATCGAGTATTCGTCGCCCAATACCAACAAGCCGCTCCATCTGGGGCATATCCGCAACAACCTGCTGGGCTATTCGGTCGCGCAGATATTGCGTGCCGTCGGCCATAACGTCATCAAGGTCAACCTGGTCAACGACCGCGGCATCCACATCTGCAAGTCGATGCTGGCGTGGAAGCGCTACGGCGGAGGCGAAACGCCCGCTTCGTCGGGAATGAAGGGCGACCATCTGGTCGGTAAATACTACGTCGAGTTCGACAAGCACTACAAGGCCCAGGTCAAGGAGCTGACGGCCTCGGGCATGTCGGAGGAGGAGGCGAAGAAGCGGGCGCCGCTGATGCTCGAAGCGCAGGAGATGCTGCGCCGCTGGGAGGCCAGGGATCCCGAGGTCTACGGACTGTGGGAGATGATGAACGGCTGGGTGTACGACGGTTTCGACGTTACCTACAAGGCGCTGGGCGTCGATTTCGACAAGGTCTACTACGAGTCGCAGACCTACCTGCTGGGCAAGGACATCGTGCAGAAGGGGCTGGACATGGGGATTTTCTACCGCCGCGAGGACGGTTCGGTCTGGATCGATCTTACGGCCGACGGCCTGGATCAGAAATTGTTGCTGCGCGGCGACGGAACGTCGGTCTACATGACGCAGGATCTGGGGACGGCCTACCGCCGTTTCGAGGAGAACGATCTCGACGACATGATCTACGTGGTGGGCAACGAACAGAACTACCATTTCCAGGTATTGAAACTGGTGCTCAAAAAGCTGGGATACGATTGGAGCGACCATATCACCCACCTCTCCTACGGGATGGTGGAGTTGCCCAACGGCAAGATGAAGTCGCGCGAGGGGACGGTCGTCGACGCCGACGACCTGATCGACGACATGGTGCGCACGGCACGCGAAATGTCGGACGAACTGGGCAAGTTGGACGACTGCACGGAGGACGAGGCGGCTGCGATTTCGCGGATGGTCGGTCTGGGTGCACTCAAATATTTCATTCTCAAAGTCGATCCTAAAAAGACGATGCTCTTCGATCCGCGCGAATCGATCGATTTCAACGGCAATACCGGTCCCTTCATCCAGTATACGCACGCCCGCATCCGTTCGGTGCTGCGCAAGGCGCAGGAGGCGGGGATCGCCTGCGGCGAAGCGTCGGCCGCGGCCTATCTGCCCGAAGAGGTGGCGCTCGTCAAGCAGTTGGCGGACTATCCCAACGTGGTGAAGGCCGCTGCCGAGAATTTCGCTCCTTCGATCGTCGCGGCATACGCCTATGAGTTGGCCAAACAATACAACGCCTACTACCACGATCACTCGATCCTGCGCGAGGAAGACGCTGCGGTGCGTGCCATGCGGCTGCGTTTGTCGGAGCAGGTGGCGCGCGTGATCCGGCTGGCGATGCGCCTGCTGGGGATCGACGTTCCCGAACGGATGTAGCCTGCGGCGGACAGCCTGCCTGTGCAGCCGGCAAAGAATGTATCGACGGCCCTCGACTCTGCTCAGGGGCCGTTTTTCGTCGTTTCGGCGCGATTGTTGAATGGATTGGTGCGAAATCATACTATCCACTCATAAATCGTTAATGACGTGAAAAGGATCTTTACCACTTTCGTATGTGCCTTTGCGGTATGCGCTGCGGCCGATGCCCAGCAGCGAAGCGGGGCTCCGGCATCGTGTCCGCAGGCCGATACCGTTTTGCTGTCGGCCGATGTCGACGGTACCTATCTGGTGCGCAAGTATCTGGTGAAACAGCACGCCGACCGCAACTCCGACTATGCGGTGCGTTATCAGGTCGATGTGGCGCAGCTCTCGTCGACGCTGGCCGGAAATGCGCGGCAGCTGGACGATTTGCAGGCTTTTATCGACAAGGTTTCGCAGGATAAGTCGTTGCGGGTGACGGGCGTGACGATCACCGGCTACGCTTCGCCCGACGGACCCTATGCTCCCAACGAGCGGCTGGCGCGCAAACGCGCGACCGATTTCCGGAACTACGTCGATTCCCGCTACCGCCTTTCGGCCAGCTATCCGGTCACCGTATCGGCCGTAGTCGACGAGTGGCGGGCGGCGGTTCCGGCCGTGGAGGCTTCGTCGATACCCTCCAAGCAGGAGGTGCTGCAAATCCTGAACGGCAGCGACAAGGCGACGGTCAAGGAGATGCGACTCAAACGGCTGCCTGCGGCGTGGAATTACATGCGCCAGCATATCCTGCCGCCGATGCGCCATGTCGAGATGGCCTTCACCTACGACAAGAGCAGCGTCGTCACCGAGCGCACGCCCATTCCGCTGCCCGAAGTGGAGCCGGTCATCCATGCGACCTACATCCTTGTCGACGATCAGCCCGACGGTCTGATTATCGATATGGACGAGTTCGATTGCACCTGCACGATGTAGTCCGTCCGTTTCAGGCGGGCGTTTTCCGCCCTTGCTCGTCGACGCCGAGCCTCCGATCGGACGGAGTCGCCGGATCGCCTGCGGGCGGATCCGGCGGTTTCGTGCGGAAAAATCATCGGGCGAAGTGGCGATTGTCGGAGGTTTTTATTATCTTTACGCCAAATATCAAACTATCAGGATTATTATGGCAAATTTAAGAGAGCTGAAGAAGGAGATCGACTATCGTCTGGAAGAGGTGGTTTTCGACTGCGATATGGCCATTGCCTTCCAGCCGTCGAAGGAGCAGGAAATTTTCGAGCTGATGCAGAAGGCCGTCGCCCTTCGCAACGAGTTGATCGCAAAGGTCAGCAATCCCACCGAACCGCACAACAAATCGCTGGTCCGCAAATACTATGCTGCGCTGCGTGCCGATATCGTCCGGTCGTTCGAGGCATTGTTCGAGGAGCTGAGCAAGATCAACGAGGTGAAGAAGTAGGGGAGTGCCCTTTTTCGGTAAATTTTGCGGGAGGCGACAGGCGACTGTCTCCTCCCGTTCGTATCCCTGCCGATCCCTCCGCGGTGCGCCGGGGCGTGCCGCTTGCAATCGAGGGGGCGTATTTTCGTGTATCGCCGGCCTCGGCATCGAGTCGGTTGAAAATCGATAATCCCACACTGTTATGGATATTCCGAAGTTGATAGCCGCCCAGCGGGCCTATTTCGAGACGGGCGCCACGCACGACATCGCGGTGCGGCGTCGGGCGCTGCAAGCGTTGCAGGCGTCGGTGCGGCGGCACGAAGAGGTGCTGTGCAGTGCGTTGCGCGCCGATCTGGGCAAATCGGCTGTCGAGAGTTACATGACCGAAATCGGTATCGTCGCGGGCGAAATCCGTTTCGCATTGCGTAACCTGAAACGCTGGATGCGGCCTCGCCGCGTCCCGACGCCGCTCTTCGCCTGGCCGGCGCGAAGCCGTGTGCGCTACGAACCGCTGGGCGTGGTGCTCGTCGTCGCGCCGTGGAATTACCCGCTGCAACTGACGCTGCTGCCGCTCGTCGGGGCGTTGGCCGCAGGGAACTGCGTGGTGCTGAAACCTTCGCCGGGCGCTCCGGCCACGGCGGCCGTTCTGTCGGAGATCGTCGGCGAGTGCTTTCCGGAGGAGCTGGTCGCTCTGGTGCCGCACGCACCGCAGGCTGTGGAAGAGTTGCTGACGCAGCGGTTCGACCATATCTTCTACACGGGCGGAGGGACTTTCGGCCGCGAGATCATGGTGCGTGCGGCCGAACGCCTGACGCCCGTCACGCTCGAACTGGGCGGGAAAAGTCCTTGCGTCGTGGGAGCGGAGGCCGATTTGAAGCTGGCTGCGCGGCGCATCGTGTGGGGGAAGACCCTCAATGCCGGTCAGACCTGCGTGGCCCCCGATTTCCTGCTGGTGCACGAATCGGTTTGCGACCGGCTGCTGGTGGAGTTGCAGCGGGCCGTCGAGCGGCAATGGGGGAGCGATCCGCGCTTTGCGGTCGACTATCCCCGAATGGTCGACGACGCCCATGCGCGTCGTGTGGCGGAGTTGCTCTCCACGGCGGGAGGCGAGACGGTCTGCGGCGGCGAGGTGCTCGAAGAGGAGCGCTATGTCGCACCGACGATCGTTCTGAATCCCGACCCGCAGAGCCGTCTTATGCGCGAAGAGATTTTTGCGCCGGTGCTGCCCGTGCTGACCTTCGCGGAGTTGTCGGAGGCGGCCGATGCGCTGCTCGCCGCCGACCGGCCGCTGGCACTCTATTATTTCGGCGACGAACGCGAAGGCCGCCGTCTGTGCGAGCGGGTGCCGTCGGGCGGGGTGGCGTTCAACGATGTGGTGATGCAGGTGTCGAGTCGTCGCCTGCCCTTCGGCGGGGTCGGTGCGAGCGGAATGGGACGCTATCACGGCGAGGCGTCGTTCGAGTGCTTCTCCAACTGCCGCTCCTATTTTCTGGGGTCGAAACGCTTCGACCTGCCGCTGCGTTATGCGCCTTATCCCAAGCGGCTGCTCGGCTGGCTGCGGCGGCTGATGGATTAGTGGCGGCTCAACACGGTGTGCGGTACGTCGCCGTGCGAGATGAGCTGGATCGGGCAGCCGTAGTTGCGCAGTTGCTCCTCGTCGATGATGTTCGAATCGTGCCGGTGAACATGACGGTTGACGCAGACGATGCTCTTCACCACCGAGGAGATCGTCCCCACGTCGTGCGACACCATGACGATGGCCATGCGGCGGTTCAACTCCTGGAGAATGCGGTATAGTTCGTTTTCGAACTGGTTGTCGACGAAATTGGCCGGTTCGTCGAGGATCAGTAGCCGCGGCTCGGAGATGATCGCCCGGCACAGAAGCGCCCGCTGCATCTGCCCTCCCGATATTTCGCCGATGGCTCGGCCGGCGACTTCGGCGATGCCGGTGCGTTCGAGCAGTTCCAGCGCCCGTCGGCGGTCTTCGGCGGTGTAGCGCGACCGGAATCGCTTGTGTCCCTGCAAGCCCGACAGGACCGTCTCCGTAACCGATATGGGGAAAGCCCTGTCGAAAACGTTCTGTTGGGGCAGATACCCGATCAGACGCTCTTTGCCGCGGAAAAGTTCGGCAGCGTAGTTCACCGTTCCGCGGTAGGGAATGTTGCCCAGAATCGCACGTACGAGCGATGTCTTTCCTCCGCCGTTGGGGCCGATGACTCCCAGGAAATCGTCCTCGAAAATATCCAGCGACACCTCATCCAGCGCCGTCGTCCCCTTGTATGCGACCGAGAGGTCTCTCACCGAGATCAATACGTTACTCATTGCCGGAGGTAAGTTGTCGGGTGATTTCCCCGATGTTTTCGATGACATCTTCACGCAGCGGATCGATCTTCACGCTGCGGGCGCCGATATCTTCGGCGATGACTTTGACCGTCGACGCGGGGTATTGCGCCTGATAGAAGACGCGCCGTACCTTTTTCCTGCGTGCCTCCTCGATCAGCCGCGCTAGGTGACGGGCCGACGGCTCCTTTCCGTCGTGTTCGACGGCGAGCTGTTCCAGTCCGTAGTCCGCCGCATAGTAGGTGAGGGCGGGGTGGTAGATCACGATCGTGTGTACGTCCGCCTGCCGCAGCGCTTCGGCACAGGCCGTATCGAGCGAGTCGAGGCGGACGAGCAGTTTTTCGTAATTTTCCGTATAACGAACCGAGTCGGGAAACGATGTGCGAAGCGCGTCGTAAGCGTTGGCGGCCATCTGTTTCAGTGCGCGCGGCGAGGTCCAGATGTGAGGGTCGATGCCGTGTGCGTGCCCTTCGGACGCGCGTGCTTTTTCGGTCGGTTCGTGTGTATGTCCGTGTGCGCAACTCCCTTCGAGCAGCCGAATGCCCCGGCTCAGGTTGACCAGTTTCTCCCGATCGGGAAAATCGCGTAACAGATTTTGTTCGAAGTCGATAAGCCCGACGTTGAAGACCAGTTTCGACCGGTTCAGCGCAACGTACTGGCGCGGTGTCGGTTCGAAACTTTCGGGGCTGGCGCCCGCCGGAACCAATACGTCGACTTTGAAGTCGTCTCCGACGATCTGCTCGATGATCGAACGCAGCGGCAGGATCGAGACGTAAAGTCGCTCCTTGTCTGTCTGGCGGGTGCTTGACGTACAACCTGTTGCGAAAAGCGACAGGAATAATAAATATAGATATGCGGTTCTCATAGTCGTTATGTATCGTCGTTTCCGGACGGCAAAACCGCTCCGGCGAATGAGAACAAATGTAGCGAAAAATCCGGTTCACTGCGCATTTTCCTGTGGGGAAATCGATGGAATCGTGCATTTTCGGATTACAAGGTGGGATATTTCAGTGATTGATACGCCGTTGGGGTAGCTGTATCCGATCGTTCGAATGGTCCTTTTGGCCGGATCGATATTTAATTTAACATAATATAAATATTAATCCATTATTTGCTGTTTTATAAAATGCGGGATTATAATATTTCTCTGGACCACTATGGATCTGTTTTGAAGTCGCCGGAGGTCTGGCGATTCGCCGACTCTTTTTGGCCGTGCCGATGCATTATTAAGAAATAATTGCGGCCAAGGAATTTGGAGAAATTCCGGGGTACCGAAAATACTCCTAAGAACCTGTTTTTTTGGAGTCTATATTATGTTAATTCCGGTAAGGTTCCGTCTACCGTATTTTACGGGAGGAAAAGATAGTTGGCAAAAACGAATCGTGGCCCGTTGGCAGGGAAATGGGGCTGCGTCCGAAGTGTCGGACGGGATTCGTTGCTTCGATAGGTTCGGATATGGGAACGCCGGTTGAGGTCTGGATTATCCGTGTCCGGCAAATTTGAGAACGGAGTTGCGGTCAGGTTTCTTATTCCTGTTTCGGCGTAAAACTTTCGAAGGTTCGATCGGAATAAACGATAATGATTCGTTGCACAGTAGAAGATGTCATATTTCTAAAATCTCCGGAAGCGATCCGATGCGGATCGACCGCGTCGACGGTATCCGTATTTCCGGCGATATCGGTTTCGTAAGGGGAACCGGAAGGATGTTCGGAAGTTGCGGATTCTGCCGTAAAAAGGTCGGGCGAAACGGGTTGTTCCCTGATCGGAGTTTCATCCGAGCGGTACATTGTTTCGTCGTCGAGCAGCAACCAATCAGGGTTGATCTGCGGGAAACTGAGCAGAATTTTTCGCAGCAGATCGTATCCCGGTTTGCTGCGTCCGGAGATGATATGGGAGATATTGGAAGCGCCTGTCCCCAGAATTTCCGCAAGGCGGCTTGAAGTCAATCCTTCGCTTTTCATCAGTCTCAACAATTTTTCTCCCATATTCCCTGATTTTTTACAAATATAAACATTTTTATTTTGTAAAACAAGCGAAATTCAAAAATGTAAATAATTAACAACGGAAGAATTTGTTTACAATTGTAAACAAATTAAAACTGTAAAAACACGATTTTCTTTTCACTTACTAATTATATTTAGATAGAATATAGTAAATATATGATTTTCTGCAATTTTATACTTATATAATCTTCTGTAATGAGAATCCTTCGTCGTACGCTGGTTTTACTCCAATATATGGAATCTTATAGTGAATATAAATCGTATAATCATTTGATATTTAATAATATAAATTTGAATATTCAATATTTGCACCTAGTGAGATCCGAGGGATAGTCAATCGTGAATGTGTTTTAACGATGTTTTACAGATTATGAATTATGAACACCTGATTTTCCGATCTGTGTTTACAAAAGTAAATAAAGAAGGCGTTGGATTCACTTGGAATTATTTACAAAAGTAAATATACTACCCTTTCGTGACTATTTTCAATGAAAAATATGATTTCTCGCCTCTTGTCTTCTCTAAAAATTACCATACCTTTCCGGTTGTATACATTATGTTAAAAACAGATTGTTGATAATTCTTTCATATCCACTTATCTATTTATTTATAAGGTATCTATATTTTTGTAATCCGAGGTATTCATGACCTTTTCAGCTCGTATGATTTTTCGATCGTTCAGCGCTGATTCGGGTGTTTGAGGCGGAGAAAACAGGCGGTTTGCTCCTATTTTGATTCTTGAAAAGTCGGTTTCCGGCAGCGAAATCCTGCCTGGTTCCGATCGAATTCCCGCTGGATGCGAAAAAATGGAGCGATATTCGGAGTTACCCTTTTTTTGACGGAGCTCGACCGACGGTTTTGGGGAACCTCCGGAATGCGAAACGTGTCGATTGAAGGTAAAGTGCGCTGTTGATTTCTTCGGGAAGGTTTGTTCGCACGAAGTTCGATTCGGGGAAAATACCCTATTGGTTTGACGTCGCCGGATTCGGTTCGTTGCGGGGATGCTCGGACGTGCCGGATACAGGAAAAACAGAAGTGTCAAAATTTACATATTTGATAGCGTGTAAATGCTACGTCGCTGTTCGATTCTCCGGATATTTCCGACCGGCCGGCCGAATCCGTTTATTTTCGAATATTGGTTGCGGGCAACGGTAACTCCGTATTGTCGTAGAGGGAAACAGAGCAGGCATGGGAAGATGAAACGCCCGGAACGATTGTGCGAACGTAGGCAGTGCGGGTGTGCGGGTGTGCGGGTGTGCGGGTGTGCGGGTGTGGGTGTGGGTGTGGGTGTGGGTGTGGGTGTGGGTGTGGGTGTGGGTGTGGATGTGGATGCTGCTTACTGGCATTATCGGACTGCCCGATCCGGCGCATTTGTTTGTGTCGCAAAAGCGGAATATCGAGATGATCGCGCTGTTGGATTCTTTGCTGTTCTCCGGTCGGAGGTGCCGGGAGGCTTTGCGTTCGCTGCGCTCGGTTTCCTGCTGTTTGTGCGGTGGACACGCAAGCGGTTTCAGTCGATGTCGTGGAGCTTGGGGCCGCCTATCTTCGGAAAAGAGCAAATCCCTGTTTTGCTGAAAAAACGAAAATCCGTTTCGGAATTTTTAGGTATCGTGCCGTCCGATGCTGGTCGTGCATGGCGGAAACCGTCGGTTTACGTGATATTTCAAGACGAAGGTGCTCTGTGCGAGGCTCCTGCGCCGGGGTGTACGGGTGACGGTGTGCCGTCGCAAGCCGGACGCTTCCCAGCGATTCGATCAGGACCGGGGAGGGGCGATGTGCAGAATGGAAAAGGCAGGGAAATTCGGGCGGATCTGTAAAAAAGCTTCGTTTTCAACAGACGTTTTCTCGCCATGGCATAGCTCGCGCAAGCGCGGCTCTGCTCATTTGGCTTAACGAAAACGTTCCTGGGAAAGGAAGTTTTTCGGTCAAGACCGGCGCCTTTATGAAGTATGCCGCGATTTCCTATCGGTTCAATTTGGCGGCGATCGCCTGAAACTCTTCGGGCGTCAGGGAGAGTTTCTCACGCCGGAAGTCGACGTCGCTTTCGCTTTTGATCGGGATCAGATGGATGTGCGCATGGGGAACCTCCAATCCCAGCACGACGACCGCCACCCGTTTGCAGTCGATCTGCCGTTCGATCCTGCGGGCGATTTTCTTGGCGAAGAGCATCATGCCGGCGAGCGTTTGATCGTCCAGATCGAAAATGTAATCGACCTCTTTCTTGGGCACGACGAGCGTATGTCCTTCGGTCAGGGGGTTGATGTCGAGAAATGCGTAGTAATTCGCATCTTCGGCGACTTTGTACGACGGAATCTCTCCGGCGATGATGCGTGAAAAAATCGATGCCATGATGCAGTTGTTTTTATTCTTCGAATTTGGGTTTCAGTATTTCGGAATAGATGACCGCACGCCGCAGATCGAATGGCTCTCCGAGCGGGCCGTCCGTTGCCGCGGGGCATGTCGGACGCTTCTCTTCGGGTGTCTCCTGCCTGACGTCGTGCGTTGCGATTGGGGCGGGAATCGTGTCGGCGGCGGATGCTTCGTCGTCGAACGTTTCGAGCGATACCGCCTCGACGACGAGCGGTTCGGAGGCAGCTTCCTCTACCCTCGCGTCGCGCCGGGCCTCCTGTTCGGCCGGACGCCTCGCATGTCGTGCAGGACGGGGCTCCATCTCGACCGGGGGCGCTACCCTTTCGTCCGTATCGTCGGCCTGCCGCTCCTGCCGTTGTGTACGCTTCTTCTGATCCGAAGCCGTTTTCACGCTCCAGAGAATGATAATGGCCACCCAGATTAAAACGGTAATATCCATGATTTTCCCTCCTTATAAGTTTCGTTTCACGCTCTCCATGCCCTTTATTTTGCGGAGATTCTCGAGGACGACGCTCAGGCTCTCCGCATTTTTGACGTAGAGGCTCAGGGTTCCTTCGAAAATGCCGTCGTGGCTCTGGATGCCTATTTCGCGGATGTTGATGCTGAAATCGCGGCTGATGACGTTGGCCAGATCCAGCAGAATGCCCGTGCGGTCGATGCCGCGCAACTCGATGGTCGAAAGGTAGGAGACGGCCTTGTGCTGCGACCACTTGATCTCGTCCTTGATGATGTTGCGCCCGAACTGCGATGCGAGCCGGTTCAGCTCCTCGCAGGTGGCCTTGTGGACGATGATCTTGCCCGACTGCGGATCGCGGAATCCCACGACCTTGTCGCCCGGAATGGGTTTGCAGCACTCGGCGACGACGAATTCCGGCGACGTGTCGTCCGCCGCCTCGTCGATCGCCGGCGTTTCGTCGTCCTCGCTCTCCGGCTTCGCCTTTTTGGGGATGAACAGCGTCCAGAATTTCAGGATCTTGCTCGCCGAGTTGACTTTCAGATGCTTCTCTATATCGTCCAGCCGGATGATGCCTGCACCGATTTTGCTGTAAAACTCCTCCTTGGTCGCACATTCGTATGCCGGAACCAACTTGCGCAGTACACGTCCCGAAAGGTTGATATTGAGTTTGGCGAGCCGCTCGGTGAGCGTCGCCATACCCCGTTCGATGTTGTTCTGCTGTTCGCGTTTGAGGAAGTTCTTGATCGATTGCTTGGCCTTGCTCGTCGTCACCAGGTCGAGCCATTCGGCTTTGGGACGTGCGTTGTCGGCCGTGATGATCTCGATCTGATCGCCGCTCGAAATCTGCGTCGTGACGGGTTCGAGCTTATGGTTGATCTTCGCGCCGATCGCCTTGTTGCCGACGTTGGTGTGGATGTCGTAGGCGAAATCGAGCGCCGTGGCGCCGAAGGGCAGCCGGCGAGGCTCGCCTTTCGGTGTGAAGACGACGATTTCGGAGGTGTAGAGCGACAGCTTGAAATTATCCAGAAAGTCGACGGCGTTTTCCGTCGGCGAGTTGAGCGCATCGCGGATCTTTTTGAGCCATTTGTCCAGCTCGTCCTCGTTCTGCGAAATGGTCTCCTGCTTGTACTTCCAGTGGGCGGCCACTCCCCTTTCGGCGATGTCGTCCATGCGCTGCGTGCGGATCTGCACCTCGACCCATACGCCGTCGGGGCTCATCACCGTCGAGTGCAGCGCCTCGTAACCGTTGGCTTTCGGGGTGTTGATCCAGTCGCGCAGGCGGTCGGGCTTGGGCGTGTAGATGTCCGTGATCGTGGCATAGATCTGGTAACACTGCGTCTTTTCCGACGGGAAGGGCAGCGGTTTGAAGACGATGCGGATGGCGAACAGATCGTAGACCTCTTCGAAAGGAATCTGTTTGCGCTGCATCTTCATCCAGATCGAGTAGATGCTCTTGACACGGGCCGAAATCTCGAAATTGATGCCGTCGTGCCGCAGCGCTTCGACGATCGGAGCGTTGAAGCGTGCGATGAACTCTTGGCGCGACGCCTCCGTCTCGTCCAGTTTGCGGCTAATCTCCTCGTATTGCTCCGGAAAACGGTACTTCATGCAGAGGTCTTCCAGTTCGGTTTTGATGGCGAAAAGCCCCAGTCTGTACGCCAGCGGCGCGAAGAGGTAGATCGTCTCGCTGGTGATCTTGATCTGCTTGTTCAGGGGCATGGCGCCCAGCGTGCGCATGTTGTGCAGCCGGTCGGCGATCTTGATGAGGATTACCCGCACGTCGTCCGAGAGCGTGAGCAGCACCTTGCGGAAATATTCGGCCTGCTCCGACGTGTCGGCGTTGAAGACGCCCGACATCTTGGTCAGTCCGTCGACCATCGAGGCGATCTTCGGACCGAAGATGCGCTCCATGTCTTCGACCGTGTATTCGGTGTCCTCCACCACGTCGTGCAGCAGCGATGCGACGACCGATTTGACTCCCAGTCCGATCTCCTCGATGACGATTTTCGCCACGGCGATCGGGTGCAGCAGATAGGGTTCTCCCGAACGGCGGCGCACACCGGCGTGCGCCTCTTTCGCAAGGAAAAAGGCGCGCTTGATGAAGTCCCAATCCTCATCTTTCCTGCAAATTTTGGTACAGGAACGGAGCAGGTCTTCCCACCGCTCCTCGATGATTTTTTCGTCTTCGGCCGTGTAATCCATATCCCTCGTTTTCGGTTTGCGCTCCGTATGCCGAAGCGCTCCGGCCGCCAGCTGGAGTGCTTCGGACGGGCGGGTGGGCTACTTCTGCTGCGGCGCTTTCATCGCCTCGCGCACTTTCGTCTCGATTTCGTCGGCGAGCGCCGTATCGGTCTTGAAGAGCTCCTTGACCGCGTCGCGGCCCTGTCCGAGTTTGCGGTCGCCGTAGGAGAACCACGAACCGCTCTTTTGGATCACGTCGTATTCCACACCCAAATCGACGATCTCGCCCGTACGGGAAATGCCTTCGCCGTACAGCACGTCGAATTCCGTGGAGCGGAAGGGCGGCGCCATCTTGTTCTTGACCACTTTGACTTTCGTTCGGTTGCCCAAGACCTTGTCGCCGTCCTTGATCTGGCTGCCTCGCCGGATGTCCAAACGCACCGACGCATAGAACTTGAGCGCATTTCCGCCCGTGGTGGTCTCCGGATTGCCAAACATCATGCCGATCTTTTCGCGCAACTGGTTGATGAAGATCGCCACGCATTTGGTCTTGGAGATCGTTCCGGTGAGTTTGCGCAGAGCCTGGGACATCAAGCGCGCCTGGAGGCCCATCTTGGAATCTCCCATGTCGCCTTCGATCTCGCTCTTGGGGGTCAGGGCCGCTACCGAATCGACTACCACGATGTCGATTGCTCCGCTACGGATGAGGTTTTCCATGATCTCGAGCGCCTGTTCTCCGTTGTCCGGTTGGGAGATCACCAGATTGTCCACGTCCACGCCCAGTTTTTCGGCGTAGAAACGGTCGAAGGCATGCTCGGCATCGATAAAGGCCGCAATGCCGCCGGCTTTCTGCGCTTCGGCGATGGCGTGCAGGGTAAGGGTCGTCTTACCCGAGGATTCCGGACCGTAGATCTCCACGATGCGTCCCCGGGGATAGCCTCCTACTCCCAGCGCCAGGTCCAGCCCCAGCGACCCGGTAGGGATCACGTCTACCGGTTCCACTTCGCGTTCGCCCATGATCATCACCGCGCCCTTGCCGTAGGTCTTGTCCATTTTTTCGAGAATGGTCTTCAGCGAGGCCATTTTCGCGCTTTTATTGTTGTCTTCGCTCATATTTTCTCAGGATGTTTTACCAGCCAAATGTACGGATTTTTCCCCAGCTCGTCCAGCTCGGCCGTTACTTTTTGCCGAAGAAAGGAAAAGCCGCACGGGAAATATTTGCGTGCGGCTTTTTTTGTTTTGGGGTGTTTTGAGCCAAGCGTTTCTTCAACGCTCCGGACGAAAAACGGCCTGAAAATTCTCTTCGACCCGCTGAGCCAGCAGTTCCGGATCGATACCCAGGGTCGCGGCCGCCTCGCGGTACACCTGTTCGACGGTCAGTTCGGTATCTTCGTCGGTCTCGAAGAACAGCCGATCGAGCGGAATGACCGTCAGAAGTCCTTCGCGCCGTACCCCTTCCTTGCCCAGGGAGAAGTAGAAGCCCTGTTGAACCAGCGACTCGGCCAGCTGGGGATTTTTCCGGTATCCATGCACGATCCAGGGCTGGGTGGGAGCCACCTCGCGCCGTACGACCGACAATTCGTTGAAGTGGCCCACACAGTGGATCATCAGCGGTTTGCCGAGCTCCTCTGCGATACGGACATGGGTGAGAAACAGGTCGGACTGCTCCGAAAAACTCATCGGGCTGCGCTTGTCGAACCCGCATTCTCCGACAGCCAGCGCGGATTTGGGACGGCACATCTTTTCCAGGTGGGGATACAGGTCCTTGGTCCATTCGTAAAACAAAGGGTGCGCTCCTACGGAATAATACCCGCGCGAGACGGGATCGTCCCAGGAAAAAATCACATTTTTGATGTCGGTCGGCGAAGCCTTTCCGTGGGTATGGACGTCGTAAAAATTCATGTCCGCTGTGTTGGGTTTTTGAGAGAGATCGGGTAGTGGGGATCGGTTCGGAGTGAGAGGTCAGTAATGGTATTTCTCGCCCCACCTGGATTTGAGGTATCGGCGCAGGGCTTCTTCCCGGTCATTGGGGCCGGGATCGTAAAACTTGGTCCCCGCAATCTGCTCCGGAAGATACTCCTGAAGGGCAAAATGTTCCGGAAGATCGTGCGGATAGACGTAGTCCACCCCGTAATGAAGGTCTTTCATCAGCCGGGTGGGCGCATTGCGCAGGTGCAGCGGTACGGAGAGGTCGCCCGAGCGACGGACTTCGGCCTGCGCCGCGCCGATCGCCTTGTAGGCCGCATTGCTCTTGGGGCTGGAAGCCAGATACGTCGCACACTGGGAGAGGATGATCCGACTCTCCGGATAGCCGATGGTCGAGACCGCCTGAAAGGTGTTGTTGGCCAGGATCAGGGCCGTAGGATTGGCATTGCCGATGTCCTCCGAAGCCAGGATGAGCATCCGTCGAGCGATGAACTTGAGGTCCTCGCCGCCCTCGATCATCCGCGCCAGCCAGTATACTGCCCCGTTGGGATCGCTGCCCCGGATGGATTTGATGAAGGCCGAGATGATGTCGTAGTGCTGCTCGCCCGTCTTGTCGTAACGCGCGGGGTTTTGCTGCACTTTTTCCAGCACCATCTTGTTGGTGATCTCCACCTTGTCCCCCGTCTCGGAGTTTACCACCAGTTCCAGGGTATTGAGCAGTTTGCGGGCATCCCCGCCCGAGAGGCGGATCAAGGCGTCGTATTCGCGAAAGACGACGTTCTTCTTGCGCAGGTATTCGTCCTGTTCGGCCGCCCGGTGCAGCAGGGCGATGAGGTCGTCCTTGGAAAGGGATTCCAACACGTACACCTGGCAGCGGGAAAGCAAGGCCGGGATGACTTCAAAGCTGGGATTTTCCGTCGTGGCACCGATCAAGGTTACCTGCCCCCGCTCCACGGCCGAGAGCAGCGAATCCTGCTGCGACTTGGAAAAACGGTGGATTTCGTCGATAAACAGGATCGGTTTGGCCGCCTGGAAGAGGTTGGCCCCCTCGGTCGCCTTGGCAATAACGTCCCGCACGTCCTTTACCCCGGCGTTGATGGCCGAGATGTTGTAAAAGGGCCGGTCGATCTTTTTGGCCAGAATGTGCGCCAGGGTGGTCTTTCCGCTGCCGGGAGGCCCCCAGAAGATCATCGACGGGACATACCCCGACTCGATGATCCTCCGCAAAGGCGTACCCGGGCCCACGATGGATCGCTGCGAGACGTATCCGTCGAAATCGTCGGGGCGCATCCGTTCGGCCAAAGGGGTGGTGATGTCCATCGGGGTGTTTTTTGTCGTGTTTTTAACCGAACAAATTTATACTTTTGTCCCGAGAAAACCTCGCCCTGCCCGGGGGAATCCCCGAGGTTTAGAACAACTTTAACGCAACGAAAAAACAAGCCATGACCCCGCTGGAAATAAACGGTTGCCAGGTAGCTTTCGGCGCGGACGGCTTTGCCCGTCTCGAAACTTTCCTGTGCGAAAACCGGGAGGAGTTCTCCCGGATCGTCGTGCTGTGCGACAACAACACCCACGAACACTGCCTGCCGATGCTGGCCGAAAACGTACCCTCGCTCACCGACTACGAGATCGTGGAGATCCCCGCCGGCGAGTCGTACAAAAACCTGGATACCTGCCGGCAGATCTGGGAAGCGCTCTGCGACCTGAAAGCCGACCGCCACACCCTGCAGATCAACCTCGGCGGGGGGGTGATCACCGACATCGGCGGTTTCGTTGCCTCGTGCTACATGCGGGGCATTCCCTTTGTCAACATCCCCACCACGCTCCTCTCCCAGGTGGACGCCTCGGTGGGGGGAAAAACGGGGGTCGATTTGGGCGGGATCAAAAACATCATCGGGCTGTTCTCCCTGCCGCGCATGGTGGTGGTGCATGCCGGTTTCCTGACGAGCCTTCCCCAGGAGGAAATCCTCTCGGGCTTTGCCGAAATGCTCAAACACGGGCTGATCCGCAGCCGGAAGCATTGGGAGGACCTCTCGGGGACGAAGGATTTTTCGTTTGAAAAAACCGAGAAACTCATCTACGATTCGGTCAGGATAAAATACGACGTGGTGCGGGAAGACCCCACCGAAAAAGGCCTGCGCAAAACGCTCAACTTCGGCCATACGGTCGGCCATGCGGTCGAAACCTACTTCATGGACACGCCCACTCCGTTGAGCCACGGCCATGCGGTGGCCATCGGCATGGTGTGTGAAGCATGGCTCTCGGGCGAGTTCTATACTTTGGACAAGGCGTTCGCTCCGGCTTTCCGCGACTATGTCAAGGGGCTTTACGGCGCGGTCGAGGTGCCTGTGCAGGCGATCCCGCAGATCCTGGAGATCATGCTCCACGACAAGAAAAACTCGCGGAAGGGCATCAACTTCACTCTGCTGGAGGCCATCGGCGAGGCCTCGATCGACCATTACCTCGACCCGGAAGCGATCCGCCGCTCGATCCTGTTTTACAACGCTGCGGGGGCGGAAGACGCTCCCCGGGAAGAATAAAAGGACACTTCTCCCCTTTGGGAAGCCCGAATCGGGGAATGCGTTTGCCGGGCAAGTAAAATCCTCCGTCGTTTTTGCCAAGGCAAGCGGATAATTTGTTATCTTTGGACAACAGGTACTTTTGATCACGATGAAAACTCGACGATTCCTTTGGGGACTGCTCGCCCTCGGGTTGGCGCTGTCCCTTGACTCCTGTGCGGTTCGTCCGCCACATCCCA
>ERZ827181.731-NODE-731-length-41911-cov-3.728187_pt1 | contig 41911 bp, 33 predicted proteins | sample MGYA00519778_ERZ827181 | MGnify/ENA primary metagenome ERZ827181 (study PRJEB31778, sample SAMEA3449273) | human gut metagenome | biome: human gut; feature: human-associated habitat; material: faeces | place: United Kingdom | collected 2010/2012 ...
GCCGGGCAGCTAGCGCGTGGCAGCGCAACGCGGAACGCCGCAGCAGCGCAGTCTGGAACGGCGTAGCATCTCAGCCGCAATAATCATTCTAGACAACGACTTATGAAACCATCGGTACGAACTGGTGTTATAAGAAAGTATACTTTGTATAGCACGTGACATCTTTACTTATTAGATTTTATAACCTTAGTCTAAAATATGAAGAAATTCGCCCGAAACCAGCTTGCCCGACAATTGTTCGATCTTCCTAACTGCGGTGGAGCGCTCTTTGAAGGCGTCGAGGATTTCTTCCTCCAGAGCCTGTGCCGACTCCATAAGACGGCACAGGCTGAGCCGCTTCACGAGCCCATAGGGGACGCTCTCGCGGTTTCTAACGCCCGAATTTATGCGGGTAGATGCCAATACTCGCTTTTTGGTACCTAAGACCTTTAAACCCCCTTAAATTCGATGCGGAACTTGCTGTTTTTCTACTCGCCGCCCATTTTTCAACTTCCATGCGCTTGTTTACTCGCAATGGACTTTTAGGCTTTCACGTTATAAAATCTTAACGTTCTTAGTGTCACCCTTATGGGCTTGGAAGATCGATGTTTGGAGTTGCTCGTTTTGGCTCAACCCTCCCCTCTCTCTACGTTCAATCTTGATGAGGCTATTGCTGAAAGCCTTCGTGCTGAAGCTGAGTTTCGTCGTTACAACGCATCTGCTACGGCACTTACTGACTGTCTTGAATCAAACGGATTTGTTGAACTCTCCGTTGACTTAACGCGCGATGAGCTTCTTCAGGGTTATGAGGCTTTGACCTACGTTGAGCCGGCTTTGGCTTCATCGGGTACTTCGCATTTCGATTCGAGCATCGGTTCTTTTGTAATTCGTCCGATTGCTCCGGTAATGACCGTTCCGCCTACTGCTTTGCAGTTTTACTTTGACTTGTTTGGTTTGGGCGATCCTGAGAAACATGCCTATAACGAAGTGCTCGTAAGCTATCTACATCTTCATGACGATCGCGAGCAGACGTATAAGCTTTACGCATGCGATTCTCTTGCCGACATCGAGTTCCTTCTTTCTTCGATTCGCAATGAGCCCGCACTTATTTTCGCGGGGCGGTTCCAGACTCGTAATGGCGCATATCGTATGCCCCTTAACACTCAGCGCGCTCAGCAGCGAACGCTCAATGCGATTTGTGTCGATATCGATCCGTCGCATAACGGCGTCGAAGATGAAGATGGTCCAATTGATCCCGTTGTTTTGGAAAGAATTTTCGAGCGTATTGATGGTCGGCTTTTGCCGTCGTACGTCTGCCTTACTGGTCGAGGTATTCACCTCTGGTACATTTTCGATGAGCCCTTGCAAACGTTCCGAATTCATAACCCCCGACGTACGAAATACAAGGCTTTGGCCGATGCGCTCTATGCGTATTATGGCCTTATCTGCTTCGATCTCCCTTGCGTGCTCGATACACATTGCACCTCGCTTAATCACGGGTTTCGCGCTCCAGGGTCGCTTACGAAGCGCGGTGAAATTGTTCGCTGCTTTTGTCCCGTTGACCGCGTTTTCAAGCATTCAACGGTGAGTCCGCTTTCGCTTTCTCATGTTTTGGCTTCTTTCGACCGCTTGCCATATGATTCCGAACTGGTTCTTTGCGAAGATGATGTGCGGTGGAAGTCGTTCGAGGATATCGCTGACGAGATTGAAGCTCGCCAGAAGGCCTTTGAAGAAAAGCCCGCAAGTGAAGATCAGCTCGTATTTATTCGCGATTTATACGAGAAAGGTAATTTGACTCAGGCCGAGTTCGATACCGCTGCCTCGTTGAACGCTCCTGGTGCGAGCATCCTTATTCAAAAGGGCGTGCGTCGCCGTGGACAAAAACAGGAATCTGGGAATAGGCGTCCCGTCCGATCCCGTTGGAAGACGCGCCCCCACCCCTTGATTGCAGGCGAAACGGGAGGCGTGTACCAAACGATTTATGAGAACCTGCCAAAAGTACCTTTGGGCAGGCGTTATTTGTCGCTTTATATGCTCGCTGGAGTTGCGTACATGATGGTTCAGCCTGTTAAAACGCGTAAAGAATTGCAGCGCGATTATTTAGACTTGCTGAATACCCCATGGGCGAAAATGGGCACTCCCCTCACCCGCCGAGATATCGATAACGCTTTGATGGGCTACAAGAAGGATAACTGGCAGACGAGGAATTCCGAAGTTCGCACTCTTGGTTTTGATCCATTTGGCGAGCCGGAGAAGCGTAACGGTCGTACGCGTGTCGCTCACCTCGAGGAGGTCGCTCGTCCTGCATATTCTCAAAAATCTCGCGATGAGAAAACAGCGGCAATTGCGAGTGTTTTGATTGAAAATCCTGGTGCGTCGAAGAACTTTGTTTCCAAGGTTACGGGTATTTCCTACCCTACCGTCTTGAAATATTGGGTTGCTGCATGTGATTTGGCAAATGTCGATGATACGCGATCGGGCAACCATTCCATATAGTTTATTGCTACGGATACTTCGCTTTTTCTAAGACTAGCTCGCTATTGATGTATAAAACTAGCCTGCTATCTAACTATTCTGTTAAGTAGATAGCAGGCTAGTAATCTATTTAGCTATTAAACTGTTATGGAAAAGCGCGCAACCATGCCAGGTCCATCGTTTGTGACCTGGGGCTTTGCTATTGCAAGCTCAATTTGTGACCCAGAGGGAAAGTTGCTGAACGTCACGATTTCTTTTACACATTCGATGAATTCGTAGTCTTGTTGATATGCGCTTGTAAGAAAACGTTCATCATCACTCAGCCATGCAAAAATAGGAATAGTTTCGTCATTCGTTATATCAGAAAGTATGCCTTTATTGCTCCCCTCCCCTATTGTGGCCCATAGAAGATAGAGCTGCGTAGCTTCCCCTTTAAGCGCTGGATTGAGAATTGTTGTTCGTGCGGGAACGAACTGGTACGCGTCCCCATAGAGCTGGACGCGTACCGGGAGGCGACTAGCCATTCTTGCGCAGTTCCTTCTTGACGCTCTCCTGAATCCATTGGCTTACAAGGCTCTTGATATTCACATCTTCGCCTGCGTACTTCTTTTCGAAGACGATCCTGTCAATGTCACGCTTAAGGCTTACAGGAATACGAATGTTCATTTGAGTGAGCTCTTCTTCAACGGGAGCTGCTTCAACTTTCTTTTCCTGCTTGGCTCTTTTCTTTGCAACGGGGATCGATGCCTCTTTGGCCTGCTTTGCAGGAGCCTGCGCGGCTGGCTCCTCGGCCTCTACTGCGCGTCTAGGTTTTGGCGCAAATTTGCTCGAGAGCATGTCGGCCTTTGCAGCCAGTTCAGGTTTCAGGTCTCCCATCAGGATCTTGTTGGGGTCGGTTCCGGTCCTGCTCATTTACTTCTCGCTCTCTTGCTCTTTGGCGCTTTCATTATGAAGAAATTCTGCGACAAATGCGCGATAGTCGGCAATGGCCGCCGATTGCTTCGGTGCGTCGAAGAGGTCAACCGATTCCATTTGGCATTCCATAACGGCTACCGATTGTCGAATGAAGGTGTCGTAAACAGGCGCTTCGAAGTATGCGCTGAACTTCTCAGTAACTTCACGCATGACTTTCATCGCATTGAATCGTGGGTTGAAACGCGTAAGCAGAATGCCAATTACCTTTGCTTGAGGGTTTAATTTTTTGCTCACCATAGCAAGGGTTTCAGCAAGATCGTTCATGCCCTTTGTTGAAAATGCACCAGTATCGGTCGTGACAATGATACCGCCATCGGATGCCACGAAAGCATTGATTGACAGCGTCGACAGATTTGGCGGCGTATCGATAAGGATGAAATCGTAATCATCTTTAACCGATTTCAAGGCATCGCGCATATGTTCATAACGATCGATTGCGTTAGCAAGCTCAGTTTCTGATGCAAACAAGTCGTTATCTGCGGGCATTAAATCGTAATGTTTTGTTTCGTAAATCGCCTCAGAAGCTTCGCAGCGGTTCGTGATTACTTCGTAGGTAGTGTTTTGACCATCGGTGTTAAAACCGGCCCAATCAGAAATATTTCCTTGGGGGTCCATGTCTACAACAAGGACTTTGCAGCCAAGCTCATTCAAGCCAGATGCAAGTGCGCCTACTGTTGTCGTTTTTGAGCAACCACCTTTTCGGTTTGCCACTGAGTATGTTTTGCCCATTTTTACCTTCTACCTGGGATTACTAAATTCGTATCAATCTATCTGAATAGCATTTTATCACGATATTCAGCTAACACCTTATCTTACTAACAAAATATCCCCCTATTTAGATAATTAAATAGCCGTGTATCTAGCTACTGAGCTAATGAGCTACTCAGATAGCGAAGTAGATAACTCGCTAACTAGCGAACTAGAAGAGTCGCTAGTTAGCAAGATAAGGGGATAGCTAGATAATAGAATAGCGAAATAGGAAACTAATAAGATAACAGACTACTAAAATAGATGGTTAGGAAACTCTCAAGCTATGTAGCTATCCCGCTAATCAGATAGTCAGCTAATAAAATAGCGAGATATGAAACTAATAAGCTAAAAAGCGATTAGACTAGCTAGCTACTCAGCTAACAGAATAGTCAAATAACTCGATATCATACTAACGGGATAGCTCGCTTGCTAGCTACTCTGATAACTAGCTAGTAAGGTAGCTAAGTAGAAAAATAGGCTCATAACAGAATAATGAAGTAGTGAAATATTTAGCTAGATTGATAGTATTGATGTTTCGCTCAATCGGTTCGTAGGCGGATTCAAAAGCTATGCTTGTGTAGTCGAAAGATAGCAAAATAGCAAGCTACCCTAATAACATCTATTAGGGTAGCTATACCCGAATTGGCTGAGCTTTGGCGCAACGGAGCAATGGACCTGGTTGTTCCGCTGCACATGTCTCGTGTTTTGCCAACTCCCCTACCCTATGCCGGAAGTGTCATTCGAGGGTATGCTCTTGTGGGGTTAAGAATGCAGGATACCACTCCCCTCCTTCCTGCCGCTGTAAGAAAATCGCTCGTATGTCTTGCTTGGTTCACGAAAGAGGCTCTAGCACCTTTTCATTCACGAGAAATCTCGAACGAAACACTCTCCCGCCCTCTTTCGCACGTTTCCGAACAGCGTATGAACGTCCCTAATTTCTGAAGAAGTGCAGTTGTTTGGTCGGTTGCCTGCGGAGCGACGTGTAACAAAGGCATATGCAGAGCGGCTGAGGATTGTTGCGGGTCGAAATGCGATCGAGCGTGGGTTTGATTCTCAAGAATTTGGGGGCTGTTTGGAGTCTTGCTTTAATCAAAATCCTTAACTTAAGCCGCTGCGTAGAGTGGCCATTTGGAGTTAGTGAGATATCAGAGTAGCAAACTAGCAAGGTAGCCTGCTACTAACATTCCTTTTGGATGAACGCGAATTGTTATGCAGAGAAAGTCTACCACTAAGCGTATGAAGTGCTTTATGAACAGGCAAAATATGAGGTAAGAATAGCTAGATAGCTAGGAAGTTAGCAAAATATCAATCATAGTAAAATTAGTGAAGACCCCATGATAAGAAAGTCAAAAACAACTAAGAAGCGGCAGGGATGGCTAGGGAACGCACGAGGAAGCGGCGGGGAAGCGGCAAAGGCGCATCATAAGATGCGGTGCGTTAAAAAGCTGGTGCAAGAAAAGGGTGGGAAGGCCAAGCTCCCATGGTGATCTCTAAGTGAAGGACGCATTTCTGTTGGGGTCGATGTTGTGAGTCGGGGTAACCATAGAGCATTCTCCCGGAAAAGAACGAGGACCGAGGAGAAAGTACGCACATGGTCGAAATCGGCCTTGAGAGCGAAAATAAGACCCTATTTTGAGAAAAATGGTACAAGTACACGTTTTGATTGGACATCTTGTCGCAGGAGGCGTCTCAGACGGGGTCTTTTTTGGTCACGTCTATCTCTTTTCGCGCTATATGAGGTTCTTCGTTCGATTCTTAAGTCGGTTTAGCTCACGCCATCCTTCCGTGTTGGTATTGAGGGCGAATCGGGGTGATGGCGAGCCGCGGGCGCATTCAAGCAAGGTCGAGAGGTGCGACTCGTTGAAGGACGGATCCGATGGGCTTTTCGCTTGCTCCCTAAGGTGCGTTGTTTAGCGGCAATACTACATTCTGGTTTTCCTTCTTGTTGAATGGCGCATAAACAGCGAAGTATCGTTTATCTGCTTGTTATTGGCAGGGGATTGTTCAAGAAATTCGAAATCATATCGATGGTATTTGGAATCGCGGCAGGGATTTGAAAACCGCGGCATATCGAATGCAGTGAAAATAGAGAGGCCGCATTCGCGAAGCGAGCGAGCGATTGGTCGTTGGGGCCATGTTCTCATAAGAATTCTTGGCGTTTTCTTCCGGAGTTCAGGGGACGGAGCTGCGATGCGCGCTTGTTTTGCAATCGACGCCTCATTATTTATCGCATACTAAGACAGACGGCCCCATAAAGGGAATTGCGGATTATAAAACGACTCGAATAAGACCATGAGGGGGCGGCTGCAATTTGGTCTTAAACTGTCTGAAATAGAGCAGGCAAGGAGACCAGGGAAACTAGTTAATCATCGGATTCAATTGGAAGAAATTCACTATTGAGTCGTTCTTCGCGCGCGGTGGCGAGAGCACTTTTTGAGGGTCAATGCATGCATGGGACAAGGCCGATATATCAGGTGCTAAAGCCAGTATGCAATTAAGAAAAGCTTGATTCGTCGTCGAATCACATACGAGAAGAGCCAGGGCAATAAAAACGCAAGCTTAAGAAGACCTATTAATTAGACTGCGCTGACAAAAATTGAGAAAGCAATAAGATCTCGGGGCGAATAGAAGGATGTGCTCTGTGACTACTGGGTAGCAAATCGCGTCGCTTAATAACGCTTACCAGGCGTGCGCAGAATAATTGAAGCTGAAAATGCGCGTGAGGGGATAGCTGCGAAGCTGTTTCCAGATGTGAATAAGGAAGAAAATAGGCAATGCTTCGGACCCTGCAATTGAATTAAATGTCATAAAATGTCGAAATATTAAACAGTCGAACGAGCAGGAATAACGTTAACCTTTACGCCGTAAAGAATACACGAGAAAACTGTGATTGATACCGAATTTAGACCTAAACAGCGTAAGAACGAAATTGGGTTTCGGCATAGCGTTATAGCCTCATCCGAAGGTCGCCGATAATCGGCGAAAAAGGGTAGGGGGTTGAGGGCTGGATGGCTTTCGCTTTCATATCAGGAGCGGAACCTGGTGGTGCTGAAGGGCAGAGAGCTTATTAGCAAGTCGCAAGAAAAAGCCCGTTTGTAAGAGAAAATCGTACGTGGTTTACGTAAAAACAGAATAAAGTGAGGGACAATAAAATAAGAATGCAGTTGAGATTTTACACGGGTCATAGAACTCAAATGAGCAGGATTGCCACACGTGAAAGAAATAATGGCGAGAGGGAAAGGGGACGAATCGGGTTTGGAATAAAGGGGGTTCGTTCTCTCTTATGAAAAAGCAAGAAACAGATTGATGAAATAAGTTGCAGGGGGGGGAAGCTAAGGATATCTCGATAACGTCCCAAATATCCTAAAGGAAGACGCGGGCATGAGATTGATCATTCTCGTATTGGCGGATTGGAATAAGGGGCCTTAACGCTTATTGGGAAAACGGAGCGGTGCTCGGTTTCATGGTCTTAAGAGTATTTGCTTGAGGGCGATTCGCTCTTGAAGAGTTTTATGAAAATGCGCTAGATCACTTGGATAGAGCAATAAAAAGACTCAAACGAATGATGCGATTTATACGCGAATGAGACCAATAGGGGACGCGCTTAGATGGCATGCACTAAATAGTTTAAGGGCAGCTTGTTCGTTCGGGGATAAGGGTTCCCTCTTCGTTTCTGCAATGATTTTTCATGCTTCCTGCAAGGTAAAACTAAAGTTTATTGCCCCGCCTACTATTTCTCTATGCCCCTACGAAAGCAGCGTGAAAAGGGGAGTTCTCGGGTGTCGACAGCCGGGATTAAGCATTTCTATAAGTAGACATAAGGTCGTTATGCGGCAAGTGCATGCTCTTCATGAAAAGCGGCCTATCAGCTTTCGAGGCGCGAGCTATGCAATGGATCTAGGCAATGAGTCAGTGAGACGAAAGCCCGGGAGGTGCGACCTGTGATATCAGCGCATGAGGCAAACGCCCAGAGGGTGCAAGCCGTGGGGTCAAGCCGAGAGACGCATCCTAAGAAACGTAACCTTCGAAATGAACCCATGAAATGCAACAGATGAGATGCACCCGCGCGGTTGCGTATTTCGGCCCTTCAGGCTTCTATGCTGGCAGCGATCCCCTGCGGTTCAGCAATATGCCTGGATAAGAGTAGTTAGATAGTAATCTAATCAAATAGCAAGCTAGCTGGATAACTCATTAGCAAACTAGCCGACTAGCAAGCAAGAACAATCCCATGCTTTCGCGCGTGTGAAATCGGATAACCCAAAATCAGACGTGTGGTCGTGCCCAGGCATTCCCAATTGGCCACGAGGCGATTCCTGCTTTAGCCATTCCCCCTTACGATGAAAATGGTTATGTTCGAGACTTCATCAAGGGAGGTGTCTGCAATGTATTCTGCGATCCTCAAAGGCAAAGCTGCAACTTGGTTTCGCGCCGCGCGCACGCGCCCTTGGTTCGCGGCGGTTCTGATTCTGGTGCTCTGCGCGCCAGCGCTTTCGGCGTGTGGCTCCGGTGGTAACTGCGGAGGCGAAGCGGACGGCAACGCAACGGGGGAAGGTTCCTCGGCGCCCGTCGAATTCGAATACGGAAACGAGGTCGAGCATTGGAACGTGGCTTTGCCCGACCGTTCGCGTGATTCCTTCGACGAGGTGGCATATAACGCGGCACTTCAAGAGTTCCGGGCGGCGATGGACGGCGACGATGCGTCGGCCCTTCTGAATGCCTACGACAAGCTCGAGCGTCTTTTCGCCGATTTGTCGAGCGATCGTGCGCTTGCCGACTTCGATCGCGCGTGCGCCGGCTTTGACGAGGCTGCTGCGAGCGCGTATGTGGCAAAGCAGGCGGCGTATGACAGCCATTACCAAGAGTGCGCACAGGCATTCATGGATGCGCTTGAATCGAAGCACGGAGAGGCTTTCGGGGCCCATATCGGCGAGGGGTTCTCGAGCGTTCTGGACAATTCGAGCACGATGTCTTCGAAAAGCGCTGCGTTGCGAGCGAAGCGTGACAATCTTGCGAGCCAATACAATGCGCTCGTGTCGCGGGATGCGAGCGACGCCGAGCTCAAACGCCTCTATGTTGCGCTCGTCAATGCGAACAATGCCTGGGCGCGAAGCTTGGGATACGAGAACTACGTCGAGTACGTGTTCGCTACGGAATATGGGCGCGATTACACGATGGCCGAAATTGAGGCGGCGCAAGATGAGGTTGCGAGGGAATTCGTGCCGGTGTATCAGAACTATGTGGCCGACGTTATGGGCGACGATATCGATGGCGCCTTCGATGCTCTCGACGAAAGCGAAGAGACGCTTATGGCGAACGCGCGAGCATGCGTGGCGTGTGTTTCGCCTGCGCTTGGGGAATCGTTTGACCACCTTGTCGATAACGGCTTGTATGACATATCGGCGTCGGAAGCTAAGGTTCGCAACAGCTATACCGCGGAAATGGCGGCGTACAATGATGGCTGCGTTTTCGTGAATCCCAATACTGAAGTGGCGGACTGCGCGGCAATCGTGCATGAATTCGGCCACTTCAACCACATGTATCGGGTGCGCGCGAATTCGTTTATGCCCAATACCGTTGTCGATGTGCAGGAAATTATGTCGCAGGGCCTGGAGCTTCTGTGCTACGACCATTACGACGTGCTTTGCCCTGGGTATGGCGATGCGCTTCGAGAATACGTGATGTTCGACAAGCTGGTTGCGGTGCGCGAGGGGTTTGCCATAAACGAAGCGGAGACGCGCATCTATTGCGAGCCCGATTTGACGGTCGATAAGGTCGATGCCATTTGGACTGAGGTGTACGAGAAGTACTCGTGGCCGGTGGACGAGAATGAATGGCTTTCGACGTCGCACCTGTTCACCTCGCTGTTTTACTACGCCGCGTACGGCACTTCTGCGCTTGCCGCGCTCGATTTGTTCGCGGAATCACGCAGCGACTATGCCGCGGCCGTTGGTACGTATCTGCGCTTGAGCGAGCTTGCGCCCGAAACGACGTATTGCCAGGCGCTTCGAGAGGCGGGATTGCCCAATTATCTCGAAAAAGGCCAGGTAACGGCGTTCTCGATTCGACTTGCGAACGCGCTTGGGGTGTAAGGCTCCAGGGGCACATGGGTCTACGACGCGCACGGCGTGCGCGACGTGCGCACGCGTCTGATGGTCCTGCTTGCATGCTGGCGATTGGGCTTCTCGCCCTACGGGAATGTTTGGCGTGAAGAGTCATCACGTGGCTTGCGAGGCGGGTCGAGGTGCCCATGTTTGCGGGCTTGCCCTCTTCTGGTCTTCGCGCGGTTCACGGGGTGGGGCGGCATGCAGAGGCTCGATTCCGCATCTTGAAAAACCAGGGGTCCTCATCTTAGACTATCCCATGATGGGAGAGTCGGTCGGCGCCTCCTTGCGGCAGATGGGAGATGCATGAAAGAAGAGCTGCTTTCGATTGGTGAATTTGCGAAGCTGCGCGGCGTTTCGGTGAAATCGCTTCGGTACTACGAGCGCGTCGGTGCGCTTAAGCCAGCTTACGTGAATGAGGAATCGGGGTATCGGTACTACTCAATCAACCAGATTTCCGATTTGGATATGGTAACTACCTTCATTGAGCTGGGTGTTCCGTTGAAGGAAATCGCTTCGACCGCGGCTTTGGGCTACGGGCAAAGCGAGCTTATCGAGAAGGGGCGCGAGCTGGCGAGGGAACGCATCGGGCGCGCCGAGGCGCAGCTTCTGCAGCTCGACCGCTATGCCGACGAGATTGCCGAGTCGCAACGATTCCAATCGAAGAAGCGCTATGAGCGCGAATTTGCCGAGCGATTTTTGCTGTGTGCGCCGCTTGCCGGCGATTTCGATATGCGCCGCTATGCTCGGGTGACGAGCGCGATATACGAAGCCGCGCCGAGCATGCGGCTTGTCCCCCTGTATACGGAAGGGGTTGCGCGCGGGCTGGGCGAGCCATTCTTGGGCGTTTCGATAGGGGAAGAAAACGGGCTTATCGCATACGTGCAAGTGGAGATGCTGCCGAGCTATCCCTTCGATGCCGAGGCCGCAACGCGCGTTGCGCTGGAGAAGGGAATGACGCTTGTGCGCCTTCCTGCTGCGCGGTATTCGTGCGATCGCGTGCGCTCGGCTGATTTTTCCGAATGCTTTCAGTTCGGATTGGGCAAGATCGGTGCTGCGAATGGCCCCGTGCTGCTCGCAGAGCAGTGGGAACCTGCTTCGACGCCCCGTGCGTTTGTGCTGGAAGCGCAGGCGTTCGTCAGCTAGTTTTTGCGTGCGACCGAGGCGTAGGTGATGGGTTTTCTGCGTGGTTATTCGCGAGCACTGTCGCTCGATACTGGCAATTTTGGACGGCATCTTTCACTCGTTATCGCAGATGAAACGACTGGTTTACCTATTGCTATCTTGGTAGATAGATAGTAAGATAGCAAAATATCATACAGAAAGCTACTGGGAAGCGGATTAGCTGGCAGCATTCTTCTGCGTTGGCACAATTTGTAGAGCCCCGCGTTAATTCGACATGCTTGCGATCCGCTTCGTTCGACATGTGGGCGTTCAAGTTGAAATGGTTTTTGCTTTCGCGGCATCAACTGCATGGGCGGCAACTGCGTTAGAATCCAAGGCATTGTTTTTGGAAAACGAAAGGGCGGGCGTGCGAGGCGACCATCGAATCATATTGGGCATCGACCCCGGCCTGGCGAATACCGGCTGGGGCATCGTCGAACAGAACGGGTCGCGGCTTCGATGCCTTGCGTACGGCTGCGTGTCAACGCCTGCGTCAATGGAGCTTTCGCAGCGCTTGCTGAAAATCGCGCAGCAAATAGGAGCCGTGGTTGATCGCTTTAAGCCTAGGTGCGTCGGCATCGAAACCGTGTGGTTCGGGCAAAACATCACGGCGGCGTTTTCCACGGGGCAGGCTCGTGGCGCGGCGCTCGTGGCGTGCGCGCAGGGCGGGCTCATGGTTGGTGAATTCACGCCGCGTCAGATCAAGCTCGCGGTAGTGGGCGAGGGCACCGCCGAAAAAGACCAGGTTCAGTACATGGTGAAGCAGATTCTGGGCTTGGACGACGTGCCCCATCCCGACCATGCTGCTGACGCGCTCGCTGCTGCGATTTGCTATGTGACCCACGGGCCGCGCGCCCAGCGCACGTAAGGCGCGACAGGTGCGGCGTTCGGTTGGTGTGTTGCCGTGGGCGGCTGGGCTATTGGCGGCGCTTTCGGCGGACCAACGGCTTGTTGCGTATTTGCCGTAGGCCGGGCCCGTCGTCTGGCGTGGGTTGATGATTCTATCGAGCGCAGGCTTGCGTTGCGTGCGCGGTTTGTCGGCTTGCGCCCAGCGCACATAGGCCGTGGCGTATTTGTTCGAGTTCGAGAAAGGGCTGTTCATGAGTGTGCTGTTTTTGGAATACCCGAAATGTTCCACCTGCAAAAAGGCAAAGAAGTGGCTTGACGAGCATGGCGTGGAATACGTCGATCGCGATATCACGACCGAAAACCCCACGGCGGCCGAGCTCGCGGAATGGCACGGGCGTTCGGGGTTGCCGTTGCGGCGCCTCTTCAACACGTCCGGCATGAAATATCGCGAGCTTGGCATTAAGGCGAAGCTCGACGCCGGCATGACCGACGCCGAGTGCTTCGATGTGCTCGCGTCCGATGGCATGCTCGTGAAGCGTCCGTTGCTCGTGGGTGACGATTTCGTGATTCCCGGTTTTAAGGAAGAGACGTGGGCCGAGGTGCTCGGGCTCGATCGCTAGACGCCTGGTTTGGCAAGAGTATCGTTTCAGGTTGGTGGCGACCAACGGTTTGATTGGGTATTTCCGAATGGCAGGCTTGCTGACCTGCGTCGTGAAACGCTCGCGCGTTGCGGCGAATGCGTTCGCGCGTGCCCCACGAAGTCGATTTCGATGAAATGGTCGAACGGGGCGCTTCCCTGCGTGTAGTTGCGTAGAATGGGCTCAATGAGGCGGCACGGCGAAAGGGAGCAGACGCATGATTACCGTTGAGACGATTCGGGAGCGCCATTCCGTGCGTGAATATGACGGAAAGCCTCTTTCGCGGGCTGAGTTCGACGCGCTTGGTGCCGTGGTGGAGGAATGCGCGCGCGAAAGCGGCCTTGATATTCAACTTGTGGGCGACAACCCCGAGGTTTTCAACGTGATTGCGCGTTTCGGTTTGATTCGCGGGTGCCACACGCATGTCGCATTCGTGATTGATGACGCCAAGGCGCGCGGCGTGGCCGCCGACGAGGCCATTGGCTATTGGGGCCAGAAAATCGTGCTTGCCGCGCAAGATATGGGGTTCAATACGTGCTGGTGCGCGCTGTGCTCGCGCAAGAAATCGCGCGCCGTTGTGGCGCCGGGGAAGAAAATTCGCCTGATCATTGCGGTGGGCCACGGAAAAACGCAAGGCTTTTCACGGAAGACGAAGAGCGTCGAGGCGCTTTCTTCCGTCGAATGCGCGAAGGCGCCGGCGTGGTTTGCGGCGGCCATGGAAGCCGCGCAGCTGGCACCTACGGCGATGAATAACCAGAACTTCAAGATCACGCTGTTTTCCGACGGGAAAACCGTGCGCATTGATGCGCCGCAAAGCGGGCTCAACGTGATTGACGAGGGCATCGTGAGGTGCAACTTCGAAATCGCCGCGAACGAGGCTGGTGCCGATTGGCGTTGGGAGCGTGATGGACGTCTCTCTAGGGGCGTGCTCCGGGGTGCTCTGGGATTTGGCTGCTGTTGATTGGGATTTGTTGCGGCGGCGATTGAGTGGGAGGAGCCGAATAAACGTTCGATTAATGATATTGCCAGATAGCAGGCGTGGTTTTAAGCGAATCCGCGCCTGCGTTTATATACGGGGCTATGCTGCCGATTAATGTCCGCGATGCTCTTGCTTGCGCTTCGGCTTTCGCTGCTCGAAATTTGTCGCCTGGGGTTTCTCGCCGACAGTCTGCCTCCTCACCGAAGGAGAGGTGATTGCTTCCTTGTGGGGTTGCGGAACCATCTATATCCGCTTGCTGCGGGCTTGCTTGAGCCAGTTCCTCTTGAAAGAGCCGATATCGCCGAAGAATTTGTTGTATGTCTCGCCATCCTCCTTGGCCTCGTACTTGACTAGGCCGAGTTCGATGGTGCAGAGGTAATCCGCCACTTGCTCGAGGCGGTAATCGGCCATCGACGTCTTGCGTCGACGGACGACCCCTTTTGAGAGGACCTTGTCCACCGAGCGGTCGAGCGCCTGCTTGGCGATGCCCTGGCCGTTGTCGTAATAGACCTTCACATCGTCGAAGGACTGGAAGAAGCCCAAGTGCTTAACCATGGCGGAGGAGATGTCGCGTCCCGTGCGCTCCATTGGCCTTGCCGGGTCTTCGAACTGGCTGCGGCGGTAGACGAGCGTGACATAGGAGATGGGAAGCCTGCGGACGAACGAGGAGAAATAGGCGAGCATGGCCTTGCGCTGCTCGATGCCAAGAAACTCGTAGTCCTTGTGCCCGTTCATGGGGGGCTCGGAGTGAAACGGAATGTTAGGGAGATCGGCCCTGGCGAGCTTGGCCTCATAGCCCGTGACCGCTTAGGCGATGCTGTCTGCCTGGTCGTGGAAGACGAGCGTGAGTAGGTAGTAGCGAGCTTTGCCGCCGCGGTCGCCGCTCTCGTCGACGAAGATGCTGAGCTCCTTGGCCAATGGGAACTCCTGATGGAATGGATAAAAAAATAGCCGGGGACCCCCGGTACTTGGAGGCAGCTAAATAAGCCACCAAAAATCATATAACATGCGCTGGCGGTGAGTGCAAGAATTCAAGCTCGCGAATAGATAACTGTTAGAACTAGGGCGTTTTGGCCGAAACGTGAAAACACATAATGTTGCGAGAATATTGACTCGCATAATATTGCGAAGTATCATAATCGCAAAATGATGCGAAAGAATAATTCACCTGAGATGAGAGGATATCCATGGTCGACGCGCTGGAGATAGGCTACGCCATAAAGGACAGGCGCGCTGAATTGGGGATGACCCAAGCTCAGTTGGCAGAGGCCGCGGGCGTGTCGAAGCGCTGCCTTTGGTCGCTGGAGCTGGGACAAAACCCCGGTGTGCAGTTGGACAAGCTCACCGCCGTGCTCGGGGCCCTGGGGCTGGGGCTGGAGCTGACCGTCGGGAACCCCTCAGATGAGCCGCAGGCTGAGCAGTTGGGTATCGGAGGGCCTGCGGCTCGCGATGATGCCTCCGCAGGCGCTCTCTCCATCCTGACGGGAGGTGCGCGATGACTGCCGGCGTCCTCGATGTGCTCATCGCCGGCAAGCTCGCAGGAACCCTTTCCCAGGACGGAGCCGGCTCGCTTTCCTTCGCCTACGAGAGAGGCTACCGCGGCGTTCCGCTGTCGTCGTCCATGCCGCTTTCCACCAGGCCCTACCGTGACAAGGTCGTACTGCCCTACCTCTGGGGGCTTTTGCCGGAGGACCCGGCCGTGAGAAGGCATGTCGCCGCCGACGCTGGCATCTCTCCCAACAACCCCTTCGCGCTCCTCGGCGTCATCGGCCTGGACTGCCCCGGCGCGGTGCAGTTCGTCCTCCAGGGTTCCGACGCCTACCGCGATGAGCGCCTTGTCGCCGTGAGCGACGCCGAAATTGCCCGTAGGCTGGCCACGGGTCGCCAGGATGGCGCCGGCTGGATCGCCAGCGACGAGCATTGGAGCCTCGGCGGCCAGCAGAGCAAGTTCGCCTTACGGCGCATGGATGGCAAGTGGTACTCCTGCGAGGGCTCTGCGGCAACCACCCACATCCTGAAGAGCGGCGTGCGCGGACTGGCCCATCAGGCGCTCAACGAGTACGTCTGCATGCGGCTTGCGGCAAGCCTAGACGTGCCTGCGGCAAGCGTCGAGTATCTGGAATTCGAGGGCGAGAGCGGCGTGGAGCCCGCCATCGTCATCGAGCGCTACGACCGCTTGGTCGAGGGGGGCAACGTGACGAGGCTCCATCAGGAGGACCTCTGCCAGGCTCTGGGATGCCTTCCCGACAACAAGTACACCATGTACGGCGGGCCGAACTGCGCCGAAGTGCTGGGGCTTCTCACCTCGACCGGGCCCACTGCCCAGGCAAACGCCGCGGGTTTCCTGCAGATGCTCTTCCTCAACTACCTGCTCGCGGCGACGGACGCGCACGCCAAGAACTACTCCATCATGCTTGCCGCCGACGGGTCGCACAGGCTGGCGCCCATGTACGACGTGGCATCCATCGCCCCCTACGTCGAGGGGGCGAAGCTGAGGGTGAAGCCGCCCAAGCTTGCCATGTCCATCGGCGGCGAGAACCGCGCAGGCCATGTTTCGGCAAACGACCTCGCCAAGCTGGTCGAGCAGTGCGGCCTCGAGCGATTCGGCATAACCGCCGAGGGCTGCCGCGACTTGCTGGCGCTCTACGCCAAAGAGATCCCCGGCAAGCTGGCCCAGGAGTTCGACGCTTTGGAAAAAACGGGGTCGGCCGACGCCGCCAGGGAGCTCAGGGGGCGCATGGAGGAGCCGATCGCGCAGCTGTGCGCAAGGTCGCTGAAAGGACTGGGGAGCTAGGCCCCGTGCCGCTCACGGCCAACTAGCGAATCATGAGGAACGGCCGGTAAGCACGGGAAGAGCCCCTCGGAATGACCCCGAGGGGCACCCGGCCCTCCAGCGGGGGCCGGGATGGAGGTCGGTTGCTCGACCCCGCAGCTGAAGGCGTTGATGTGGTGCCTCAGGAGTGCCCTGTCGGCGCTCACGACCAGCATGTCGATGGTGTCGAAGCGAACCTGCATTTCGCCGTCGGGCGAGTTGACCGCGAGCCAGGAAGCCGCCGCAATCTCGAGGTCGCCACGCGGCGGATATCCGTCGCGCCATGACGGATTCTGGGAACATGCCGCTTGCCGCGTGCACAATCGCCGTATCGCGCGCACACGAGGCAGGGAGGTCCGCATGGGGACGGTCAACGTCGCCGTACGCATGGAGAGGCAGACGAGGGACAGCACGGCGAAGCTCTTCTCGGAGCTCGGCGTCAGTACCACCCAGGCGATTAGCATGTTTCTCAAGCTTCCGTGTCCGAAAGAACGATACAGGTACTATCTTTCAGCATGAGCGGTTCCTTGTGATGGCGGGAAAAGGGGACTCAACTACGCTATCACAGCGGACAAAAATGAAAAGCAACGATCGCTAACATTGGCTTGAGCTGGGGGAATTACTCTTTCATTATTGATCAAAATAGGTGAGCAGGCGCGAGGCAAATGCCTGGTAGTTCTCATAGAGGAAGCGGTTGTATACAGAGTTCTTTACTCGCTGGGGGTACAAAAGCTCTGCCGCCCGAAGAGTTTTCAAGTGTTCAGAAATGGAGCTGGGGGCCATGTCTAGCGCTTCTGCTAGCTCTTTGGTGGTTTTCGGAGAGTTATACAGCTCCTTGAGGATTTGGAATTTGGTAGAGCTGGAAATAGATTTCAGGAATTCCGCCAGTTCCTCTAGGCCTATGTCATCGGATCCCAGGTCGCCCACAGCAATTCTTTTGAAAAGGGTGAGAATGCCGTCGAACTTGTTCACAATAAGACTTGATCCGCTGAAGGCGGTGAGAAGTACATCGATAGCTTCTACATCGCTCAGCTGCCAAGAGCATTCTGGCACATCTACAACAGTAAGGCTGCCATGCACCACTTTTAGTCCTGGATGGCAGGTTTCCAAGTAGCTGCTTTCGCTCATGGCGGACAGCACCTTTTTCTCGACGCCCATACAGCCTATCTCGGCAGCACCGATGTTGCGCCAAATTTCTTCGAAAACATTATCCCAGTACCACTTCAAAAACCGTGCCATCCGCTCATGGATTTGGGCAGATTCTGCAACAATGCGCCGAGCAAGATCGATTCCTATGAAGTTATCTATCGTGCTATTCGACCAGGAGGAAATGGTTTGCGGCTGCTTGAGCAGTCGGCCGATGGTGCGTTTGGAGGCGAGCCCAGAGAGCATGCCGTACACGAACTCGACGTCGTTCATTTTAGGGAATTCCGCCAGAAGGCCCTTCGCGCTCTCAATATCATGTTGCTCCAGGTAGCAGAGCAAGTCGATAGCAAGGGTCCAACTCAGAGTGACTTCGCTCAGGTAATCAAAATCGCTGCGAGTTTCAGGAGTCATATCCCGAAGTACTTTTCGGAAAGCATCCTCGAACTGAGGACAACTCTCTGGGCGCCCCAGGCAATGGAGGCTGGAGGCAATTTCCACAATGGGGCTGTACTTTATCCGAATGTGCTGCTTTTCTCCCGAAGCCGCTGGGCTGTTTATGAGCATGAGTTACTTCTTACGTGCGATTTATGGGTAATGTCATTCTCGCCCATTCTAACAGGAGATTCGAATAAATACGAATCTCTGGGAAAACAAGCAAGAGATACTAGAGGGAAAGCGGAAGCATCTAAGCTAAAGAACGGTAGGCAAAATAAAAAAATACCAGGTTACGGAGGGCTTCTCTCAACGAGGAATAAAGATTCGAAGATTCGAAAAAGTCCGAATCAGTTCTTGACAGTCGCCAGTTAGTTGCTATACTTCGGAAGTGTCCTAATTAGGATAGTTCCGAATGTTGGCGACAGTAGAAAGGGGAGAGACTATGGGTTCTGAGAAGAAGCTCGGATTACTGCCAATGGTGGCGGCAATTCTCGCGGGAATGATAGGCTCGGGCGTGTACGACATTGCCTATCAACTGGGCACGGTCACATCGCCAGGCGGTGCCATGTTGCTTGGGCGGTTTGCTTTGTCGGCATGCTGCTGTTCGTTCTCTCATTGCAGAATCTTTTGCAGAAGGAGCCAGGGGGCGATGGCATGTTCTGCTATGCCCAAAAGCTCTTCGGTCCTTTGGGCGAGTTTATGAGCGCCTGGGGCTACTGGATTTCCGGCTGGGTAGGCAACATTGCCTTTGCCACCATGATGATGATCGCTTTGGGTACCTTCTTCCCTGTGCTAGGAGATACTGGCACTAGCTGGGGTTCCATTGCTATTGCTTCTGCCTTTATGTGGCTCATGTTCTTGCTCATTAGCAAGGGCGTCGAAAACGCTATGATTCTGAACGCCGCTGTTACTGTGGTGAAGATCATCCCGCTTGTGGTGTTTATTGGCGTGACCGTGTTCTTCTTCAATTTCGATATATTTGCTACCGACTTTTGGTCCAATTTTGCCGGCAATGTTAATCTGGGTCAGGGCTTTGACCTTGGTTCGGTGTTCGGTCAAGTCACAGACTCTATGCTCTCCATTATCTGGCTGTTCATGGGCGTCGAATCTGCTGCTCTCATGTCCAAGCGCGCAAAGAGCAAGGCTGTGGCTTCCAAGGCAAGCATTATTGGCCTGTTTATTGGCACCGCACTGCTGTTCATTTGCGCCATGATTCCTTATGGCCTCATGAGTGCCGAGGAGTTTGTTGCCCTGGGCGAGCCTTCTATCGGCAAAATTCTGGAGTTGTACGTAGGCCCCATTGCGGCTCAGCTCGTTGAGGCATGCATCATCATTTCCATTGCTGGCGCATGGCTTGCCTACACCATCATGCCCACTGAATCCACTCAAATTTTGGCCGACGACCATTTGCTGCCAGCTCGCTGGGGTAAGACCAATCAAAACGGCACTGCCATGTTCTCTCTGTTTGTCACCACGCTCCTGGCGCAGTTGCTGCTTATCACCATGCATTTCACCGAGGATGCCTACAACTTCGGCTTCTCGCTCTCCAGCTCGGCCATTCTGGTCACCTGGGTCATGATTACTGCCTACAACACGGTGCGTTCTATTAAGCACCCTGAGGAACAGGGTCGCGTGCGCAATATAATCATCGGCGCCGTTGGCACTCTGTACATGCTCTACGCTATGTTCGTCTCCGGCATCGAATACATCATGCTGCTGTCCATTCCGTTCCTCATCGGTGTCGTATTCCTCTATCAAGCTCGCAAAGAAGCCGGCCTAGAGAAGGTGTTCAACACTAAAGAGATCATTGCCATCGTAGTGCTGGCCGTGTTCGCTGCAGTCAGCTTGACCATGTTTGTTATGGGAATGGTATAGCCACAATCAACTGACAAGTAAGGTCAATCAAAAAGGGGAGGTACTTCGCTTCCCCCGACCAAGGTGCGCTTTTCGGGGGAATGCTGTAGACAACCCCGTGTCTGCCCCAGGTTAGATGGGGCGAAAAGCGAAGTAAGAAACAAGAAAAAGCGACAAAAGAGAAGGAGGTTTGAGCATGAGTACCATCGATGTTTACTCGGAGGTGGGCAAGGTGAAAAAAATCCTTGTCTCGCGTCCGGAGCTGTACTTTGACGCGGTTCGTCCCGACTCGCGGGAGTTTCAGCTGGTAGACGACGTTGTATGGGCCGAACAGGCTGGCAAAGACCACGATGTGTTCACTCAGCACCTGCGTGACAATGGGGCAGAGGTGGTATACCTGGAGGACCTGTTCGAGCGTTCGTTGGGAGATGAGGCGGATCGTCGCAAGTTCCTGGACGAGTACATGACTGAGGACTTCATATATGACGACGCCAAGCGCGAGCAAATTGCTAACTATCTTATGCCTATGTCGGCCCACGATTTCGCCAGAACGGTGATGGCGGGCATAGAGAAGAAGGACCTGGAGGCGGTGACCAAGCCGTGGAGTCTCTCCGATGCGCTGCCTGATGACACCCCTGACGACCCGTACGCCATGCACACCTCATGCAACTTCGTGATGTGTCGCGACCCTGGCTGCTCAGTAGGTTCCAATTTCACGCTGAATCGTTTTGTGCAAAACACACGCAATCTGGAAACAGTGGTGTGGAAGCATGTGTTCGAGAACGTGAAGGACTTTGCCTCTGAAGATGTGAAGCTGTTGCACACCAACAACCCCTACGGCGAGACCATCGAGGGCGGTGACATTTGCATTCTCTCTCCGGAAGTCATTGCCATTGGTCACAGCTGTCGTACATTGCCGCAGGCCATTGAGCAGTTTGCCAAGGCAACGCTGGCTAGTGGTGACAGCTTCAAGAAGGTAGTGGTTTTCGAAATTCCGAAGGGCCGCGCCTACATGCATCTGGACACGGTGTTTACCCAGGTAGATGTGGATAAGTTCACCTTTTATCCTGGCATTATAGGGGGCTTGAAACTCTACGAGCTAACCCTTGCTGGTGACGGCAGCCTGCGGGCCGACTACGTTCAGGAAAGCCTGGAGGAGTGCTTAAAGCGTCTGCTGCACCTGCCGGCGGTGGATCTTATTCCCTGCGCGGGCGGCGACCCCTTCTGGGCCGATTACGAGCAGTGGTCCGATGGCTCTAACACCTTGGCTATAGCGCCTGGCGTTGTGGTCACCTACGACCGCAACCACCGCACCAACGATTGCCTTAATAGGCACGACGTGAAGGTGCTGACCGTTCCCTCCGGCGAGCTGTGCCGCGCCCGTGGCGGCCCGCGCTGCATGAGCATGCCGCTTGTTCGCGAAAGCCTGTAACGGCTGTTCCTTTTACCGGCGCGGGCGGGCAATCCCCTACGCCCGCGCCCTGTTTCAATCCGCAACTGCCAAGAGAAAGGGCGACCTATGATTACCAAGAAGGACTTTGTCGACGTTCAGGACTTCACCAAGGAGGAGTTCCTGGAGATGCTGGAAACGATCCGCGTGTTGAAGGAAGCGGATCAGAAGGGCATCCAACTGCCGCTTCTGAAGGGCAACACCATTGCGCTCATGTTCGACCAGCCTTCCACGCGTACTCGCGTTTCCTTTGAGTCTGCCATGGACAAGCTGGGTGGCGACGCTCTGTACCTGGAGACCAAAACCATGCATGTGGGTGAGGGGCGTGAGACTCTGAAAGACACCGCCCTGGTGCTTTCCGGCATGGTGGACGCCATCATGATTCGCAACGAGTCCCATGAGGGTATTTTGGAATTGGCAAAATGGGCAACAGTGCCAGTGTATAACGGCATGAGTTCTGCCTGCATGCACCCTACCCAGGCGCTGTGTGATGTGTTCACTATTATGGAGAATCTGCCGGCTGGCAAGAAGCTGGAAGACGCTGTGGTGATGTGGGTGGGCGACAATTCCGTCGACCACAGCGAGGACAACCTGCATATTGGCGGTGTGTGTCGTTCTAATGCGCTCATTGCTTCCATTATGGGCTACACCTTCATCTCCTGGGCACCCAAGCCTGCCGAGATGCTGCCCGAGGATGTTGCTCTGGTGAAAGCCAACTGCGAGAAGTCTGGTGGTAAGTTTATTCAGACCGACGACCCCTATCAGTACATTGAGGACGTGGACTTCATTATTACCGATGCCTGGTGGTACCACGGCTCCGATCATCTGAAGGACAAGAAGTTGGACGAGTTCTTCCCCAAGTATGCCGTGAATGACGAGCTGATTGCTGCCGCCCCCGAGTGGGTAAAGGTTATGCATCCGCTGCCGGGCAACCGTGGTTATGAGATCTCTGAGTCGGTGTGGGATGGTCCGCACTCGCTGCTTATCGAGCAGGCAGCCAATCGCTTCCATACCCAAAAAGGCTTGCTGGCTACCTTCATGTACCCTCGCGCTCGCCAGCAGAAGCAGGCCATGGTGGACTACTACACCGCGCAGGTGGAAATGGCTCTTACGCCTACCGTGGACAAAGTGGCCGGTACTCACTACGGCGACTAGGAAGCGGCTGAGAGAATGGCACGCATCAACAACGATACTCGTGTGGTAGTGGCCCTGGGCGGAAACGCCTTGGGCGATACCCCCGAAGAGCAGATTGCCCGCGTTCGCGAGGCGGCACCCACGCTGCTCAAGATGATAGAGCAGGGCAATGAGATTATTATTACCCACGGCAACGGCCCGCAGGTGGGAATGATCCAAAAGGCCTTCACCTTGGCCGCTGAGGAAGATCCGAAGGTGCCAGCCATGCCGCTACCGGAGTGTGGCGCCATGAGCCAAGGCTACATTGGCTACCACCTGCAACAGGCGTTGGGCGTGGCCATGCACAAGTCCTATAAGCGCTGGCATGTGGCTTCCATTGTTACCCAGATGGAGGTGGACCCGGACGATCCGGCGTTTGCTAACCCCACCAAGCCCATTGGTGTATTTCTTACCGAGGAACAGGCGAAGGCGGAAATGGCTGAACATCCCGACCAAGTGTTTGTGGAGGATTCTGGCCGCGGATGGCGCCGGGTTGTAGCAAGCCCTCAGCCCAAGAAGATTGTAGAGGCCCCCTCCATCCTGAACTTGCTGGACAACGAGTTCATAGTAATTGCCTGCGGTGGTGGCGGCATCCCGGTGGTGCGCGACTATCAGGACAAAGGCGCCTACAAGGGTGTAGCGGCAGTTATCGACAAGGACATGGGCGGCGAGCTTTTGGCGGAGGATTGCCAGGCGGACTACCTGTTCTTGCTGACAGCGGTGGAGTATGTGTGTACCAGCTTTGGCACGCCCGAGCAGAAGGCGCTAGTGGATGTTTCCGCCGACGAGGCTGAGGCGCTGGCGAATGCTGGCGAATTTGGAAAGGGCTCCATGGAGCCGAAGGTGCGCGCTGCCATTAAGTTCGTGCGCAGCCGTCCGGGCCGCACCTGCATTATCGGTGCGCTAGACAAGGCGCCTGAGACCATGGCCGGCCTTTCTGGCACCAGAATCCACGCGTAAAGCTGCGGTGCGAAAGCGCAGTGGCACAGCATAGCTATTCTGCAATGCCGGGGGTGGGGTTTTCCACCTCCGGCATACGGTGGTTACAGGGAGCGCTTATGCAGATCAAGACTGAAATAAAGGATATATGCCTAAACGGGGGCGACATAGAGCGCATGGTTGCTGCCATGGCTCAGCAGATTGTACAGGGCGAGGGGGCCGCAGCAAGTCCGGTGCTAGTGGGGCTCAATACAAAGGGGTTGGCAATTGCTAAAAGGCTTGCCCGGCATATGGCCCTTTTGTGTGGGGTGCAGCCTCCGATTGGTCGCCTGGAGATTGCCTGCGGGGAGTCGCTGAGCGCTTCGGATACCAGCAGTGCGATGGCTGGTGGTGAGCCTATCGGTGGCTATGAGGTGCAGTCGGTGGACTTACCCTTTTGCATCGATGATGCGGCAGTGGTGGTAGTGGACGATGTTGCCTTTACTGGCAGAACTGCTCGCAAGGCGCTCGATGTGCTGGGCAGCATTGGAACTCCGGTCAGCTTGCAACTGGCAGTGTTGGTGGACCGTCTGTTTCCAAATCCGGCGGCCTGTCCTAATGTGGCGGGCGTTCAGTTGGACGTTTCTGCCAACGAGCGGCTCTTGGTTTTTCTCGAGGAAATAGATGGGTTCAGTGAGGTGTTGGTGCGACGCGGTTGGTGACCCCTATGCCTCAAGGGCATCGGCTACCAATCGGGCACTATGATGCCGCGTTCTGCCGCCAAGGCGTTCACGGTAGCAATCTGCGCTCGGGTTTGCTTCTGCACGGCCGCTATAAAGCGCTCGTTCGTCTCGGGGTTTTCGCCATAAATCTCTGCAATGATGTCTTCGAAGTCCCCAAGGGCCGAGGGGTCGTACCAGTTGAAGTCCTCGACGAGGGCAAGCTGCTGCGAGGGGTATTCCCGGAAGGGGTGGCTTTCCCAAAGGTAGCAGCCTTGCTCCAGCTCGATCGTGGTGGCGCGACTGTAAAAGCCGCAGCCATGGTCAAACAACGGGGCGATGCGGTATCCGTCTAGCTCCTCCGCATCTCGGATAAGGCCAAAGTTGTGGGTGTGGCGGTCAAGGCTCGCCATAGGGAAGTCCACGATAATCGTCTTATCGATGAGCCGCCCGCCGTTCCGCACCCCTAGCTTCTCTAGCGCCTTCAGGTACCCGCGGTGCATATCGCGTCCCTCGGAAACGGCAAAGCTACACAGCACGTCGTGAGCCGGTATCAGCTCTGCGAGGGGCCCAGCCTGTATTCCGTCAAGTAAAAATGAACAAAAGGGGACGCTGACGTTTTCCCGTGCGAAGGCGCTTATGCCGCTTGGTTGAGCGGCCTCCCGTACTGCAGCGGACTCATCCTCCCGAGTGATTCCTCGGTGGGGCGCCTTTCTGTCGCGCGGTTTTGTCGATTCTCGCAGTTTTCCCTTTCATGCGTTGGTGTTGCGAGCTCGTCGTGCGTAAGGGGTTAGACAATCCATCCCATGTAGCTCAGATACAGCGGCGCTGCGCCGTAAGCGATTTCGCGCGCGATGTAGGGCGCGAGTTCCCAAATAAGGGCGGCGGTGGCGCCAATGGCCGCTCCCCAGAAGGGGATGAAGAAAACGCGCTCGCTCGCTGCGTCTTCGCAGGTGGTTGCGCTTTCGTCTTCGCATGCGCCGGTGCTTCCGCATGCGCTGGTGCTTCCGCTCTCATTCTCGACCTCGCTTCGGCTTGCTTTTTCGTGTATGCTCGCGCCTTCGCCTTCGCCTTCGCCTTCGCCTTCGCTCGTGCTCGTGCCTCTGCCTCCATCCATGCTTGCGTCCTCGTCTTCGCCCTCCTCTTCGTCGCTAAACGGATCAATTAGGGTTCCCGCAATCAGAAGAGCTGCGCTGCCCAGACAGCCAACCAGCGCCCAGTTCGTGATGCGGTTGAACGCGTCGGCGTCCGAGCCGTTCACCGCGCAGGCGGTGACGACCTCGATGAGGGCCGGCAAGCACGCAATTACGAGTGCCGTAAGCGCGTTGGTCGGGCATTTTTCGGAAATCGTGCACATGCCGAGCGCGCTCAGCGCCACCACGAAGGCAAAGGCGTTGAGTTCGCTCAAAGAGCTCGAGTCGATGAACACCGCGCCAATCACGCGCATGCAGACGAGCAGCATGAGCGTGGCCGCTACGAAATCGATACGCTTCATCGAGCGTGACATGAACGCCTTGAACAGGCCTTCGATTGCGAGCGCGATGCAGGCTTTAATGGATAAGAGGTCCCCGAAGAAGTCGTCCAACTCGTCGTCGCGGTTGTTGCGATCGTCGTCGTAAGGTGTGTCGAAGTTGCTCTGGACGCTGCCGGAGCTTTCGTCGGAGCTTTCGTTGTGGGTGCTGTCGTTGCTGCCGCCGCCAGTGTTGCTGGCGCTGCCGACGTCTCTCTTGTCGTCTTCCTTATGGAATTCGTCGTCGGGGCTGTAGCGATACTTGTTTTCGGGGGAGTGCATCACGAACCCTTTGTCGGTTCCGATTCCTCCGTAGAATTTCTTGCCCATGGTTCCTCCTTGCGCGTGGCTATAGAAGTGGGAGAGGGTTGAGGGGACCGCTTCCTCGTTTGCCGCCGAGCTTGCTCGAGAAATCGTTCATGGCCGTTCCTTTCGTGCGTTGGCTTTTGCCAACCACGTGGAAAACGGGCGCAAAGTTTTCTGGAAAATGGGAAGGGTCGTCGGCGTGGCTGACGGTGACTCGTCGGCGGACCGGTGCGCGCAAGCATCATGGGGCCACTGTGATATGCGTTGCCGAATTCGCCGCCTGCATTGCTGCCTTTTGGCTTGTCGGTGCCCATGAGAAGCATGTAGAACGGCTTGGGTAAACTCGCCAGGCAGATCGCTCGGAAAACTCGCCGGGCGGGTCGTTCGGAAAGCCGCCGGGCAGATCGCTCGGAAAGCTCACCAATCGGATTGTTTGGACGGGCTACCGAGAGGGCATTGCGGGCTCGCGGGGCTCATTTGGCAGAAAACGCCGCTAGGGGGCCTCGTTGCGGGGCTCGGATTTTGAGAGCATTGGGGCAATTCGTGATGGATGATTCTCTGACCTGCGGTTTTCCTTCTTGGTAGGAGAGAGCCTTTCCCGATATAGTCGAGCGGCCTCTGCATTTCCTGTCGGATGAGGCCCCCTAGCGGCGTTTTCTGCCAAACGGGGACATTTTCTTTGCAATCAGGCCCCCTATTGGCGTTTTCTGCCAGGGGAAAGCGTGAAGGACGCGAAAGACGAGGGGCGTGGAGTGCGAAAGCCGGGGAAGGTTGGGCGCGAATCGAAGGGGACTGAGGGCGAATCGAGGAAGGCGGGAAGGCGCGGAAGGTGCGGTGCAAAGGTAGAGAGAGCGGGGTGTGAAAAGTGCGAAAGCCAGGAAAGGCGGGGTGCGAATCGAAGGTCGCTGTGGCGTTTTCTGTTGAGGGAAGTGCGAGAAGGGTGGAGTAAGAATTGGAATGGTGCTGTTTTTCAAAATCCTAGCGCTCGTTTTTCTCGCAGCAGTTCTCTCATCTGTTAAACGCTACGAGCATTTAACACGAGCATTTAACAGGTTTTCGTGCGGCGTTTGGCTTGCGGCGCAAATTACAATGGACAGCAAGGATAAAAAGGCTTCGTGGGAAGGTGCTGTCGTGTCAAAGGACGAGTTTGCCGAATACGAGCATGGCGCCAACGAAAGCCATGGCGACGACGAACGCCGCGATGCCAACGAGGATGGAGCTGCCGCTGGGGAAGCTACGGCCGACGCCACCGCAGCCGCCGCAGTTGCCGCGGCCGACGCCGCCGCTGCCGATGATGCGGTCGCGGGTGCCAACGCCGGCGAAGGCGCCAACGAAAGCGCCGCCGCTGACGAAGACGCCAAGGCCCGCCGCCGCGCCCATCGGGCGGCCATTCGCGCTCAGCGCAGGCAGCGGGGCGCTTTTGGGCAGCAGGGCTCCGAGTGGGGTGGCCTGCCGTATTCGGACGCGCTGCTGCAGGAGGGCCTCGAGCATGCGCGCGTTATCGCCGAGAAGCGAATCAGCGGCGCGCCGCGCACTGCGGAAGATTGGCTCGACAACAACGCGGAAGTGAACCTCGCGCTGCTTGCGAAGGCGGGCCGCCTCGCGCGGGAATGCCTCATTGAGGCGCACCTCGATGCCGTCTATGCGGCCACGAAGGGATACAAGCGGCTTTTCGAGGCGCACGACCTGGGCGCCGAATACCACCGCGCCGTGCGCCTTGCGGTGGAAGATTCGATAGACAAGTTCAATTTGTCGGAAGGCCACGTGCTGAACAGCTGGGTTTCGACAAACAAGAAACCTGTGGAGCGTCGCCTGTGCGAGTGCTATGCGCAGAAAACCGCGCTTCGCAGCGAGCATGAGGCGCGGAAGTATTTTGCGATTATCAAGGCGTATCGAAAGCTTGAAGATTCATTGCAAGGCGCACGCAGGCCGACCGAGGACGAGCTGCTCGAAGCCCTCGCGGAGCACACGGCAACGCGCGGGCTGAGCCGGGAAGCCATGCTCGACATTCTTGATCGTGGGTCCGATGGCGTGCACAGGGTGACATTCTCCGCCGCATCGCCGTGCGGTCGAGGAGCTGCGCCTGCTGCCGCACGCGCGAGTGTGGTTCCTGCCGCGAAGCTTGCGGCCGGCGCGGCGGATGCCGTGGGCGTCGTGGGAACCATCAATGGTGCGGAAGATGCGGACGCCGCGGGCTTTGCGGACGCCGAGCGTGCGCGGCGGGCCTCGGGTGCCGAAACCGCTGCTGTGGAGGGATGCGTTGCGGGTTCCGAAGGTGCCGCGGGCTCCGCATCGATGGGCGGCGAGCCAGTCGTTCATGATTCCGATGCGCTCATCTTCCGAAACGGCATCGAACAAGATATGACTCCGCTCGAACGCGCAGTGTACAAGGCTCGTATCGCCCCTATTGTCGACGCCGACGCGCGCTTGCAAACGCTCGCGAAGACGGCCGAGGAAATTCGTGTTTCGTGCGGGCTGCCGATGATGCAGGCCGACCGCGTGCGCCGCATTGAACTGCGCCTGCGAGAGCGCTTCGTGCTCGGTGGCGAGCTCGGCGTGTATTCGGGCGCCGAAACTTCGACCTGGTTGCGTCAGGAGCGCTCGCGCCTCCACAGCGATTACTGGCTCTTGGACCTGTTGGCGCTGCGCCTGGCCGAGATGCTTCCGAAGCAATCGGCGCCTTCGAAGGCCAAGGCAAAATCTGCGGTCGAAGCAAAAGTCAACGATGCGTCGGCGGCTCGCCCGCAAACCGTGGGCGTTACGCGCGACGATTGCTACAGCATGCTGCTTCCGATGGCTGTCAAAACGGACGATTTATCGGGGAAGAACGGAAACGGATACGCGAAGGCGCTGTGGGAAAACAAGAAGCTGTCCGAGGACGCGGCCGAAAAAGAAGGCTGTCTTCAGGCGTATGAGGAATATCTCGAAAATCCGCTCGCCGTTGTGCGGGGCAAGATGCTCGCGAGGGTGCCGGGCGAGGCTTTCTCTGAAGAGGACCCGTGGCACGTGCTTCTGTGGCATTTCTTCTTCGATGAAGCGACCGACGCGGAAATCGAGGAATTCGTCGCGGTGCTCAAAGGTGCGCTCATCCACGATGCGGCGGTCACGGGGTCGAGCGAGTACGTCGCATCGACGGCGCGCGCCTATGTGGTGAAAAGGCTGCTCGCGTCGGCAGCGGCGCGCGGCGACGACTGGGATCGCGCGCTTGAGCATGCGCTCGGCTTAATGCTGTGCTGGATGTTTGACGTTGAATGCGCCGACGACGAATCGGTGGCGCTTGCGAACGACGGCCTGCTTACGGGCGGCGGCGTGGCGCCTTCTCGCAAGAAGCCGAAGGCGGGCCGCGTGCTTTCGTTTGACGCGTATATCGTTGACGGCCCTGCGCGTATCGGCCTCGAAGAGGGTCGCGAATTGCGCGTTCATCCGTGGCTTCGCCCGCGTGTGGGCATTGGGCATGCGTTCGAGAAAGACGAATGCCGCCAGCTTGGGTGCCGCCGCGCGGAATTCTCAGGCGAAAAGGCATGGGGTGCCATGAATCTTCCGGGGCAGCAGGAATGTTTGGCCCTTGGTGCAAATGGTCGCGCGCAAGACCCGGTTTCCAGAGAGCATGCCTTGCTGCTGTATGCGGGAAGCGAACCGCAGGGCAAGGAAAAGGGGTGGCTTGTCTTCGATTTGGCGTCCACGAACGGCACGCTCATCGTGCGTTCGAATGCCGATGGAAGCATGTCAAATGTGATTGCCGGCTTTGGTGTGAACAACTACGCCGATGCGAGGATGCTGTCGTTTGGGCCTGCGTGCGCGGGCGATGAGCTGCTTCTGCGCGAGGTGGCCAGGCGTGCGGGTGCGGCGGTTCAGATGTGCGGAGCGTGCATTATGCCTGGTGACACGCTCGTATTCGGCTTTGCCGTGGTGGAAGATGCCAACGGCGTGGTTTCGTTCGGCGCACGAAACGGTGCGTTGTGCCTGCGCGTGCGCGAGGCTTAGCGGGCGCGTTTGGCGCGAAGTTGCGTCAAAAGTTTGAATCGTTGTGGGATTGGTTTGGTGGAGACTGCGTGACGCGAGTTTTTGCGGGCGGTCCCAACCGGCGGCCGATGTGCGCCGCTACGGCGTTAACCATGAAGTAACGCTTATCGTCGAAGGTCGGGAATCGCGGCTGCTGCTCTTGAGGGTCGCAATGCGGGCACGTTCGACTGCGTGCACATGGGCATTCAGTCTAGCGAACCGAAACGTTTACCCAGCCCGAATGTTGCGAAGATGCGACGCGGCTTCCCTCGACAAGAGCGCAGCTTAAACCGGGGCGCAGTTCGAGCACGTTCGTGGTTGAAAAGCTCGGTTGCTGCACATAAAGCGGGCGCTCGCTTGTGTTGGTCGCGATCCAGCGGCCTTGGTCGCTTTCGTCGGGATGCACGGCGAGCCCGCCAATCGTGTGCGGGCACTTGCGCACCTGGTCGGCATCGATGCGCGTCGCGACGGAGCAGGTGTAGAAAATGATGCAGCGGGAGCATGCGGTGGTATTGCCTGCATAAGGCGTATCGGTGGCGAATTCCATAGTTGCTTCCTGCGCTTTCGTTGCTGAAGTTGTTTGACCTGCGACTATGTGCGCGGTTGAGGGCGGCCGAACTACGCCCGCGTTGCGGTTGGGCCGTATTTGGATTGCAGCCGAGCTGCGCACGCATTATGGCGAAGTCTGCGCCCGCTTGCGGATGGGTAGCGCTCGCATCGCGGTTGGGCGGCGCTGCGTTGGCATCGGCCGTGGTCGTTGGCCATTTCTGTGCGATTCGCCGCGCGGCTCCGCCCTTCAACCTTGCGGCAACCTGTTAAACGCTACGAGCATTTAACAGGTTCCAGTCCGCGTCGGCGCCGTGTGCGCCAATTCTCCCGATTGCTTCGGGCGGCTTCAACGCGCAGCGTGTTCTCCGGCTCCCGCTCGTTGTGCGTGATTCTGCCTTAGCCCATGTGCGGCCTTACCCTGCGTGTTCCGCGAAGCCGTTTTCCCTAAGCCAAGCTTTCGCTGGCGGGAAGCCTTCCTTTTGGCGTGCCTCGTCATGCGCGGCAGACTTTCTAATATAGGAAAGCCCGAGCTCGCGATTTTCCTCGACGTGGTGAACCGCGCCCTGCGCGATGTAGGACCCTGAATACAGGGCGCATCCCAGGAAGAACTGCGCCACCACGGCGCCCTTCGCCGCCGCCTCGCCCATAAACAGCATGACGTCGGCTTCTGAATACTTGATCGAGGTTCCCCCGAGGTTGTCGCGGGCGCAAATGGCGAGGTAGTACAAAGCGCTTATGCAGCCTTGGCGCGCGAGCCGCTCGAACACGCCTACTGCCTGCGCATAGTGTCCCGAGTTGAACTCGTCAAGCGCTTGCGCGAGCGTGCCCGCCTCGAACGACGGCGCGTCTTGCGCCAAAATCCGTCCGCCGCCAAGGGCTGCGTTCAGGCCAAGCAGGTGGAGCTCGTGGCGATACGACGCTTTATCGCGCGGTAGGGCGTTTTTCAGCTGCGTCGTGGTCGGACGCTGTGCGGCGTCGATGGCCAGGCATGCTCCGAGCGTCGCGCGAAGCTTCGCATCGAATGCGTCGACCGCGGCGTGCGCCGTCTTCTCGACGGCAGCGGCGGATTCTTCGATGCCATACGTCGATCGCAGGGTTTCGGCGATATCTTTCTTCAGGAAATCGAGCGTCTCGGCGTCGTGCGTGAAATCGTTGAGCGCGGCTTCCTCGAGGTAGATGCCTTTTTCTCGTGCGTATTCGATAAACGCGGGAAACGGCGTGATCGAGCGTTCGTGCGCGAAGCGTTCGCGCTCGTCGGTCCAAGCAGGGTCGTATCGAAGGCTGCCGTCGCTATTCTGGGCGACCACGCCATACGCGGGCGGCTTGTTTTCGCCTGCGAGCAGCGCGAGCATCGTGGCCGCGAGCGAATACGCGTCGCTGTCTTTGCGCAGGTCGGCTTCATCGCTTGAAGGAAAGCAGCATTCCGGAGACGAGAAGCCCTGCGTTCCCCAGGCGGGTCGGGCCTGGTCGCGCGAGGTTTGCGCAATGCCGAAGTCGATGAGGCGCACGCATCCTGTTGAATCTAGCAAGATGTTGCTGGTCTTGATGTCCTGGTGGATTACGTGTTCGCGAAGTTCCGTTTCCGCCGTGGCGAGGAAGGCGATGACGGGCGATATGGTCGAAAGCGTCTCCTCGACCGTCATGCCTCTTCCCATGCGGCGAAGGTGTTTCGCAAGGGTGTCGCCGTCGAGCCATTCCTCGACGATGCAGCTTTTTTCTTGGACGCCGGCTGCGTGCGGCATGCGCACGGTGCCATGCGCGAGGGCATTGGGAAGCACGCGGAAGTTCGAGAACTTCTTCAACGAACGCCATTCGAGCAGGCATTCCTCGCCGTTTTCGAACACCTTTACCGCGACGGGCGTGCCGCTAGGCGTGTGCGCTTTGAAAATGGTCGCTTGCCCACCGTGGCTTACTGCTTTCTCGAATGCGAGATTTTGCGGCGTTTGGCGAATGTCGCTGTGCTCGGGTGTGGCTGGGATGAAAAGCAGCTCGCGCGAGAAAGGGGTGCTCGGTGCCGGCATGACGGCTGAATCTGCCAGCGTAGGCGCTGATGCATCTGCCAACATGAATGTTGCCGATGGCAGGGTTGCCGCCGCGGCTTCCGACATCGCTGTCGAGGTCGACGACCCCGTTCCCGTGAGAAGTTCTTGGCTCATGCCGACCCCCTTTTGCGTTTGGTCTTTTGCGTGCGATGCGGCTTTGTGGTTACGCTAAGGATAGCGTAACCACCACGCGACGGTCGCTCTTAGCTGCTGTTTCGTCGAACGTTCCGGTGTTCATGGAGGTTGCGCCTTCATCGCCGCGGCCGATCGCCTCGATAGAGCCGGGGTTGACGCCCGCTGCGATTAGGGCGTCGCGCACGGCTTCCGCGCGGCGCTGGCTCAAGTCGACCAGGTCGCTGCGCGAGAATGCGGGCGAGGCGGCGGTGTAACCTTCAACGATCACGGTGGCGCCGCTGTTGCTCGTAATGGTGCCTGCGAGTTCAGCGAGTGTCGCTTTGGCCTGGGCGGGATCAATGAACTCGGCGGAGTCGCCCACGAAGGCGAGCACCGTTTCATTCAGAACAACCTGGGCGCTCTGGCCGCGCTCAAGGTGGGGGAAGCTGAGCGAATCCTGTTCGAAATCGATGGTCGAAACGGTTGGCAGGTCGGCGTCGCAGCCAAGGCGCGTGAGCACGTCGGGCTCGACAATCGCCACGCCGCCGGTCGCTTCAACGAGAGTGGGATAGAGGCTTTGGAGCTTTGTCGCGATGGAGTTTGGGATCACCTGCTCGCCGCTCGCCTGGCCGAGGCCGTAGAAGTGCACTTCGATGCCCGAGAAATTCGCGAGAGCGCCCATGCTTGCCAGCTGGTTCGCGATGTCGTTCGCATCGGCGTTCAGAAGGTCGCTCGATCCAGCCAAAAGCCCCGTGGGGTTCAGGCCCGAGCTAATCACGTTGATCACCATTTTCGAGCCGTTGTCGTGGGCGCGCAGCTCGTTGGCGGCGTTGTTGAGGGCGGAAAGGGTATCGATCTCGCCGGTTTGGGCGCGGGCGCCGCACACGCTCGTGAAGTAGTCGGCGAGGAAGGAATCGATTTCTTTCTCTTGGCCGGCCTGCGAGTTCTTCGTGGTGGCGAAGGTTTTCCCGTGCGGGGTCGAATTTGCGTCGCAGGTGAGGTAACCCGCGTAATTGCCCTGCTCAATGGCCGCCTTTGGGTAGGCGAGACACGTTGTGGGAATGCGGAACGCGCTGTTCTGGCTGGCGGAAGTCACGACCATGCAGCTCACCGGCTCGGTAATGGTGGATGAATCGACCGCTGCGGGGTCGATGGCGTAGCTTCCGGGCGCAGCGCTTTGTGCGCCGCTGGAGCCCTCGGCCGCGCAGCCCGTGGCGAATGCCGCGACGAGAAGCGTGAGCAGAAACGATGCTGCGATGGTTGCCGTGCGAAGGGCGGTGTTGTTCTTAAAGCTCATGGCAATCGGTCTCCTTTACGCTGCTTTTGCCTGGTCAGAGGCGGTGTTTTCAGTGTCGCCGATGTCGTTGGGGGTGGCGGCTGCGTCGGGGTCGACTGCGGCCTCGCTGGCGTCGCCCCCGATTTCGGCGTCGGCAGCGGTGCCGGTCGGGTTGGCGGCCGCAGCGTCAACGTCGGCCGCCGCGTCGCCGCCCTTGCCAGGGCTGTTGGCCGCTGCCTCATTCGTCGCTGCGGCTTCGGCTGTGGGGGCTTTCTGCTCGGCGGCAATCGCGTTGGGGTATTTCTTTGCGATGCGCGCGTCGAATTCCGTGGAAAGCTTGGCGAATTGCTCGCGTTCCGCCTTGCGCTGGGCCTCGATTTCGTCCACGAAGCCGATGAAGCAGTTGTGGCTGTCGTCCGATTTCGCGACGAGTTGCTGGAACACCTGCTCGCACGAACCCTTCGCCGCGGCGATGCTCTGGCGTCCGGCGGCGAGCGCGACGCGGGCGGCGGTGGCGATGCCTTCGTCGATGTGGTTCTCGATGATGCGCATGCGCTCGATTTCGGCCTGCAGGGCTTCGGCTTCCGCGCGAATGTCGAGACTCTTAATAAGGAAGGCGGCGATGGCTTCACCAAGCGCGATGCCCGCCATAATCAGGACAAACGCCATGCCGTCGATCGAGAGGCCGGAAACGACCTCGCCCGAGACGCTCGTCGTGGTCGAGGCCGCTTCGGTGGTCGCACGCAGGAAGGCACCGGCCATGGCCACGAAAAGCGATCCGATGATCGCGCACGCGGCGGGGCCCTTCTCGCCTGCGGCGATTTTCTCCGACGCGACCCAAGGCAGAATGATGAGCAAAAGGCTTTGGGCGATGGCTACGAGCCCGGCGAAGAAGTTGTTCGGACTGAAGGTGCCGAACGGGTCAACGTCGAGGAAGACGCACACGGCTGAATAGTCGAGGCCTGCGTTGGCCAGCGCCAACATACCAAGCAGTGCGGTGCTCGTGACTTTGTTCATGGCCTACTCCTTCGTCTCGAGGGTTGCGCGAGGCGCGCGTGTCTGACTGGTTTGGCGGGCTTGGCGGGCTTGACGAGCTTGGCGGGCTGCGCGTTTCGGGGTGATGCGCTCCAGGCGCTGTTCGGCCTGGATGATTTGGCTGCGAACGGCTGCGCGATAGGTGGATTCCATCGTTTCGGTGTAGCGGGTGAGCGCCTCTTCGATTTCCGCGAGGTGCTTTTCGGCCGTGCAGGCGGTTTCGTGGTAGAACAGGCCCACGCCGGTTTTGAAGAACGTCGCGTAGCTGTCGGAACGCGCGAGCTGGCGGCCGCGCTCCTCGTCGTAGTTGGGCGCTTCGGGAATGACGAGGCCGATGCTCGCGGCTGGGTTGCCGATTTCCTTCTTCGAGGCGGAAGGCGAAACCGACATGCGGGCAGGGCCCTCAGGCAGGGTGGTCTTCTTGCGGAACAGGTTCATTTCCTAGCCCTCCTTCTCGATGACGTCGACGTTGCGCGCGCCCAGCACGCCGACGAGGTTGTAGGGCGGTTGCACGTTTCCGCGGCGCGCGGCCCATTTGAGGTGCGTGTCGCTGAGCACTTCGTAGTTGCAGGCGGTGAAGGCGTGGCGCGCTTCGAGCGCTTCCGATGTGCGGTTCACCATGCGGTTCGCGCGTGTCTGCATGGCGGTCCAGGCGGAAAGCTCGCTTTCGACCTGGCGCGCGGCCGCTTCGCGTTTTGCCACCTGAACGGCCTTGTCGTGCTGCTTGATGGCCTCGCGGTCGGCCTCGGGTAGCGCCGAGATGTTGCGGTCGTCCACATGGACGGGCTGGTCAACCGCGGCTCGGGCTTCGTTGACCGCGCCGCTGAGGCGGCTGCAGGTTTCCTCGCACACGGCTTGAACCTCTTTCGCCGTGTTCATGACGCGGCTCAGCTGGATTTCCTGGAGGCTCTGGTCGCTGCGCGCGGAACCCTCGAGCTTCGAGAGGAAGGGCGAGTTGCAAATGTGGTCGGAGGTTTTCTGCTTGACCTGTTTCGACCACAGGATGCCGCTAATGGCGGTGGTCCACTTCTTCGGCGAGAAAATCGCCCTGCTCGTGATGCGTATGTTGCGGTCGAGCTTGTCGAGCTCGAGGTCGATCCACTCCAGGGCCTCTTCGCACTCCTTGATTGTCGTGATCGACGTTGGTTTTTTGACTTTGCTCATGGCGCGCTCCTTTCCGGCGGGTGCTTGTTGGGTGGGCCGCTTTCGCGTTTGCTTTTCGCGGTTCGCCTTCTACATGGAAAACGGCGGCTGGTCTTTCTGGAAAACCAACGCCGCCTTGGTCGGCGGGTAAAGCACGGTTGCGTTGTCGCGGGGCCGTGCTTCGCGCTCTATTCCGACGAGGCGGCGTGGGGCAGGTGGGGCGAGTGGGGAAGTATGCCGTCGGGTGCGTTGCAGGCTCGGCCTCGTTCATCTTCGGCGGCCGATGTGCGTTGCGTGCTTGGCTTTGGGTCGCTTCTGCTTGCCCCGTCTCATCGTGGCCTAGTACGGATACGCTCTGCCTCCGCAGTGGGGGCATTGGGTCCACAGCACCTCGGTGGTGTGGACCTTGTTGAAGACTTCGTAGCAGTTGCTGCATTCAAATGTTTGCTCGACCATGGCGGGCTCCTTTTCCGGCGGGGGATGCGTTTCGGACGCGCCGCCGTTTGCGCGTCTTGCCCTCTACATGGAAAAGCGCGGCTGCTTTTTCTGGAAAATGCGAAAGGCCTGGTGGGAGAGGCATTGGAGGTTTGGTGGACATGGAGTTGGGTATGCGGCTAGCGGTTTGGCGGGCGTGGCGTCGGTATGCCGCTTGCGGCCTGGTGGGCGGTGTGGGAAATGCCTGGTGTTCGAAATGCTGACTGTGCTGGCGCGGCCTCGCGGTCGAGATGCTTAGGGCTTGGGTGCGCGGAAACGTAGCTCGTGCCGCTTGCGATTTGGTGCGCGGGTCGGCTCTGGTTGCGGTCTGGCGGGTGAAATGATGCGCGTGCCGTCTGTGGCCTGGTAAACGGATTGTCGACCTTCCGTTCAAACCTTGCGTTGCGTCTTGTTGGGTCGTTTCTGCCAGGAAATGCCACAAGGGGGCCTCATTGCAGGCATGTTGTTTGGACGAAATGGGGAATTCGGCGTTGAAGATATTTGCGACCTGCGGTTTTGCGGTCGCAGTATCGGATTGCTCGTCATGGGGAGCCTAAAAAGAGGCCCCCTTGCGGCGTTTTCTGACAATTCAGAACGATTTCTCTGCAGGGAGGCCCCATTGTGGCATTTTCTGCCGGTTTTGATTTCTTTGCGGGGCGTTTCTTCCGCGTTGTTTTCTGCCGGGTGGCGACGATGTGGGTCCGGGCCCCATGTGTCAAGTGGGGAAGGCCGTTCGTTTGATAGCTAAAATATCCCGGTGATCTGCGCCTTCTCGAAGGGGTTTTAAGGACGCTCGATAATCGGCGGCGATGCGCTCGTGGAATCGTTATTTGTATGCTCGCAAGGAGTATACTCATGTCCACACGAGGCTTGATGTTGGCGACACGTGAAATTGGGCCGCGTCTTTCAGGTAAGAGTAAAAGCCGGCGGGCTCAATCGCTTGCGCAGCCGCCTGTGTAGCAGGGCGGTTTCGAATGGTCGTTTCGAATGGCCGCAGGCGTGTTGGCGAAACGATGCGCAGGGGGATCACGCGATTGCCGGGTCCTGCTATTTGCATGGGCATTGCCTCGTTGGACGCGCTATGGCCGAAATTGAGTAGAGTGCGGCCGGGCTTGAAGCCGTCGATGCTTTTTGAACTCGAGGTTCTGCTGACGTGGGCGCACGAATTGCGCTTGGAATACGAGGTGGGCTCATGAAAACGCTGGTTGTGGGCGATTTGCATTTGAAGCAGCAATTTGTGCTGCCCCGTATCGATGGGATGCTGGCTGGTGATGCGGAAATTGGGCGTGTCGTATTTTTGGGCGACGCGTGCGATGACTGGGGCGCGAACGAAGCCGATGAGCTAAACGCTATGGAATTATATGCGAAATGGGTTCGCGAGCATCGCGGGCGCGGCATGCGAATCGACGTGCTGCTGGGCAACCACGATTTTTGCTACGTGCGTGGCAAGCGTGGCCCGGGCTCGATCATGTCCATCATGCGTAATCTGCGAACGATTCTGGAAGATGCCCTGCAGGCAAAGGTCGCCTGTGCAGTTGGGCCGTATTTGTGCTCGCATGCGGGTGTGACGGGAGTGTGGGCGAAGCGGTTTTTGGCCGACGTGCCTGCTGATGCGGTAGCGATTGCCCAGCGCTTGAATGAGATGCTCGCCGATTCGTCGCATTGGGGCGATTTGGACAGCTGTCCGCCGTCGCGTGGGGGCTGGTCGCTGCCAGGGCCTTTGTGGGCCGACTTGCGCGATATGCTCGACGATGCGTTGCCCGGCGTGCCGCAAATTGTGGGTCATTCGCCGGTCGAGCGCGTGGAGAACTATGCTAGCGGTTGGATGACGGCAGACCGCGACCCCCTGTGGGCATGCGATACTATGTCGCTCATGAGCTATGGTGCGCCCATCGGCGATGGGTCGATGTTGCTTGTTGACGAGCCGGGTGCAATGGATGGGTCAACCGGGTTGTGCGGCTCGTGTGACTCGGGCTCTCCCGGCGAGCCGTGCGGCCTGGGCGTGTCGAATGGGGCAGCCGCTGCCGCCGAAACGTTCGAAGCGCGCGCAGTGTCATTTCCTGGCGAGGGGACATTCGCCGAAGCGTGCAAGCGATATTGGGAAGCACACTAGCCGGCGACGTTTTGGGCTGGTCCCGGCGCTGGTGGCTTCTTCCTTATTCCTTGCGGTAGAACGCCATGCACACGAGGGAAATAATGCAGAACGCCGCCGCGCACAGCAGCATGTGGAAGAAGCCCTGTGCGCCCGGCGTGGCAGAAACAAAACCGAGCAGCAGCGCTGGTGCCACGGTGGTGCCCACTTGACGAACCAGCGCAATGGTTGCGATTGCGGCTCCGCTTTCTGTGGGACTTGTGTTTTCGAGCACCATGTAGTTGGTGGGTGCGCCCATCGCAAAACCCATACCCAAGCCCATAATAGACAAGCCGACGATGAGCAGAATTGCGTTTGCGCTGTTCAGACTTACGAACGCGAGGAATAAAAAGCCCGCGGCCGCCACGGAGAGGCCGCCCATCATAACGGGCTTAGGACCGAATTTATCGATAAGCTTGCCGCCAATCGGCGGGCCGAACATGCTCACGATGCCTACGGGCAAAATATACAAGCCGCCCGAGCCGACCGGCGCGCTCATGATGAATTCGGCGACTTCGGGGATGATTGTCATGGTGATAATGACGCAGCCCACAAAGAAACTCACCACCATGGTGATGACGATAGGCTTATTGCCGAGGTATTTCAAATGGAACACAGGGCTTTCCGCGCGGCGTTCCGTCAGCACAAACGCAGCAAGCGCCACAACGAAGCCTAAGGCGGGAGCGAGTACTTCTGCGGATGCGAGCGATTGGCCGACGTGCCGCACATCGATGTGCTGAACTGCGAACAGGAACAGCAGCACCGTGACGACGAGCAGTACTGAGCCGGGGATGTCGAGTGGCGTCGAGTCTTCGACGTTGTGGTTCGGAAGAGCGTGCAGGCTCGCGACAATGAGCGCCAAGCATACGGGAATGGCGAAGAAGAACAGCGCCGACCAGTGATCGTTTCCTACGATGCCCACGACCAGGCTGCCCACGGCGGCACCAATGACGTTCGCGATACCGGCAACAGCGGCGGCTATGCCGAGCGCCATGCCTTTCTTTTCTTGAGGGAACGTCGCCCCTATTTCGGCGTTCGCTACGGGAATAATGCCGCAGGCGCCAACGGCTTGTACCAAGCGGCCGGCGAGCAGGACGGGGAAGCTGCTGAGTATTTGCGACAGGCCGCAAATAAGCGAGCCTGCCATGAACACGAGCAAGCAACCGATGAAGACCGGCTTGCGGCCGCGGATGTCGGCGAGCTTGCCGATAACGGGGATGCATGCGGCGTAGAACAGCGTGTAGATGTTCACCATCCAAATGCCCGCGGTGTCGCCTAGACCGAAATCTTGCTGAATCACGAGACGTACGGGTGAAATCATGCCCACGTATAGCCCGCCGAGCAAAAGGCCCAAAAGATATATGGCGAAAATGGCGCCAACGCCGCTTTGCGTGTTCGATTCGATATTTCCGCGCATGAAGGTCCCCCGTGAAGCGTTTGCAAAACCCCTCTATGGTAGCACTGGGAAATCGGGTTCGTGGTTTCTGCACGAGAGCTTAATGAGGAGGGTGCAAGGTGCAGGGGGAATGCGACGCGTGGAGTGCGAAACGTCGTCCGGCTCGAGGCTTCTCTCGTTTCGCCCGTGAATTTCTTGGCTGAAAATGGCGTGCTTTTCATCAGGCATCTTATTGATATTTACGGTGTTGATTTGCGGTTGCCACGGGTGTGAAAGCTCTTCTTTGTGCCTGTTTACGCTCGTTTTTGTTTCTTATTTAGCTCTCGCGTTCCCACTTCGTTTCTCGACGCGCGAGTCACACGTATGGGACAATGAAGGCAACGAAGAACTCAGCGGAAATTCGGGCGAAACGGAGGCGACCGTGGCGAAGCATATGACGAGGCGAACGTTCGTGGCGGCGGCATGTGGCGCCGTAGTCGCGGCGGCGTGCGGCCCTGTGACCGCGACGATGCTTGGTTGCACAAAGCGGAATGCGGACGACTCTGCGTGGACGTGGGAAGAAGACGCCGACTTGCCCGCGTTGTGCATGGAGGTCTCTGGCGGCGCAATCGTTGCCATGCCGGGCAATGGCTGGAAGCCGCAAGGCGAGTGGATTCAGCTGCAGCTTTCGGGTGGCTCGATTCCTGGCAAGGAAATTGAAGCCATAACCCAGGAGGGCTCAACGTTGGTTGTGCGCTTGAAGAAACCGAAGAGCGATATGGAGACCATGGACTTGTGCCTTACCGAATATCGTGTGGCTGGCGGCGATGTCTCGAGCGTTGAATCGGTCGTGGTCGAAGACAAGGGCGAGCGCCTCGAGGCTCAGCTCGGTGTCGACGGCGAGGCCCGCGCCGTGCAGTAGGAGAAACGTTACGCGCCGCTTTCTTCGCTGACGCTTTTCGTCTTAAGGGTAAAACGTGCAGTTGTCGCAAAAAGAGCGGCGGCTGCATGTTTTCGTTTGTGCCGCTATGGTATATTTGCGAACAGACGTTTGTAGATTGATTCGTGGCATGCGCGGTTTTCGCCGCTTGTCGCTTGTGAGAGGTTGCCGATGATTGCATTCCTGAAAGGCACGATAGCCGGCCGAAGCGCTGATACGGCCTTCGTCGACGTGAACGGCGTCGGCTTTGCCGTGTACATGCCTGCGACCGATATTGTGAAACTCCCCGAGGCGGGCGCCGATATGGCGCTGTTCACACACCTTGCCGTGCGCGAAGATGCCATGACGCTGTATGGCTTCTTGTCTCAGGAAGAACATGCGTTGTTCCTGCGTCTTATTGGTGTGTCGGGCATTGGCCCGAAGGCGGCGCTGGCGGCGCTTTCCACGTTCAAGCCGGCCGAACTTATTTCCGCTATTCAATCAGAAGACGTGAAGGCGGTGTCCACCATTCCGGGCGTGGGCAAGAAAACCGCGCAGCGCCTTATTCTGGAATTGAAGGGCAATTTGGCGCAGGCGGGCGAACAAGACCTGTTCAGC
>ERZ827181.771-NODE-771-length-40441-cov-28.919948_pt1 | contig 40441 bp, 43 predicted proteins | sample MGYA00519778_ERZ827181 | MGnify/ENA primary metagenome ERZ827181 (study PRJEB31778, sample SAMEA3449273) | human gut metagenome | biome: human gut; feature: human-associated habitat; material: faeces | place: United Kingdom | collected 2010/2012 ...
AATTGAATTTAAGGGATAGAATAGAGTTTGAATTGAGTATGATTGAGAGGGAAGTTGTGGAGAGTGTGGAGGATTTGGATGATAGGTTGTTATTGGTAGAGTGTATGGATGATTTTTATGGAGGTGATAATTGGGAGTTGTTTAAGTGGTGGATGGAGTTAGAGGAAGTGTTTATGTGGTTGTATGATTTAAGTAATGAGTAGGAATGTGATAGAGGAACCATTATAATGCACATGATATGAGAAATACCTAAATACTTTGCTGCTTAGGTATGAATTATGTCATAAAGAAATGTTTTTCTAGAAAAATTGGGGGCCCCGGGGGCAAGGACGCGGAGAAAAAGTAGTTCTTAGGTCATCCCGCATTATATTTGTCTCTTTTTCCTATTTCTCTACAACATTTGTTGATAATTCCTTATACGTGCGCGTCATGCGAAGAATCCTCATAACACATGAGTTCTATGCACAGAACTCGAGTTCTATAGAAAAAGCATGAGGGGCCTTGGTATTTTATCATTTCCACATTTTTCTCTATAGAACTCACCCCTCATGCCAATTTTACCTCTATAGAACTACTGAGTTCTAAAACTCCGAGTTCCAGAACTCAGGACTTTAGAACTAATGAGTTTAGAGACTTGACCAAAATTCTTGTGTACATTTCCCAAAATACTTGATATGGTACTTGTGTAAGGAGAAAATCATGGATATTTCGACCCGGTGTGACAATATGCAGCAGCAAGTTAGGTTGCTGTATGAGATATTCGGCTTTGAGGCGGATGAAATCGCCCCATTTGTCGGTCTCGCGCCCACCATGGTCAAAATGATGATAGCTGATGGGCAGTACATAAAGGCCCCGACTAAATTTTCCAGTTTTTCGAAGAACGCAGACGACGCAAGGGACCAACTGATTGAAGTGATAATGCGTAAACAGATGGCCTTTGCGCCTATTTACGCACAAACTGAACTCATTCTTCTGCAAAAAGTAGCTGAATTAGCATCAAATATGGATGCAGATGACCCCAATGCAGCTCGAAAGCTCGACCTTCTTGCAAAAACTACGGCGACCCTCAATCAGGCAACTGTTGCGGCTATTTTGTCGCAGGTATCACAGAACAAATCTAATGATAGTGGGATGAAAATAGAAGTAGTCAATACATTTTCAAACTAGGGACCTTCGTCATGGCCATAGCCCCAAAAGTCATAACCATACCACGCAATTTTACGCCGCGTGACTATCAAATTCCTCTGTACAATTGCCTGGCAGAAGGATATAAGCGTGGGTTGGCTGTGTGGCATCGAAGGGCTGGCAAAGATAAAGTGTTTGTTAATATTCTGGCCAGAGAGTCGATCAAACGCGTTGGAACCTATTTTTATATTCTTCCGTATTATAAACAGGCGCGCGCGATCATCTGGGAAGGGATGGACAAAACAGGGTTTCGTCTGATAGAGCACATCCCTAAAGAGTTGTGGGTTCGCAAAGACAATCAGCAGATGACTTTAGAACTCGCCAATGGCTCATTTATTAGATTTCTTGGGTCAGACAATATCGATTCCATTGTGGGTACGAACCCCGTGGGCGTCATATTTTCAGAGTTTTCGTTGCATAAGCCTGAGGCTTGGCACTACCTAAGGCCAATCCTGCTAGAAAACGATGGGTGGGCCTTGTTTAATGGGACGCCTCGGGGTCATAACCACCAGTGGGAAATGGACCTGTACGCACGTACCTCCGACGACTGGTTTTACTCCAAAGCGACCATAGATGACACCCATGTGATGACAGAGGAGCAGGTACAAGAGGAAATCGATGCCGGTCTTCCTCCGGCCCTAGCAAAACAAGAATTTTATTGCTCATATGAGGCTGCATTGGTTGGTGCATATTACGGTGAGCGCATGGAGGCCATCTCGTCACACATACTCCCTACCATTTCATGGGAGCCCAATCTCTTGGTCAATACTGCATGGGACCTGGGCATTGATGACGAGTTAGTCATATGGCTGTATCAGAAGGTGCATAGCGAAATCAGAATCCTTGATTGTATCCATGATAATGGACATGCTCTGGATTACTATGTGCGTCTGCTCAATCAACGTCCATATGCCTATGGATACCATATCCTCCCTCATGACGTTGAAGTCAGAGAGTTATCTTCTGGTCGCAGTCGCAAGCAGACACTGATGGACCTGGGACTCCAAGACATACGTGTCAATAAGCGCATACCTGTGGAAGATGGGATCAATATGGCCCGTAATATACTCCCCAGGTGTTGGTTTAGTGAAGATAAATGCTCAAAAGGCATTGAAGCCTTGAAGGGCTATCGTGCGCAATATGACTCGAAAACGAAGACATATGGGGCGCCAGTTCATGATTGGATGTCACATTACGCAGACGCATTCAGAATGATGGCGCAGCATGAGCGTTACCAAGAGTTTGCAACACGCACTTTACCCAGTCGTACACGAGATTATGACTATAATCCGTTGACATATGGAGAATAACATGGGCGGTACAGTCAAGAAAGTTTTTGGTGGTGGCAGCTCTTCCAAGCCTGATATGAGTGCGTATGAGGCCCAGCTCGAGGAGCAGCGCAAGGCGACGGAGGCTGCTGAGGCCAAGGCTGCAGCAGCTGATGCACGTGCTAGAGACCAGCAGCAGCGGTTACAGCAGGGCAGAGTAGCCACCATTTTCACCAGTGGTGAGGGCGACACAAACATCAAGACGAAGAAACCCACTCTGGGTTCTGGGATGTAGTCATGGCATCGCCCGTTAATATTGCGTCTATCTTCATGCGCAAGGGACAGACTCCGACTCCTGAGACTCAGACACCGAGTCAGGGGTCGTCTATCATCAGATCATTCTTTGTTCGTGAGGGCGGGACTGAGGCTACTCCTGCGCCACAGCGACCCAATCCTGTGTTGAGCTATTTTGACCCGGTGATGTACTCTCAGCAGTGGGCGGCGTACAACAAGTCGCAGGGCATTGAAGAAACTGCGCCTAAGGCAGAAGTCAAAGAACTGACTGAAGAAGAAAAGCGTAATGCTGAGCAACGCAATAAGAACAAGGCATTTGCCTCTGGGCGTCCGGCGACTATTTTTAGTCAACCTGAGTCGTCCAATATCAAGATCAAGAAGCATACGTTAGGCTCTGGGAGCTAATTCATGACAGTAGGTCGTTCCACAGAGGTCTCTCAGCGAGAGCGGGATGAAGTCAAGCGTATCATTAAGCGCTTAGACCAGCTCAAGTCTGATAGGGCGAATTTTGAAGCTCACTGGCAAAAAATTGCCAAAGTAGTGATGCCTTTCGATAGGTCTTTTCTCTCGCAGTATCAGACTGAGGGAGTAGACACCGACCCTCGTGTGTACGACTCGACTGGTATTCATTCTAATGAGCTGTTGGCATCAGGCTTTTATTCTTTGTTGACAAACCCTGCATCGCCCTGGTTTGACCTGAGTGTAGCCAATCAGAAACTGGCAAATAACTCGGCAGTCAAAAGATGGTTGGCAGATGTAACGCGCATCATGGCCTATGAAATTCAGCGTCCTCAGTCGGGCTTTACTACTTCTCTTCATGAAGGGTATCGCTCATATGGCGCGTATGGCAACATGTGCATGTTTGTCACAGAGAAAAAGGACCTGACTGGGCTTCAAATCAATTCTCTGCCTCTCTCTGAATGCTATTTTGCAGAGAACGCTGAGGGGCAGATAGGATCGCTCTACCGAGTATACAGACGCACCGTCCTTCAATTGGTCGAGGCGTTCGGTAAGGCTAACCTGCATCCGGAGATCGTTAAGGCGTATGATGATGGGGAACTGAGCACCAAGTTTGAGATCCTCCATGTGGTGGCTCTGAACATTGAAGCAGACCCCCTCAGCATCAAAGCAGCCAAGGCCATGCCTTACAAATCCACGTATGTGGACACGAAGCATGGACTTGTCATTCAGGAATCGGGATACAATGAACGTCCTTTCATGGCAGCGAGATTCTATAAAGCATCACATGAGACGTATGGTCGTGGCCCAGGTTCCAATGCTCTTCCCGATCTCCGGATGCTGCAGCAGATAGTTTCGACTAATCTGCGTGCGGCACAGAAAATGATTGATCCGGCTCTTATGATTCCGGACCAGGGTTTTGTGTCACCCATCTCGACCAAGCCTGCGGCGATTAACTATTATCGTACCGGCTCCATGGATCCTAAGGGCGTAGTTCCTATGCAAACAGGTGGACGCCCTGATCTTGGTCTTGATATCATTAAAGACCTTCAGATGCGCATTCGGGAAATCTTCTTTGTGGACCAGCTTCAGCTGAACACAGGACCCCAGATGACGGCTACTGAGGTTATGCAGAGAACTGAAGAGAAGCTTCGTCTTATGGGCCCGGTTGTGGGCCGTGCTGAGAATGAGCTTCTCTCGCCTCTGATCATTCGGTGTTTTGGTATTCTTATGAGAGCAGGCAAATTTGATACTCCTCCTGAGGAGTTGATGCAGCCTGGTGTGAAACTGCAGATTGTGTATACATCGCCCATTGCAAAAGCTCAGCAACAGGTTGAGGCTAATAACCTTACCAGAGCTATGCAAGTCCTTACTCCGTTCCTGTCATTTGATCCTGCCGCGATGGACAAGTTCAATACTGACAAGACTGTGGAAGGTGTGTGCGACATGTACTCGATCAATCCTGAATACTTGCGAGATGATTCTGAAACTGCAGAAGTCCGGCAAGCGAGAGCAGAAGCTCAGCAGCAGGCCCAAATGGCAGAGCAGATCAAGAATGCGGGTATCGGTATGAACAACATTGCCTCGGGTATGGATACCTTGGGCCAGATGGAGCAGTAAATGGCAGAACTCTCATTTGAACAGAGACAAGCCAAGCAAGCCGAGGTCATCCGGGCTTATAATCGGTTGTTTAATACGACCGATGGTAAGTTGGTTCTGGAAGACCTTAAACAGGCTCATTGGATTAACCGTCCCACGTTTGACGTTAACACAAACCTTATGAGCATGCGCGAAGGCGAGAGAAACGTGGTTCTCCGCATTATGGCGCTTGTCGAAGATGGAAGGACCCTCTAATGGATAATCCCACTCCGATTTCTGGCGGCGAAATTGCCGCTGGTGGTGGATCCACCACTACTTCTCCGGCCCCTTCCCAGCCGGCTTCCCCGCCGCCAGCCCCCGCTGATGCTCCTAGCACTCAGGCTGGCAATCCTCCGGCCTCAGGGAGTTGGTTTGACCAGCTCCCTGAGGAACTGAAGGGAAGCAAGAGTCTGGCGAAGTTTAAGGACGTCAACAATCTTGCTCAGGCCTATGTTCATGCGGAATCGCTCATTGGACGCGATAAAATTCCGGTACCGAAGACCGATGAAGACTGGCAAGACGTCTATAACCGCCTTGGGCGCCCTGCTACGCCTGATGATTATTCTCTCAATGCTGATGCTCTTAAGCAAATGCAGCTTCCTGAGGATATAGTATCAGTCCTGGAAGAGGACCTTAAATGGTTCAAGCCCACGGCGCACAATCTCGGTCTTAATGACCGACAGGCGACGGCACTCATGCAGGCCTTTGTGGCTAACGTGAGTGAAACTATGTCTTCGAGAACTATGGACCAAGATACCGAACTGAAGCAGTGCGAAAATATGCTTCGTAAGGAATATGGTCAGGCATACGACTCGAAGATTACCATTGCACAGCGTGCTCTGTTTACCCTGGGTGGCGAAAAGCTGGTTGACGAAGTGAACAAGACGAGTCTGGGTCGCAACCCTGCATTCGTCAATATGTTCGTTCGTATTGGTGAACAGATGCATGAAGAACTCGGTTTGGATCTCGGTGGACAACCGGATACCCCTGCAGATCTTGATTCTCAGATTCAGGAACTGCAGCGTCATCCGGCCTTCCTCGATTCGACTCACCCCGAGCATAAGTCTGTTGTTGACAGGATCCGCGTTCTGTTTGAACGTCGGTATCCCAATGGGTCGTGAGTCGCCCATTGAATGAGGGCCCGAAAGGATAACCCCTCACTCAAACTTTATGGAGAAAACCAATGAGTTTTCAGATTACTGAAGCCTTTGTGCAGCAGTACAACAGCACTGTGTCGCTGGTTTCCCAGCAGAAACAGTCGCGTCTGGAACCCGCTGTGCGCGTGGAAACCATCCGTGGCACGCGTGAAGCTTTCGATTCCATCGGTACTGTTGAAGCCCAGCCTCGTGGCGGTCGTCACGCTGACACCCCTCAGATGGACACTCCGCATATGCGCCGGTGGGTTACGTCTGCCCCGTACAACTGGGCGGACCTCGTCGACAAGCCCGACCGTCTGCGTATGCTGTATGATCCCACGTCGCCCTATGTGCAGAACGCCGTCATGGCCTTCAACCGCGCGAAAGACAAAATCATCATCAATGCCGCCTTTGCCCCTGTCTGGACGGGCGAACATGGCGATGTCCAGAAAACGTTCCCGACCAGCAACATCATCCCGCATGGCGACACCGGTCTGACCATCGAAAAGCTTATTCAGGCCCGCGGCATGCTGTGGCGGAATGAAATCGATGAAAGTGAACCCCTGTTCGCCGCCGTCACCAGCTTCCAGCTGGAAGACATGCTGAACAACACCAAGGTCCAGTCGGCTGACTACAACACCATCAAGGCCCTCGTGCGCGGTGAAATCAATTCCTTCATGGGATTCACCTTCATCCGCACTGAGCAGCTTGAAAAGGATGGCACGACGCGTAAGTGCATCGTGTGGTCCAAGCCCGGTCTGCTCCTTGCTAAGGCGGAAGACATCACCACCAAGATCTCTGAACGTGACGACAAGAACTACTCCACGCAGGTCTACGCCGAAATGGACCTCGGTGCGGTGCGTATGGAAGACGAAAAGGTCCTGCAGTTGCAGTGCAAGGAAGGTGCGTAATGCAGTACTCCAACGTTGCTGGAAAGCAGAAGTCCAATGACGTATACCGGTATCCGGCGGAACTGACCTCCGGCAAGGTACGTCGCCTGAAATTCGAAACTGTGACCGACGCGGCTGACACCGATATCACCATCGGGTTTTTGCCGTCCGGCACGACCAGTATTCTCGGCATTTCTCGTATGTTGGCGTCTGTCGCCACCACGGCGTCCATTGTCATTCCCGCCCATAAGTCCATGGGTGGAGAAGACGTTGCTGAAAAGACTATTCGCGTCGCGGCCGCGGCTAATACTGCGGGTGGTGTCCCCATGACGGATGCACTCACTGGCGTAGACATTGACTCTCAGACTCAGGTCCCGGTTATTCTGAAGTTCTCGGCCTTCGCAGCGGAGGGCACCAAGCTCGACGGCGAACTGTACTTCACCTACGAATAAGGAGCAAAGCCATGGCGTCCTCTATCGAAATTTGTAACGATGCATTGACTATGCTGAGTCAGGAACCTGTTATGGCTCTTGATGATACAACTAAGGCTTCTCGCCTGTGCAAGCAGCGTTATGAACCGGTACGGGACGCCTTGCTTCGCTCTTATCCGTGGTCCTTTGCTATGAAGCGGGAGATTCTTGCACGAGATCTCGAATCTCCCGCTTTTGGATATGCTAACGCGTATTCTCTTCCTGTAGACTGTGTTCGTGTAGTTAGTATTAATGACAGGACACAAGAATGGCAAGTCGAAGGCCGTAAGGTCTTGACCAACGCAGACAAGGCGCAACTTCGATACATACGCAAGGTTGAAGATCCTAACGAAATGGATGCGATGTTCAGAGAGTGTTTGACACTCAAGTTGGCCGCTGATATGTGCATTTCGTTGACCAGCAATATTGATCTCAAGTCGATGTATGAACAGCTTCTTGAGCGCAAGATCAATCTGGCTTATAATGCATCGGCCATTGAGAGTACTCCTCCTGAGGTCATCGAAGGTAACTGGATTCTGTCGAGGTATTAAACATGCAGGACGCAATTCCGATTCAAGTATCATTTGCTTCCGGCGAACTTAGCCCACGAATGCATAATCGCATCGACGTGGATGCTTATTTCGCTGGTGCTGCTGAGATGCGTAACCTGATTGCACTCCCGCATGGACCAATGACTCGTAGGATGGGTTCACGATTCGTCATCAATTGTAAGAGTGAGAAAGTTAAACTCATTCCATTTAAATTTAGTACCAATCAATCGTTCATTCTTGAATTTGGACGAACTGGTACTACTAGTTATGGTGGATACATGCGTGTTCACTATAACGGAGGAACTGTCATAAATGATGATGGATCTATTTATGAACTGCCTACCTACTTTCTTGATGACGCATGGTATGATCAAGTAACCTGGGCACAGTCTGGTGACGTGTTATGGTTGTGTTATTACAACTATTCACCTCAACGTCTTATTCGTAAGGCAAATAATAACTGGGAATTAGATACTCCCATTGCTCATACGCCAGACAATGACCCAGTTCCACCGCAGTGGCAGAATTTTAATTGGCCAAGAGTTGTTGCATATCATGAACAGCGCTTGGTCATGGGAAGCACTCCTGCACAACCATTGACATTGTGGTTTTCTGAGATCGGGGATACTACCCGATTCTATCGTAATCGGGCTTCCTCTGATCCAGTTCTTGATACTGACCCGATGACCTATACCATGGCCACTGATATGGCAGATGGTATTAAATGGTTGCACTCTACTGACGTACTTTTGTGTGGAACTGGTAGTGCAGAATACCGTATTGCGCCATCATCCTTGGGTGAAGCTCTTACGCCAAGTAATATCAAGATTACAAAGCAGACCAATTATGGTTCTATGGCTGCACAAGCTGTCCAATTGGGCTCATCTGTATTGTTCATTCAAAACAGTCGAGATCGTGTGCGTTCTCTTGATTACTCGGTTCTTGATAACCAGTTTGCAGCCACAGATTTGACTATCTTTGCAGACCACATTCTTAAAGGTAAAGTCAAAGATGTGGCATATATGAGTGCACCAGACATGTACTTGTGGTGTATTACTGATACTAATCAGTTGATTGGCATGACATATGAAAAGCAACAGAAAGTACTTGCTTGGCATGCCCATTCATTCGAAGCTCAGACCCAATCTGGATATGAGAATGTCGAACTGAAGAGTATTAGTTGTATCCCTGGTCCTAATGGCGACCAACTATGGCTTGTTATTAAAAGAGGAAATCGTACATCTACGATTGAGTATATTGACAAGATTGTCAATGAGTCACCAAATTTGAGTGTTGAGTCTTTTGCTGATGGTCAGGCAGTATATCAAGGTACTGCTACTTCAACCATTACTGGTCTCAATCATTTAGAAGGACTTAAAGTTGCTCCTCTTATTAATGGATGGGTCCATCCTGAAGTGTATGTACAAAATGGCGCAATTACGCTTAATCAAGCAGTAACTAACTGTGTCATTGGTGTTCCATATACTTCACGGTTTAAGTCTATGGTTATTCAGGCATCTGACCAGGTATCTACAGGAGCATCGAGAAAGATTGTTAGTGCTACATTCTCTTTGCTGAATTCTCTGGGATTGAGATTCGGCATTGAGGGCCAAAGCATGCAAGAGAAGTTTTTTGGCCCGACCAAAATTATGAATAAGGCACAGCAGTTGTTTACAGGAGACTTTACTGAGTCTGTAGCGTCTTCTAACAATGAAACGCAACAGCTCGTAATTGAACACAAGACACCCTATCCTCTCATGGTTAGGGCTATTGTGTACCATATCAATCCGAGGCGGGTTAACTAATGAAGCCGATTTTCCGGGAAGTAAATCTGGCACATCACATTGGTAGAGCGATTCATTTGATTGATGCGCACTGCCAAGAGGTAGTTGGACAGGGTAAAAAGTATAATCCAGACATTGATTATCTCTGCATGGGGTCAAATACTGGGTTACTGCATACGTTTGATATTGAGGACAATGACAAGGTAGTAGGATATGCGATTTTTATGATCGCAAAAGATTTTATTACCAGTGAACGGTCGGCGTCTAATGTGGCCATTTATGTGTCGCCTGAATATAGAGGGCGTACAGCAGTCAGGTTTATGCAGTACACTGAAATGATGCTTTTATCCAAGGGTATTAAGCAAATAAATTTTCATGTACCTCCGAGTTCTATGGCAGAAAAGTGCCTCGCTCATTTAGGGTACAATCTTCGTGAGAAGGTTTACTACAAAGAGTTCTAAAGCTCATTGGGAGTAGAATATGGCAATGTCCACCCTCGCTATGGCTGCAGTCGTAGGTTCCACACTTGTTGGAACTATTGGTTCTTTGCAGCAAGCTGAAGCACAATCTGCTGCGTATAAAGCCCAACAGGCGCAATCTCAGTATCAAGCAGAACTTTACGAGCTGAATTCGCGGAAAGAAGCTGCTAATATGGGTGTAGAAGCCACCAGACTGCAAGCTAAGCAGATTGCGGCGGCATCTGCTAGTGGCTATGAACTTGATAGCGGTTCTTTTATGGACCTGGTTAATGAATCCGCGGAGAATGCCAAACTTGATCGTGAGGATGTTCTTCGTACAGGGCGTTTACAAGCTGAAGCCAAACGAGTTGAAGCAGATTCATATGGTAAAGCAGCAAAGGATTCTAAAACCAGTGGATGGGTTAACGCTGCAGCATCTTTGTTCAAGGGTACAACTAGTGGGTACCTGGTTGGTAATAAAGCAGGATGGTGGGACTAATGGCTAAGGAAATTCCACGCTATTTTGGTGACCCACAAATTGACCAAGTTCCTGTAGGAGCAGTACCTAGCGCCAGTGCTATGGCTGCTCCTGCCGATGCAGAACGTTCATTCATTACTGGTCTTGGTAGGTTAATGGGTGCGGCAGACGATTTTGCTCAGACTTTTATGGACAAAATTGTCGAACGTCAAGCACGCGATGCTGATATTGAGATGACCAAGTTGTTTCGTGACCGCGAAATGGAAATCCGCAAAACGAAACTTGGTGCCCAAACTGATGGTCTTCTGAATGCAGAAGAAGAGTGGTCTAATAAGACTGCTGGTGAGCTTCGCGAGAAGATGAAAGTACCTGGGTACATCTTTGATAAGCTGTGGCATAAGCATACGTCCAGTTATCTGAATGAAATGGGTACATATCAGATTCAACAGCAGACAATTGCGGATAAACAGTCTCGTGCTGCGTATGTTGATACCCTGAAAGATGGCCTTATTAGAACGCCATTAGGAGATGTTGATGCTCTCACAAGCTACTTCGAACAAGTTCGTAAGACATACCCTAATGATAACATTGCAGCTGAAAAAGCAATCGATGACGGTATTCTTGTGGCGGTCCAATCGTGGGCTCGAGATAATCCGTCGGCAACTATCGCATGGTTTAGGCAAAACAAAAAAGACCTGGAGACTGTGGTCGGCCGTCAAACCATTAAAATTGATACTATCATTCAGCAAGCTGAAAATCGCATACATGCAGAGGCTTCATACCGCAATTCGTTAGAATCGGTAGCATGGACGCGGGAACAGCGAGCTCAGAAGCGTGCAGATAACGCAGCATTCAATGATTTCATTACTGACGCTATCAGTGGTGAAATGGATGATGCTAAGTTTTATGACTATATGGGTAACCAAGCTGTGTCTGGTGAGACTCGCAAAAACATGTACAGCTTTTTTAAAGGCATGGCTAAAGATGACATGTCTAAAATCAACAAGGCTGTATATGGCGATCTTATGGTAGCTGTCTATGAGAATCAGGCTGACGACCAATGGGTTGCTCGTGCTCAAAAAGCGGTAGCGGCAGGTCAGATTACTGGTACTGAATACAAGACGCTTCTTAATGCTCGTGATACTATTGCAAGCAAGATGGATACATCTATTAAACCTATGCTGACGGATGCATCGAAGTATATTAAGAACTTCATCAGTCCTAGTAATGGGCTTATGGGAAAAACCAATCCTGATGCTGAAAATAAGTATCTGAAAGTCAATCAGGCTTTATATCGTGAGGCGCAAGGGAAGACGCCTGAGCAAGTAGCTAAACTGGTAGATTTCAATGACCCAGGTAGCTTCATCAATAAACTGATTGACGCAAATACAAGCGACAAACCGAACTTTAGGGATGCGATGTCTGTACCTAAAACAAACTGGGTACCGACTATTCCGGAGAAAGGTACTCCAGTTATTTCACCTGATAAGGTCAGACAGCCTGGTGAGACTTTCTCTGAATGGAAAAAGCGTACACAAGGGAAGTAAATTATGGCATATACTCAGCAGACTAACGAAGCCCTGGCAGCAGGCTTTTCTCTGTCAGAGATTCGTGAACAGGCTAAGCGTGAAGCTGATGAAGCAATTCAGGCGGGCTTTACTGCTGATGAGGTCTATGAGGGCATTAAAACTGAATATGGGTTTTCCTTAAAGGATGATCCTGCAGACCTTGAAGCAGCACAGGATTTTATAGAGGTTGCCACAGTAGATCCTGTATTGGCAGAGAAAGCCGATATGGAAGTTGCACAAGGTAATCCTCGTCCTGTAGTTGACTGGAAAGAAGCCGTACTTGCTGGGTATCAAAATTCTATCACTGGGTTAGCAGTTCGTGGTGAATTGCCAAACTTGGTCGTACCAGAGACTGGAAGTGTTGCACAAAAAGTATTTGCGATGGCTGGTCAAGCTATTGGGGATATACCTGCTCTTGTTGTGGGTGGTGCTGCTGGTGCTACGACTGGCCCTGCCGCGCCCATAACATCTCCCGCAGCTGCGATGGGTCTTACTGAAGGCCTGCGTACATATATGACTGATATGTATCGTGAGGGTAAGGCAACAACTTGGACTGAAGTTGTTGACCGTACTCTCAATACTTTGTCATCTGCAGGTAAAGGCGCAGTCATTGGTGCAGCTACTGGTGGAGCAGGTAAATATACTGGTAAGTTCTTTTCTGAAGCCACTCCGGCTATGAAAACTACTGCACAGTTGTTTTCTGAAATTACTACAATGACTACCGCAGGTTCATTGATGGAAGGCAAAATGCCTACTGCTGAAGATTTCATGATCGCCAGTATGGGTTTAGGCGGAATGAAGGCTGCAGGCTTCTATTCGAATCGCCTCATGGGCGTATTTGAAGTTACCGGTAAAACGCCTGAAGCAGTGCGCATTAATTCTATCATTGAACCTACTATCAGAGAAGACGTTGCATCTATTAATCTTGAGGTGCCCCGTGCCTATAGATCCTCGTATCGTCGAGTCTTCACTGAGGGAGTCAATCTTAATCCGGAATCTGCGCCTGCGGGAGTATGGTATTCTACTAGCAAAAACGTGGCAGAAGCCGCAGCGAAGAAGACTGAAGGGGCGTCTGTACAAGAATATCAAGTCCACCGCAGCGTTCCAATGTTCCATTATACCGATGCGCGCGGCGCAAGGCTGTTCAAAGAATTCCTGAAGACGCCCGAAGGCAAAGCTTCTATGGAGAAAATGGATCCTGAGTTCTTCCAGGAATATCCTAACTTCATTGAAAAGTATAAGAGCGTGTCCCAGGAACGGTTGATTCCCACATCTCGTAAGATGTTCGAGAACCCTACACCTGAATTTATTGAATGGCTGTCATCTGATAAGCTATCTCCTGAGGCCATTGAAACATTGGCCGGAGCAACCAAGGGTAAAAAGGTTCGTGAACTTACACGCAACATCGAGGGCATTCAAATGGGCTCTCGCATGTTTATTTTCGACCAGAAAAAAGTATCAGCTGCAAAGGCCGCGCCTAAGGGTGAAATGCCCATAGACGCCGCTCAAGCTGAGTTGCGACAGAATATTTCCCTGGGTGAAGAGAAAGGTACTCGCACATGGTCGGAAATCAAGGATTCGACATACCAGTCATTAGTAGATAAATTTGCTTCTCTCAATACTGGAGCATCTCCGGGTAAAATGACTGAATCTCGTGCTATGGCTTCGGCTCTTATGGGGTCGCCTAAAATGGCTATGCACTGGATTGAACATTCGCCATTTAAGTTTGGCAGTCGTGAGAACTTTGGCGTACCTCTTGATAAGATAATTAAGGAAGCAGGTGATCCTCGTGGGTTATCTGAATACTTGATTGCTAAGCGTACCATGGAACTGTCTGAGCAAGGTGTAGATACGCGTATTAATCCGGAAGTAGCCTATTCTGTAGGTAAGAATCCGGAAAACGTCGCAAAGTATGACACTGCAGCACAGAAGATCTACGACTACAATAATAACCTGCTCGATTACATGAAAGATGCAGGTCTTATCAGTGAACGCCAACTGCGTGACATCAAAGCGAAGAACAAGAAGTACGTTCCCCTTAACGAGGTTGTTACTGAATTTGAACCGTCATTTGGGGAAGACTTTGCTGCACCCAAGGCCGTCATTATTGACCCACTTGAGAGTGTAGTTCGTAATACCTTTAGTGTCATTCGAATGGCTGAGTCTAATGCGGTCAAGAAGCAGATTGCCAAGGACTTCGGTCAAGCTGTAGAAGTCAGTCAGCGTGAAAGTCCGCTGTCTCATGATGTATCGCGTAAAACGCAGATTACTGTCAGAGAAAATGGTCGTAAGCGCGTATATGCTGTGCCTGAAGAAATCGCTAAGACAGCCAGACAACTGGACATGGATTCGGCACTCATTTATAACGGCATAATGAAAGGACTGACTGAGGTCGCATCTTGGACTCGTGCAGGTTCTATTACTACGCCTGAATTTGTTGTACGTAACTTGTTCCGTGACCAGTTTACTGCGGCCATTAGCAATCCAGGTTATATTTATGGATTGAGCGCACTGAAGGGCTTTACTTCGGTTATCAGTAAGCGAACTGGTGGACGACTCTTTCCCAAGATGGAACAATATTATTGGGACTGGGCAAAGAACGGCGGTGGCAATGCGTCCCTTGTAGCTCTTGACAGAAAGTTCACTCAGGAAATGATTACTGAGATGGCTAAAGTTCCTGCACGTAATTTGCTCAAGGACCCTGTCAAGAACTATAAAGAAATCATCAGCATGATTAACCCGTTGAACCTTCGTAAGGCTCCGGGTATCGTTAAGAGAGCGCTGCAGAGCGCTACTGAGATGACTGATGAAGCCACACGTATTGGTGGGTTTATTGAAGACGTAAATCGCGGTATTTCTCCTTTTGAAGCTGCAGTTAAGTCCAGAGATATTACTCAGGACTCCATGAGAATTGGAGCAGCTACTAAGGGCTTTAACGCCATTACGGCATTCTTTAATGCCCAGGTCCAGGGCCTCGATAAAACTTATCGTATGGCTAAAGGTGACCCTATCAGGTTTATGTCTGGCGTGGGTGCGGGAATAGTTCTGCCATCCTTGCTTCTGTCATTAGTTAATAATGACATTATGTACAATAGCCCTGACTCTGATACTGCTAAGGCATTGAGGAACGTACCGGACTGGCAGCGTGCTACATGTTGGATTGTTCCTACTCCTTGGGCGGTATTGCGTATTCCTAAGCCCCAGGAATTGGCAGTAATTGCAGCAGCCCCAGTCGAAATGTTTGTTGACTGGGTATATGAAAACAAAGATAGAAGTCTCCTGCAGAAAATGTGGGATGATGGATTCTTTGATGCAGTCAGTGATCAGATTATACCTAGTGTTATGCCTTCAGCTATTGCACCTGTGTATGAATCTGCGGCCAACTATAGTTTCTTTACCGGAAACCCGATCATTCCATCATTCATGGAAGATATGTTCCCGCAAACGCAGTATAAGGCTAATACGACTGAAATTGCTAAGAGTCTGTCGCGTGTCCTTAACTACCTTGACCCTGTAGCAGAAACTGCGATCGGTAGACGCGCATCTTCTCCGCTCATCATGGAACATCTTGTGAGAGGGTGGACAGGTCAGGTTGGGCAATATGTCCTTTCTGCCCTGGATGCTGCGGCACAAGAAGCAGGAATTATAGACAAAGTAGAACGTGCGGCGCCAACTCTTGCTGACTTACCTGTAGTTAAGTCATTTGTTTTCAGATACCCCAGTGTAAGTGCCAAGGCTATTGAAGACTTCCAGACCAAGGCAGGTCAGCTTGAGAATCGTCTGAAGTCAGTAAACATGCTCATGAAAGAAGGTACTGGCGTTGCAGCAGCCATGGCTGAAGAACTCATGAATAGCGGACCTATGGGCCAGTTTACCGGCGTACGGTCTTCTCTGAATAGCATGAGCAAAGCTGTCAGAATGATTCAGTTTAATGAAGACATGGATGCAGATGAAAAGCGACAACTAGTCGATCAAATTTATAGTGAAATGATCGATGTCGCAGAACAAGGTCTTCTTGTCATTGACGAGGTTAATAAGGCCTATAAGGAGATGAAGAATGCTGGTAAGCAATAACGTGTTTAAGAACCGTTATGTTTGGGACGGTTCTCAAACCAACTTCCCAATTTCATTCCCATTCCTCGATAACAACCATATTCAAGTATGGTACGCCCAACCTGGTCAACCGGATACTGATGCCGTAATCCTGGGTAAAGAACACTATACTATTACTGGTGCAGGAAATCCTGCAGGTGGTGTTCTTACGCGTACTACTGGATGGGCAGTAGGTGCTACCATTGCTATCGTGCGAAATGTGCCCATCACTCAGTTGCATCAGTACACGCAATATGACAACTTTCCGGCGGAATCGCACGAGGATGCTTTAGCCAAACTGACAATGATTTGTCAGCAATTGGATGAAATCTGCTCGCGTGCAATGACTGTGCCTGTCACATCTGAAAAGAATCCGCAAGAATATTGGCAGGATATTCTTGAGCAGAACCAAATTGCTCTTGAAGCATCCTTGCGCGCTGTTGCTGCTGCTGAACAAGCTGAGACTTGTAAGACACAAGCTTGCCAGTGTGCACAGGATGCGCGTGATACCGAAGCCAGGATTGAGGCTGCCGCTACTGGTCAGATTACGGCTATTAACAATGCAGGGCAGACTCAGATTACCGAAATTGGTAATGTGGCTGCAACCAAAAAGAATGAAATTACTGCTGAAGGTAATAACCAAGTCAGTCGTGTATCTGGCCAAGGTCAGACTGAAGTTGATCGTATTAATGCGATCGGCGATACCCGTCATGAGGAGATCGCGACTCTTGGTACCCAGTATGTAAACACCATTAATGGTGACGGTTCTAAATGGGTGGCAGATATTACTAACACTGGTTCTACCAATATTACATTGGTTAATACGGCCGGGTCTAATGCCATTACGTCTATTACTGACACCGGTAACTTCCAGGAATCGCGTATTATTGGTGTAGCAGCCAATGCTGTACAAGATGTACGTCAGGAAGCACAAGGTGCACGACAGGAAGCTGATAGAGCAAAGAACGAAGCTGACCGCGCCAAGGCAGAGGCTGACAGAGCTCAACAGACAGCCATTGGTGAATTGCCTATTGCCAATCATTTTGTGCAAGGCATCACTCGTTTGGCTACTACTCAGGAACACCTGGATGCTACTGATGACACTATTGCTGCAACGCCTCTTGGTGTAAAACAAGTTGCCCAGCAGTTTGTGAACATTGTTATCACGCAGCCGACCATTACTGGTCCGGACTCTGTACGTGAACAAAGTACTCATATGTATTCTTTGCATGCTAAAGCCCTTCTGCCTGATGCAAAGATTGTGGCATTCTATTATCATATTGATGAACTTGGTCCTACTCCGACTAAGGTGGATGTACCTACGGCTTCTCAAGCTGTCGAAGTAACTCTCGATACCGATGTTACCTTCCTAAGTAACATCGGTACGGTCAATACACTCATTGTGTATGCCGAAGATAGTTATGGTAACTTGTCTCGGTATTCTTCCAAGCCGGTGGAAATTCGATTGAATGAACCACCAAATATGGCTGGTTTCACGCATACGATTCCGGCCAATGTCGCGAAGGGTACTACTTACACCATTAAAATGAGTGGTGCCGTAGACCCGGATGGCGACCCTGTTACATACAAGTTTGATTTCGGCGATACCGGTATTGTTGCCACGCCTAATACCGGTATTATTGACAATCAGAATGTGCAGTTTACTTTGCCTAAAGACAATACGAAGTATCCGCCATCTGCGACTAATACAACGTATGTTCTGACGTTTAAGGTTATTGCAACGGATTCCTTGGGAGCTACAAACCAAGTAACTATTACCACAGTTATGAGTGTTATTTTTGACGCTCCTATTATTGGTAGTCCACGTCAGGGTCAGACTGACTTTAATCCAAAAGGTACTGTTACCTGGAGTGAAGCTTCTATTGCAAATGATGTCATTGATCCTGATATCGCTATTTTAGCCATATCTGAAACTTCAGATATGACTAATCCGGTGTGGCGTAAGGAAATGAAACCTGCAGTTTCATCTATAGCTGTAGATCTTCCTTATAATAAGACACTTTATGCCCAAACACGTTATAGGAACGACGCTCATAGCATTGATGGCGTACCGAGTCTTAAGATTAACTTCACCACTCAGGTTGTATTACCTAAACCTACTTTTGTAGTTACGGTAGATGGTGTTGCGGTAACTTCTGGTGATACTACTACGCAGTCAATGGTTGAAGCTTCTAAAGTACTCATTACAGTCAATGGCAGTTCTACCACTCCCACAGGCGACGCGACTGACTGGAATGATATCTCCATTGCCGATAATATGTCATTCAACAACGCTTATGAAGGCGGATATACTGGTAACATATTTACGTCATATACCTCGGCGCTTAGCGGTGGATTTATTTCTGCCGGTGTTCCTGCAAAACCGACGTATTTGCGAGTAAGGCAAACAGCGCGACAAGTAGGACCGGAAGGGTATAAAATAGACGTAGTTAGTCCATGGTCGGATATCTTTGAACTCAAACTTTTGAGTGCGTCTCTGACTGCTCCGGTTCCTACTACTCCAGCCACTGGTACAGGAAATATTCCGAAGACTGGAGTAACTCTTCAGTGGAACAATGGTACTCCCGTCGGTCAGACTATTGATAAGGTCCAAGTTCAAGTCGCAACTGATGCGTCATTCTTAACTATTGTTAAGGATTCAGGCGCTATCAATACTGTTACATCTTGGAATGTAGTAGACTTGGCTCTGAACACAACCTATTATTGGCGCGTACGAAATAATGGTACCGCCACTGGTTGGAGTGCCTGGTCGAATACTTTCAATTTCAAAACGTTTGTCAATGAATTGACATCTCAGCCACCTATTACGGCGCCAACGGCCAATCAGTCTCTTATATCGCGTAAAAACCCGATAGCTGTCACATGGAATAATCCTAATACTGCCAATGCAAATGGTAGTGTTCAGTATATTGTCAATGTGTATGACAATTCTTGGAACCACATGTACAGTTCCGGCCTTTTGGGAAATGCGGTTAGGAGTTTTAATATTCCTGCCAATACTTTGCCGAATGCGGATACACCGTACATCATCCAAGTTGTAGCAACCCTTGATGGTGGAACTAGTACTCCTGCTGAATACAATCAGTGGAAGGCATCTGCGCTTACTATTCGTACTTCTCCACCTGCTATAAACGTTACACATCGATATACTACTAACTACACCATTCCGTATTCTGGTACTTACAGAGTTATAGCCCTAGGTGGCGGCGGTGGCGGCGGTGGTTATGGTCGAGTACCATCATCTGGCGCTTCTGCTTTAGGTGGCGGTGGTGGTGGTACAGGAGGATGGGGACGAGCAGATTCGTGGTTTGACGCCGGAACTGTTATTCAGTGTACAGTAGGAGCAGGAGGAGCAGGTGGTAGAGGAAGTGCGCCGCCAGATTCAGTTTCTGGTACTACTGGAACAACTGGTGGTGCAGGTGGTACAACTAGGGCATATGTAAATGCAGAAATGGATTTATATGGTCCTGGCGGCGGTGGTGGTGCCGGTGGCGGTCAAGTCAGCAGTGTACCAGCGGCTGGTGGCGCCGGTGGAGCGGCAGGGTACCAAGGTGCAAATGGTACTGGTGGCGGTCAGGGTGGTACATACTCTGGTGATGGAAATCAGGGTGGTGGCATAAATTGCGCCGGAGGTGCAGGTGGTACCGGTAAACAAACAGGTACTTACTTGAGAGGTTCTGGTGCAGGTGGTGGTGGTTGCTTTAGTTTTGATGGTTCATATAAAGCAGGTTGCGGAGGCGGTGGTCAAGGGCAAAATGTTGCCAGTGAAGCTATGCCTGGTTGGGCGAATGGCGGCGATCCTGCAGCACCAGCAGACCTTACTCAAGGATCGCCGGGCTTAGTTAATATTTATAGCCTGTGGACGGAGTAATTTATGAAGGTCATGGCTATTTTAGATAAAGGCGGTATCATTAACAATATTATCATGTGCGCAGACGATTTTCCTGAAGCGCCCAATGAGCGTATTGATATTACTTCTAGCCCTTGGCTTCGTATAGGAGATCCCATTGATTTGGAAGATCCTTCGACCATTGAATTGGAGACGATTGAAGCGCGTGAGCAAGAGTTTATGGCAAGGATGGACAATCTTGACAAACAGCAAATTCGTCCATTAGCCACACTCTATGTACTCAAACAAGCGTCACCAGAAGATGAGAATATTTTGTATATGGCTGAGATGCAGAAACAGGCATATAGGAATGTGCATGATGAACTTATGATTACGGCGATTCGTGATTGGCAGCCGATCGTCGAAGCCGAATATGTGCGAATCACGTCATAATTAAATATTCTCTACAAGAAATGTCTGAGAAAAAATAATGTACAAATCCCAGACATTGTGGTATTATACTAACAATGTCTGGGTTATCCCATAACCCTGTAACATGTAGAAGGTTTGTGATGTTCAAGTATGCACCGGGTATGGAATCCGGTCTTGGCGCGGCTCTTAACATGATGCGTAAGCATGCGGAGCCCGATGGTGACAAGGGAACTACTGTTACCAACATCTTTAACATGGAAGACAAAGAGTCTGGTATGAACGACATCGCTGGCCTTATGGCACTCATGCAGAACAACAAGGGTATGGACCTTCCCGGTATTCTCGCGCTTTGTCAGCAGAAGGGCTACGGCCGTGAAGGCGGCGGTTGGGGCGACGGCATGGGTCTGCTCGTCATCCTGTTGTTCTTCCTCATGTTCAACAACGGTGGTTGGGGCAATAATGGCAACAAGGCCTGTGCTGAAGGTCTGGTCGGCGCCGATAACTGCCAGCGTATCATTGGTCTGCATGACCGCATTTCCGCCGCTCAGGCTGCGAGCACTCAGGGCTTCTTCCAGCTCGACACCAAGCTGTGTTCGTCCATTGCCGAAGTCATCGCGTCCGTGCGCAACCAGGGTGACCGCACCTACGATGCCACGCGCAACGTGGGCGACGCCGTGCGCGATTGCTGCTGCAAGGTTGAAGCACAGCTTGCTATCGTATTGTGCGAAATCCGTGGTGTCCAGCGTGATATCCGCAAATCCTCCGGCCTCATCAACGCCAAGATTGAGCTTGAAGCCCTGAAGGCTGAAAATGCCCGTGCCGCTATGGAATGCCGCCTTGTGCAGGCCCAGAAGGACTGCTGCTGCGAAATGAACCAGCGGTTTGACCGCCTCGATTGCAAGCTGGACAACATGCAGCGTGACAGCGAAATTGCTCGCCTGACGCGCGAAAATGAAGCGCTCAAGAACAAGGCCATTGCCGATTCCACGGCCGCCTCGGTTGTGCAGTCCCTGCAGGGCTTCGCCATCAGCCACTATAAGCCCACTCAGACTGCTACGGCTCCGACCGCGTAAGGGAGGTAGCCAATGGCAGAAGATCAGGGGTATCGGGGACCTTTTGCTCCGACGAGTCCTGCCCCTAAGCAGGGCTTCGCACACAATGAGGAATCCTCCCATGAACGTGGGAAGGAATACCGTGATCAGGGCTCGTTGTTTACGTATGCCCCGAATGGCGGTGAAGTAGAACCCCAACACCATGACCGTGAACGTGAACATGACCGTCGCGATGATCGCAGAGATGAACGTCGCAACGACCGTTATGATGATCGCCGTGATTGGAACCAAGACCGGTATTCGGAAAGGTCTGAACATCCGTTCAAGGAACTGATGGGCATAGTGCGACCCCTTATCAAGGACTTGAGAGAGTCCTATGGTAAAAAGAATGAATACGCCAACGAAAAGGGATTCGACGATATTGAACGTATCGAAGATGAACTTGAAGGTTGGTTGGGGTACCGAGATCTGGCGAAAAAGGATCCGCGTTACAAGCATGTGTCGAAGCAGGAATTCGGCCATATGCTTCTCGCAATTCAGGATCTCCTTCAGTACATTTACGAGGAAACTCGTGAAAATCCTGAAGAACGCCAGGAACTGTACAACTTCATTCACATGATTAAGGGGTAAGTGATGGAATGGCCCAGACAGCTGCTCGATAAGGTGGAAGAGTTTGAAGGCTTCAGTGAAAAGCCATATATCTGTCCCGCCGGATATTGGACTATCGGCTTTGGCACTCTCTGTGATAAATCGCATGCTCCTGTGACCAGAGAAGAAGCCGAGGCCTTGCTCATTGAAGAGCTGGACAGATGTTATAATGAAGCACTCATCCAGTGCTCAGTGCTTCGCAAAGAGCCTGCTCATCGCGCTCAGGCTATTGCGGTATGGATGCACAATCTTGGCTCTGGAGCTTTTGCCTCTTCCACTTTCAAAAAGAAGGTGAATGCAAAAGAATGGTATGATGCCGCTCGTGAAATGATTCGTTGGACTAAGGCCACAGTGAAAGGCCAAAAGGTCGAACTTGGTGGGCTGGTTCGGCGGAGATTTTACGAGGCAAGCGTCTTCCTGAATGGTGCGTAAAATGAGTATCCATGATATCTCAATAGATACATGGTTAGTCATTTGTAACATTGTTTGGGCGCTAGTTGTCTGGGCCATGAAACGCGAGGTCATTATCATAAAAAGTGACCTCATAACTAAAGACGAGTTTGATTCTTATACGTCATTTGAAGCTGCTGAACGTGAATCCTTAAGAAAGGATATGCACGCAATGGAAATAGAAGCTGCTCGAACTAAGGCGATTCTCGAGCAGCTTCCAACCAAGGATGATATTATAGATATCCAGACTCGTTTGCAAACTCTTTCAGAGCATTTAACAGTTGTTGCTGCGTCGTGTCCTTCCGAGTTAAGGTGCTCAGCACGCGATCATCAACGGTCTTAGGAATTATTATATGGTCGACTAGCACCGGTTTGGTTTGTCCAGGCCGGCGCAGTCGACCATTTAATTGTTGATAGGTTTCGAGGGACCAAGTAAGTCCAAGCCAGCATATGCGGTGACCGCCATACTGTAGATTAAGGCCGTGGGATAATGAATTGGGGTGACAGAAAAGTACAGGGAGATTTCCTTTGTTCCATTCATGAACGTACTGCTTAGACAATTCGGTAGGAGTGCCCCCAATAATAGCTGGCGCCTCTGGAAGTCTCTTTCTAATTTCGATAAGTTCACTTCTAAACTGAATGGGAACGAGCATGGGATCGCCAGCTGCTTCCTCAATTCGGTCAAAGAGGGTATCCACTTTTGCGGTATTATCGAATATAATGTTACGCTGCTCGTCATAGATAGAACCTTGTAAGAGCTGGCGTAACCGTAATGAGAGTATTCCAGCAGTAGCTGCCGTAAGAGTACTTTCATTTGCAAGAGTCGTAATAAATTCTGTCTGAAACTCTTTATATCGTTGCATGGATGCTGGAGGAAGATATGCGGGAATAGATGAAAAGATGTATGGTTCAAGTTTAAGATAGTCATTTGCATCCAACCTGAAAGTTATATCTTTAATTTTATCAATCACAATATCCATTGCACCGTCGTTCTCAATCCATATGAATCTATCAATTTGAATATGATAGGTCATCATGAATTGAGTTTTCTTTTTTCCAAGGCGCTCTCCATCATCCAAAAGAAAATACTGCGACCACAAATCTCGTACGCCATTTGGTGCGGGAGTTCCTGATAGGGCATATGCGCGTTTAAAGAGTCGTTTAAACTCTTTCATGAGTTTGAAGCGCTTAGAACTAGAATCCTTGAGCTTTGTCATTTCATCCCAGATAATCATGCCATTACGCATATAATTGGTCATTTCAATGGTCCAAGCCTTGCTCAACCAGTTGATACCATCATAATTTATGATATACACATCAAGACCTGGTTGCAAGTATCTTGTCTTTCCATGAAGTACTTGATACTTAAGATCAGGTCGCCATTTAGCTATTTCTTCAGGCCACGTAATAGCGGCTACAGTAAGAGGTGCAAATATGATTGTGGGACGATCAATCATATGAAGTAGAATTGCGGTCTTTCCCATGCTCATATCGACAGCAAAATATCCTACATCATGGCTATTGCCCCATTCTACAGCCTTTTTCTGATAGTCACGAAGTTCCATATTAATCGTCCTTCAGTCGGTGGAAAGCTACATGACATGCTCTACAAACCCAAACGATACTAGTAGCGCTATCTGGTCTATCATAATGTAAATGATGGCATTCAGCTGGTTGATCTCCACAAATTTCACATGTGGTCTTTTGTACAATTTTACCATGTCGTATAAGTTTACGCGTAAGTACTCTTACTGCACGTTTAGCTAAAAATTCAGGATTAAACCGTTGTTTTTCATCATAATATATTGTACTCTTTATTCGTGCTTTATCCGACATTTTATGCTTTTTCATAGTGCTTAACTCCTTGGTATTATTAAACAATTGAGTTCTATGAGCTAAAAACTTTGAGGTGATAAAATACCAAGGCCTCTCGTGTTTAACTCATAGAACTCGAGTTCTGTGCGTCCTTTTTATGCCCTAGGCGTCATTTTTTTCAATTCCCAATGCTGTATCAGGTAAAAAGAGGAAACAATTCTCAGGACTGAAAGGAAACCGAATATCTTTCCGCCGCAAACGCAATGACAGAACCGGATACCGCATGATATTGGCCTGAGTCTTCCACCAATCAATAAATGACTGGGGTTCATCCAACCACTGGTCACATATCAGGTTCTTCTCTGCCAGAGTATATTTGCAGATGAGAGCACGCAGGCGTTGCGCAAGAGCGTAGGCTACAGTGCTCTTATTGAAAGAATTGCATACCTTACGCGCCTTAGTCACGCGTTCAAGATATTCGCCGTACCGCTCTTCTTGAATCTTCTTATTCGACCTCATTATTTATCCCTCCGAATGGCCTTAAGACGAGGATGACGCATGCTGCCAGCCGGTGTAATTTCTTGGCAGGCTACTTCGACAGTTTGTCCAATAATTTCAGTGCTGTCCTGGAAGAAAATCGCGCGCTGTACATCAGACAGACCGCTGCCAACCCTAACAGGGACGCCATCAAAGTCAATGACAATACCGCCAGCCATGCCAGCGTATTTTCCAGTACCTTCAAATACGTCGATAACTTTGCAGTCATAGGTGTCCTCGTTTTTGATTTTCATCCACGCGTGAGAGCGCTTACCAATATAGGTAGCGTCCGGCCATTTTACCATTGCTCCTTCATACCCATCAGATCTGAATTGATTATACAGGTTGAATGCGCCATTTTCCGTATTTACCATATAATGAGGCACGAGTTTAATATTACTTGTTTCCTTTACACAGTCAAGAAGAATACCAAGACGGTTATGTAAGGACTCGTTATGAAGGTCAGGCGTATCGAAGACGTTAAACACCACTTCATCAGTCTGAGCAAATGACCGAATATCACCATTCGAGTCCTGGAAAGATTTACCAGGTATGAGCAGTTCGCCATCAAGTCTGAAAGAGTACTTTTTCAGCTCACTCAGTACACGGTCAAGACCTTTCAATTCAAAGCCCTTGCGTGACCTGATAGTGGGCGTTTCACCAGGTATATACATGGCGCGCAGTCCATCAAGTTTAGGACTGACATAGCAAGGCCAACTAGCCTTTTTCGGGTCATAAAGGTGTGCGAGGGCGATGGGAAATTCAGGAACAGTACCAGGTAGGGCGCGGTTAATGAGAGTGGCGCCCATTCCAAGACGAAGATCTTTTTCCACCATGCCAGCCAAAAGAAGAGCCGATTCATGGGTGAGTGTATTCATATGGTCATAAAAAGCTTTCTTCGCTTCACGACCTCCAGAGCACGTAAGGCCATTCAAAACCTTATTCGTATCGGCAGAGAATTCATGAAGGCCCAGGCCGGAGAAGTTCGACCAATTGACCTTGTTGATATTAAAATGGATGAAGGGCGAATAGGTAGTACGCAAAACCTTTCGCAACTCAGGATGCTTGCGGAGAAAATCTACTTTAGCGTTGGTGCCACGAGTATTACGCAGTATCCTGAGAGTGTTATACATGTCGTTGGATGAAGTCATCTACTTGCTCCTTGGTAGATAAAGTTTCAATCTTACAATTAAAGCCCTTAATCAAATCATGAACGTATTCTTGAAGTTTACGTAGCTTTCGCCCAGGTGCTTTAAGCTCTACAAAGATACATCCATGATTGGGAAGAAATACTATTCTATCAGGAACGCCATTTCTCCCGGGAGAGACAAACTTCCAACATTGACCTCCATGGCGTTCTACCTCTTGTTTGAGATAGCCTTCAATGCTTATCTCTCGAGTCCGAATGACCGCAAAAGGTGATTCCATTCTTCTGCCTTCCTGAAAGAGATATAGCGTGTAAACAACCGATGAATGATGGACGTACGCCTTTTGTTCTCAAGTTCATACTTAAGAAACAAGAGCGTGCCATCTTTGTCTATGCTTTTGGTTTGTAGAAAGATATTGATGTACGTCCAGTTAGACATGATAGCATCAATATCAGGGTACACAGCCTTAGGGTCTTGGGATATGCTCCTCAATTCGTCATACAGAGTCACAAAAAACCTCCTTATGTGTTTAAGCTTTCTTGTATCGCGGTCCATACCAACCTTCGGCTCTCAAGGGTAGACCTTTTGCCCAGGGCTCGGTGTGACACATACATGTTTCTAATAATGTAAGACGTTCCTTTGGGTCGTGTTCGAAAGATTCTTCGCATATTACCTCGTCATAAATAGATCCTATAATATTTAAGCCGTTTTCACGACACTTAAATTTGCCATCATACAATATATCCCGGCCCAATGCCTGAATGACGTTTTCTGTCAATTTACCAGGAGTGCTATACTGCCGCATGTACGTCTTAGTAGTCTGGTTCATACCCATATATGACAGAGTATCGCCGTAGAGACCTGGGGCAATCTTAGGGTCATAATAGTACATAGAGCGGCCAGAGGGTAGACGCATTTGCAGCCAACGATGACCATTGCGGTCAATGACCACCTTAAACTGAACACGGTTTGTTGTAAAGGTATATCCCTCATTTCTAAGAGCATTCATTGCGCATTTCATGAGAGCATACCACATCTTCACAACGAGGTGATACTTGGTTCTATAAGCCTGAACAATATTCTGAGCTTCAGACATAGAAAGAATTACACCAATACGTTCTGCATAAGCAATAAGCTTCTGCGCGCCCATGCCATAACCACAACCAAGAATGCCAACTTTACCTGTTTGCCTTTGGTCCTTGACTATTTGTTCGTAAGTCGTGTTGTAGATTTCCGCGGCCATATCGATATACTGATCTAATTTCTGAGCGAAGCGCTGTACTGCTACATAATCTTCAGCAAGCCAGACAAGCAAGATATATTCAATGGCAGAATAGTCTGCGGCCAGAATATATTTGCCCTCAGGCGCTTTAATCATTGAACGAATAAGAGCGCGAGCAGACTTAACAGGATTACGCTCGCATATGGAAAAATCAAAATACGCTGCAATCTCGGACTCAACGTCCTTAACACTAGCGCGAGGGAGATTAAGCAACTGAAAACCCATACCAGTAATGCGACCGGTGTGGGCACCGTAGTATCGACTGTTATCGTGCATGCGGCCATTATGTTCCATAGACATAATGCGCTTATACTTTCCGATCGAAGACAAGCCAAGGGAAGCGCGCAGTTCAATAAGGCTAACAACAGAATCAGGCAATTCAAGAAAGTGTTCATCATTCATTACCTTTTCTAACTTGTCAGCTGTAAGGCTTTCCAGGAATTCATATCCCATAACCTCATTGATAAATTCTTTTATGCGTTTAACCTGAGTTATCTTTGTAACTTTGCCATTGGTAATGTCTGGCAGAATATTGTTCTGCTCTTCCATATACACAGTAGTTACTTCAAGGATCTTGGCTGCTTCATCAACCGCCATGGGAAGCCCTGTCGCGTTAATATCACAGTTAAGTTCCCATATGGCTTGTTCTCGTTTAGAAAGAGAAGAAGAGGGCAGTGCAGCCAATAGTGCCTTAGTAGAAGTAACGTCCTGCATGTTATACATGACGTAACGGTCCCACTGAGGGCCTGTAAGAATGGTACTTGCGAGATGTTTAGGTACGGTACAAAAGTGTTTAATGAGAGAAGAACCCGCAGAATCTTTAATCTGCTGTGGGCACATGACCGCTGTAGCTTTTTCAAGAGACTGTGGCAAGCCATATCGTCCACAGACCGCCTGAACGTCAATAAAATCATGAGGAGTAACCTCCAAGCCCAGTATATAATGGATGACGTCCATTTCAAACTGGGCATTAAAAGCTACAATCTTTGCTTGCTTAGTTATGACGTATTCACTTATCGCTTTAGCAAATGATTGAAAGCCAGTATGCACTGTTTCAGTTATCATTGGCTCGTCATCAATTTGAAAGGAACAGATCTGGACATAGGTGGAAGGGTGGTGCATATATCGCGCACGACCTTCTACCATAAGATCCACATCTGAACCTGTTTCAAAGTCAAGATATATGTGCATGGAGGTTACTCCTATTATGTGTTAGTGATAATTAAAATGACTGCGGCCAAATGCGCGTACAGCCATGTAATAGAGTTGTGCACGAATGCCGTGCCCCATGCGCTTCATGCAGTCCCTGAGAGCTTTATCCGCTTCTTTGCGGTCAGCTTCAGTGCCACCCCAGTTATACGCTTCATCATGCTTGTCACAACACCCTTCCCACGCAGGTGGTGTGCCAATAACTTTTCTCCAAAACTTGGATATCCCTGCGGAACATCCATCACCTTTTTCAACAATTGCCATAATCTCTCCTACAAATTTTGTAGAAAGGTGGATAAAAGAAAGGCCGATAACTCGTGGGTGTTACCGGCCTTTGTATTAGTTATTGCAGATCATCATCGCCGGCCGGCTCAGTATCAGCCACACTAGCAAATGCCGATGTAGCGTCACTAGAGCGCCCATCAAGTCGGTCATCGTCGCGACGCTTCATGATATTGTTCAATCCGCATCCGACGCCGATGGACCCGCTGTTGTTGAACGGGAAGAAGTTGCAATCAACCATGGCCCATACGCCGCTGTAAATTGCGCCTTCTTCAAAGATGGGCTTGGCATACCGGTCAACGATTCCCGGCTTGTCATTGGAAGACGCCGTCACGAACATGTGGCCACGATAAGAGGCTCGCGAATCCTTCTTGTCATCCGTAGCTATTTCGTAATAGGCGTCGCCATCACGAAGAGGATACTTGAACGTGGGATTCTGAGATCCAGCCTTGTTGAACTTGCCCTTCTGGATACCCTTTTCAATGGCCGCGTCGATCTGGCGCTTGAACCAGTCGATGGCGTCCTTGTTGGTTTTGGGAATCAGGATACCAACAGAGTACTTCAGAACGCCGCTCTGGTTGGCTTTGGGTTCATCAACGGACACGTACGTAAGGCGAACTTCGGGAGTGATAGCCATAATAATCTCCAGTTTGTCAGTTTGAGGTTTGTCAGAATGTTTGCGTGCAGTCTGACATTAGCGAGTTTTGCTATAGCCAAGTTTGATGCGCTCATAATTGATGTGCATCTTTCTCTTGAACACATCCTCAACTTGCTCCCACGACAGCGAGTTGTTTTCCATGAATGCGCCCAAGAAGAAAAGTATATCGACCACCTCTTCCGCCATGTTGTCCATATTGTAGGACTTATAGCCCAACGGACGCCAAGGCTTCCAAGGGGTAGATTCTTGCAATTCGGTCACTTCATTATGAAGCGCCGCAATCAGTTGATTGTTCATATCGCGCCGGTCAATAGCAGACCGTACAGTAGAGTTCTGATCTTCCTTGGCAATCGGATAACCAAGGATCTCATGATACTCTTTGATCATCGCGAACATATCTGCCGCAGTGAGAGACTTTTCAGTTTCCATAGCTAAGCCCCATATGTATCCATGTATCTTCAGGCCGTACACGTGACCACAAACCATGACCGGTTTTGTTATGATTGGTCTCATTCACGAACAGCACTTTAGTACATCCAGCATTGATAAGTGCCGCAGTACATTGGATACATGGTTCGAGTGTGCAATACACTGCAAAAGGTACATTGCTTGACCGTTGAATGAGTGCATTTATTTCGGCGTGCACAGCATAGCAGGGCAAGCCGTCATTTTTAACACAACAATTCTCATCGCAGCAGTTAAACACGCCTTTCGGATTGCCATTGTAGCCGGTAGACAAGATATTGCCAGTGCTCTCGTCTACCAGCACGCATCCGACCTGCTTGTCAATACAAGTAGACCGCTGCGCGACTGCCGTAGCTACTTGGATATAATACTGGTGACGGGAGATCCGCATGACATCTTTCCCTGGTTGCAGCGGCCATTGTGCATAAAGCAGTATGGCCCGATCATTGAAAACAGTTCAGGAAACCAGTCGCGGCACATAGTATGTATAGCCGCAGCCAACATCTGCATTTCCTGAACGTTGCGGCGACAAAGCCGGAGCTGCAAGAAGTTAATGAGTGAGCGTGCGTTCATGGTCACAACCACATTGACGCCGGCGCTCATGGGAAGTAACATACGAGCTTCTTCTTTTGCTTCGCCATCTTGCATAAGAAGATTGTACGCCTTTAGGGCTTCAGTATGCGCCTTTTGTACGCGCTCGTCACCAACCATATAAGGATGTACAAAGCAGTCATAGGACGTATAATCCTGATAATGCTGACTGCTGGACGTGTAAGATGCAATACGATGCCGCACATGCTGATCAAAACAAGCCCGAGATACGTCGGTAATGCGGAAGCAAATGACCGCATGCTCCACAGGATTGAGATGATCAGCCGAGATCAAGAACGATAATAGAGCGCTCGGATTTCCCTTGATCTCGGGGTTCTTCTTCATCGTTTGCTGGGCAGCCAGGGCAACCACATTTGCAGGATGCGGGGTCGACCATATTACTTGGGCTTTCGGGGCATACGGCTTCAGCATTTTCGTATTCTCCTTCGATTGTGTGATAAACAGGATGATAGACCCGCAGGCCATGAAAGCGCGGAGCTTTCACGTAATTATCGTCGTAATTGCATGCTTTACACATGCGCCCTTTAGGACGAGAAGACCATTCGCAGGTATCACAGCCCTTAATTACAAACTGTTCTACAGCATGGTCATAAGGGTGTCCACAATCTTTGACTACAAAGTTGTTGTCGCCCTTACCATTGTTCTTGTAGTACGTACATGCAACGCACTTGCTATTGGTGACAAGATTGTTGCTCAGTGCGTTATACACACAATTTTTGCACCCCATCTCGACAGACTTTGCACTATCATTTTGGGGATTATGAGCGAGCCAATGCAGAAACATAGCATTAGCTGCAACATGCGCGAGATGAGAAAGGCCAGACTCTTCGTCGTCCATCTTGCCTTGCTCAAACGCATTCATGTGGCGGTGAAGCGCATCCTTATATCGCGGGATGGCGTTTTCAATAGTTTTCCAATTGTCCGCGCCATATTTTTCCGCGCCCATTGTCATGACCTGGGCAAACTCAAGCATGAATTTGGGGTCAATGAGCGAGAATTGCGGCTTCCCAGAATCGTATTTCGGCATTATTAGACCTCTCTACAACATTTGTTGGAGATTAAGACGCCTTTTAAAGCCCGCCCGAGAACAGCCTTATACTTGGGCGGGCAGCCATAAGGTTACCATTATGACGTGATCAAAGCGGTTTCCATCATAATGGTCCTGCTTATGACTGGACCTTAAACGAGTTCTTCATCCGCGGTATCAGCGGTGATTTCCACGTCCAGGTCCTAATTCGGCTGGCCTTCGACTTCAGAGAGCAGCACGCTGGCAAGCTCAAGCTCAAGCTCAGCGATGCGATGGCGCAGCTGCAGTTCACGGGAATCGGGGTTCATGTTGAGGCGCGCGCCGGCGGTAGTCAGTGCCTTGGCAGCGTTGGCTTCGCGCTTCTTGGCCCGGGCGAGGGTTTCTTCGGGCGTAAGGGTCTTGGTCGGCTTGCGATTGGCAGCAGCGGCGGCCTTCTTGGCTTCGAATTCATCAGCGGTACCGATGCGGTAGACACCGTTTTCGTCGACCAGGGGATACTTGCCCATGAGGCGCAACTGGGCGAAGATCGTGCCGCGGCTCTTGTTGGAAATACCGACCGTCTCTTCGATGCTCTCGTTGGTGGCGCCGCCCTGTTCGATGAGCCACAGGGTGTGTTCACGCTTGTTGGCAAATTCCATGATAATGCTCCTGTGTTGGTTTTAGGCGCGTTGTGCGCTTGATGTGAATTTAATATGCCTTAATTTCATCTTGATGTAAACCCTTTTTTCACCCTTTTTCGAAAAAATTTCGTCGGGTATAGGGTTCCAAAGTTATGTTACTCGTCGGTAACGTCGGAAGTGAGGGCGTGATATTCATCCAGAAGACGTGCGAGTTCCGGGTCCTGTGCACTCATTTGCTTGCACATTTCAAGGAACTTAGACTCAGTCAACTTGGATTCCATGGCCGCCTTGAGCGCGTTCATGCGGAACATACGATTGCGTGCCGCATTCACTGCTGCAACATGATTGGTCACGTTGCACACGATGAATGCCGAGGCCTTAAGGGCGTGCTCAGGCCCTTCATTATCTACCTTAACTATCTTGTACCCGTCGCGGGTTTCTGCAACCACAAGGTCGCCTACGCGACAAGGAACTGTGGAATGATAAGAGTAAACCTTTGTCGACAGTTCATTGGAGTCAGTTCCTTCAGTATACTTAAAGAACCTTACGCCGTAATAATACAACTTCATAATTGACCTCCCCAAACGGCTATAAGTGTAAAAAAGCAAATTCCACCCCAGAATACAAGCCATATGGCGTCATTGTACGTGTTATATAAGGCTAGGCCTATACTCATGCATATCACGATGAATAGGAATAGGCCTATGGTCATACCGGTGTAACCTCCTGAGTCTTAAGGTTGATAGAGCCCCACGCCCATGTGTGATAATCGTCGTCTTCAGCGCTTCCGAAGGTACACATGCCGCACATCCCTACGTCATGCACGGTGTTGTCTTCTTCGAGTCACGTGACAGTTCCCTTCTTACCACAGACCAAGCATGTCCCATCCAGGTTGACATACGCGTAGTCCTGTCGTGCCTTCATCGTTACTCCTCCATGTCTGCTACAGATGCGAAGACAGTCGCCGCGTCTCGAGTGAGGCTTATGGTAGGACGTGGGTCAGACGCAGGCACAATAGATGCCGCGCCGTACTCAGTCTGATAGAGCTTGTTGAATTCAGGGTCAGTCTTAAGACCCTTAACCAGCTTTTCAATGGCTGCTACAGACTTGAGGTCAGCGTCAAACAGCTCACCGGCATCGATGCCCTTTTGTTCCATGAACTGAATGACACGGTCAGAAGATACAGACCACTTGCGTGACCCTCGTCCCTGGACTACCTTGTAACCTGGGATAGCTTCTGCCCCCTTCAGATAACATTGGGTGCGCACATAGTCCTTGACGGCCTTAATGGCGTTTTCAAGAGACGGAATCTTGGCGTAGAATTCCGCGATCTTCTTATGGTCTACGCGCTGCGCCTCAATATCCGCGTACATGGCGAAGGCTTCAGCGGCCTGCTGATTGACCTGGGCATGTCGTGCAGGACACACAGCATTGGCTCTGCACCACCTGCACGCGTCAAGAGATGGCATAAGCACAGGATTGTCAATCCGTTCTGCTGTTCTAAGAGCCGGCGAAAGAACGGACTTGTACCAGTTATCCACGTACTCTCGTGTTACAGTCTGGTAATCGAAGTTATCGAGGCGAGGCTGTGCGACATGCACAGTCACCTGGTTAATAGACGGAAACTTTTCCAACAACAACCACGCATATGCGAGGAATTGAGGATTGTCCAACACGGCCACGTGCACGCCGCCACCAAATTTCCAGTCAATGATATGTGCTGCTGACGTGGTGGGATTGATCATCACCACGTCAGCAGTACCAGCCACATCCGTTTCAACAGCGGAAATCATATACATTTCAGTAAAGATCGCACTGTTGTTGTCACGAATGGACGTGAGGTAGTCCATGCACCGTTCCAAGAGGACCTTGTAATCAGTGCGCACATCAGGCATGGTGTTGGAATCAATATACTGCTCCATGTAGCTATGGAGCATGGTCCCCTCGGCAGCGTAGGGCGAAGTTGGGAGCTGCTCAATCCCCTCGCTCATGAAGACAGAACCTGGGCATGCAATGATGCGAGACAACTGAGACGGGGAATACTTGGCGTGCTTTGCGTTACTCATCGAGAAGCTCCTTTAACTCTAACATGTTATATACAGCAGGAATTGCTATACTTTCAAGGTTATCGTTGCGAAGATAGAAGCCTTGTACCGAGAAGCTGCACAAGCCATAATGGTCATGCCATGCTAAGAGCAGGTCTCCAACCATGTGTGCCTTATGCGATTTGATTACCCACTTGCTGTTGCCTAGTATATCCTGGCCCCTGCCATTTATTAAATGACATAGGTACAGCATCAGTAGTCTTCCAGCATACCGCCGAAAATGGTGAGACCGATGCCTACACCTAGGCTCAGCGCCTGCCCATGCTGGCTCATGTCGCATGTGAATGCCAGTATAATAAGGAGAACGCCAATGGACGAGAAGAAAAATCGGAGGTTAATCATGAGGGTAACACCTCTTAAGTATGATCGGCGCAATGACTGCTAAGAAGGCACTACGCCAATCATTAATGAAAATATACGCCACTGCCGCGCTATGAAACACCACGAATGAGAGCCGAGTCCAGTTTACCATAGACATATCCTGCACGCCTTTGCCACGGAATGGGCCTTCTGATTGTCCAAATGATGGAGCTGAAGCAGAAAATAATGCTGCAGGCCTCCGCCTATACGTCCCCAGGTGTCTTCATCTGCGCGCTGTTGGAGCGCTGCAACATGCTTAGAATAAGGACAATTGTAGCCTTCTGCCTCAGGAATAGAATTCCAGACTGCAGATTGATCATCCATTGGTTCTAAGGCCATATGCGCATAAAACTGAATTTGCGCCCGTTCTTCCATTGTCAGATTCGTGCTATTCATAATAAGCCTCCTATTCGTTTCATTCATAAAGATAGAATAGCACGAATCTGTTTTGATGTACATTGCTATAATATCATTATTTTTAGTTGATTTATTTGGTTATGAACTCTTTAAAGGCTTGGGCTCGTACCTCTTCTAACGTCCATGGAACCACATAATAGGTTTTAAGAGTGCGGCCTGCGCCTATTTGTATAACGCCATCAATAAACCGTGCTGATTTAAAAGGTAAAGTTAACGATTGTGATACTCCAGTTTGCAAATATTCCATAGCATATCTGCGTGCTGCATTCTTTATTGCAGGAAGGCTACCGCGGAAATCAGGCCATCTCATCTGAATAAGAGTTGTGAGTTGCTTGGCTGTTAGTAGCAATTTAGACGTTTGAACACTACCAATGTCTGCTAGAACGCTTTTTGGGTCAAATGAATCATCAATTGGGAAACACTCTCTCAAGATCATATCGACCTCAGTCATGGCCGTACCTTGTACATTTGATTCATCTAACTGCTTCATTATGTCTTGAGGAAGAATCCAGGGCTGCTTACCTTGTGCTACCAATTGCTCAAATTCTAGCTTCATCTGGCGATAAAAGGCGTGCCAATTAAAGTATATGAGGTCCTCAGTATGGATATGTTGGACACGCACCCACCACATTTTGCGAGTGCCATTGCGCATCATCCGCTGCTCATAGTCATTGGATGAGCCCAATACAAAGGCCTTGCGCTGGAGGCGTATAGAGTCTGAAGAGTAGATTGGTGTCACATCCAACCATGCTTTTGACATAATAGCCTTAAACTGAGAGCTGGATTCCTGGAAGTTGATGAATCCCTCTGCCTCGTCTATCACTAAAAAAGATGATGCAGCGAGAGCCAACTGGAAGTCCCGGAGCCCTTTTTCACTACGTATAACGCTTGTGAGAGACCTAACAAGGTATTTTTTGAGTGCTTGAGGTACCAGAGACTCGCAAAATGTGGACTTGTATGAGCTCTGAGGCCCGGTCAAATAGAGAAAGCCTTCCGCAGAGTCTATCCCAGTATTGGGAAAGCAGTTGAGTTTTATGATAAGCATGAATGAGGCATAAAATATGGCTCGTGCCACCTTTAGGTCCTGTGCCTCATCGAATTCTATAAATGTCATGAGTTGGTCAAGAGTAGGAGACCAGGTGTGAGGTGGCGTGCGTGGTGGCACAGGCAACAATGGCCGCGTGTTAGTGGAGTATATAGGTGTCAATGAGTCGTCTGACTTCAACCACATATCAAAGATATTAGGTTGGATAGCCTGTTCTAACAGCACCTTGCATATGGCCTGCGCTCCCTTAAGAGTGACATGAGAGCTAGGAAACATCGATCGCTGTATCATAGTTATGAGATGCGTTTTAAATGTTTTGCCATCAAACGGCCCCATCATATGTGGGAGAATAAAGGGAGAATTGAAGTGTTTTGTAAGGATTTCCTCATTTCCAGTAATATAATAATTCTGAAAATCAGAATAGATCTTGAGGTCATAGTATTTCATAAAGTAAAGATAGTTATCTATCGCCTCAATATCTGGGATTCTGGCACCTTTTGTTGTTTGTTTCATAACAGGGAACTGCATTCTTAGCTCTTGAGCGAGAGCAAAGATTGTAGCTTTAGTCAGGTATCTATCATGAGGGATAGCGTTAAATGACGACCATTTTTGAATACATGAATCGCTACCAGTATAATGTGTGGGATCTGTAGCAGACCATTCATCAAATGACATAGCCGCTTTCATTGTCAACTTTTGTGAAACTGATGAATGTAAGGCCATCCCGATTGACAACCAAAAGTCATAATGCTCATATGTACGACCAGTTAAGGCTTCCCATGCGAGCTTGACTTTAGGTGATTGATTTAAAGGAATAAGTTTCAGTGCTTGAATTAGCTCATCAAATTCCTCAGGTGAGTCAATGGTTGCAGTGGAGTTGGTAGTAGTAGAAGGTATGAGAGCGGTTTTACGGGCTTGTGCGCGTTCCTCATATGTGGTAGGAAGGTTAGTGATGGCATGAAACTCTTCATCAGTCAGAACGTGAAGAGTAGGCGAAGAAATTGGCGCCACCTTCCCTGTCACAACCATGAAATTGCTATGAATTGATGTTTGCCCCTCGCCCAGTGCAGTTTGAATGGGATGTTTGCAATATGCCGGATATTGAAACGATTTGTTCTGGTACAGGTAGTATAGGTGCAGTTTATTGTTTAAAGAAAACTCTGTGTACGTATTGGGGAGAAGCGAGGTAAGAGTTGGGTCATGCTGGTCAAGGTACCGCTGACAAATTTGAGGATCATCTAGATCCACCACAATCAGTTGATTATAAATGGACGTAAAGATTCCTGCGTTGAATGTCGGATGCTCTGTTAGGAATGGGAGCAAAGAGATAAGAGTTTGACCGGTTTCACTACGCGGAGCATCTTGAGGGTTTGCCCACAGAGGGACTTTAGCCTGTGGCGAATTATCCGCGCCAGTGGATCGTGTCCAATTTGGAATAGACGCTAGAGTAGCAGGGATATTTTGTATATTAATGGCCATTAATTACGCTCCATGGCTTCAAAAATGTCAGACATAAAAGCAGGGATAAAGGTCTCGCAAAGCTCTGTCATTAACGCTCCTTGGATTGCCTGATATGGCTTAAGAAATGGGTAAATACGATACCTATCTACTTTCAGATATGCTGCAATATTAGAGACAGGGAATCCCACAGCATAAAGACAAATGGCTAATTTTTGGTCTCTGTCATCAAGTACGGGGGTTGTGCTCTTGATATTTTTTACTACTGCCAGAATTTCAGAACGCGTCATACCCATGATTTTTCTCCTGTGTTGATGGTGAAATTAATAGCCTTTATAAAAACATCTTAACAAATTTTTATTATGATGTACATACTTTTTTTTTATTTAAGTATTTCGACCCTTTATCGGGCGCTCAATTAATTCAGGTAGTTATGGAGAATACAATAATTTCAAGTATTTAAAAATGCTTAATTAAATCAGGTGCTTTGGACGTTATTCATGAATACGATGAACACGTTTATCAAAGTTAAGTATTTCAACTATTTATGGGGCGCCCAATTAATTCAAGTAGTTACGGAGAATACAATAATTTCAGGTACTTGACTTTGTTTAATTAAATCAAGTGCTTTGGACGTTATTTCCGATAAAAGTGTATATAAAAATTAAAGGCAATCATTTCAACCATTTAATTTTTTTCCCTTGAGGTTAATAATTTCAGGTACTTATCTCAGAGTGAAAATCGGAGTAAATTTCCAATAAGGTATAAGTACTTGAAATATATGAGGATTCGCGGAATATCGAATTTAGCGGCATACTCCCACAAAACCCCTTTATATATACTCCTTTAGAACTAATTTTTACTAGGTTATTAATTTATTTTTATTACTTTATCACTTTATTACTTTATAATAATAAAATAATATAATAAATATAAGGGTTTACGTGGTGCCCAAATGAAAGTGCGGAAGCCTAAGCGGTTTTTCGCGTCGCTTGAGTATTTTTTGCCCTCCGTTCTGCCAATATTTTGCCGAGAGTTTTTCTGAAAGAGCAGATCCGCGAGTCCCCCGAATCCTGAGTATAAAAGAAGGCCCGCATCGTGAAATGCGAGCCTTGAAAGTAAGAATTTTTTACTGATTAAGAAGCAGCTTCCCAAATGAACTTCTTGCCAAGCGGGTCAGTGGCAATCATGATGCCCGCCTTCTTGAGATAGGACAAATTGGAGCTAATGACCGCGGGCGACGTGTTGCAGGTCTCAGCAAGTTCCTTGATGCTCATATGAATGCCATTGGCAAGGGCCGCCTGAATCTTGTTCTTAATAGAATCAGGATTGTTGAACTTCTGCTGATACATCTGTACCGCGAGAACCAAGTCTTCATGAGAGAGGGCATTGAGGGCTTCGAGCGACAGATTGTTGAGTTCGTTGATGGTCATGGTAGATCTCCTAATGGTTAGAATTTATTTAGCGTCATCACGCTCATTTGTTGAATTCAGTATACGCCTATTCTAGAGGGTTGTAAACCCTTTTCTGAATAAAATTTAAAAATATTTTCTGTCCATCTTGCTTTCTCTATACGGGTATAATTGAGGACTTGGGTTGTCCTGCAATTCATTCTATCATGTATTGCAGACTTTGTACACGCCAAAACCTGGGCAACCCTCAATGGTCAGTGACAGCTAATGATAGCGAGTGACTCCTGAATGCTCAATCAGGGGTAGGTGACTGCGGGTGACTCCTGAATGCTCAATCAGTGGGTGTCTGTCATCAGCTGTCAGTGACACCCGGTTGAACGCACGATCAGCCGGTCCGTCTTGCCCGCGGCGGCCGATCTGGTGGTACGGTGAACGGGAGTGAACCATATCATCATAGCTGAACAAAGTGAAGCGCTATTATCTGTGGAACAGAGTGACACATTGTCCCAATGGTTGAACCAACGGTGAAACACCTCACGAGAAGCAAGGGCGGAGTCCCGAAGCGTATCTGCTAATTCGAGCGAATAACATGAGCGAGCTTCCACTATCAAGAGTTGAGGCGGAGCCTCAAGCTCGTATATGTCCAGTTACAGCGTAGCAGCGCTAGCTGTATGAGCGATTAGGCTTGTAAGTGAGGGTGGAACCCGAAACGAAGAGCCGTAGCGAATACTATACTAGCGAAGCGGGCCTAATAGTTGCGAATGAATCAAATTATTTTATTTGCGTTCACCGGAAGGTGAATGCGAGTAAAATAATTTGATTGAGCCACCACGCGGTACGCAAGTGAATAAAAGAACTATCAAGAATATTGTTGACAGCTATCAATGATTCTGATAAGGTGTATCTAACGAAAGGGAGGAAATATGAATAATGAAATATTGGATAGTTTGAGAAGAATTAGTTGTGGTATGGAAATTGTTATGAGAGATGTAATAGAAGAAAAGTATAATATGGATAGAGATTATATTGAGATAGAAGATTGGGAATTGGAATTAGAGGAAATTATTGGTAAGGGTGTAGTAGAAGGTTGGAAGGAAATAAATAGAGTTATAGAAAAGATGGAGAAGTAAAATGAGAGAAGTATATTGGATTGGTGATAGGTTTATAGTAGAGTGGGAAGATGGAAGAGTAGAAGAATTTGAAGTAGAAAAGATAGAGGAGTTGAAGAAGGAATTGAATTTAAGGGATAGAATAGAGTTTGAATTGAGTATGATTGAGAGGGAAGT
>ERZ827181.773-NODE-773-length-40383-cov-9.471310_pt1 | contig 40383 bp, 37 predicted proteins | sample MGYA00519778_ERZ827181 | MGnify/ENA primary metagenome ERZ827181 (study PRJEB31778, sample SAMEA3449273) | human gut metagenome | biome: human gut; feature: human-associated habitat; material: faeces | place: United Kingdom | collected 2010/2012 ...
CGCATATTTGAGATTACTTTCAGACATTTTAAAGGCAAATTCGAAACTCTTCCGCCAGCGTTATATATCATTCAACCCCTTTTTCGAGGCAAAAAACCGCCCGAAAATGCTCGAATATACAAACTTGTTCAAAAATGTTTTGGTATATTTTTGCGTCACTGTTCGAATGCCGCGTGCATCCGCTGTAAAAGAATCAATTTGAACATTTATGCTGCCGCAAATAAAAACGGTTTATCTTTCTGTATCTTTATGGTATAATGTTGCTGTTACTAAGGAATAGCGGTCAATATGCTGAAGTGTATTCGGCCGCATTCGAAATTGGAGGAAAAATTTGAATCTGTTTCTCAGCAAAATTCTCGCAGGATTTGTGATCGGTGCGGGAGCAATCATTCCCGGACTCAGCGGCGGAATTCTTGCCGTTTCGATGGGGTTGTATCAGCCGACGATTGAAGCAATCACCGGTTTTTTCAAAGCACCGAAAAAGAATTTTAATTTTCTGCTTCCGCTCGGCATCGGCGGCGTTATCGGTTTTGTGGTTTTCATGTTTTTGATCGACAGTCTGTTTGCAAAATATCAGACAGAAGTCGTCTGCCTTTTTATGGGGCTTGTAATCGGCAGTATCCCCTCTTTTCTGAAAGAAGCAAACGGTGACGAACCGTTTAAAAAAACTAATTGGCTCTATATTATCCTTGGCTTTGCGTTTGCAATAACACTTGTTATGCTTGGATTTTTTACGGGTGAATCCGGTACCGGAGCAGCCGCGGCAAGCCGTGAACTTACTCCCCTGCTTGCTGCGCTTTGCGGCGGGATAATCATGATCGGCACCGTTCTTCCCGGCGTGAGTACATCGTTCATTCTTATAAACATGAACGTTTATAAGAGTTTCATGGAAGTATTCACCAAGTTTCTCAGCAATCCCGGGCAGAATATCGTCCTCGGCCTGTCCTCTATTGCCGGAATTCTTGTTGTTGCGATTCCGATGCTGTTGATTGTTCGGAAGGTGCTTAATCGTTTCCATCGTCAATCCTTCTATACACTGTTCGGCATACTGCTCGCAACAATTGTTGGTTGTGTGATACAGGAAGTTATGCGCAACCAAGCCGGCATCGGTTTCCTGAGGATTGTGGTTCTTGTTGTTCTTTTTGCCGGCGGTGTTGCAGCATCCTATGCTATGGACAGTGCAACGAAAAAACTCGAACTGAACGAGGAAACTGCCGAAAGATCGACTGCGGCTGAGTGAGTTTTTGCACTGTCCGCTCAGTACTCTGTATTTAAGTTTTGAGGTTCGAAAACAGATTTTACGTTTTCGAACCTCTTTTTATGTGTAAATTAACAAAACGCCGGTAAAACACATCAATGCATCCTGCCGGCGTTAATCGTATACATATTGTCGACCGATACCGGCGGATACGTTTTCCCCCGCTGTCGGTTTTTGCTTTACGGATTATTCATTCGTTCAGCTTTTCCACTGATTAATACATTCCTGCGCCGCCCATGGGAGGTTCGGGTGCTTCGGGCTTGGGAATATCGCAAACGATGCTTTCGGTTGTCAGAACCATTGCCGCAACGGAAGCAGCATTCTGGAGTGCACTCCTTGTGACCTTGGTGGGATCGATAATGCCCTTTTCAACCATCATGCCGTATTCATTTTTCGCTGCGTCGTAGCCATAGCCAAGCTTTCCTGCACTGCGGACGTTTGCAACGATAACGCTGCCTTCAAGACCCGCATTTGCACTGATCTGGCGGATGGGCTCTTCAAGAGCGCGGACGATAATTGCAACGCCGGTGCGGAAATCGCCTTCGTTTTTTGCCTCAAGCGCCTTAACCCTGTCGATAACGCTGAGAAGCGCAATGCCGCCGCCGGGCACGATGCCCTCTTCAACCGCAGCGCGGGTTGCGTTAAGAGCGTCCTCTATGCGCATTTTAATCTCCTTCATTTCGGGTTCGGTTGCAGCACCGACGGAAATGACGGCAACGCCGCCTGCAAGCTTTGCAAGGCGTTCCTGGAGTTTTTCTTTATCGTATTCGGAAGTGGTTTCCGCAATCTGAGCACGAATCTGCTTTACGCGTGCAGCAATAGCTTCCTGATTGCCTGCACCCTCGACAATGGTGGTGTTCTCTTTGTCGACACGAACCTGGCGTGCCCTGCCGAGCTGGTTAAGCGTGGTTTCTTTAAGATCCATTCCGAGTTCTTCGGAAATAACCTCACCGCCGGTAAGGGTTGCGATATCCTTGAGCATTTCCTTGCGCCTGTCACCGAAGCCGGGGGCTTTTACCGCAACGCAGGTGAAGATGCCGCGAAGCTTGTTCACAACGAGAGTTGCAAGCGCATCTCCCTCAACATCTTCCGCAATGATGAGCAGCTTTTTGCCCTGCTGTGCGATAGGTTCGAGAACGGGCAGAATCTCCTGGATGTTGCTGATTTTTTTCTCGGTAATCAGAATATAGGGGTCATCAAGAACAGCTTCCATCTTGTCGGAATCGGTTACCATGTATGCGGAAGCATAGCCTCTGTCAAACTGCATACCCTCAACAACGTTGAGTTCGGTTTTCATTGTTTTGCCTTCTTCGATGGTGATAACGCCGTCGTTGCCGACTTTTTCCATTGCATCGGAAATAAGTGCGCCGACCCTTTCGTCGGAAGCGGAGATCGAGGCAACCTGTGCGATCTCCTGTTTGCCGGAAACGGGTTTGCTGATTTCCTTAAGGCCTGCAACAGCTTCTTCAACTGCTGCTTCAATGCCCTTGCGGAGAACCATGGGATTTGCACCTGCCGCAACGTTCTTCATGCCCTCGCGAACGATCGCCTGAGCAAGAATTGTTGCTGTTGTTGTGCCGTCGCCTGCAACATCATTTGTTTTTGCAGCCACTTCGCGAACGAGCTGTGCACCCATGTTTTCGAACGGGTCTTCAAGCTCGATCTCTTTCGCAATGGTAACACCGTCATTTGTGATAAGCGGTGCGCCGTATTTCTTTTCAAGAACAACATTGCAGCCCTTGGGTCCGAGAGTGATTTTAACCGTATTTGCAAGAGTGTCAAGGCCCGCTTCAAGAGCGCGGCGTGCATCTTCTCCGTGTTTTATCTGTTTTGCCATAAAAAAATACTTCCTTTCAGTAAAGTTTTAAAAGTTGCTGCGGCCACTGAGCAGACAGAAACGGGTGCATCCCGAATCAAATTATGCTCAGCGTCTTGTCGTGTTACTCAACAACGGCAAGAATATCGCTCTGGCGAACGATGATGTATTCTTCGCCGTCAAGCTTGACTTCATTGCCCGCATACTTTGAATAGATAACTTTGTCGCCGACGTTTACGGACATCGTGACGTCCTTGCCGTCAACAACACCGCCGGGGCCGACTGCGATAACTTCCGCCATCTGGGGCTTTTCTTTTGCGTTTCCGGTAAGGATGAGCCCGCTCTTGGTGGTTTCTTCAACTTCGCAGCTCTTGATAACAACTCTGTCGAATAAAGGTCTGATTTTCATAACAATACCTCCTGTATGTGGATAACACTTCAGTTATGCTGATGCACCCGTATGTGTGAAACTAATTGTGCAAAAGCACTGCCCTGCCTCCGTTCCGACGCAGAAACCGTGCAGCAGTACGAAGTTTGATGCATACTTGATGCAATGCAATAACATTGTGTTGAAATCGAATTCAATGTCGGATGAGAATCACAGTCTGCCGTAAGGAAGCGCGGCACCCGGGATATTCCCCGAAGCTCGGGCTTTGCCTATGCCGCAGGATTGCTCACGCATTAAACCGATCGGTGTACATAATCATTATTACCGATAATTGGTATTATATTCAACTGCTCCGCATTGTCAAGCCCGGTCACGGGGTTGACGCAATATATAATCATTATCCGGGCATTTAGTGTTGCATTTTTTGAAAAATGGGAATATAATGACAGCATGTTGCCGGGCATCCGTTCCGATCAGCCGCATCGTTGTTTAAAATCAACATTGCAGGCGGCACGTCGGATCATGCGGCGGATACCCGTAAACAGAGTACCATCAGATGAAGGAGGTTAAAGCATGAACAGGATTATCTCAGGAATCAACGGCTTCGGTGTATACCCGTTTTCCGTTTGTGCAGTCGGCCGCCTTCGGTGCCTCAATTCCTGACTTTTGCTGCAAGAGCAAATAACAGGGATTTGATGTTATCAGCCTTATCCGAGCCGCAAGCACGATCGCGGCTCGTTTTTTTGCCGCAATCGCTGAAAATCAATGCTTTTTCGAAACTTGAAAACAGAAAAGAGCCTTCGAACGCACGCTTGCGCACCAACAGATACGGTTTTCGCCCATAAACCTTATCATTGCAATTCATATATTAAAGCGCAGCAGTTCACTACGGTGAACAGCCTGAAACCGCTTTTCCGAAAAGGCATGTATTCAACCTTTTCCGGAACATGCTTTCGGGGCGTTTCAAATTCATAAACGTTTACTTCGGCATGCACCGCAGTTCCGCTTTCTGCTCCGTGCGGAATTCATGTGTGCCGAACGAAAAAGCTCTTCACCCGCTGCGGCATCACAAGGCGCACATCCGAACCGGAACAGCGGCTGCATGTTTTCGATTCAACCGACAGTTTTGGAGGAACTATGGACAAAAAGACTAAGAAACAAAAAGAAAAGATCAAGCACCGCGCAATCAATTGGAAGCTTGTTTCGGAATTCTGCCGCGGCACGGCGGGGCATTTCATTCTCGGAACGCTCGGCATAGTTTTTGCGGCTCTGTCCGCATACTGCATACCGCTCATAACAAGCTTTACCATCGACTATGTTCTCATCGGCTATGCCGAAGAAGGGTACAGCGGCGGCATTGCGGTTGCCCCTTGGATCGAACGCCTTATAGATTCAATCGGCGGAATCCCTTTTCTTGAACAGCATCTCTATATCATGGGCATTGCTTTGATAGCTGCAACAGGTGTGAATGCGCTTTCTGTTTATATTCGCAGAAGTCAGATTACCTACGGCGCGGAAACAATGTCCTACAACATGCGCAACAGGCTCTATTCGCACCTCGCGAACGTGCCTTACGACTATTACAAGCATATTTCAAGCGGCGATATCATTCAACGCTGCACATCGGATGTTGACACCATCCGCAGGTTTGTTACAAATCAGCTGCTTGAAATCATTCGCACAATCGTCATGATCGTTGCCGCTGCAATAATCATGTTCACGCTCAATCCGAAGCTTGCAGCTTTTTCCGTAATGATAATGCCGTTCCTTGCTGTTGCATCGTTCGTGTATTTCAAGTTCGTTAAGGATCAGTTCACTCTTTCGGACGAGGCCGAAGGCAAGCTTTCTGCCGTTATTCAAGAGAACGTTTCCGGAATGCGTGTTGTGCGTGCGTTCGGGCAGCAGCGCAGCGAATTTGAAAACTTCACGGAGAAGAACGCTGATTTTCGCAAAAAGAACGATAAGCTTCTTATGATGCTTGCCTACTACTGGGGCTGCACTGACGGCTTTGGCTATCTGCAAATCGGCATCAGTCTTGTTGCAGGCATCATTTTTGCTCTCCGTAAAGAAATTTCGGTTGGTGAAATGCTTGTTTTCTCAAGCTACACATCAATGCTCGTCTGGCCCGTTCGTCAGCTTGGGCGAACCCTTGCCGACCTTGGCAAAGCAAGCGTCTCTCTCGGCAGAATCGACGAGATTCTTGAAGTCCCCACCGAAAAGGAACCCGGGAAAGCATTGACTCCGGAAATTCACGGCGACATTGAGTTCCGCCATGTTGATTTCGGCTACGAGGACGGACAGGAAGTCCTTAAGGACATCAGCTTCACTGCAAAGCGCGGCGAAACCGTTGCTATTCTCGGCTCCACCGGTTCCGGCAAATCCAGCCTTGTGCAGCTGCTGCAAAGGCTGTACACATGCCGCAGCGGTGAAATTCTTATCGACGGCGTGAATATCAACGACATAGAGCGGCATCATCTGCGCCGCAATATCGGCATCGTTTTACAGGAACCCTTCCTTTACTCCAGAACGATCATGGAAAACGTTCGCATCGTCAACCCCGACGCGGCCGATGAAGATGTGTTTGACGCCACCCGCGTTGCATCGGTGCATGACGTTATTCAGAGTTTTGAAAACGGTTACGACACTGTCGTCGGCGAAAAGGGCGTTACATTGTCCGGAGGACAGAAGCAGCGCGTTGCAATTGCAAGAATGCTGATGCAGAAAGCCCCAATCATCGTGCTTGACGACTCAATGAGCGCGGTTGATACCGAAACCGATGCGGCAATCCGCGATGCACTGCATTCGCGCCGCAGCAGCTGCACAACATTCATCATTTCGCACCGTATCACAACGCTCTGCCGTGCAGACAAGATTCTTGTGCTTGAAGGCGGCAGGCTTGTGCAGACGGGAACACACGAGGAGCTGCTTAAGCAGGACGGACTGTATAAACGCATTGCGGATATTCAGAATCTGCTTGAAGATGAGCTCCGATCCGAACAGGAGGAAAACTAATGTCAGAAGAACTTACCACCACTGCTCTTAAAGAAGAGGAGTTCAATAAAAAAGTTGACATGAAGGTCTGGAAGCGGCTGCTTGCTTACGGACTGCGTCAAAAAAAACTGCTGATTCCGCTGATCGTGTTCATGTTCATAGTTGCGGCTATCGACCTTGTTTACCCGCAGCTGAGCAGATACGCAATCGACAGCATAATCATGCAGGGTGATATTAAGCGGCTCATTCCGTTCGCCGCAGTGTATTTTATTGTCATTGCGCTTCAATCCTTCGGGACCGTGATGTTTATCTCACGCGCCGGAAAGCTTGAAATGGCGATCGCTTATGATATCCGTCAGGACGCATTCAAAAAGCTACAGGAGTTGTCATTCTCGTACTATGACAAGACCGCTGTCGGCTACATCATGGCGCGAATGATCGGCGATATTCCCCGCCTCAGCGACATGATCGCATGGAGTCTTACGGATATTCTCTGGTCCGGCGGATTTGTTATCGGCTGCACCGTCATGATGCTTTCAATGAATTGGAAGCTCGCCCTTCTCGTGCTCATTGTTGTCCCGCCGATTGCGATTCTGTGCGCATGGTTTCAAAAAAGAATTCTTCAGCAGCACCGAATCGTACGCAAACAGAATTCCCGCATTACAGGTGCATTCAATGAGGGCATCATGGGTGCGGTCACGACGAAAACGCTCGTTCGTGAAGAACGTAATTTTGAAGAGTTTAAAGCAGAATCCGGCAAAATGCGGAAAGCCTCGATCCGGGCTGCCGTGCTTTCGGCAATGTTTACCCCCATCGTTATGACTTTGGGTTCGGTAGGAACCGCTCTTGCGCTTTACGCCGGCGGGCGCACCGTTATCGCACCCACTGTATTCGGTGCGGCAATGACCATCGGCGTGCTTTCAACCTTCATTTCGTACACCACCAACCTGTTTGACCCGATTCAGCAGCTTGCAGGTATATTCGCGGAAATGCAAAGTGCGCAGGCGAGTGCCGAACGCGTTGTTTCGCTGCTTGACACCGAAAGCGATATTACGGACACTCCCGAAGTTATTGAAAAATACGGTGACTGCATGAACCCCAAACGCGAAAACTGGGAGGACATCCGCGGCGATATTGAATTTCGCAATGTGAGTTTTGCATACAACGGCGGCGAAAAAGTGCTGAAAGATTTCAGTCTTGTGGTTAAACAGGGCGAGACCATCGCACTCGTCGGTGAAACAGGTGCCGGCAAGAGCACAATTGTGAACCTTGTTTGCAGGTTCTATGAACCGACCGAAGGGAGCATTCTTATTGACGGTACGGATTACCGCGAGCGCAGTCAACTCTGGCTTCAGGACAGGCTCGGCTATGTTCTGCAAACTCCGCACCTGTTCTCCGGAAGCATACGGGACAATATCCGTTACGGCAAAAAGGATGCAAGCGATGAAGAAGTCCGTGCTGCCGCAAAAACGGTTCATGCCGATGAATTCATTGAACAGCTCGAAAACGGCTATGATACCGAAGTCGGCGAAGGCGGCGCAAGGCTTTCGACAGGTCAGAAGCAGCTGATTTCATTCGCAAGGGTTATCCTTGCCGACCCGCGTATTTTCGTTCTTGATGAAGCAACGAGCTCCATCGATACCGAAACCGAAGTGCTTATACAGAGTGCGATCCGGACCGTTCTGAAAAACAGAACAAGCTTCATTGTTGCGCACAGGCTTTCCACAATCCGATCCGCGGACAGAATTCTTGTTATCCGCAACGGAAGAATCACCGAATCCGGTACGCATCGCGAACTGTTGAAACTCAAAGGTTATTACTATGATCTTTATACCACTCAGTTCACGGAAACAAGCACGGCGAGCCTGCTTAAATAAAGCACACGGCATTGCAGAACGGCTGCACTGCATGATATAATGGCTGCGGCGTAATCGCCGCACTGCATTTTCTCTTTGAGAAATCAAACCCTGCGGCGGTTTGCGCACGGCACAGAATGAACCCCGTTTCGGAGCATTCCCAAGCCGAGCCTGACCGCCGCTTTTTGACTGCTCGGCAGCGAAAGCGCACCGGTTGATCTTTGCGAACAGATTTTTAATTTCAGATTCAGATATTGAAAGGAATGCGAATTTTGGATTCAAACAATACATTTTCGAGCGAGACTTTCTCCGATTTGTCCCATGACGCACAATGTCCGCACAAGATTTGCAGCGGCAGCGGCATCGAAAGCAAACTCCCTCACGCATTCATCAAAAGAATGCGCACCGATTTCGAAACCACGGCTGAGTATGAGCGTTTTATTGCCTGTTATTCGGATGCACCCATCCGCGCAATGCGTATAAACACACTTAAAATCTCAAAGGAACGCTTTCTTGACCTTTGTCCGTGGCGAACCAAGCAATCGGAGCTGCTTAACGAAGGGTTGATACTTACCGAAAACCCGGAGCATATCGGAACGCATCCTTATCATATCGCCGGGCTCTTTTATATGCAGGAGCCCTCCGCCATGAGCGTTGTCGAAGCTGCCGAAATAGCTCCCGGAATGCGCGTGCTCGACCTTTGTGCCGCGCCCGGAGGCAAAAGCGGAGGAATCGCCGCAAGGCTTTGCGGCCGCGGAATTCTTGTTTCAAACGAAATTATCCCGAATCGCGCAAAACTGCTTGCCCGCAACCTTGAGCGGCTCGGAATCGTGAATGCCGTTGTAACATCCGCTCATCCCGATGCCGTTGCGGAAGCCCTGCCGCAGTATTTCGATCGTGTTGTTGTTGACGCCCCCTGCTCCGGCGAGGGCATGTTCCGAAAAGATCCGACCGCAATTGCCGAATGGTCACCGGAACATGTTTCGGCATGTGCCAAGCGTCAGCAGCAAATTCTTGAAAGTGCATGCCGCTGCGTTGCGCCCGGCGGAAAGCTTATCTACTCCACATGTACATTCTCACGTGAGGAAAACGAAGATGTAATTGAGGATTTTTGCCGTATGCATCCGGAATTCACTGTTGAGATGCAGCACAGGCTTTATCCGCATACATGCTGCGGAGAAGGGCATTTTGCTGCAAGACTGCAAAGGAACCGCAGCAGCTTTCCCGACACTTCCGCATTAACGGCTTCCGCGGAATCTGCCTGCACCGCACAAAAAAAAGCAGGGACACGCAGCGGACGTGCAAAACGTTCCGACTGCATACCGGATGCTGTTGCCGTGCCGCGGATTAAGGATAAAGCCGAAATTGCGGCGCTTACAGAGTTCCTCAGGGATTCCTTTCTTGATTTCAGTGATGAATCAAGGTTAAATGAATTTCTTCATAAAATTCGCCGTATGTCTGACGGCAGAATTGTTTATGCACCGTTCACCTTTCATGAAAACCTGCTCAGGCTGCGCATACTGTCCCTCGGGGTTGAAGTCGGTGAATTGCTTAAAGGCAGGTTCAAACCCTGCCACTCGTTTTTTGTTGCGTGCCACGGGCTGCATTCCCGCAATGAAATTGATTTTCTGCCGGAATCGGATGAACTTCACCGATACCTTTCGGGCAACACTGTCCCCGTTCCTGTCAATATGCGCGGTTTTGCGGCAGTTTCTGTTGACGGCTGCACTCTCGGTTACGGCAAGGCTGTTGACGGCGTGCTTAAGAATCATTTTCCCAAAGGACTTGCGGTTGCCGCATTTCGTTGATGCAGCCGACGGAGCTTTTGGCAACCGGTTGTTTTCTGTGCGGATTTTTGTGCCGTGCGACTATGTATTGACAACAAATTGATCGGATTATGTCCTTTTTTGTGTTGCATTCCGCGCCATGTTGTTATATAATTATTGGGTTGGGATATACCGGTTCGCAATACTGTTCAACTTATACGGAGGTAAAATATGAGAAACGGAAATTCATCACTTATTCCTTCAATGAAGGCAAACACGCTGGCCTCGTTGGTTTATCTTTTCACTGCCGTGTTCGGCATTTTGAACGGCTTTTGGGGCTTTCTTGCACTTGTAACGTTCGTCTGCGCGGTTGTGCTGATTTTCATTGAAAAGAACTCATTCGTGCGCAGAGCGTGTGTTCAGGTTATTTTTCTTCATATTGTCACATTTGTATCCTCGTTGATATTCGGAATCCTTCTCGGAAAATTCGGGTTCTTCAGGACTGTGCATTGGATCATATGCACAATTGTTGCGCTGTTCACGCTTTACTGCTCCTACCGCGCTGCAATGGGCAACAGATCGGATATTCCGTTTATCGGGAACATTGTTGATTCTGTTTGTTCCTCCCTGGGCATATAATTTGCCAAGGGCATTGTTCACGGGGCGCCGACGGTCTCCACGGCGTTATGTTTTTGTTCGGCAACCCCGCAAAACAATGTATTTCCCGCATAAACGTATATTAATGATTTAATCGGCGCATTACTATGCAGGCACCGATTAAGAGTTCGGTAACACGCGCACAATATAAATAAGGAGGTTTCAAATGGCTTTTTTTGATAAAATCGGCGACAAGGCGAAGGGTCTTGTTGATTCCGCAAAAATAACATACAAGGTTTCTGAAGAAAAGAGCAAGCTTTCAGAGCTTTATGAGCATCTTGGGCTTTTGGTTTGGGAAGCACACCAAAACGATGCCGAACCGCCGGCAGAACTTGTTCCCGTATTTGACAGGATACGCGAAATTCATGCCTCCATCGAAAAGCTTACAGCAGAGCTTTCGAGCGTTAAGTCCAAAATCAACACTAACACTAACGGCAGCAGCGACAGCAACGGAGAATGCTGCTGCGGCTCGGATGATTCCTCCACCGAGTTCGCCGAGGATTCGTTCGACAATCGAAGCGGTGATGCCGCAAATGAGTATGAATGCAGCCGCGAAGATTTTCATGCCGTTGACGGCACAATTAAGTGCCCGAGCTGCGGCCGTCAGATTGACAAGCTTTCCGCTTTCTGCCCGTGCTGCGGCAATAAGCTTCCCGCCGACGACTCCTCAAAACCCGATTGTTCGGCAAAGCGTTATTGCGCTGCATGCGGTTCCGAGTTGAATTCCGCTGCTGCATTTTGCCCGCACTGCGGAGCAAAAAATTGACGATTTTGATATATTGCCGCATTGCTGTTGACACGGCTTTATGCATCGGTTATAATTAAGTTTGTTTAATATTGCGTTGACGAAGAGGAGTAGCATTCTGTCGGCAAAAGAGATTTTTCCCCTCGGCTGAAAGGGAAAATTGCAGGGACAGTGTGTGAAGGTCGCTTCTGAGCATTCGGGGGTAGCAACCCGAACGGCACGCCCCGTTACGGCGATTCAAGTGGAACGCATTCGTTCGGCATTCTGCGCTGCGATTTTCTGTTTTTGATGATTGCCCGCATCCGACCGACCGCTGTGTTCAACAAAGGTGGTACCGCGAGCGCACCTCTCGTCCTTTGAAGATGAGAGGTGCGATTTTATTTTTCGGAGGTACTTAAAATGTGCGATCATTGCAGCAATCAGGGCATTGAAAACGCGGAGAAAATTGCAGACACCGCAGCTGCACCCGACGAAATGCCCAAAACCTACGACCCTTCTTCGGTTGAAGAAAGGCTGTACAAAAAATGGGAAGAGCGCGGATATTTTCATTCCGAGCCGAATCCCGATAAACCACCTTACACCATTGTGATTCCCCCGCCCAACATCACGGGTCAGCTCCACATGGGACACGCACTTGATGAAACCATGCAGGACATACTGATTCGATACAAGCGTATGAGCGGTTTTGAAACACTCTGGCTGCCCGGCACGGATCATGCATCCATTGCAACCGAAGTTAAGGTTGTTAACAAACTTGCGGCCGAAGGCATTTCAAAAACGGATATCGGCAGAGAGGGTTTTCTTAAACATGCTTGGGCATGGAAAAAAGAATACGGCGGACGCATAGTTACTCAGCTTCGCAAGCTCGGTTCTTCCTGCGATTGGGAGCGCGAACGCTTCACAATGGATGACGGATGCAGCAGAGCAGTTACGAAAGTTTTTGTTGATTTATATAAAAAAGGTTTGATTTACCGCGGCGACCGCATCGTCAACTGGTGTCCGCACTGCAAAACGGCGATTTCCAATGCGGAGGTTGATTTTGTTGAGCAGCCCAGCAATCTTTGGCATGTTCGCTATGATGCACCGGACGGCAGCTATTCCATCATCTGCGCAACGACCCGCCCGGAAACCATCCTCGGCGACACAGGCATAGCCGTTAACCCCAATGACCCGCGCTATACGGAAATTGTCGGCAAAACCGTTGTTGTGCCCATCATCGGCAGGGAAATTCCCATAGTTGCGGATGAATATGTTGAAATGGACTTCGGCACCGGCGCCGTTAAAATCACTCCGAGTCATGATCCGAACGATTTTGAAGTCGGTCAGCGCACGGGACTCCCCCGCATGTGTGTGTTCACGGAAGACGGGCATATCAACGAACTCGGCGGAAAATATGCCGGACTTACAACCAAAGAATGCCGCAAAATATTTGTTGAAGATCTCAGGCAATGCGGCGCACTGGTTAAAATCGAGCCCTACAGCCACAACGTCGGCACATGCTACCGCTGCGGCACAACTATCGAACCCATGGTCTCCAAGCAATGGTTCGTTGCCGTAAAGGATCTTGCGGAGCCCGCCATTAAGGCGGTTGAAAGCGGACGAATTCGCTTTGTTCCCGAAAGATATGCTCAAACGTACTATAATTGGATGTACAACATCCGTGACTGGTGCATTTCCCGCCAGCTCTGGTGGGGACATCGCATTCCCGCTTATTATTGTGACTGCTGCGGAGAAACCATTGTTGAAGAAAACGCGCCCGAACGCTGTCCGAAATGCGGCAGTACAAACCTGCATCAGGATGATGACGTTCTTGACACATGGTTCTCCTCGGGCATGTGGCCGTTCTCCACTCTCGGCTGGCCGGATAAAACCCCCGAGCTGAAGTATTATTACCCAACATCCACCCTTGCCACCGGCTATGACCTTATCTTCTTCTGGATTGCAAGAATGATAATGTTCGGATTGTACGTTATGGGCGATGTTCCGTTCGACACTGTCTATATCCACGGCATGGTTCGCGACGAGCAGGGACGAAAAATGAGCAAGTCCCTCGGCAACGGAATCGACCCGTTGGAAATAATCAAAGAGTACGGTGCCGATTCCCTGCGTTTCAGTCTGACTTCCGGCACTGCCGCGGGCACCGATATGCGCTATCAGCCCAAAAAGGTTGAGGCTGCACGCAATTTCTGCAACAAGGTTTATAACGCTTCCCGTTTCGTGATGATGAACCTCGGCGACGGTGAGCTGCAGCCCGTTGACATGAGCATAACCGACATTGCGGATAAATGGATCCTGCATCGTCTGAACGAAGTTGCCGAAGCCGTGACGGCAAATCTCGACTCGTTTGATCTGAATCTTGCCGTTGACAAGATTTACAGCTTCATTTGGACGGAGTTCTGTGATTGGTACATCGAAATGGCGAAACCCCGCCTTTACGGCGAGGATGAAGCGCAAAAAGCAAATGTTCGCGCCATCCTTGTTCATGTACTCAAAAACAGCATGAAGCTGCTGCATCCGTTCATGCCTTTCATCACCGAGGATATTTACACCCGTCTGCCCGGCAGCGAGGAAACCATTATGCTCTCCGCATGGCCGAAGGCTGATGCTGCATTCAGCTTCCCCGCCGAAGCCGCCGCTGCCGACGGACTTATGGATATGGTTCGCGCAATCCGCAACGTTCGCGCAGAGATGAATGTTCCCCCTGCAAAACGGGCGCATGTAACGATCGTTACAAATTCAGCAAACGAGGCGGCATGCCGCGCAGCAGCACCGTATCTGAATAAGCTTGCCGGTGCAAGCACGGTTTCCGTACAGCTCGACAAGTCCGGCATTGACAGGAATGCAGTTTCGGTTGTTTCAACGCTCGGTGAGGCATTTATGCCGATGAATGAGCTTATTGATATTGCAAAGGAACTCGACCGCCTTGCAAAGGACAGGAAGCATTGGCAGAGCGAAGTTTCCCGCGCCGAAGGCAAGCTGAATAACCAAGGTTTCCTTGCCAAAGCGCCCGAAAAGGTTGTTGAGGAAGAACGTTCAAAGCTTGAAAAGGCAAAGGAAATGCTTGCAAAACTTGAAGCACGCATTGCCGAAATGCAGAGCATGTAATCTTGCCCTAAGCATTAAGCTTTAAACAGGCCATGACCGGGCATGATATCCCGTCAAACAGCATTCGCTTAGCAACGCCGAAGGATTCCCGCACGGGGATCCTTCGGTACGCATAATCCGCAAATATATTGCAAAACACGCAAATGCTGAAAACCAATGTGTTTACAACGCTGATTTTTTATGCTATAATTAGGAATAGTGTGTACGCTTGTGCGCGTTTCGCTTCCGATTCCGTGCACAGCGCAGCCAGGATTGATAAACAAATGTTTAATTATTAATTACCACGAGAGGGGAAATAAACAACGATATGAAAAACTATCAAGCTGACAGCATCCGCAATATTGCCGTCCTCGGCCACGGCGGAGAAGGCAAAACCACTTTGACTGAAGCAATGCTTTTCAATGCAGGGCTTCTCGACCGCATGGGCAAGGTTGACGACGGCACGACCGTTTCCGACTATGATCCCGAAGAAACCAAAAGACACATTTCCATCAGCGCAGCTGTTGCTCCCTTTGAGTGGAACGGAACCAAAGTAAACCTTATTGACGCTCCCGGTTTCTTTGATTTCTATGGCGAAGTATACGAAGCAATGGCTCTTGCCGATTCCGCAATTATCGTTTGCAGCGCAGTTTCCGGTCCCGTTGTCGGCACCGAAAAAGCAATGAGCATGTGCAAAAAGGCAAATATGCCCCGCATGATCGTCATCAACCAGATGGATCGCGAAAACGCAAACTTTGACAAGGCAATCGAAGGCCTGCACGACAAGTTCGGCGTTACCTGCGTTCCCATTCAGCTCCCCATTATCGAAAAAGGCGCATATGTCGGTTACGTTGACCTGACCACCATGACCGCAAAGAGATTCGACGGCAAGGGCGAAAAGGAAATCGACATTCCCGCTTCTCTCGCAGGCCGTGCCGAAGAATTGCGCGAAGCTCTTATGGAAGCAGCCGCAGAAGGCGATGAAGAGCTCATGATGACCTATCTTGACACAATGGAACTCAGCCAGGAAGAGATCATTCGCGGTCTCAACCTCGGTATTGCAGAAGGTGCCGTAACTCCCGTTTGCTGCGTTTCCGCACTGCTCAACACCGGTGTTCACACCCTCATGAACAACCTTGTTCACTATATGCCCACAGCTGATAAGGCACCCATCCGCCCCGCTGTCAACGCCCGCACAGGCGAAGCCGTTGAAATCAAGCGCGACGGCAAGTTTGCCGCTCAGATCATGAAGACCGTTGCTGACCCCTTTGTCGGCAAGATCTCCATCATGAAGGTTTATGCAGGCTCCATTGATGCAACCTTTGCAGCATACAACCCCAACGCCGAAAAGAGTGAAAAATCCGGCGCAGTTTACATGATGCGCGGCAAGAACCTCATCAACGTTGACAAGCTCTGCGCAGGCGACATCGGCGCAATGGCAAAGCTTCAGTTCACAAACACCGGCGATACTCTGACCGACCCCGCAGAACCCGTCAAGTTCGCACCCATCGAGTTCCCCGCTCCCTGCATTTCTCTTGCAGTTTCCGCAAAGAAACAGGGCGAAGAAGATAAAGTCTTTGCAGGCATCAACCGCCTCACCGAAGAAGATCCCACTATGGAGATCGAGAAGAATGCAGAAACCGGCGATGTTCTTATCAAAGGTCTCGGCGAAATGCATATTGACGTTATCTGCGCAAAGCTCAAAAACAAATTCAAGGTTGAAGCAAGCCTTGCAGATCCCCGCATCCCCTACCGTGAGACTATCCGTACCATGGCAGAGGCTGAAGGTAAGCATAAAAAGCAGACCGGCGGTGCAGGTCAGTTCGGCGTTGTTCAGATGCGCTTCGAACCCTCCCCCACGGGTGAATTTGAATTTGTTAACGCAATCGTCGGCGGCGTAGTTCCCAAGGAATTCATCCCCGCAGTTGAAAAGGGTCTCCGTGAAGCAATGGTCAAGGGTGTTCTTGCAGGCTATCCCATGGTTGGCATCAAAGCTACTCTTTACGATGGCAAATACCATCCCGTTGATTCCAAGGAAGTTGCGTTCAAATCCGCAGCCCGCCTTTCCTACAAGGCTGCCTGTGCAAAAGCTTCCCCCGTGCTTATTGAACCGATCTATCGCTACGAAGTTCTCGTTCCCAACGAATACATGGGCGATATCATGGGCGATATGAGCCGCCGTCGCGGCCGTCTCATCGGCACCAACCCCACTTCCGAGGGTACCGTTGTTATTGCGGAAGCACCCTTGAGCGAAATGTTCAAGTATGCAACCGACCTGCGCAGCATGACTCAGGGTCGCGGTTCCTTCACCAGTGAGTTTGTTCGCTATGAAGATGTTCCCGCAAACGTTGCTCAGAAGATTATCGAGTCCGCAAAGAATGACGACGAGGACGACGAATAATTTTTCGTTGCAGGCTGATTTATGCTCAGCCGAATTTAAATCAGCTTAATCAGTAATTCAAACACAGGGACATTGCACACGCAATGTCCCTGCCTTTAAAAAAGAAAAGGAGCATGTTCTAAAAATGAAAAAAGCTCTCGTTGCATATTTTTCCGCATCCGGCGTTACCGAACAGGTTGCCGAAAAGCTTGCGTCCGCAGCACATGCCGACTGCTTCCGTATTCAGCCGAAAATCGCTTACACAAAGGCTGACTTGGACTGGACAAACAAAAGCTCACGCAGCTCAGTTGAAATGTCCGACCCTGCATCGCGCCCCGAGATTGTGAACGAAAACCTCGATGTTTCATCTTATGACGCCATATTCATCGGCTTCCCCATCTGGTGGTATGTGGCTCCGACAATAATCAATACATTCCTCGAGAGTTTTGACCTTTCGGGAAAGACAATTGTTCCGTTTGCAACTTCAGGCGGAAGCGGAATGGGAAAAACAAATGCCGGGCTTGCACCGAGCTGCCGCGGCGCAAAGCTGCTTGACGGCAAAGTCTTTAAAATGAACGTTACTGTCGAAGAGCTTGCAAACTGGGTAAAAAGCCTTGGAATTTAATGATGATCACTGCATTGCAAACCGGGAGCAAGGCTTTGCAATTGAAACCGAGCGTTTGATTCTTTATCCGACAGCAAATGAATCGATGGAGCTCCTTATTGCAGCGGAACACGATGCGGAAATGAAGCAAGCCTACTCCGAAATGCTTCAGGGTTGTGTTCAAAACCCGAACGAGCGGATATGGTATGCGGTATGGTATATCGAGCTGAAAAACTCTCCGCGTACCATTGTCGGTGATTTCTGTTTCAAAGGGTTGAATGCGGGCGGAACGGTTGAAATCGGATACGGCCTGTATGACGGCTGCTGCGGACGCGGATACATGACCGAAGCTCTTGAAGCCGTCTGCAAATGGGCCGTTCTCCAATCGCGTGTAAAGCGAATCGAAGCCGAAACTGCTCCGGAGAACAATGCTTCCCAGCGTGTACTGTTCCGCGTCGGCTTTATGCCGACGGGTGCCATCGGGGAAGAGGGTCCGCGGTTTGTTTTTTTGAGTACACCAAACAATTAAACCGTATACAATAAAGAGAGCATTGCTCAATGCGGCAGTGCTCCCTTTGTTTTTTCAGTGTTCAACAGCAAAAACGGCTGACACAGCTTCTGTTGTTTTTGAATTCATCTCAACCCGACGCGCCTGTAAACAAGATCCAACGTTTTTTCTGCGGCTTCGGAAGCGCGGCGTGCACCGTCCTTTGTTATGCGCTCAAGCTCTGCCTTGTCCGCCAGTATGCGCCTGTACTCTGTCTGCACGGGTTCAATCTCGGCAATAACCGCATCCGCAACGGCGGTTTTAAGCGTGCCGTAACCGCAGCCTTCAAATTCCGCAACGGTCTGTTCTATTGTTTTTCCTGTCATCGCACTGTAAATGGAAAGCAGGTTATTCATGCCGGGGCGTCCTTCTTCATATGCAATTCGCCCTTCGCTGTCCGTAACTGCGCGCTTAAACTTCTTTGTTATCACCGCCGGTTCATCGAGAATCGAAATATACGAATTCGGGTTAGTGTCCGATTTGCTCATTTTCTTTTCCGGATCGGTAAGGCTCATTACTCTGCCGCCCACTTTCGGAATGTACGGCTCGGGAAGTTTGAATGTTTCGCCGTAGGCATTATTGAAGCGTGCGGCAATATCGCGTGTTATTTCAACATGCTGTTTCTGGTCATTTCCGACGGGAACCAGATCCGCCTGATAAAGCAGAATATCCCCCGCCATCAGCACCGGGTAGGTATACAAACCGGCATTGATATTGTCGGCATGCTTTGCACTCTTGTCCTTGAACTGAGTCATCCTGTTCAGCTCGCCCATATATGTGTTGCAGGCAAGCACCCAATTCATCTCAGCATGTTGATGCACATCACTCTGGATGAAAACGGGCGAAGTTGTCGGATCAACACCGCATGCAATAAGCAATGCAGCCATGCCGAAGGAACGCTCAAGCAGGAGCTTGGGATCCTGCCTGACGGTCAAAGCGTGCATGTTGGCAACGCAATAATAGCAGAATTTGTCATCACTCTGAAGAAGCTTCCAATTGCGCAGCGCCCCGACGTAATTGCCCAAAGTTGGTATGCCGCTCGGTTGAATGCCGCTCAGGATAATCTTTTTTTCCATGATTCCAATCCTCCTTGTTTTTATTTCTATAATTATACATAAACGGACGGTTATTGCAACCGCCCGTTTAAAATATATCATTCAGGCAAATCTGACTGCTCGCATCGTTTACAGATGAAGCATATCTTATTTCTGCCCAAAAATCAGGCCGCTATGCGCAAATTGTCAGATGCCCATTTCTTCTTTGACCTCTTTGAAGCATTTTACTGCGAAATCGAGGTCTTCTTTTGTGTGACCTGCGGAAACCTGCGTGCGGATCCTCGCCTTGCCCATGGGAACAACGGGATAGCAGAAGCCGACAACGTAAACTCCCTTTTCAAGCATGCGCCTTGCGAATTCCTGTGCTACCTTTGCATCATAGAGCATGACGGGAACGATGGGATGGGTGCTTTCGGGAACATCGAAACCGAGCTTGCCGAGCTGCTCACGGAAATAACGTGTATTCTCGTGAACCTTGTCGCGGAGTGCAGTGGATTCGTTCAGCATATCGAATACCTTGATGGATGCTGCGCAAATTGCGGGTGAAAGCGTGTTGGAGAACAGATACGGACGGGACTTCTGACGAAGCATGTCAATAACCTCCTGACGAGCTGCCGTGTAACCGCCGCTTGCGCCGCCGAGTGCTTTGCCGAGGGTGCCGGTGATGATGTCAACACGGCCCATAACACCGCAATGTTCGTGAGTGCCCTTGCCGTGTTCGCCCATGAAGCCGACAGCATGGCTGTCATCAACCATTACAAGTGCGCCGTATTCATCCGCAAGATCGCAGATTGCGGGCAGGTTGGCAATGAAACCGTCCATGGAGAAAACGCCGTCGGTTGCAATAACCTTGATTCTGCAATCCTTTGCTGCTTCAAGCTGAGCCTTAAGGTCTTCCATGTTGTTGTTCTTATAGCGGAATCTCTTTGCTTTGCAAAGGCGAACGCCGTCAATGATGCTTGCATGGTTCAGCTCATCGGAAATGATCGCGTCTTCCGCACCGAGAAGAGTCTCGAACAGACCGCCGTTTGCATCGAAGCAGGAGGTGTACAGAATGCAGTCATCCATGCCGAGAAAATCTGCGATTTTGCGTTCGAGCTGCTTGTGGATCTGCTGAGTGCCGCAAATGAAACGTACGGAGGAGAGACCGAAGCCCCACTCATCATAGCTTGCCTTTGCTGCTGCGATAACCTCGGGATTGTTGGAAAGGCCGAGGTAGTTGTTTGCGCACATGTTGAGAACGCCCTTTGCAACGGTAGTGTCGATGCGAGCCTTCTGAGGGGTTGTGATTATGCGTTCATCCTTGTAGGTGCCCGCTTCTTTGATGGAATCAAGTTCGCTGCGAAAGATTTCGTATGCTTTTTTCATTTTTTTACCTCCGAAAAATCAGTTAAAACGTAAATATTGTCCGAATCGGCAATGCGGCGGTTACTTTGTCCAATCGAGAACAACCTTGCCGCTGCTGCCGCTGTTCATTGCTTCAAAACCCTTTTCAAAGTCACGATAGTTGAACCTGTGAGTTACCATCGGGGTGAGGTCAAGACCTGCCTGAACCATTGCGCCCATCTTGTACCAAGTTTCGAACATTTTCCTGCCGTAAATGCCCTGAATATTGAGACCCTTGAAGATTATCTCGTTCCAGTCAACAACAGTGCCGGGGCCGGCGATGCCGAGAAGAGCAACCTTGCCGCCGTTGCGCATGGAGTGGATGAGCTGGTTGAGTGCTCCGCCGTTGCCGCTCATTTCAAGTGCAACATCGAAACCTTCGACGATGCCGAGCTCCTTCATGACATCCTCGAGCTTTTCCTTTGCAACATTAACGGGACGATTTGCGCCCATTTTGCGTGCAAGCTCAAGGCGGTATTCGTTTACATCGGTGATAACAACGTTGCGGGCGCCGTTGTGTTTGCAGATGCCGGCGGCCATCATGCCGATGGGACCTGCACCCGTAATCAGAACATCTTCACCGACGACGTCGAACATCAGTGCGGTGTGCGTTGCGTTGCCGTATGCGTCAAAGAACGAGATAAGATCATCGGGAATATCGTTTTTATCCATGGGAATAACGTTGGTTGCGGGAATGCAGAGATATTCTGCAAAAGCACCGTCACGATCAACGCCGACACCCTTGGTGTGTGCGCACCACTGTCCGTTGCCGCTGCGGCAGTTGCGGCAGTGACCGCAAACGATATGGCCTTCGCCGGAAACACGCTGGCCGACATAGAGTTCTTTTACGCCTTCGCCGAGCTGTGCAATTTCACCGACATATTCATGACCTATCGTCATTGCGGGATGGATATGCTGCTGTGCCCAGGGATCCCAGTTATATATATGAACATCCGTGCCGCAAATTGCGGTTTTGCGAATTTTGATGAGGACCTCGCCCATTTTGGGTTCGGGCACGGGAACCTGCATCAGTTTCAGACCTTTTCCTGCTTCTGTCTTTACAAGAGCATCCATCATTTTTGTCATTGTTTTTTCCTCCTAAATAGGATTAAAATTATTTGCCGAGCAGCTTTTCTGCGGCTGCGAGCTTTACACATACACAAAGCACCTGCATCGCCTGTTCAAGTTCGTTAAGCGGCGGGAAACTCGGAGCGATCCTGAGGTTGCTGTTCGCAGGGTCATTTTTATAAGGATAGGTTGCGCCCGCATCGGTCATAACAACGCCTGCATTTCTGCAAAGTTCATGCACGCGCTTTGCACAGCCTTGCTGAACAAAAAGACTCACGAAATAGCCGCCCGTGGGCTTATGCCAAGACGCAATGCCGAGCGGAGCAAGTTCTTCCTCGAGGCATTTGTTGACGATATCGAATTTGGGTTTCAAAATCGCGGCATGTTTTTTCATGTGTGCAAGCACACCGGCTGCATTTTTGAAATAAAGCACATGGCGAAGCTGATTCAGCTTGTCGAAGCTTATAACCTGTGCCGCCAAAAGCTTTTTCATATAAGCCATGTTTGTTTCGCTGCAGGCAAAACATGCAACCCCCGCACCCGGGAAAGTGATTTTTGACGTTGAGGCAAATTCAAAAACTCTGTCAGGATTGCCCGCTTTTTCACAAATTTCAAGCATGTTCGCGAATGGAACAAAATCGCCCTCAAATTCGTGTACACAATACGCATTGTCCCAAACAAGAGTGAAATCGGGAGCCGCAGTTTTCATCGAAGCAAGGCGTGCAATCGTTTCATCGGAATAGGTGATTCCGTCCGGGTTTGAATACTTCGGAACACACCACATGCCCTTTACAGCCTCGTCACTGACAAGTTTTTCAACAAGATCCATATCCGGACCGCTTTCAAGCATCGGAACGGTTATAAGCTCCATGCCGAATGTTTCTGAAATTTTGAAATGGCGATCATAACCTGGCGACGGGCAAAGGAATTTGACTTTTTCAAGCTTGCACCACGGCTTTTCAGAATGCAGCAGGCCGTGGGTATATGCCTTTGAAATAAGGTCGTACATCAATGTGAGGCTTGCATTTCCGCAGGCAAAAACCTGTTCGAAACGCACACCGAGCAATTCGGCGAAAAGTCGGCGGCATGCGGGCAGACCCATAAGCTCGCCGTAATTGCGCGCTTCAACTCCGTCGGGCCTGGTGTCCGCAGGATCGATATACATGTTCAACAAGTCGTCGGAAAGTGCAAGCTGCTCAAGCCCGGGCTTACCTCTTGACATGTTGAGGTTCAATCCCTGTGCCAAACAATTCTGATACTCGGCAAGCACTTCGGAATAGAACTCCTGAAGCTGCTGCTCGGTCATTTCATTCAGTTTCATAATCTCCCCCAAAAGGCGAATAAAAAGTTGATTTCAGAAGCCCGCAGCATCGTTCGGATTTCGGCAGCGTACATAAAACTGTCCGCCGCGCAAAAAGAGATACCCCGTTTCTGAATTTCGGCAATGCTTATTGTGCCGGGCGAATCGGCGGAAAATGAACGCCGCCAAACATCGCCATAATATGAATTATAGACCTATCCGCAAGCTAAGTCAACCTATATATTGAGTTTCACGACAAAATTTTTCCCGAGCGCCTTGTTTTTCGCCGTCTTATTATACGGAAGTGAATCTGCGGAGAGTGTTTCCGTTTTCGGTATTGCTTTCACAGACAAAAATGATATAATTGATTTCGGAAAAGCTGATCCGAAGGCGCCGACGAAAAATTTTTTTGCATGATGCGTTAAGCTTAAGCCTTTATCAGCAAAACGGAAAGAAAAGGATCGGAACGGAAGAAATGAACGAAATAAAAAATACGAAATCAGATTTCGAACAAAAAATCGATAATCTCAAGCAGATGCTCCAAAGCAGCAGGCGCGTTGTTTTTCTCGGCGGAGCCGGTGTTTCAACAGAAAGCGGCATTTCGGATTTTCGCAGTGAAAACGGAATTTTTAAAGCCATTCAGCAATTCGGTTACCCTCCCGAAGAGCTGCTTTCGCATACATTTTTCGTACGCAAGCCCGATATTTTCTTCAGATACTATAAAACACTTCTTCTTACAACTGACGCAAAGCCGAATGCCGCGCATGCTGCACTTGCGAAGCTTGAGGCGCAGGGCAAACTAACAGCCGTTGTAACTCAAAATATCGACGGGCTGCACCAGCTTGCAGGCAGCAAAAACGTTTATGAGCTTCACGGTTCAATTCATCGCAATCACTGTATGCGCTGCAACAGATTTTTTGATGCCGAATATGTAAAAAACCACAGCGGCATTCCGTACTGCCCCTGCGGCGGCATGATAAAACCCGATGTTGTGCTTTATGAAGAATCTCTCGATCCCGATGTTCTTGCGGGCGCAGTCGCGCATATATCCCGCGCCGATATGCTTATTGTCGGCGGCACATCGCTCCAAGTCTACCCCGCCGCCGGACTTATTAATTATTACTCCGGCAATAAACTCGTTTTGATTAACAAAACAGGCACTCCGTATGATAACTACGCAAACCTTGTTATCAATGACTCGATAGGCAAAGTTCTTTCCGCAGCTGTTGAATGACGATAAATCCCGCGGCAATTCACGGACAGTGAAAAGACCCGCCGCTGCGGTTGATCTGCACCCCATTTGTCAGGCATGTGATATAATGTTAACAAGCGGGGTGCAGATCAATCCTATAGAGACTTTTCCTTTTGCCATTCTGGCAATATTATCGTCAGTCAGATTATATAACATTGATTCTGTTTCTGCATGACTTTTCCAATATAATGACTTTTACTTGCACCAAGCTGAAGACTTATGCGAACACCTGTTATGCACCAACACAAACTCATCCGAGTCTGCATTTGCAGAGACATAGTATGTGTGATAGTCTTCGACCTCAAAGTTATAGACGGTTACGGGGTTTCAAGCAGTTTCATTCGCTCAGCGCTTAAAGCTTCAAATTACTATTGAGCTGTATGGGCTTGCACTCCTGCGTTTTCGCAAGAATTTGCTCAGCAATGTTTTGAGGTGCATAAACAGCATAACCATAGCTGTAAGCACATGAACCGCCAATGGTTAAATCGTCTCCGTAATATGCAGTGCTGATTGACGGAAAAAGTAAAGCATATCGCGGAGTTTCAGATGTTTCGGACATCATATATGCATACAGTTCTTTTGACGCATTTTTTGCGCGTATGCATATGACGTCAGCATCTTCTCCGGGGAATGCAAGGTAATCCCAAACACTTTCATGCATCACAGGGCAATAATTACCGGCAGAATCTCCGCTTCCGAAGAAAATCACATCATCCGGGTGCAGCATTTTTAATAATATGTCAAAAAGCTCCGGTGACATTGCCAAGAGATCGGAACTGCCGATAGGTTTGCTGCATTCCTCAACAATCTTCAAGACTGATTCTTTAAAGTCAATTATGCCCGCATTGCATGTTATCAACTCAGGCGGTTCAGCCCTCCTATATTCGCAGTTGCATGTAAGCAAACTTACTGCGGATAACGTAACAAATGCAAGCCTCAGCTCGCAAAGCAAGGATTTTGCGTAACGAACATCGCAGGAGTCGGCTCGTTTGTTTACATCTGTGAACATATCGGTTGCTTTGCAATAAATGCAGCCGAGGCATCTCTGATTGAGATTGTTCGCATATCTAAACTCAAGCTCAAAATCAATGAGATTGACGGATTTGGGCTCGCCTACAGGACGAAACTCATTGTACAGGACAGTTATTTCTTTTGGGCGAGAAATATGTTCGCATTCGAAAAAGATAACCGTTTGACTGTCACCGGTCTGCTTTATATCGTACAGATAAATAACTCTGCTGCCTTTTTTGTAGTAACAGCCTGAATACATCGTCCTGATAATCGAGTTAAAAAGAACTTTCATATGCTAACTCTCCAAACCACACATGAAAATGCTTATACTTTCCCGCAAACTTGTTTTCTGCAGCATGATAGTGCGCATATTCTCAGGAACCGTGCCATTCAAGCCGTGGGGTTCCAAGGCTGCAGGATTGAGTCATTAGAAAAGCATCTGAATTTTCATATGTATACAATCCCCATGCGGTATTTCTGCTCATTGAAATTGCGTTTCCATCAAACAACAGTTTCGCAGCTTCGGCAGTTGCAAATGCCCAAGCTCTTGCTGTTATAAAATCCATCGGACCGGTCACCTTATAAAATTGATTGTTTCGGTCTATATATGCGCCGTAGTAAACAGCATCATCTTTTGGATCGTCCTTTTCCTTAGTTTTAGGAACAAAAGGTGAACCAACATCGGGTTTTGCTTTTTCGATCGTTAGAATTAACAGTCCGATAAGTCCTAAAGTTCCCACTCCTGAGCCAAATGTTGACAAATCCTTGTGTTGGTAAACAGGCACAGCACTAAAACCGAGGCCATCGCCCATATTCACCGGATTATTCAGGCAATACGCATACGCGTTATGCCCGAGAACGCCCTGACCGGTTGATAGGAGGACGTCCGCAGAGATAAACCTTCCGACTGAGGGATCATAGTACCTGCTTTGGAGGTAATAGAACCCGGTTTCTTCGTCCGTCAATCGTCAGATTGCCGGTATAGACATACCCACGGTAACGGAAGGGATTATTCTTTCCGAGTGTGGAAGCGAGTGAGCCCGAGGTTGAGAGTACATCTGCATCGTGACGGCAAACATCGCGGCAATAATGCTTTAAGTATAGTACATGCTCAGGTTAAACTACAGGACGGTAAAAAGCACTTTCCCCCAAGTGGCCTTCAATGGAACGCCATCTGAGCTTTGAAGCACAAATTAAAGTCCCCGTATATTCGTCTAAATCGGCTTCTGATAAATTATCGCAATCACACCAGTAAATGGTTCCATCCCTCATAATCATTGTCGAACCCAATATTTCGCAGGTGTAGCTTTCATCAACGGGAAAAAACTTGACGTATTTCAAACCTTGAAATTCCAGCTCTATCGTAGAATCTTTCTCATATTGGCGTTGAATAAGCACCCTTAACGCTCGAAGACTGTTCAACGGATACATTGAAAGATTAACGTCAACATAAGCTCCGCTTACATAGCTCATTTCTTTTATACAGCTGTCGTGAAAAAAGCATACGGCTTCCATAAGCTTCAGCACATCGTCATCGGTACTGATTTCATTCCACATAAAATGATCCCTCTCTGAATTCACCCAAGTATCAAAGCCAAACCTTCACCTATACCCGCACCCAAAGGACCTAACAAGAAATCGTCAGCAACGCCAATTCCTGTAACGTCGTCAGCTGCGACAACAATGATTCCAATTACAGAAACAGTCACTAATGCCGCCCCTGCAACGGTTCCCCAACTAAATGTGTAACCGAACCCTGACTCCATTTTTCCAATCGTGATGATGTCCTCCCTTTGAATCGTGGGGATGTTTATCCGGCCTTCCGTGGTCATTATGGTCGTAATCATGTTCCGGTTTACCATCTGCCCCATAAGTTCTTGAATCACCGTTAGGGGCAGTGTAAGTGCTTCCGGGCTCTCCGGTGTTGGGTCGCCGATTTGCATCGTGTGAAGATGCCTTCGGCACATTGCTTTGTTTTAATGCACAAAAGACCTTTTTTATTGGTTGAACAATGTTATCTTTCACCCAATTCGCAGTGTCTTCTATCCATTTAGGCCAGTTGCCGTCATGGTCGTCCATATTCACCGGATTATTCAGGCAATACGCATACGCGTTATGCCCGAGAACGCCCTGGCCGGTGGAGAGGAGGACATCGGAGGAAATGAACCTGCCGACTTCGGGGTTATAGTACCTGCTTTGGAGGTAGTAGAAACCGGTTTCCTCATCATACACATACCCACGGTAGCGGAAGGGATTATTCTTTCCGAGTGTGGACGCGAGTGAGCCCGATGTTGACAGCAGTTTGCCCCAACTGTCAAACCTCAACAGCGGCTAAATCGCTGTTGAGGTAAGCATATTCTACAACGGTTGCTCCGGTTTTGTCAATGAGTTTGACGATATCGCTCTGGGCGTTGCGGAGGTAATAGTAATAATTTCCGTTATAGTTCACGGCAACGACTTTGCCGTCAGCGTCGTAGCTGAAGCGGAGCTTTGAAGTCGTTGTGCTTCCGTCGCTGTTCGTTGTGGTTTTGACGGTGCCCATGAGCAGCGTGCCGTTATAGTAATAGTCCGTAACGGTGTTGCCGATGGTTTTTCTTGTACGGATGCCGTTTTCATCGTAGCTGTAGACATACGAGTTCGCGCGTCCGGAGGATGCGTCTTTTGGGGTATACGACTTCAGCCGCTGACCTTCCCAAACCAGAGTTGCACCGAGGTAGTTCGTCGGGTTGCCGGAAGCGTCATATGTTATGCTTTCGCCATCGTACGAAGTGAGCTGATCCTTCCATGCCGAGTTTGTGTAGGCATAGGGAACGGTCTCCCGAGCCGTGCCGAGCGTTCCGACAGTGTAAGCAAAGATCTTTTTGTTGAGCAGATTGCCCCAAATGTCGTATTCATATGTAATGGTAGCGTTGCTGCTGTTGCCGCTGCCGTAATAAAGGTTCTCCCTTACGAGCTGATTCGCCGAATCATAAACATATGAATACTTCTCCGAAGCGTCGCTGAATGACGTGTTTCCGCGCCATATCCTGGTTATGTTGCCGTTGGCGTCATAATCATAGTTGCACTTTGCGTCCGAACCGTTGCGATAGGACTTAACGAGCGTTTATTCGGGACTGCGAATAAACCTCCGGTGAAGCTTTTTTCGGTGCTTGCCGCACGGCGCGTGCAACAAAGAGCTTTTTACAACTACCACGTATACTTTACTGTATACCAATCATTCCCGAGATCAACCTGGTCTACTATATATGACCATTCGTCAACAAGCCGGCCTTCTCCGGTTCGTTCAATCTCTTTGCATAGCAAATAATCACTGTCCCCAAATCTTGAATAGAAGGCAAACATTACATATTCAGCGAAACTTGAAAACTGCCTATCTACGGACTGCATAAGCGGATCATCGAAAAGAGGCTGTACAAAAGTTTGGATTCCGTTGATCTCGTCCTGCGATAGTTCTTCGGATGAAAAGACTCCGAGTTCACCGATTTTTGTATAGGTTCGGTTATTGTATGAACTGTCCGCGCCTTTTACCACATAAACAACGTTTGGATTCGCCTTGAACCAGTCGGCGGCAACTTCGAGTGCCTCGGTGTGAAGCTTGAAGTAGTCTTGCGCAACTCCGGCAGAATACAACCCGCGCGGCCCCGAATCCTCAAAGAGCTTTTTAAACTCAGCTATGCTAAAACACCCGCACAATTGTACCGAAACAACTGCGGCAACCATAGTGATCGCAACAATAATTATCAAATGCTTTTTGCTTTTCATAGTGACCCCCACAGTTCTTTCGTTGTTTTATAAATTGTTAACAGCAACCGTCCGTTTATTCCTGCATTTACCATCCAATCGAAAAATTCTCCGCTTGCAAAAGATGCAGGTTCCATGAAGTAATGTATACCAACCCCAAGGTTGATAAAAAAGTTGTCGTCTTTTCCGTCATAGTAATACCCGCAGCCATCGTTGTCTCCATTTTCTCTTAATGCGACAAATCCAGCCGCAACAAGGAGAGTTTTTCTCATATATCTCTCCTGATTTTACTCGAACACGGCCTGACGAATAACAAACCGATGTCCATACTCCCAGTATACCGAATTTGTCAATATTTATCAAGTGTTTTTAAAGGCAAGTTTATGTAAAATATTATTCGAGCGTATTGTATGCTTTGAAACCGTGTTCCCGCTTGTATACAAATGCATAGTCGCAGATATAAGCATCACAACAATTCTGTTTGCTTTTGTTCAAAAGCATAATTTCCTCTCTCGATTTTGCATATTCGGCGCCAAAAGATAAAGCAATAACGATCGCGACAGATAAATGCAGCCGCGAGAAACATTCAACACAGTGTACTTCCCCACCTTGGAGCAAATAAAAAAATGTTATAAACAAAAACAAGTGTCCTAACAGCTTTTCAAATGCTGTAAGAACACTCCCCATGGTGCGAGTGGTGATAACGGATTTCATAAAACAATGAATTAACCGGCAGAAACACATATATTTCATCTCGCACACGAACAGTTTCTTTAGAATTTTATTCGCACATTCGATTTTTACTGGCCTACCCGATACAATGATAACACAAGGAGGGCAGAATATGAAACAGAAATATCATCTTGCAATGGATGATGCAGAGCGGCGGCTTCTCATTGGAAGTCTGAATGATCTGCGCAGCAGGCTCTTCACAGGGGACAGATATACCGACGCTGTTGACGAAGTGCTGCTGAAAATCATCGGCGCAAAGCGCAAGAAGTTCAAGATTGTATACACGGAATGAATGGAGGGAAGCACTATGACGGAGTTTGAAAAGCTGGGTGACACATACCGACAGGCGGGTGATTATTATCTGCCGAATCTCGAGATTGATAATCAAATCGAGGTGCAAATTGGTGTTTGGGGACAGCGACACCGGCGATTTTTGAAGGAGAACCACCGGGTGAAATACTACAATCTGTTGACTACCGGGACGCTGAACGATTATCTTGCTGAGGTGGAATGCCTGGCACAGGCGATGTTTGATACGCTTGTGAAGGAACTGTCCGAAAAAAACTTGAACGAAAAACTCAAGGCAAGTGACCCGCTGGAATGGGGCAGGCGAAGCAATAACATCCGCAATCGAGCTACAGAAATCGTAAATGCAGAGGTCATTTTCGTGTGAGCAGCAACAAAATTTGATAGAAATCAGAGGCGCAGTCAGATGCAGGTAAGCACCGGCTGCGCCCCTTTTTCGTTGCTCTGAAATAGGTCTGCATTATCTTAGCGAGCAGACTGTTTATACTCCTCTGGAGCTTAAACAGTGTGTCGCCCGATGTCTGTGCCATCTGAGCGAGCAGTGCCTTTTTACTCCGTTCTGCAGAACTCTGTAAGAAGGCCTCGTTAGGGGCACCCTAAGACCTGCTTACCCGATGCCGAAGAATCGGTCGAAGAAACCCTTCAACTTTTCAATGATGGTCTGCTTCTTCTCTGCACGGTTTCCACCGCCGAAGCGGGAGATTGGCGGCATCAGCCGGTCAATATCCGTGCCTGTCGTTTTGACAGAGCCGTCACGGAAAGAGCTCTCCATAAAGCGGCGAGTCTCGTCGTCTTTCAGGTTTTCCTCCTGAATGATTGCAACAAGCTGCCGTTCTTTTTCTTCGGCGACAAAGGTGCGCCATTCCAGCATCACATCTGATACATCGTTGATTCCGGCAATGAAGGTTTCGATCAGTGCCTTCTTGCTGCGCAGTTCAGGACTGGCATCCACTGCTTTGCGGATCGTGATAAGCACTTCCTTGTCATCGCAGTGTGAATCGTGGTATTTCTGTACCAGAAGCAGGATGTAGTCAATATTGATCTCGATCTGCTTGATTAGCTCGATTTCAAAAACGATGTCATCTGTGATCTCCTCTTTTTCGCCACCGGGCTTGCGGTTTTTCCACTCATCCCGTAAGTCCTGATAGCGGCCAAGATAATCCTGAAAATCCCGCTCGCTCAAAATTTCGCTTCCGGCAAACTCGTCGAAAGAAGTCAGCAGGTTGCGCATACGCAGAATCGCACCGAACAAAACGATAAACTCCTTCTGCCGCTGTTCACCAGTAATGCGTTCCTCTGTCAGCGGGAATTTCGTTGTCAATTCCTCAATCATATCCTGGTAGCCTGGGTGATATTTTCCGTCGGCATCCTCGTAGCCAAAGTAGTAATCCTTATAGCTACGCATCAGGACGATACCGCCCGCTTCCTTATCTCCGAAAAGGGAGATGGCGTCGTCGGTGCGCTTTTGCAGATTGCGGAAGCAACCGATGTTGCCGAACACCTTGATGGAATTGAGAATCCGGTTGGTGCGGGAATATGCTTGAATCAGCCCGTGCATTTTCAGGTTTTTATCCACCCACAGCGTATTCAGCGTTGTGGCATCGAAGCCGGTCAGGAACATATTGACCACGATCAGCAGGTCAAGTTCCTTGTTCTTCATCCGCAGGGAAACATCCTTATAGTAATTCTGGAATTTGTCCCCGTCTGTGGAATAGTTGGTGTGGAACATCCCGTTGTAGTCACGGATGGCCGCATCCAGAAAATCACGGGAACTTTGGTCAAGTGCGGAGGTATCCTCCGGATTCTCCTCGTCAAGAATACCATCCGTTTCTTCCTCATTCGCTCCATAGCTGTAAATGACGGCAACCTTCAGCCGCTTCTGCGTATTTTCCGCCATTTGCCTCTGAAACTCGGCGTAGTAGAGCTTTGCAGCATCCACGCTGGACACGGCAAAGATGGAGTTGAACCCGCTGACCCGCTGCTTCTGCTTGATTTCCTCGATCTGCTGCTTGCTGCCGGCAGAGGCAACCTCGGCGATATTCTGCAATACGCTGTATGTATAGGTTTTATCACCCCGGTAGGTCTTCTGGTCAAAATGCGTCAGAATATAATCCGTTACCAGTCGGATGCGTTCCGGGGCAAGAAACGCCTTTTCCCGGTTGATGTCCCAAACCTCTTTGTCGTCAATATCCGGCTCGGCGTCCATCGTTTTGATGTAGTCCACCCGGAAGGGCAGTACATTTTTGTCGTTAATGGCGTCCACAATGGTATAGGCGTGGAGCTGATCGCCAAAAGCCTGCTCTGTCGTGCGGAGTGTGGGATTCTTGCTCACGCCTGCATTGACCGCAAAGATCGGCGTTCCGGTAAAGCCAAAGAGGTTGTACTTCTTGAAATACTTCGTAATGGCTTGATGCATATCCCCGAACTGACTCCGGTGGCACTCATCAAAAATGATAACAACTCGCTTATCAAAAACGCTGTGTCCGGCGTTCTTCTTGATAAAGGTGGCGAGTTTCTGAATGGTGGTGATAATGATTCTTGCATTGTCATCCTCCAACTGGTGCTTCAGGACTGCCGTAGAGGTGTTGCTGTTGGCAGCTCCCTTTTCAAAGCGGTCATATTCCTTCATCGTCTGATAGTCCAGATCCTTGCGGTCCACAACGAAAAGCACTTTGTCGATGTAGTCCAACTTGGTAGCAAGCTGCGCCGTCTTGAAAGAGGTCAGTGTTTTGCCGCTGCCGGTGGTGTGCCAGATGTACCCGCCGCCTGCTACGGTGCCGTATTTCTTATAATTGTTGGCGATCTCAATGCGGTTCAAAATGCGCTCGGTGGCGACGATTTGATATGGCCGCATCACCAGCAGCATATTTTCCGCCGTAAATACACAGTAACGGGTAAGAATATTCAGAATGGTGTGCTTGCAGAAAAAGGTCTTGGTAAAGTCCACGAGATCGGGGATAATGCGGTTGTTCGCATCCGCCCAGAACGAAGTGAACTCAAAGCTATTGCTGGTTTTGGACTTCTTGGCTTTCTGTGCTTTGGCATCCTTGATATGGTTGAAACGGGTGGTATTGGAATAATACTTCGTATTTGTGCCGTTGGAGATCACGAAGATCTGCACGAATTCATACAGCCCGCTGGATGCCCAGAAGCTATCCCGCTGATAGCGGTCGATCTGGTTGAAGGCTTCTCGAATGGGAACGCCCCGGCGCTTCAGCTCGATATGGATCAGCGGCAAGCCGTTGACCAACACCGTCACATCATAGCGATTGTCATGAACTGCCCCCTCCTCTGTGGAGATGGCATACTGATTGATGACCTGCAAACTGTTATTATGGATGCACTTCTTGTCAATAAGCTGAATATTTTTGCTTTCCCCGTTATCCCGGCGGAGCACCTGCACATAGTCCTCCTGAATCAGGCGGGTCTTTTCGAGAATGCCGGAGTTGGTGTTTGCCAGCACCTCGTCCCAGAAACGCTTCCATTCGTCGTCCGTAAAGCGATAGTTGTTCAGCTTTTCCAGCTGCGTCCGCAGATTGGCAATCAGGTCAGCCTCTTTATGGATGGTCAGGCGCTCATAGCCCAGCTCGCAGAGCAGACGAATAAACTCCTGCTCCAAATCCGCTTCGCTCTGATATGCCTCCGAGCGTTTCGCCTGCGGCTTGTATTCGGTGACAACAGTGCTTTCGCTGCTCTGGGCAATGATGTTGAAATAGCTCACGGGCTACCTCCTTCCGGGTCAATCTGCCGGCGTAAAAGTCAGCAGCTTGTCCCTGTAATATTCATATTGTTTCTGCCGGGCTTCGATTTCGGCAGGCAGACCGATTTTTAAGTCAGAGCAGATGGCATCGAAGTTGTCGAGAACTTCTACAAGGCGCTTCTGAACTTCAAGCGACGGAAGCGGTACTTCAAAATTAAATATATCTTTCAGACTAATATGCGGAATTGCGCCAGCTGTTTTCTTCTTGTGCACATACTCCGTAAAACGGCCACTCGCAATATAGTGATATACATATCGGATATTGGCCTGATTAGTGCGGATTCGAGTAACACGTTGTACAAGAAGCAATGGTAAATCTTTTTTAGAAACCATTCCGTAACTGCTGCCAACAAGAGAACCATCCATAGAAATCACAATATCCTGATCGTTAAGCAGGTATTTCTCAATACCATCTGTGCTTTCCCAATAACGATTATTCTCCTCCGCAAAGTCCAAATAGCCCCTTTTAATATTCATGCCACGCATTAACCTGATTCCATCTTCTTTGAATTTACTACTATCAAAAGGGAAGCCAGAAAGCAAATCGCAAAAATCCCCCAATCGTTTATAAACGGTGGTTGTAGCGTTGTGAAGCAGTTTATCCCTATAATACGCATACTGCTGCTTTCTCGCTGTAAGCTCCGCTGTAAGCTCTGCTGTAAGCTCTGTGAAATTGTCCAGTATACGGACAATTTCACGCTGCACTGGAAGGGGTGGAACAGGGGTAATATATTGCAGCACCGCTTCCTTACTTCCACGAGGCATTTTGGATCCTTTTGCATACTGCATATCGTAATGAAAAAAGGAATCGGACGACAGCACATAATACAGAAATTCTGGAAGCATGCCACTGTCAGTTATATGAATTGCAAGTACATCGCCATTTGTCCCACCATTGCAATCCGCCAGCCAAATCTTCTTTAGATACGGGCGAATATTTCCAATTAGAATATCACCGAACGAAAAAGCAATCACCTGCCCGGTGGTAGGGACAGCAGACGATAGCGTTTTTCCTTGCTTATTTTGAAGTAGGTTTTCAACACCTACATAACAAGTTTTATCAACCGTCGAAGCATCTATTCTCCCTTTGCAGTACTGTGAAATCTCCCCCAATTTGCGAAATTCTACTCCATCAGGGCAAAGCTCTTGAATCAGTTCGTCCAATTTGCTCATTTTACAGCCTCTCTTAATTTACGATGAGATTCTTCATTGATTTGCTTACGCAGCAAATACTCATCACTGTTCAGGTAAGACTCGTCCATTCTTACCTTAGCTTTTGGCATAAAATACTCCCCATATGATTCAATATGCGGTGTATAATCACAAGTATCAGCACAAATAATTTTGCTATAACTGCCACCTTCGCTCCGGCAAAACCGAAGCCGTAATTGACGAAGTGCCAATTTGCGAAATCCTTTTTCAAAGAAAATATAGTTTTCCCCACTTTGTCGGGCGTGGGAGTCATAAACAATACAGTCCGGTTCTTGTGTAAGCAATTCTTTCATATACCGCTGTTCATCTTTGGAAAGTGGAATGCCACTATCAGCTTTATCAATTAGCTCCTGCACACCACATTTGCGGCCATCGATAATTATCAATGGCTCTTGGTCTGGCAATGTTGGAAATGTACTTGTTGCATCGTCATATGTCCAAAATGTCAGAATGTTATTTCCTGCACCGTGCTTTTTGATTTCAGCTCTCGCAGTTGTAGAGCTGTCCGCCCAATAAGACAATTTCTGATTTGGGAACAGCTTTGAATATCTGCCAGAACAGGTTCGCAGGTTTCCTTTAAACAAAGTGCTCGCTGTTTTTCCATAAAAGCTGGTGTTAAATTCTACGCAACGGTAAAAGTCAAATTCATCAGTGATATAGACAGGCAAGTCCATATGCTTATAAATTGGCCGCCCATAATCTTGGCTTTTGAATGTTTTCTCCCAGTTCATCCCTCAATCTCCCCAATAATCCGGTCGATTTCCTCTCTCAATTTCTGCTCCCGTGCGACGATTTCCGCAATTTCTGCATTCAACTTCACAATGTCAATCTTTTCACGGGTGTCCTCCTGCTCCACATAGGTAGAAACAGAGAGATTATAATTGTTCTGTTTGCTGCCGACCTCGTCGTTTGGCACAAGGCGGGCAAAATGCTGCTCGTCCTTACGATCCGCCACAGCGGACACGATGCGACGGATATTGGCATCGGAAAGCCGGTTGTTCTTTGTGACCTTCACAAACTCCTTGGAGGCATCCACAAACAGAACGGCGTTGTCCGTCTTGTTCTTTTTCAGCAGCATAATATCCACGGAGATCGTGACATTTAAGAACAGGTTGGAGGGAAGCTGAATGATGGCGTCCACAAAGTTGTTATCCACCAGATACTTGCGGATTTTCTGCTCGGCCCCGCCACGGTACATAATGCCGGGGAAGCAAACGATGGCCGCCGCACCGTTGGAAGCCAGCCACGAAAGACTGTGCATAATAAACGCCATATCGCCCTTGGAGGCGGGAGCCAGCACTCCGGCAGGCGAAAAGCGCGGGTCGTTGATGAGCAGCGGGTTCTTATCCCCCTCCCACGGCACGGAAAACGGCGGATTGGACACGATCAGCTCAAAGGGCTGGTCGTCCCAATGCTGCGGGCTGAGCAGAGTATCTTCCCGCACGATGCTGAATTTGTCAAACGCGATGTTATGCAGGAACATATTGATGCGGCAGAGGTTGTAAGTGGTCAGGTCGATCTCCTGACCGTAGAAGCCACGCTCGATATTGTCCTTGCCCAGCACTTTTTCCACCTTCAGCAGCAGGGAGCCGGAACCGCAGGCGGGGTCATAGACCTTGTTGATCTTCGTTTTGCCGATGGTGCCGAGGCGGGCCAGCAGCTCCGAAACATCGGCGGGAGTGAAATACTGACCGCCCTTTTTACCGGCATTGGCGGCATACATTCCCATCAGATATTCGTAGGCATCACCAAACAGGTCGTGATTGATGCCATCAGTAGAGAACAGCGGCATCTGCGCTACGCCGTTCAGCAGCTCTACCAGCACCTTGTTGCGCTTGGCAACAGTTTCGCCAATTGCCTTGCTGTTCACATCGAAATCGTCAAACAGACCTGCAAAATCATTCTCAGCGTCTCCGCTGGCGGCACTGCTTTCAATGTGGTTGAATACTCGCTCCATCGTCTCGTTCAGGTTGTCGTCCTTGTCCGCACGGGCAAGAACATTGCAGAACAACTCCGAGGGCAGAATGAAAAAGCCTTTTTCCTGCACCAGTCCCTCACGGGCAGTCTCCGCCTCGGCGTCCGGCATTTTGGCGTAGTCAAAGTTCTTATTTCCGGCGGCGTACTCGCCCTCGTTGATATAGGCGGTGAAGTTCTCCGAAATATAGCGGTAAAACATCGTGCCCAGCACATAAGATTTGAAGTCCCACTCCGCCACATGACCTGCGTGAACAAGGTCGGTGGCGATTTTATATATGCGGCGGAACAGCTCGTCCCGCTCCTGGTCTTTCTTTACATCAGCCATTGTAATTACTCCTTTTGGGCGATCCACGCCGCTTCAATCTCATCAAAGGGGATGCTGTTTTCCTCGCAAAAAGCCTTGATCTTCTTCATTGCCGCGATGTTTGGCTTGGTTTTGGCGTTTTCCCAACGGTTTATCGTTCCAACGGATACATTCAGTGCTTTTGCGAAATCCTCCTGCGACAACAGGGCTTTCTTACGCATGACCCGTATTAACTCACTTAAAGGCGTCATCAAACAGTTCTCCTTTCAGAAGATTAACAGCATTATACCATACACCTATCATTTTCTCAACACCGTTTGGAGAAAACCGAGTACCAAAATATAGAGGCGCAGCCTTCGGATTGATCCGTCGGCTGTGCCTTTTTTGCATCTTTAAGAAAAATTCGAAAATACCTTTGCCAAAATCGCAGAAAAGTTCCCAGTTGGTTGGTAGAGAGAAAATTTCAAATTCTTTCGTTCAAATCCGAAAAATTTTCCAAGTTGATTAGTAAGGGGGTAAAAAATGACTCTTCTCGCTGCCTACCTATTGAGGGGATTCTTCGCTTGTGCCTTGAAAGAGGCGAATTTTTGAAAAAGTGCGGGAATTTCACGGGAAAATTCGGCAAAGAAAAAGTGAAAGGCGATAGAGGATCCCGGCGTAGTCCGCCGCTCTGTGGTTTTCCGCGTGCACCTTGAAAATTAAATAGCAGAAATTTTGGAGAAAAGAGTCACCACCCTGCCCATTTTAGGAACAAGTGAAGGAGGTTTTTTCAATGGTCATCAAAATCACGCCGCAGCAGGCGAAAAGAGTCGACGCCCTGCTGCGTAAGCTGTGCGCTAACTACGACGGCGGCAACTGCCTGCTGCTGGACGACGGCGAGCCCCGTGTCTGTGTCCAGAGCATCAGCAAGTACGGCATCTACTGCAACTACTTCAAGAATGCCGTGCTCCCAGTGGACGAAGGGCTGCACGCCGAGATAATGAAGCCGACCGGCGGCAAGCGCTGTGTGCTGTGCCGTCAGGCGTTTGCATCGAGGGCGAAGAATCAGCGTTATTGTCCGGCCTGCGCCGCCAAGCAGAAACGGCTGAAGGCAGCCGAACGGCAGCGCCGAAAGCGGGCATCGGCGTCACGCTTTTAAGGTGCGGACAGCCCTGAAATACAAGGCTTTTTTGAACCCAAATCAACCCAAGCAATACAGAAACACCTTAACCTCAAAAATCCGCTTTGAAAAGCGTGACAAATTCAAGCGAGAGGAGGAATTCAATGAACCCATATTTCACAGTCAACGACTCCGAACATTTCACCTTTTACCGTATCCCAAAGCTGCTGTTCACAGATGAGATTTACCAAACTGTTTCCACCGATGCCAAGATGCTCTACGGCCTGCTGCTGGATCGGCTGTCCCTATCCGAGAAGAACGATTGGAAAGACGAGCACGGTCGGGTCTACCAATATTTCACCATCCATCAGGCGCAGGAGCTGCTGCATTTCGGACACGAAAAGGTCTGCCGCCTGTTTGCAGAGCTGGATGTAGCCGACCTTATCGAGCGCCGCCGTCCGGGGCAGGGCAAGGCCAACCGCATCTACTTAAAGGAGTTTACCCAAAAGTCTGATTATCGGAATTCCAGAAGTCCGGGAATCGGAAGGAAATAAGACTTAGAGAGTGATATTTACTACCCGAAAAAGAGAAAGAAGGTCAACAATGAATAGCAAAAACACAGTGCCAATGAAACCGGCGCTCTTAAGAATTGAACAGCTGCGCCCGTTTGAAGGCCATCCCTACGAGGTACAGGACAACAAGGAGATGGCAGCTCTTTCGGAAAGTATCCGGGAGAATGATGTTCTTTCCCCGTTGATCGTCCGTTCCGTTGAAAACAGCGATGAATACGAAGTCATCAGCGGACACCGCCGGTTATACGCCGCACAGAAAGTGAGTCTTACGGAACTGCCGGTGCTTATCTGTGCGCCGGATCGTGACAGCGCCGCCATTGCCGTGGTGGACAGCAATCTGCACCGGGAGCATATCCTGCCCAGTGAAAAGGCGTATGCTTACAAGTTGAAAATGGAAGCACTGTCCCATCAGGGAATCGCTTGTGGACAAGTTGGCCACAAGTCCCGGGATGATATTTCCGATACAGACAGCGGCAGGCAGGTTCAGCGCTATATTCGCCTGACCTACCTCATCCCGGAATTGCCGGAAAAGATGGGCAAGGAGGAAATTGCGTTCTCTGTCGGCGTGGAGTTGTCCTATCTCGATGAATGCAGCCAGCGGGATGTGCTGGAGCAATGTGAGATCAACGACTGCACGCCATCTTATTCGCAGGCATGGCGAATGCACAAGGCCGACCGTGAAGGGCTGCTGACGAAGGATGTGATCCAGTTCTTTATGAGCGAAGAAAAAGCAAATCAGCGGGAGACGGTGAAGGTCCCCGCATCCCGCCTGCGGGAGGTTCTTCCCAAAGGTTTGGATGCCGGAAAGACGGAGGATTTTATCATCAAGGCTTGCGAATATTATCGCAAATACCTCATCCGCCAGCGTGGGCGGGAGGAACGATAAGGAGTGATAGAAAATGAAGCGGCAAACGAATTGGATCGTCGGCGTATCCGACGGAAAAGTCCACGAATACAAAATTGGGGATGTGACCTATTTTGTTTCTGCAGAATTTGAGCGCAGCTCTCAAACCAATCTGCGTGACCGTGTACAAAGAACAGTGGTCAGCAATCTCATACCTTTGACGCCCGGTCAAGCATCCGATACAATAGCAGCGGAATATGTGTTCGGCTGCCGGGAAGGAGGACTTATGCAGTCGAAAAAGAAAAAAGAACAATCGGGATTGACAGCGCTGTACTGCCGCCTGTCCCGTGATGATGGAGCGGAAGGCGACAGTAACTCCGTAGCCAATCAAAAGCGTTTATTGCAGAAATACGCCAAAGAAAATAGCCTCGGTAATACCCGTTTCTATGTGGACGAGGCTGTGATAATAGGACTAAAAACATTAAGGCTCAAAAAGTGCTGAAAATACGGCGTTTTTGAGCCTTATCACATAAATAAGCGCAAATAGTACATAGCGCGTCTGTTACCCAAAGTGGCGCTTGGGTCGGCAGGCGCGCTGTTTTTATACCCTGATGCGAGCGAAGGAGGTGTTATTGTGAAAGCATATGGGAAGTCGTGGGGCTACAACGTATA
>ERZ827181.785-NODE-785-length-40191-cov-9.635988_pt1 | contig 40191 bp, 46 predicted proteins | sample MGYA00519778_ERZ827181 | MGnify/ENA primary metagenome ERZ827181 (study PRJEB31778, sample SAMEA3449273) | human gut metagenome | biome: human gut; feature: human-associated habitat; material: faeces | place: United Kingdom | collected 2010/2012 ...
GACGCAACAACTGATTAGACAACTGCCATGTATCATGAGTTGTAAATACAAGCTGAGCATGATTGGTATTGATTTCCGGATTTAAAAATGTTAGTAGGAAATTCCTTACGAGCAACGGATGCAGACGAGCATTTAATTCATCAATGAAGAATACACTTCCCTTCTCTAATACTTCCTGCAATTCCGGATATAATGCAAACATCTTTAAAGTTCCAGCAGACTCCATTCCCAAAGGAATTTCAGCCATTTCATCAGAATCAATCTTCTTATGGAGTGCGTTAATCTTGTATCTTTCTTCCTTAGATTCTCCCTCCTGCGGAACCTTCTCAATTCTGAAATCTTTGATATGCTCATCAAAAGATGCAAAATATTCCACCACCTTCTGCTGAACATTCTTATCTTCCACAAATCCCTTAGGCAATCTGCGTGACATAAAGAAATTAGTAAAAGGATCACCAAAATCAGCAAACTCATTTGCAATGAACCAATCCCTAATCGCCTTACACTTATTAACCTTCAACTTCGCTCCCAAAGAGACAATAAGTACCTGCTTTTCCAGTGCTACCTGAATATTATCCCTGCTGCTCTTAGGAAATCCTGATAAATCAAGCTCCTCGTCCGTAGTTCCACGATAAAATACCGTACTGTACTTTCTGGCAGTCTTCGCCTTGGAATTAAGCCACTCTTCCGTTACACCTTCCTTATTGATACAGAAACCATAGTTATAAATTCTCTCAGACTTATCTCCAGGCAAAGTAAAATATACCTCAAAGCTGGATTCTGCATCGGCAGATGTTGAATCAAACAAGAATGGAGTCGGTCTGAATTCTTCAAACTTTTCTTCCTCATCTCCGTACTTAAAAGAATCTGCAACATAATCAGACATATATTCAAAAGCGTTGTATATATTGGACTTTCCGCTTGCGTTTGCACCATAAATGGCAGCAACCGGCAAAATCTTCTCACTGCCAACAGTCACCACTCTGTCTGAAAACTCAGTCATCTTCGTCGCAGACAAATCCAAAGTAGCCTCTTCTCTGAAAGATTTGAAATTTTTAAAATTAAATTGTATTAACATGATTGCTACCTCACCTTCTTTTCTACTTTCTAGTATATACAGTTTTTCTCAAAAATCAACATCTAAATGTGATTTATTCTCATTTTATTGTATATATATTTTAAAATCCTCTACACTTTATGTGTTTTAGCTTTTATGTGTTTTATGTATTAAAAATCACCCAATTTACATTATCGTAAAATGAGTGATCTTTCATTCTTTATGTTCTTTTCATAATCGGATGCCTGATTACTGTCTTCCACTTCTCCGGCACAACCTTCCTTGCATCAGACATATATATTTCATGATGTAACCGGTTTTCATTTATATCATTTTCATATCCATTCTCTTTCAAAAATGCATCCATAATGGCAACCGTTTCCGGTTCGTTATCAAATGGTCCTATATGCATAATTTGCACACATAATCCTTCATCAATCGTCAGAAATTCTGCTTTGCTACAATCAAGTTTTTTCTTTTTGGTCGCAGTTTCTACCGCCCATTCAAAATCCTTCTTTGTAACGAAGTCAGGTAATCAAATAACAGAAATCCAGTTAAATGTATCCTTATTTGCGCAGTCAATGCCTTGAACATTTTCTCGCCTTCCGGCTCGGTCGGTTCGCACCACAGCATCCACTGAATACTGCTCACCCTGCCACCAAAAACCTTCCAGTGGAGGAACTACGTATTCAAAGAAACCTTCTATCTTATAATCTGTTTTATAACTCATCTTCAAAGTATATGCAACCGCATACAACACACCTATTGCCTGCTGATACTCGCCATCCGATGTATTAGGATTTCCTTTACCTCTGACAGCAATATAATTAGCCTTCGGAACATTGACAATCTCCGGCTTATTCTTCGGCATATAAAATTCTTTGTATTCCTTCTTAAAATCAAAAGCCATTTCCTACACCTCCCGTACATAGTAGGAACCATACTTTGTTCCATCATGTCCTATTACCGATTCTTCCGATAAACAAAATCCCCTATATTCTAACGCTCGTATACGTTCTTTTGCAATGGAAATCGCCTTGGTTGCAATCATTTCACAGGCAAACATTTCTTTTGTTTCAGAAATGATAATACCAAGAATATCCACTATAATGTCTTGTTTTTCATAATCACTTCTTAAGTCCAGCCGGAGCAATCCACAATTATTGAAATAGTCCTTCGCCCTGCGATTAAACAACTCTATCGTACCGATTGCACAGTTAGTGCTCTTATCAATAATTGCCCAGCGCACATAATATCTACTTTGATATTCTCTTTTCCAAAATGCAATGGTGTCTTTCATTTTTTCGATAGAAGTATAATAAAATCCATTTACACAATTATCACTGTTAAAAAGCGGTACAGCATCCTTATCTGAGTATACCTTAAGTAAATCCTCTACATCTCCATCGTCAATTTCTCTCAACAAAAACTTTTCGCTTTCCATAACCGGAATTTGTTCATACACATCAATACTCATCTTCTTTTTAACCTCCATATCGTAATTTGTTAAACACTAAATAACTTCATGCACATTATCCCACACAAATTACGACATCCGCGTGTCATAGTTTTTCATATAAAAAAAGAATATCTTTGGTTTTATTAATGATTTGTTCTTTTATATGCTCCGGCTCTATAATCTCAACTTCATTTCCTTGCGACAAAACAACACCCATCCACCACTGCTCATTCTCTACAATATGAATCTCCATAATAGCAGTCCCATCTACAAATTTTTCAATCAATTGTCCGTTTAAATATTCTTTTATTCTATGTATCGCATTGTCTCGACATCTCAATCTTACTTTCGTAAGCACGCCTTTTTCCTTATAGGAACTGTTACAAGCATTTAAAATATCTTCCGCCGACCTATGCTTCTTGGAAAACTCATCTTCCGTTACGCAAACATCTTCCATCCGAACCAGCTTATATGTTCTATAATCCTGTTTCGCTGTATTATAAGCCAACATATACCATGCGTACCATTTATAAATAACAGCTATCGGTTCTACACTGTGTTCTCTTGTTTCGCCACCATTATTAGTATATGTAAATCTGACCACTTGCTTATTCTTAACTGCAGACTGTAAGGTTTGAAGCAATTTCTCATCGCCTTCTCTTAACACGGAAAAGTCCAAAATCATACCTGTATTACTGTTCTTGGATATGGCTGTTATTTTCTCATAAATTTCACCAGCTAACGGATTATTAGTAACTGTTTTTAATCCATTTATTGCAGTTGCAATATAGGCATATTCATCTTTTGTTGCAAGTTGATTATTCATTTTGAAATCATTTAGAACTTCATATCCACCATTTGTACCGGTAAAAGCACAAATTGGTATGCCAGCCTTACACAAAGCATCAATATCCCTTTGAATCGTCCGCACAGATACTTCAAAATGCTTTGCCAACTCTGTGGCTGAAGCTTTTCCGTGATTAAGCAGATATAAAGTTAGTGCATATAATCTATCTGTTTTCATTACCTCATCCTTTTTAATTTATGGTTCTTTTTATACACTCTAGTATTTACTATGTATCAAGCATCCATAATTTTTTCGCACGGAAACTCTTTACATTGATTACATTTTTCAACACCATGCTTTTCTGTACAAGCAACCAATCCATATGTACAAGATTTATGTGAAGAACACCCCGCACATACAATTTCTTCATTAGACACCACCGTTTCTCTCCAGCCTACTCTATACCACAATTCCGCGACTTTTCTTAATTCCACTTCGGTGTGAGCATTATATCTTGGACATTCTATGCAGTTGTCTCCACACAAAGTAATTCGTTCTTCCATAATAATTCTTCTCCGTTTTCAGTTATAAAATCTCCCTAATGTTAGATGCTTTTTTACATATTTTATTATACTATAATAAATCATGCTTTTCATCAGAATTCTTCTCAAAATTAAAAGAGCATACCGCCTAAACAATATACTCTCTGAAAAGCTAACTGTATTGTTCAATTTCCTTCTTCTGTGCCACAAGTTTTTTATGATAAAAGAAATTTGTATGTAAAATAGTATGTTCCGTGCAATATTCTTCTATCTCTTCTGCCAATTTATCCCAGTAATCTTTATTTCCATCCACCTATATCTGTTTATACAAATTGGCATATTGAGGATATTTTTCATTTATATATCTAAGTATCCTAGCCTTATAATCTCCTCTAAGATTCAGATTTTCAAACCAATACTCATCAACAAACAGCCTACTCTTCTCAATAATTTCCTTATAATCTGTTATTGCCGGAAATATCGGTGACATAAATAACACAGTATGAATTCCGTTTTCGTGCAATACTTTAAGCGTATTCATGCGAGCCTCAATACTGCTTGCATTATCCATATCATTCTTAAAACTTTCATCCAGGGTATTAACAGACATAGCTACCGATATATTCCTAAATTGCTTTAGCAATTCCACATCTCTCAAAATAAGCGATGACTTTGTTGAAACACTCACTGTACACTCTACATCCAAAAGCTACTGTAATATACTTTGGGCTATACAGTATATTTCCTCATAAGGATTATAGCAATCTGTAACAGATGGAAGAAAAACTGTCTTCCCCTCTAATTTCTTTTTGTTTATCGATTTTGAGCATCTTTTGACATCTATAAATGTGCCCCATTCTTCCTTGTGTCCTGTAAATCTTTTCATGAAACTGGCATAACAGTATTTACATCCATGTGGACAGCCCACATATGGATTAATAACATAATCACTGGCAGGAAGATTGGATTTTGTTAGCAAGTCCCTTACCTCAATTTCCTTTTCAATTATATCCATTATCGAATAGCTCCTCCATGAAAATGACACTCATATATTTTTTCATCTATGTAAAATATTTCTTCATATCCCTGAAACCATACAAACTCGCCATCTATTTTGCAATGATAGTGATAATCTCCTTTTGCATATATCTCTGGACCACGAAATGGCAACTCTGCCGAAACTTGCATAAGCACCTCTTTCAAGAAATCGCCACTGAAATTCTCCCCTATCACACGTCCTACATAGTTCATGCTCCAAACAGGATTCTCATGCAACCATACAATTTCCTCACCGACAAAACATTCTCCCCCAAAATAAGAATCCAGATAGGTAAATCCATTCTTATCCTGATAACGATAATCATGTGAATTTTTTCTGCATGAATTTATTTTGTTACTTGCCGCTGCATAGGTATTCTTTTTTGCCACAAGAAGGAACTCAATAATCTTATTGATATCCATACTTGCATTTTTACACAAAGAAAGATTGCATTCATCATCCTCTTTCACTATTCGGTCTATAGTGATTCCATAAAGATTACTCAAGGAAATCAAATTGCTCAATTCGGGAACTGCCTGACCGTTCTCCCATTTACTAAGAGTCTGGCGCGCAATTCCTAACTTATCCGCAAGTTGCTCCTGTGAATAACCATTCTGTTTTCTCAAAAGCTGTAATTTATCCTTTAATTCCATAAAAATACCTCGCCAAAATTTTGCTTTTATTATATCAAAATAAATTTTCCCAGACCACCACTTATCGCGGACAATAATGTAATCTGTAAGTTACATGTTTTTAATTGTGGTATCCTCATATCCAGATGTATTAACATCTTTATTTCTTCCGGTACCCCGATGTAAACACGAGATTAAGAAAAGGAGATTCTTACATATGAATACATTATTTACTATAACAGAACGCTATCTGGAATACTGCGAAACTCAAAAGAGACTTGATAAGAAAACACTAAAGGCGTATCGCACCGATTTAAGCCAATTTGTTTCATTTTTCAATAATGCTTGCATACATACCATATCTATATCTGATATTGAAAAATATATAGGATATCTGCATCAAAATTTCAAACCCAAAACAGCAAAAAGAAAGCTTGCATCAATAAAGTCTTTTTATCATTACCTCGAATATAAAGATTTCATTGACCAGAACCCTTTCAACAAAATCAAATTAAAGTTTCGAGAACCAGTAATATTACCAAAAACAATCCCCCTATACATAGTAGAAAAACTACTTGCAACTATGTACAAGGAGTTTTCTCTCGCCCATACCATCTATCAAAAAAAGCGCACTCTTCTTGATATTGCTATATGTGAAACATTATTTTCCACTGGAATGAGAATTTCTGAATTGTGTAATTTGAAAAGTCTCGATGTTGAATTGTATGATGCTACAATCCGCATATATGGAAAAGGAGCAAAAGAAAGAATGATACAGATTGGAAATAAAGATGTCTTATTATTACTCGAAAAATACGAAGCAGAATATTCGTCTGAAATAAACAAGAGTGGATATTTCTTTGTTAATCCTAATGCAACCCAACTTTCCGATCAGGCTGTCAGACGCATGATTAAAAAGTACTGCTCCCTTGCATCTATCGATTTACATATAACCCCTCATATGTTTCGCCATACATTTGCAACAAGTTTGCTTGAAGCAGATGTAGATATTAGATACATCCAAGAGATGCTCGGACATAGTTCGATTACTGTAACAGAGATTTATACGCATGTTGCTCTTTCAAAGCAGAAAGACATACTTACCACCAAACATCCTCGACAAAATTTTAATATTCAGTCTGTCAATAAACCGATGGATAATTAAAAGTTATCACTTATAAAGTTGGAGGTAAAAGTATGATTGAAGACAACAATAATTTGATTTTGTTTATTTCAGGAGTACCTAGTGCTGGGAAAACTACGATTTCTTACGAACTATTAAGAGAAATTGATTATTTTAGAATTGTTCAAGAAACAGATATTTTACGTGAAATATTAAGGGGATATAATACCTATTTATCTGAGGAAGTATCCGAAATTTTGTCAGATTTAACAGAACCAGCACCACACACAGAATTACTTAGCTACGAAAGAGCTAAAATACAATGTACGATTATGAAAAAATCAATAATAGAAATTGTTAAACGACAAAACAGAAAATGTATACCTACAATTATTTGTGGAGTTCATATTATACCTGAAATTTTGTATAATAATATATCAGGTAACAACATTAAATATGTCAATTTATATTTTGATTGTGAAAAAGATTTATACTCTCATCTAAAAATAAGAAGTCATGATAAATATGGTGAAAAAAGTGTTTCTTTTCTATTTGAAATGAATTCTAAACTACAAGATAATTTTTCTTTTATGCAATCAAAAAATCCCAATACTTTTATATCTATTAATGTTGGAAAATTAACAATTAAAGAAACAGTAACTGCTATCATAGATTTTCTTCAACAACAGCAAAGTATATGTTAAGATACACTTAACATATACTTTGCCTAATTAATTAAAACATATCAATTGCATTATTCCACACTTCCATATATTTTTGAATACATCGCTTACCTTTTTCTGAAAAGGCACTAAAAACTTCGAATGCTGAATTTGTCATAATATTAGGATTGCCATTTATATCAAAATGTGGTTTACAATATACAATGCAGTTGTCTATCCTAATAATTATTTCATCTCTTTTATTAGAATACATACGACAACATTTTTGTACAGATTTATTTGAACCAATTGTTCTTTTCGCTCGTAATATAGTTGTTTCTAATTCTAATTTAAATATATCTTGATCTTTATGAGCATAATTAACTTCTTCAGATTCTGGATTTAAAAACATAATTTTAAAATCTATTCCGTCCATATTAGGTAATACAGCTTTTTCGTCTAAGTATTGAAATAGTTCGTTGAAATTTCCGCCAAATAATTTCATATTTTTTCTGCCATAAATCCATAAATATTTACCTGTATATAAAAAGGATTGAATGATAACTTTCCATAACTCAAAAGTCTCAAATCCGGATAAAAAGTAGACTGTTCGTTCTCTACAAAATGGACTAGTAATGTTAAACTTGTCAATAGCTGATAATTTCTCTACTAAATCTTCGCATTGTATATCAACTTCTCTGAATTGGTCTCTGCAGACTTCAATATCCTGTTTAAACTGTTCTATAACATTTTTTATTTTACTAGTTTTGTTTAATGAAAAAATTTCACAAAATTCTTTTATTAAATCGCTTTCGTAAATGTTAATTTCTCTGGCTATATTCATTGGATTATCTATCCATGAATGCCACATAGAATCATTATCAAACAAAAAAGGAATCACTGTTTTGTGCATACCACTAGCATAACCAGCTTCAAAAAGTAACCATGGTGATTTTTTATTTTCATTGGTAAAACATAGTATTAAGATATCGCATTCTTCAATATTTGAAATTATCTTTTCTTGTACAAATTCTCCTGCCTGAATATCTTCTTCAGACATAAAAACATGCACTTCAGCGGCTAATTTTTCTATTGTATATTTTACTATTTTTGCAAACTCTCTGCTTGTTTTCTTTGACCAACTTATAAATATCTTTTTCATTGTTTTATCCTCAAGGTTAATATGAAGTTGATAGATAACTTTTAATTATCCATCAAATATTATTATACTATATCATCCATCAAATTTCATCCAAATTTTTGAATAACCTTATTTTCCTTATTTTATATAAATACACAAATAAGTAGGTGCTACTAACAAATGTAATAGCCCCCACTTTCAATTAACGTTTTCGCTTTTCGTTATCCTTTAATTTTTCCTTATTACAAAAATTTACCTCTTTTTTGATAATTCTAACACATTCTTCCTGCCATTCCTTACAAGCCTCCTCATACTTTTGCTTCTCCTCACGAACCATGAATAGCTCGGTATAAAACTCCGAGGCATTTGCATAGCCTGCATCCTGAATCACCCTTGAAAGTTCTGCTTTCATCTTCTCCGTTTTTCTGTCTAAAATAGCAATCTGCTCCTGCAACTCTTTCTTTCGCTTCTGTTTGAACACTCCGCTACATTCAGACAACTCCATCTCCAAATTGCCGCGTTCCCTTTCAACCCTGAAAATCTCATCATTTCTGCGTTTTAGCTCTGCATCCAAATCCATAATTCCAGAATACTTTGACAATAATAATGATTTCTCCGGTTTCTTTGGAAGCTGTATTTGTTCCACTTCCTGTGCCTTTTCCTCCGGCTTAATCTCAGCCTCGGTAATCGAAGCATCATTCTCTACAACCTTCTCATACACTACATCCACAACCTTTTCAACCACCTTTGCCGCTGCAAGTAATACCTTTGATATAAGCAACTCCAACGCCTTAATTGCAAGCTTGATAATATCTGCCAGAAAATATGGACGATTCCCATATAATTCAATAGAATGTTTCACCTCTTCCGATATCTTTTCCTGCTTCACATCTAAAATATCCTTTTCTGCAACTCCTGATATCAAAGCTCTGTCCACAGTCTGATTCCACTGCATACGCACTTTATTATCAGCCTCAATCTCCGCAGCTTTCGGGTTGTTTTTTCCAATCTTCTTGGTTGCAAGATACATTCCATTCCTTTCAAATACATGAAGTTTGTCCTCTTCTTTTATGGCAAATGCATTGATTAAATCAGTATAAACACGCTTTACTTCATCCAAATACCCATCAGCCTTAAATAACTCGTTTTTCTTGGTAAACAGCTTCCTCTCATACACCTCGCCCTTCTTAACAACCTTGCATTTTTTACGAATATTACCGGCTTCATCCAAGATTTCCTTCTTGGTCCTCCTGTGCTTGCCCTTCTCGTCATAAAACATATTTCTGGTAGCAATCTTTTCCACCGGATTATCCAAAAGCTGGCGCTCCGCAAATATCAGATGAATATGATAATTTGTCTTACGCTTATTATGATGAAGTGCTGAAATACACTCCACCTTATACTTCTGCTTAAAGTGGTCTGTAAATCGCTTCAACAAATACTCCGGATCATAATGCACAAAGGATTCTGGCAATGCAATAATCAGTTCCCTTGCCTCAACACATTTCCCCTCCGTTCCGCTTTGAATAAAACTTTCCTGATTACACTTCGCCAGCTCTCTCCAAAAGCTACGCTCAGGTATCGTTGTATAAGTAGCATACAGATTTTCCTGCTTTGCCTTACTTGATATATAATTAATCCTGCCTGAGACATTTGTAAGCTTGTTCATCTGTATAAATGAATTTCTCGGCATACTAATCATCTCCCTTCTATTGCCGATGTGAGTGGACACATAGGTGTCCGTTTACGAACCCATCGCCGTTTCCGGCGTAATAGCTCGATGCAATCGCGAAATACACAGAGTACAAAACGAAGTTTTGTGCGATGGGTGTATTTCGCTCTCAAACGCCGAGGGCTTGTTAAAAAATCTATCCTCAGTTCAAAAAGAAAAAAGCCACATATCTTCGCAAAGACACATGGCTTCAATTAGGATAATAACTGTATTTAATTGGCTACACATCGTGCCGTTTCCGGCACCACTTTTTTTCTTCTAAAATCGCGGCTACAGTCTCTTCTATAAATGATGCTATAATGCTTCCATTTATAAATGTTTTGTAGCCTTCTGCTGTCATTCCCCACAAAAACTGAAATCCAGCAACTCATTGATATCAGGATCCATATGATACTTCTTCACATCCTCTTCCGTATAGTCCCTATTTTCTGAAACACCTTTATCTCCGATCACAGCTTGTTGCTGTTCAACCGCTTGCATAGGCATTTCTGCCTGCACCGATGGCTGCATTCCCATCAGCTGTGTCATCGGCATCTGAGTCTGTACCTGCTGTTGCACAGGTACCACTCCCTGCATTCCCCTAACAGATAAAAGAGACTGCTGTTGCATCATATACATCGCAGCCAGTCCTGGCAGATTATCAAGTACTTTCTGCTCCACAGCATTCACAATGTTTTGCGTAAATGCTTCCTCTTTCTCTCTGCTTTCCAGATACGGATCCTGCTTTTTAGCAAGATATCTGTCATAATAATCATTAATGGCAGCTATCACAAACTCATTCTGGGAGCGGAAGTCCTCCTTCACTTCTTTTGAGTGAAGGATTTCCCACGCACGGACTTCTTTATCCTTGTCCATATTAAAACGGAAATTGTGATTCTTTACAGCCATCTAACCACCTACTTTCCCATTTTCTGTCGAAGCATCATATAGCAGAAGTACTCATAGCCTTTTGCATTGGCACATATATCATGATTGAAGGTTGTTCTATCCGGATTGTACTTTCCAAACATCTCCACCATTCTTGCACCACCACCCATAACATAAAGCTTCATCAAATCCTCGTTATACTCATAATCACGGAGCTTATCAAATAATTCCTTCACATACTGCTCGGCAATCTCCTTGACCATATTCTGATACTTACTGCTCACATCAATCTCACCTTTACATAGAAACTGATTAATAATCTCCTCTGGCAGCTTTACTCCGGTCATATCCATAATATGATTCTGAATACGAATAAAACACTGATTCACACCCAGTTTTTCCGTCCAGGACTTGCTTTCAATCGGTCGCCCATTATTCAGATACATAATATTCATGGTGCCATTTCCTACATCCACCAGCATATTCATCCCCATAAAATCTTTAAGATTTTCTGCAACTGCAGCATATCCCTGCGGCATAACCGTACAATCTACAATCTCAATCAAATAACTTACTTTCCTGTATTTCATGGAAATATATTTTTCTCTGGTCAGATACCTTTTGAAACTGTCTCTCTGTGCCTGTACCCATTTCAAAGGAAGTCCCACAGCAAGATGAATTCTTGCTTCCGTAAGGCCTCTCGCCTCAAGCTCCTTTGCAATCGCTGCAAGAGTCATACTATAGGTGTCATCATCCTCCTGCTTATCGGCTACAAAACCCTTATGACCTTCTCCGATAATATAATAAGCACCATCATACTCAATATACTCCTTGGTAAGCACCGGCTCACTGTCACACTTCATGATCCCTGTCTGAAATACCCTGTGGGCAGTCTTAACATTCCCATAGCCATTATCAACACCCAAAATAATCGTTCCATTCATATTGTATTCTCTAATCTCTCTCATAATAAAATCCTCTCTTTCTCCGGCATTCGTACCGGCTGTTAAAATCACATTATCTGTCGTCTTGCTGTGGGTAATGGCACAACTGCTACCACCCACTTGTCTGTTAGTAAAATCTGTAAACGATTGTCTCATACACTTCCTCTTCTGCTATCTGCTTTGCCTGTTCCCTGAGCTTCCACATTTCCATTGTGGAATTGGTATTTACAGGCTTATGCTTTTGTAGATACTGATTCATTATTGTGTCTAACATCTGATAGGCTTCCTCATTGACTTCTGCTGCTTTGCTTTGAAGCTGTCCCATTCTAATATGATGGCGGTATCTGTCCAGATGGTTCCCTTTCATATAAGAAATCCAGAGCAATCCGTACTTTCCAACCTGAATGTATTCCTGCATCTGCTCCACTGAAAGATTTGGATAATATAATCCGTCTTTCTCAATATAAGTTCCTCCCATCTGTTCAAAAATTGATAAATCACTTCTCATAATTCTAAAACCTCCTGTTTTGTGATAATAAAAAAGCCCACATACTTACTTTTACATAAGTACATGGACTGCCTAATGTGTCCTAATATCATAGCCTGCTCTTCAAGTGTCATAAATCTGTCATATAATGCAGAATTCTGTTCCTAAAATGCCTTTATTTTCAATGGTTTTCGCTAGTCTGATAATCTCCTGCCGTGGCAGATGAAAAGTATTTTTATCATTGTTACATAACCTCGCATTTCTTAGTTTTTCTTGGTTTCTCGGACTTTGTAAGCCTTTGTAAATTTTTGCTTTCTGGCATAACCTGGTTTATTTTCGCATAATATCGTCCGCAAAAGGTGTAAAAATGGGTTTCAAATCAACTGTATAACACATCACATTTTTATCCGAATACTTGCTTCAACAACTCCACAATATCCTCATTTTTCAGCCCATATCTTTTCAATGAATTTTGATCAAATGGTTCCTGCTCCAACAAGTCAATAAAGCTATGTATATCGGCATCTACTGCTGTCGGCAATTCTTCTACTTTTTCAAGCATAAGCTCCGAAGCAATACGCAAAACATCTTTTTTATGCTTCTTTATGTCACTGGAATCCACTTTTTCACCTAAGTCTTTTTGCTTTTTTAAATCAAGATACGCTTTTGCTTTAAAAAGAATGATATATTCTGGTCTTAAAACAGAAAGGCTCTTTCTCACTTCTTTTCCATTGAGAAGTGCCTTATAGTAAGCATCATTTAAAAGAATTGCTGACAAACTGGAAACTTCATCATCAATATGAATTGGAGTAATTCCTTTCGCATCTTTTAGTTTAAAATCACTTCTACAAAACAATTCGATCATTTTCGGAAAGTTATCGTCTTCTGGCTTATCAAATCTATAAAATTGAGGGTTGCTACCGTTTGTCGCTTTGTTTCTATATTTTCCATCAACGATAAACTTCCAAAATTTTTCTCCAAACTCCGGAGTTAATGCTTCAACAATCAAAACCATATCCAGATCTCTTGTAGCCCTGAAATTTACTTCATTGCTTTCAAACAGAATGTCACAGGCTGCACCACCTATTAAAACATACTGTTCTTCATAATCTGCAAAGTACTTCTGAAATGTATCTAATCCTTTGACCATACATATTCCTCCAACATCTCATTAATAGAAATATCTACCCGTTCCTCTTCTTGCTCTTCTCCTGTAAATGACAATACTACGCTCAAGGGATCTTGAAATCCTTTTCCTAAAAAATCAATAAAATATCCCAATTCCAAAACAACACAGCCAATTTCTTCCAATTCACTCACTTGTTTTTCCACTTTCACTCCACTATCTTTCAGTTCTTTCTTGGTTACTGCATAAGTAGGATAAACATTATCTGACAAAAGAGAATACTCACACAAAGCAGAAATACCTGCTTTCTTTTCTAGTTTCTTATCTTCTCTCAGAACAAATCTTCGAATCACCGGATTTCTTAATACATTTTCAATCTGTTGCCATAATTGTTCTCGGTCATCCGGAATATTGATAACTCTTGATTTACCTTTCATGCCCAACACATCAATATTTAAATATTCCAGTTCATCAAAACACCGGCTTGCAGATTTTGTTGACACTCCTATTCGTTTCGCTGCATCAGATACCTTCACTTCATTCCATCGTTCATAAATAGCCATCAGAAGCATTTTTTGCGTCAAAAATGAAATTAAATGAACTGGTGCCAGCTCTCTTTCATTTTCCTTACTCAACAAATATCCAATAAATGGGAGAAATACCTGCTTCCCTTCTATTGCAAAAGGAATTCCTTCTTCCATCATTTTTTCCTTTATATAAAATGTTGTTCGATCAAGAAATATTGCACAGTTTAATCCTGTCATTTTTTCTACGCCAGCTCTGTCTCTACGTAACATAACAAGTCCGACATCATCTTTTGGATGAATAGCCATCCATAACACACCATTCGTCTCTACTGTAAAAATATCATACCTTCCACGATATGCTAACGGAAGCTTTTTATATACCTCTTTATTCTCAGTCATTATTACATTTTGCCGTAATGCTTTTTCCAAAAATTCTTTCACATTAATCACCTTTTTATAAACCTGACTATTTTTACGTCACATTTATAATTTATCATACGTTATTTGATTTTTCAAGTAATATACGCCTACATAAAGCCTAAGAAAAAAGACGTAAGATTCATCTCACGCCTTTCCGGCTCCTTAACAATTTCACTATTCCTATAACCGATTCTATCAATACTACAGCAACAAATGGTATTCCCGCAAGCGTCACGGCGAACATCATATATTCTATCCCATTCAGCAGATGTTCCCATCCTCCTGTAGCCTGCGACACTATCCACATTTGATTGTTAACCAACGCACCTATCAAAAATCCCAGTATCAGTCCACAGATCAGCCACGTCACGCAGATTATGACGACATCTTTCAGCCGCACCATCTGATTGGCATATATCCATCTCCTGAATATAGCATACAGAACCACACACATCAGAGGAACCGCAAATACAACAATCAGATTGAAACTGTCATTATATGTTTCTTCCATATAATCTGACATCGTCATAATGCTCCAGCATATGAGCTGCGCTATCAGACACAGTAATATTTTCTTCTTCATAATTCCCTCCTTATGGAACGTTTCTTATACATTATCGTATACACTCCTGTTCCAGTTTGATCTTTTGTGCCAGCATGTACCGTGCCACTTCCTGTTCTTCCTCGGAAAACCGGCTTTCCCTGCTCTATCCTATCTCTTATATACAGAATAAACCTGCGGGTGTCTTCGCTCAACACCCGGGATTTTAGCTCCACAAGAATTTCACTTGACAGTCTTTCACCATGGAATGAAAATGTAAAACAAATCTGTCAAAACAACTCATAGTATATATATTCGATAAAAATGCAATGTTTAATATGCACTTCTAAAATAATCCAAATACGCCTTATACTTATCCTGTGCGTTCAGACAGGTATCTGTCAGATAACCTTTTTCATTGTTCCATTCTTTCAATCCACGATAATAGAACATCTTCAGATTATCCTCGATGATAAACGGAATGATATTATATTTCAGACATTCCTTGAACATAATTAATCTGCCCACACGACCGTTACCGTCCTGGAATGGATGGATGCGTTCAAACTTCACATGGAAATCCAGAATATCCTCAAAAGTCTTTTCTTCTTTTCCGTTGTACTCTGTCAGCAGAGCTTTCATTTTATCGGCAACTTCTTCCGGAAGTACTGTATCCATACCACCGGAATACTTACTTGCCTTCTGCTCCTGCAGAATATCTAGCAATGTAATTGGCTGCTTTTTCTTTTTATTGAAACGCTCCGGCTTTTGTTCATTTTCGGGAATGTTCCAAGTCTTGCCGGTAAGAAACACACCGTTTACTCGTCCCTGAGCACAGTAATTTCTGACACTACGTTCCGACACATCCCATTTTTTCGCTATTTCAGTAACTAAAAGGTATCGCATCTGCTCTCCTCCATTATAAATCAAATCTAAATTTATATTTTATCGATAATATAGTATACTACACTATCGGCAAAATATTAAATATTCACAAGTAATATTTTTCTTTATTTTGCCATTTTCGAGCTGGTTTCATTTCAAATCATTCATAAATTACTTCTCTGACTACTGCTTTCTTCTCCATCTCTTTCAGTAGATTCATGTGCCTTACCCAAGCCATAGCGTCAAATTATCAAACAATATCGGATTATGCTCCTGCAAAAACACTCTGCGCATCCTGCCGTACTTGTTCAAAATCTTATCTTCCACTGGTTTTAATTCAATTATTGAGATAAAACAGTCTTCCACAGGCATACAGATTTTCTGATTCATCAGTTTCTTAACTTTGAAATCATTTCTCACAGAAGTATGTAATCTGTCGATAATTGCTTTAAGCTGCACATAAATCAAAAAAGCGAAGTGCTTATCGTAACACTCCGCCAAAAGCCTAACCGGTTTGAGCATAAAATGCTTGGTTAGGTCTGCCTTATTATTTTATGCAATAAAACATGTTTTAAACACTCAAATGCAACTTCCAATCTGTCGGAAGATTCATTGATGCAATATTGATTACGCTATTATTTTTTTCAATCAACTTATCAAATTCATATACAAACTCTTTCCACTCTTCATCTGACGATCTTAGATATTTCATTGCCAATAAGATTTGATATAATCCGTTATGTGCAGGCATAGGTGTAATTTTATCTACATCAAGGATTTCTGGTGTAGTATGTATTGTTCGATTGTATATTCTCGAATTGTGGGCACACATATTACGTAATATTGATACTCCCTGTGTCCATGAAGTGAACAATTTCTTAGATGGATTTACCAAGTTTCCCTTTTGCGATTTATACTGATAATTAGCCGCCAATACTGAGTATGAACTTCCCGTTCCTGTTTTCAAATTCTTAATTATCTTTGACAAAGTGCCAAAAGATAAAACCTCAACAATCGCCCATACAGGCACTTCTCCATCATGATTATTAAAATTATGTTTAATGAACACATCATTAGATCGAGCAATCTCAGATGCTATGGTAGACATATTCTGCCAATACAGTTTTTTATCCTTAAAAATCGACGAATCTTGCAAAACAAGTGGTTCTCTATGTATAAGTAACGATTCCACTAATCGCACTCTCAAAGATACCTCAATCTTAGAAATCATAGAAAAAATTAAGCAGGATAATTCCCGGTCAAAATAATACAGTTTCAGGACGTCTTCAAACCTTGTCCCCGGAACATACTTTTTGGCAGCATTATCATATAAATGAAAACAATATCCTCGTAAGCGATAGAATCCAACTAAATTCAACGCATTTTCTACATCTGACCGAGAAGTAATTATCATACCAGCATCAATATATGATTGAACCTGTTGTTCTATTGTTAATATTTGTTTAGGATATTGATACATAAAACACTCCATAAATAAAAAATCCCACCGGGTTGCGCATGAAAAACCAGAGGCGTGGTGGGTTCTGTTACGATTATTATACATCTTTTTGCAGTGCTGTCAAGAAATTTGCCTTTTTAAAATCACATTTATCTTCTATTCCTGTTATTCAAATTTCCCCTCCATTTGCATTTGGTATCACTCACACAAACTTCAATTTCAACGAAATTAACCATTGTACAATTTTTATGTCTATTACTCCATTATTTATACAGTATCAGTAGGTGTTACACGAAGTGTAACACCTACTGATACTGTAAGTCAATTCCTCAACTCTTTAATTTAAAACAAAATCACTTCATCGCCAATCCCAGCCGATAAGCCTCATCCAGCCCATCCGTGTTCCTAACATCACCTTTATCCTTAGCACCTCTGACCAGCACCATTCCTGCATCTTCAAGCTTGAAGAAATTAAGCACAAGCTGATACTGTATCTTAATAGAATCAAACAATTCTGGCAAAACCGCTGCCCCTACGAGTATCAATGCCAGCTTCTTAACTTTGAAATCATTTCTCATAGGAGTATGTAACCTGTCGATAATTGCTTTAAGCTGCGCACTCGCTCCATAGAAATACACTGGCGAGGCAACAACAATAACATCAGCACATTTTAACTTATCATAAACTATCTGCATGTCGTCCTGCTGAAAACAATCATGCCCTTCCCTATCAAAGCACGAATTACAGCCAATGCATGGGTTGACCTTATAATCCACCACCGAAACGACTTCTACATTATTATTCTTTTCCGCACCTTTAACAAATGCATCAACCAACAGGTCCGTATTGCCACCCTTACGCGGACTGCCTGACAAAACAATAATATTGCTCATGAAAATCCTCCTTATGTAAATTCTTATACAGTAATTACATAATGTTCCTTCAATTCATTTAACATATTGTACTCAATACAGCCTTCATTCTGTAATCGTCCAACAACAATTCCCGGAGCAATTTTATTCTCTTTTGCAAATCTTTTCACACTTGCAACCGAAAAATTATGTTTTTCTTTAAACATTTTAAATGCCTCTAATGGAATCAATTCATCTCTTGACCATACATCTGCATCCTGTTCATCCTGTTCCGTTGTTCCACCATTTTTCCCTACATGCCCAAGAATAATGTGTCCAAGTTCATGGAACAGACTAAACCAGAATTTATCTGCATCCTTGCCTCTTGCTGTTAATCCAACAACAATCTTATTCCCATCTATAAATGTAGCACCTTGTAAAAATGAACCTTTCAAATGTGGTAAAAATACCAATGCAACTCCATTTTCTGCAAGCAATGATTTAAGCTCAAAGCAAAAATCTTTTGGTTTTTTTAAAGTCATCTTTCTTATATCTGGCATAACACTTATAAGACCCTTAATATTAATTGGTTTCGTTTCTATGCCACGTGCCTGAATTTTAGCTTCCTGTGTCCATGCTAGCAAAGCCAAATCACTCTTATCTGTCACTGCAAGTCTTCTGCATGCAATTCTTGTAATCTGTGTATTCTCTAACAATGATAAACTAACCACTTCAAAATACTTTCTAAGATTAATAACTTTTTCCTTAGAATTCCTTGTTTGTGGTATCCAGCCTAACTTAGCCATCTCACTATATGGAAATTGTCTAGCCAAATTCTCATCCGCATCCATAGCCTTTTCCGCTGCAATCTTTATAAGTTTTTCTCTATATATTGCCTCCAAATTGTTCCAAAACCTTGCTGGCACGCCAAGCACTATTTCCAATCTAACAGCCACCTCAGGTGTCAACTGAACCTCTCCATTAATGAGTTTGCTGACATGTTTCTCTGACATATCAATTCTTACAGCAAACTCTTTCTGACTCATCCCCCTGTCGTTAAGCTGTTCTTTTATTGTTGCTCCTGGTGGCGTTGCAATTATACTGCGACTTCTCACCATTTTGCTACCTCCTATTCATATTCCAACTAATGATAATCCACTATTTCCATAATATATGCAATCTGAACCACATCACCATGTTTCTCAAACACCAATCTGTATGGATGAACTAAATCAACTGCATACTGCCCTTTCCTATTATTTGATAGTTGATGGCATCTACCAATATGACACTGAATCATCTCTTCTACTGTATCCGCAGCTCTAATCTGATCCAGACGCATATGTATTTTCTCAGACATCTCATTTCCATAGGTTCTATCGGCAGCTTTAGCATCCATACAAATATTCTTAATTTTTTGTCTTTGTATGTAATATCCAATGAACCACCTCTTAATACAAATTTACCTTTGTGGTAAATTTATATTAACATCCGTCAACTCTCATGTCAACCAATAATTTACCTTGCAGGTAAATTATCTAAACATAATTTTTCACTTCATTTTTCAACAAATTCTTAAATCCAGCAGTTCCTTCAACATACGCATTATCCTTATTCATAAATATGTATACCAGATTGGTTTCTGTCAAATCTTTTATCGGAAACACCAGCAGCTTATTGTCATTATATAAGTTCAATTCGTTCAAATGTGGCAGATACATGGACAAGCTGAAACACGCCACCAAATTCTCCTGCGCCATCTGCTGATGCAGGTCAAAATGACCTGATGTGTGCACACAATCCAGCGTAACCCCCTCCCGGTCAAGCAAATGATCTAATATCTGCACCTTTCCTTAAACTGTCTCATAAGAGAAGGCATAATCATACGAAAACGTCCCTCTGTTGTTCCCACTCGAATGATTGATTTGTGTATTATCATTTATCTTTATTCAACTCCTCCATATATCCTGCTGTTATTATGCCTGCTGGCAATGCTACAATTGCAATGCCAAACACTGATGATATCATCGTAATAACCTTTCCTGCCATTGAAACTGCATATATGTCTCCGTAACCTACTGTTGTCAAAGATACTGTAGCCCAATATATAGCATCAAAAAAGTTGTTAAAAGTTTCCGGTTCTACATTAAATATAACAAGTGCCGAAATAAATATATATCCAACAGCCAGAACATATACGACAGTCAAAGATTCTTTCTGCCTATGAAAGACATTTAAAAGTATTTGGATGTTTTTTGAGTATCTAAATGATTTAAACACTCGAAACACACGGAAAGTCCTGAACAGTCTAAATATTTTTAACAACGTTTATCTCTTATCTGATTCTTATTATAAAAACTAAGGTGTCCCATAAACACACCTTGTATATCGAATTTTTGTTCTTATTTTTTGTATTGTTTTATCAATCTGTCAATTTCAGCATTCATCATTTCAACCACATTTTGCGGTCCTGCAAGTGTTACCCCCTCTCCAAGACCTATGATCCACGCCAGAAACTGCCTGCTGACTGCAACCTCTACATTGACTACGAAGCGTTTATCATCCAATCTGATCATTGATACATCTTTACCAAAGCGGTCTATCATTACACCAGCAAAAGAGTTGTCGCACTCAATGCGCACCCACTCTTCTTTGCCTCCATACATGCCAAACATTTTTCTGGCATATGCAGCCATATCAAATGATTTAAATACCTGCCTTCCTTCTCTTCCCTTACCGTTTGACTTGATATAAAGCATTTTATCTACACGAAAATGTTTAATTATTCCCTCATTACTGTCATACGCAATTAAGTAATAATTTTCATCATCCCAGGATAATGACCATGGACTAACCTCGTAAAGTGCTCCATCATGACGCAGTTCCATCTTCTTGTCAACATTCCACTGAAAATACTGGAATGTTATCCTCGAATTTTCTGCTATTGCCGTATGTATCCTGTCAACATTGTAATAAATGCTCTCATTCATAGTCTTTACACGACCAGCCACAAATACTTGTCTGTGTAACTGTGATGCTTCATATTTACTTGCCAATCCTTCTATCTTTTTTATAAGCTCATTTGACTTCTTGGCTGTGATAAATTTTGCATACTGCACAGAATCAATCAATAATTTTAATTCTGCAAGTTCAAACTGTCTGTTACCTATATGATAGGAATATGTCCTGTCTTCCTGCGTTCCTATAACATCCAGACCATACACTCTTAAATTTTCAATGTCATTATATAAGCTTTTGCGCTCCGCACTTATATCATACGCAGCGAGTGCATCTATAATCTCCGGCATAGTAATACTGTGCGTTTCATCAGTCCGTTCCAGAAGAATTTTCATAAGATATATCAGTTTCAATTTCTGATTTGATGATTTAGGCATATAGTACCTCCAAACTCCCCGATAAAACTAAAACTTTCCTTATACGATACCATAAATGACCATATAAGAGAAGTTCCTTCATTCCTGCAAGTCCTAATGTCGGTACACTATTATATAATAATGACTTTCATCCATGATATTTTCTTTTCATCGTCTAGTTTTGGGTTATGAAAAGAGCCTGTGCATTGGTTCTGACACAGGCTCTCACTTCATAACTATTAAATTATCGTATCCCTATCCTGACCTTTATATAGGAATCTTCTCACTTCCATAATCTTTTCAGGACCTTCATCTGCGATAACCACATAATAAATCACATAATTATCTACATAGATGCGATAATATGGATAATGTCGCTCTTTCAAAGAATGATATGGTTCGAAGCTCTCAGCCACATCGACTCTGGCAAGGATTGCTGCTTCAACAGCATCCAATAAATCATTCGCAGCTTGTGGGTTCCTTAACTTATCTGCAATGTATGTCACCTTTTCTTCCAAGTCTGTATAGAATAATGGAAGATACCTTAATCTGTATGAATTATTAGCCATTTACTCTCCTTCTTAAGCCACTAAACACTTCTTCATGTGACAGACGTGTCTTATCCTCCATTGCCATTCTGTCTGCTTCATCAAGAGCTGATTCCACACCGTCCGTTAGTCTTGAATACGCATCCAGACTTAGTACAACCATTGCACCATATCCATTTTTAGTCAGATATACTGGTTCTCCCTCATTTACAATCTTTTCAATATCAGGAAATTTATTTCTTAAATCGGAAACTGGTTTAATCTGAATCATAACATCACGTTCCTTTCTGCTTATCATAACTTTATCAATATATTATCATAATCATTATACCCCAGATAACTCATTTCTACAACTGGATTTTTATCATTCTAAGAATTTGCAAATTTCCAAAACCGAACCAACTAAAAAAGCCAATACATTTTAGTATCGGCTCATTGAAAAACATATATGAAAATCATAATTTAGTCATCTTAAATTATACAGATTCAAAAGTGGTAAACTTAAATATTTGTGACCTTTCCATGAAAAAATTCTCCGTCACAAAAAATGGCTATCTTATATTTTGTCAACACAATATACGGATTTCCCAGTAACTTTTTATAATTCTTCCGGTACCGATAACCTTTTGTCCATAAAGCTTTTATAAGGATAATTTCTATTTTAGTATCTTTTCCATGGATATTTTTCATGTTTTATGTCTTTGTTCTTTTGTCAAAGGTTGAAATAAGCACAATACTTCTTATTCTTAAAATGCCCTTCCAAACTAGTCCATCGTTCTATTAGCCCACCATTAATTACTTCATGGTTACATACTTTTGATTCTTACTTTGAGGCTTATCCGGAATCGACACGACAATAGAATTTTCCCTGAACTCATATGTTCCTTTTTCCATAAACCTCTGTTATCTTTGGGACTCCACGACCTGTACGCTCACTTATGTGCAGTTGCAATAACATATCTGATAATTTTTGATTTACCGGCACAGATTCACCCGCGAAAAATCCTTCCATTGTCTGTCCTGGAGGAATTGTTTCTCTGGATAAAATCTCTATTCTGTCAGAAAACATAATTTTCCTTTGACACAAAAAGGTTACACTCTGTAACCCTTTTTAAATCATAGAAATTTTGTCGAATCTCAATATACTATCAACTACCCATCAACTAAATTTTTACATATAATTTCCCGTATTTTCAAGTGTTTTCTTGGCTTTTGTGAAAATATATTCTTACTTAGCTTCTTTCCATCAACTACCCATCAACTAAAATTTTATGCCCAATAAGGTATATATCTTTTTAATTTCGGCGCAGCGTTTTCATCTGACAACTTAATAAAACCTGCATCTATGGTATCTTTTATTATTCTTGAAATAATTGCTTTGTTCTTCTCCTCTACGCCAAATCGTTCTCTCAGCACCGCATTTGCCACCTCGATTTCATTGACATAACAATAACAAGTATACAGATAACAGGTTCTGATTTTATCGTCTTTCTTCCAATCATTCAAATTGTCATACCAATATAGTTTTGTTCTGGTAAAGTCATCCACCGTTTCGACCTTGGGTGCCGGAATCGTCAAATCACGCATACCTTCTTCCATACGATCAAATCCACTACCTCGTTCCTCACATATTCCCTCTTATCTTCTCAATCAAAGTAACATCCGCTGGCAGCCACTCAACCTCTCCAATATGCTCCTTAGTCAGCCATTTTGCGTTCTCATGCTCTTTTAACACCAGATCTCCGCTTAATATCTCACACCAGAAGCAATCCATTGAAAGATGAAAATTAGGATAATCATATTCAATTGTGTCGATTAAAGCTCCAACTTTAACTTCTGTATCTAATTCTTCCATAATCTCACGTTTTAACGCTTCCTGTGGTGTTTCTCCTGCTTCTATTTTTCCGCCTGGAAATTCCCAGCCATCTTTGAATTCTCCATATCCTCGCTGGGTTGCAAAAATAATTGGTTCTTTCTTATCATTAACTGCCTTTATTACTGCTGCAACTACCCTAACTGTTTTCATGTATTTTCCTCTTTTCTGTAACAAAATTCTTTGCATATACACAGAATTTTGTATGTATTTATGAATTTACAATATACTCATAGATATCTTCTCTCACAGGAACATCAAGAATCCATTCTATTTCAACTGCTGTTTTCTGTGTATTGGGCATTGTAAATTCTTTAGTATTCCCACTAGCTGTCATATGTCCCAGATAATAAAACTCCTTAGAAATCTTATCATCTTTATTCTTACGAACAAAAAGTTCCACTCTGATTCCCCGCTCTTTTGCCTTAAGAAAATTCTGTACATCTTCAGACTGCAGACTTCTTCCTGATTTCGATATTGCTATCAAACGGTCTCTAAAACCTGGCACAAAATGGTCCTCATATTTTGTCGTATCGCTAATATCATCCGATTTATCATAATTAATAAATACAGGAAATGTTTTTGTCTTCTTATCATATTTATAACCACCAATATTTAATGGCACTTCATTCTGTTCCCAATTAAGCAAACGACACACGTCCTCATATGTATATTTCTGATAAAGAACAAAATCTGTTACATCATAGCTTTGCTTATAATCTCTTTCATATCTGCTTATGCCAAAATCAACAAGTTCCTTAATAACATTATAAAAATCTCTATTTGATAACATTTCAAGAAATGTCTTCGTTGGTTTATAATCATTGCCTTCCTTTTCTATGAAGACACACTGGGAATATGTCTTCTTACTAGAACCCGCTGGGAATTCATTTGTCATAACATTTATGATATTTTCTTGCTGTTCCTTACTGATGGATTTACCATATGTCAACAAATCCTGTGATAGTCCTGTAAATAATCCACATTTTGATAACCCATTTGCATATAGAAGTGTTCTCTTTAATAATTGCAGCTCCTGAATTCTTTTTCCATTTGCCAGTTTCTTTGAAATAAATTCAACTATCTTTTCTTCTTCCTGTGACAAACGAATCTTATAATCCTTCTCATATTTCACTAAGAATTTATAATATGAACCAAGACTGTTATTATCAAAAATTCGTATAACATCCATCTCTCCATAATCATCAAAATCCTTGAGTGCCGGTATTCTTCCCAATTTATTCTTAAGATTTGTATAGTTTTCTTTTATCAGCTTAATATCACTGAAATTAGCATTATCAACAGATGCAAATATTCTCTTCTTGCTTATTTCATCAAAATGCACTGTAGATGTGCCTGGAATAATTCTTCCACCTTCCATTATATATCTACGGATATTGTCTTTATTGTAAGTTCTATCACCGGATAATGCTATTGGAATCATGAAATTATTATTGTAATTACCAATGAAATCAAGAATTACAACATATTCTTTACCATCAGCCTTTCTGAGTCCTCGTCCCAACTGCTGAATAAATACTATTGGCGATTGTGTTGGTCTGAGCATAATAACCTGATTAACCTCCACAATATCAACACCCTCATTCAATATTTCTACAGAAAATATATAATCTAATGGCTGCTTATGGACATTTGCCTCACTCTCATTCATTGCAAGTCTTTCAAATGCATCCTGTCTTTCCTGTTCATTAGCATCACCATTCAATGCTATTGTCCTAAAATATCCCCCTGTATCCGGATTAACTATATTGTTAAACTTATATGATAATTCCTGTGTTTCTTTGATACTGCTACAGAATATAAGTCCTTTAACCTTTTCTCCACTATATCCATAGTAATTTGCCTGCTGGATTATATGTTTCACACGTTCATCACTTGTTAACATACTAAAATCACGATTATCTTTATCATCTCCAACTATAGACAAATCAGTAATTCCAAAATAATGAAACGGACATAACAGGTTTTCTTCCATGGCCTGCTGCAAACGTATCTCATAAGCAATCTGATAATTAAATAACTCATAAACATTTCTACCTGCAACATTGTCATCACGCTTATCAGGAGTTGCTGTCATTCCAAGCCAAAGCTTAGGCGAAAAATGTTTCATAATCTTCTGATATGTATCAGCAGTTACATGATGTGCTTCATCCAACACAATACAATCAAATGTATCCTTATCAAATTGAAGCAAATGCTCATCTCGATTTAATGTCTGGACCGTAGCAAATACATAATCCGCATCATATTCATGATATCCAACACCAACTAAACCCATAGAAACAGATTTTGCAAACACCTTTTCGTAAGATTTCTTAGTCTGTCTTGCAAGCTGTCCCCTATGAACTAAAAATAATACTCTCTTAAATCCAAGTTCTCTCATTGCAAATGCAGAAGCATAAGTTTTACCTGTTCCAGTCGCAGATATAAGAAGAGCCTTGTCTTCTCCTGCTTCCAGAATCTTCTTAAGATTTGTAATAAATCCAACCTGCATACTATTTGGTTTTAATCTATATTTTTCAAGGGACACAACCTGATCTTTCCTGGCTATATCTCTCTGATGTTTAATAATTTTATATTGTTCTTTATAATTTTCATAAAATTCATTAAAATCTAAAGCATACTGGGAATTCCACAATCTATTAAACTCAGCAACTATCTCCTTTGCCATCTCTCCCTGCTCGGTTGAGACAAGCTTAGTATTCCACTCCTGATTTCTAGTAAGTGCAGCACTTGTTATATTCGAACTTCCAATGATAATACGATACACTTCATCAGTTTTAAAAATATATCCCTTTGTATGAAAGCCTTCGCCTGCTTCTTGTACATCATACATTTTCAAGGTAATATTTGATAATCCATTAAGCTTCTCTAAAGCTTTAGGTTCACTAAAATTCAAATAATTAGTAGTAAGAATTTCGCCTGGAATATTTTTCTTTTCTAATTCTTTCAACGTCTGAAGTAATGGCGTAATTCCACCCAAAGTAATGAACGCAACACTAATCTGAAACTTATCGCATCTTAAAAGTTCATCTTCAATAGAAGATAAAACCTTCTTCCCATCCTTATAATTATTAGATACAAACTGTGGGCTATATAAGCTGTTCGATGCAACCGAACCGTCTATATATGCTGTCTCAAATCCTAATCGCAATTCATCCCTTTTATCCATACTGGTACTCCATTTCCACTGACAATTATTATACTAATTATATTATTTATTATGGTTAGTTGCAATGAATGTTTAAATTAAAATTGTTGTTATTTTGTTTTCCTGTTATACTCAACAATTCTTGTATATATACTTATACTACAACTCCTCATATACAAAATTTGTCATAATATGTCGACAATGAATGTTCTTTGCAATAATTTGTAAAATTATATTTTTTCTTGATTATTCTTTAGAAATTTATTATCATATATTTTAGAAATGGGTTTTTGACTGAGTAAAGTCTCACGACTGGAAAAGGATGCTCGTTTCTTTTTAATTTACCACATATAAAAGCTACCCACGCAATGAGCGTAACTCGCTACCAGAATGCTACTTGTCCCACGACCATATATGCATCCCATTTTTACAGAAAAAGAACAACAAATCATTGCGAAAAAGAATAAACTAAAAGCCACAATCTTGATAATCTCATGCCAATAATTATGTCTTTTAATCATTTTATATAATCTAGTCGCTAAATACTGTATATGATATCGAATCTAAAGAAGTTTTATTTTTCCCATACAAATCCTTTTTCATTGCTTCAATTAGCGCACCATATAATTTATCTTGTTCGTCTTTCTTAACCTCACCAGTTGTAAATATATCTAAAAATTTCCCTAATGCCTTTTGCACATCTTTACTTCCAATAATATATATCGTTTGTATTCTTGATGATAAAAGCCTATTAATTTCATGTTTCTCATTATCACAAGCAACTTTTGCTTCAGCCATACTCCCTAAAAATTCAACATATTGATTTTCCTTAATTTTTCTAAGTTCCACTTTACGCTCACTTCTCTTGTTTAACATAATAGTTAATGCAGAGCCAAACAAACCAATTATAGCTACAATTGCTGCACTCATAAATCCTATTGTCGCTATTACAACATCTGCCTGCTTGTCAGATAATAATCCAATTGTATTAAAAATAAAATCTTTCATTTATGAACCTCCACACAATGATAATCATGACTAAGAGTATTATTATATACTTTTTTCTTTTACTAGCCCTATTATCTTCATCAAAACTAATAACTTATTAGTTTGTAATATAAGAAATCAATCTCATCGTCTATAAATATTTGTTCTATGATACTGTATATATTCTTTTATTTTATCTGACATTTCAATATATTGTTTATCATCAATGTTCATAAACACTTGATTATTATGACACAATTTGCTTGATATAATAATAGCACCAGTATCATCAAAAGATATAAACCCTTTATCAAAAAGCCAATCATGATTTGGACAAAGAAGTAATCCATTATTCACATCCACTCTCTCTTCCATATCAGCCTCACACCATGGTTTAATATGACTTGCTATCAACATATCATTCCCAGATACACCACACAGACAACATTTGCTCTCATATCTTTTTAAAAGACGTTTCTTAAAAACAGATTGATTAACTCGTTGTTTCGTTATAACAATTTTCTCTGTTCCGATTACATCATTCGTGTAATCTTCAATTTCTTCAAATTCTTTAATTGCTTGACAATAATACTCTTTTTCTTTTTCTTCATCTCCATGATTCCAAGCAATTATTTTTCCATTAAGCCACTCCCCCTCAATAATATACTCATGACTTCGTCCAGGATAATGTATTATTTCTCCAGTAAACGGATATCCTTCTCCCAATATTCTATAATGATAATAATCAACCCTCTCAAATATATGTATACTATCCATGAACTTGTCTGTAATTCCATCATTTGTCGAGTTATAACACATGTCAGAATACTGAAAAATAGTACTATTAGTCTTGATATTATATTTCCTTAGTAAATTATCAAGACCAGACTTTTTCAATGGCTCATCATATGAATGCGTTTTTATATATTCATTTGCAAAATCTGCTACTCTTCTATAGTCAGCCGCTAATACTGGATTTGTTTGATTTCCCCAACTCATGTTTTACTTTCTCCTTACTAATAATCCATAGTTATTATAATAATTTCTGATTCAATTGATTAAAATATAACATCATATTTTAATTTACATCTATTTTTTGTGCCTATTATGCATTACTATTATAGTAGTTACTGTTGCTATAATAGCCATAATCAACATTCTAGTTAATATAAATATATGACTCATAATAAATCTAAATATAATAATTATCCCCCGCGTAATCCCCCATATAACTAAATAGCATATTAATCTAATTCCCCAGTGTAATAAAGATCCTTGTTGTCTTCCTGATATAAAATCATTTCTATATAAGAATCCTACTTTTATATATGCTACTCTATATGATATTTCACCTATGAAAAACAGTATTATCCATTCCCAATACAATGGAACAGGTAATCCCAAAGGATCTGTCAATATATTAAAAATCAATTTGTACATATAACTATCCTCCTGTATTGTAATTATTATTTCTCCTCAAACGAAAAAATCTCTTCTATACTTACTCCAAATACCTTAGCTATATCCCAGGCAAGTTTTAGTGAAGGATTATATTTCCCATTTTCAAGATTACCAATAGTTTCCCTACGAACGCCTACCAATTCCGCTAATTCTGATTGTTGCATATTCCGTTCTTTTCTTAACTCATGTAGTCTTGTTTTAATTTTGTAATTCGGCATTAGTAATCACCATCTTTCTCGTAATGTATAAATAATAAACCATGTACAAACATATACATAGATAACAAAAATGGTGCACATACTCCTATACTAAATTCCCAGAATATTTTTAAAATGTATAATATCCATATTACTGTAATCACAAGTTCTAACAAAATACCACTAATTGCTCCTGCTTTTATAGTATGAAGTTTACTGGCTTCATCATCTTTGTCTTTCCTTTTAAATAAAGCAACATAAGGAATAACCATAAGAGGCAATATAATAACAGCTAATAGTGTAGTGATAATATTACTCAATAACTTTAAATTAATAATTCCATATATAAAAAAAGTTATTCCAGGTATCACCTCTGTAAAGAATGCGACTCTTTTTAATGACATTACTTTTTTATCTTCTTTTTTCATAACGAACCTCCTTTTATGTTATATATTTATCGCTTTCGTTATAAATATATAACATTTCTTAATTAATAAGTCAATACAAATGTGTGAAATTTATCACATTTATATCAAATCTCATTATGTATAATTTTAATTAAATTTCAATATTGATTATTTTAATTAAACCTTATATCATATATTTAAGAAATGAGTTTTTTGTCGTGTACAGCGTTATTGCTCAAGCGGGTAGCTCGTTTCTTTTTTATTTTCACCAATTCTACAACATATAAAAACAGCACCCCAGCAGTACCCATCCACTGCCGAAGTGCTATCCACTCCATCAATTATTCCATTAAAATCTACCCAAATATACTCATCAGATTAGCCACAACCAGGCCGCCGCCGGTTCCGATGACATAGCCAAGAAGCGCCATCATGATACCAACTGGTACGAGGGCATTAGAGTATGCGCCGGCGAGGACCGGTGCTGTTGCTGTTCCACCGATGTTTGCGAGGGAAGCAACGCAGCATGTGAAGATGTCGAGTTTCAATATCTTCGCAAGTGCAATCATTATTGCCACATGGATAAGGAGGATTACGAATCCTGCGAGAAGCCATATTGGAGCATTGCCGACTGCTCCAAGGTCTGCTCTTGATGCTATTAAGGCAATGACTATATAAAGCATTACATTTGAATTTTCCTCCGTTCCCTTAATCTTGCCAAATGGTGTCATGGCGAATACGATACCAAGCACTGATACGATAAGGACTGTCCATGTTGTGCTGTCAAAGAATGATAAATGTGCATTAATCATGCTGCCAAGTTCCATTGAAACTGCCGATACTAAGAGTCCTGAACCGAGCAGAAGAATGATGTTCTGCCATACGAGAAGCTTTGTGTTGGCTTTTGCTTCCTCTTCGAGTGCTGCTCCAACGCCGTCGATTATGCTTGTGTCTGCCTTTGTCCATTTGTTGAACTTCTCATGATTTCCGATTGCCCACAGAAGGAACATTACATAAAGTGTCGCGCAGATTGAATCCATAACAAGGGCGTAAGCCATTGTTGCTTCGTCAACATCAAGTGCTGCCTGGATTGCGAGCATATTGCCGCCGCCGCCCATCCAGCTTCCGCACAGTGCGCCGAGTGCTTTCCATGAACCTGCGCCTAAGAGCTGGTGGAATATCGCATATGAAACAAAGAATCCAAGTCCGATTGACAAAGTTGCTGCGAAGAAACCGATAAGCATTTTAGGTCCAAGCTTGATGATTTTCTTCAAATCACAGCGAAGCAGCATTATGAAAAGCATCGCATATAATATCGGGTTCTTGACTGATTTGTACACAGCGCTTGTTGCACTAAGGTCCCACACTTTCATTGTGCAAAGCAGCATAAGCCCCAGGTATATAAGTACAATCGGCGGTGCAAAATTAAAGAACACCTGTGCCTTTTTCCCTTTAAAAATCTTAGGTAGATTTACTAATACTGCGGCTGCAAATATAAGTGCCGCAAGGTATAAAAATCCATCTTTTATCATGTATAAATTCTCCTTATGGTTAATTTATAACATATTCTACCCATTTTTCTGTAGTATATAACTAAAATTGCGGAAGTAAATGTGATGCAATCTGTCGTCACACACTTACTCCCGCAAATTTAGTTATATACTTTTAAGTATCTCCAGCAGATATTCCCAAGTCCGCTCCACTGAAGCCGCGTCCATACACTCATCAGGCGTATGCACACTTTCAAGTGTCGGTCCAAATGATATCATATCTACTCCCGGCATTTTCCCGGCAAGTATGCCGCATTCGAGTCCGGCGTGGATTGAGGTCACTTCCGGTTCGTGGCCGTACACATTTGTAAAGCTCTCAACGCATATCTTTCTTAACTGCGAATCACTCTTGTATTCCCACGCAGGATAGTCCGACATTGTGACTACATTTCCTGACAAATGTTTTACAAATGTGGTGACTCTCTCAAGCAATAATTTCTTTCCAGCCGCTGTATTGCTTCTTATAAGATATTTGTACACAAGCTTGTCTGCGTCGAGATAAGCAGTTCCAAGATTGAGAGAGGTCTGCACCATGCCCTTAATCTCCTGACTCATTTTGTACACACCATCAGGACTTAACCAGAGGGCATATATTACATTTGCAGTGCTATGAGAATTGAGGACTTTGTCTGCTGCAACATCTGTCTTTTCAACCTCAATCTTAGCATGTGGCTCTGTCGCTCTGATTTCCTGCATCCACACAGCCTCACTCTCTTTGATGCTTTGTTCAAATGTTGTGGCATCGCAGCTTCTGACACTTACAACTGCCTTTGCTTCTTTTGGAATTGCATTTTCCTTGCCGCCACCTGAAAGCGACACAAGCCTGAAATCTGCTGCCCTGCTGGCATGTGAAAATAATGAAGCAAGCAATCTTATAGCATTAGTGTGCTGTTTGTGAATCTCAACGCCGGAATGACCGCCGGCAAGCCCGCTTATCTTAACTTCGAAGCATACCGAACCATTCTGCACATCAATTGCACCATCTGCCACCCAGCCCGCAGCATCCTCATACGCAACCGGAATATCGCACTCAGCCCTTACACCACCAGCACAGCTTACATACAATATTCCCTCACTTTCAGAATCAATATTGATAAGCCTCTTTGCTGTAAGTTCAGAAGTGTCGAGGTCTCTTGCGCCAAGCATTCCAATCTCTTCATCGCTCGTAAGCACTGCCTGTATAGGAGGATGCGCAATCGTATCCGAAGCAAGCACTGCCAGTATAAATGCAATTGCAATTCCATCATCAGCGCCAAGCGTCGTGCCGTCAGCCCACACCATCTTACCATCAGTGCAAGCCTTAATGCTCTGTACACTCATGTCAATATCGCAGTCTGGCTCTTTCTCACACACCATATCAAGATGTCCCTGCAAAATCACAGGCTCACAGTCCTCATATCCAGAAGAACCAGCCTTAAATATAACAACATTATCAGACGTATCCTTCCTTGCCTTAAGCCCATGCAACTTAGCAAACTCCAGACAATAATCCGCAATCATCCCTGTATTCCCAGAACCATGCGGAATCGCACAAATCTCCTGAAAATAAGAGAAAACCTCTGATGGTGATAACTCATTTATATCCATAAAAAGCCTCCTAAACCTACTTTTTCATTAATTTTCACACTTTAGTAGGTCTTTTTCTCATATATTTATAATATTAGACATTTCTTATCAGTCAAAAAACCTACTATTTTCGCATAAATCATAAATTTAGTAGGCAATTTTCTTTTTTCTCCTCTATTTTCATCATAATTTCTTCTAAATAAACCTACTAATTCATCACATTTAGCAACATTAGTAGGCTTTTCCCTACTTATGCGCTGATTTCATGTGCTATTTGACACTATCCCAAATGAACAAAGTCACATAACACACCACCCGCTGCAGCTGGCGGCATATACTTCTACTAAGCGAGGAATACTGAAAGCAGATGCCCCGCACTCCCCACCCGCAGAGCAGGCTGTCTACACCCTACACATGCAATATCTCATGAGCCCTATGTGACAACGGTTTCTCAAAATACTCCTCATAGCACTGCTTAACCGATGGATTCTCATGTGAGAATCTAAGATTATCACGCTTATCTAGCCCGTACAGCACATGACGTCGCTCCTCAACCATCACAGCGTCTTCCTTGTAAGGCTGTCCGCCACCGTTGATACAGCCGCCCGGACAGGACATGATTTCAACGAAATCATAGTGAACCTCGCCCTTCTTAATAGCATTCACCAAACGTCTTGTGTTGCCAAGTCCGCTGGCAACAGCCACATTTACAGTTGTCCCATTAAGGTCAAATGAAGCTTCCTTCCAGCCCTCAAGACCTCTCACTGACTGGAACGCATCCGCATCAGGATTATTTCCTGTCACAAGATAGTAAGCACTTCTGAGTGCCGCCTCCATAACACCTCCTGTTGCACCGAATATGACACCAGCACCTGTTCCTTCACCTAAAGGATTATCGAACTCGTCCTCATCAAGTTCTTCCGGCTTTATGAAAAATGCTTTGAACATTCTTTCAACTTCTCTTGTTGTAAGAACTGCGTCAACATCTTTGCCTCCGTCCCATGTACACTCGTCCTTTTTTGCAAGACAAGGCATGATTGACACGCAGAATATCTTTTCCGGGTCAACCCCAAGCTTTTCTGCATAATACGACTTTGTTATTGCACCAAACATCTGCTGTGGTGACTTTGCTGTTGAAAGTCTGCCTGCCATCTCAGGGAACTCGCTCTTTATGAATTTCACCCATCCCGGACAACATGATGTGAACATTGGAAGTCCTGACTCCTTGATTTCTGGAAGCCTTTCAAGAAACTCGCTTCCCTCCTCCATAATTGTCATGTCTGCTGCAAATGTTGTGTCAAATATATAATCAAATCCTATTCTTCTAAGTCCTGCAACAAGTCTTTGTGCTGTCGCATATTCCTTAGACATACCAAAATCTTCGCCCCATGCTGTTCTTACTGCTGGTGCAATCTGTACTACTGTAATGATATCCTCATTTTCAATTGCATCAAGCACGATTCCGACATCGTCTCTTTCTGTAAGTGCACCTACAGGGCAGTTGCTTACACACTGACCACAAAGTGTACATGCAGTCTCCGCAATGTTCTTGTTTGCACGCACATTTACAGTTGTACGCGAACCTGTATTTACAACATCCCATATGTGCATTCCCTGAATATTATCACACACTTGCACACAACGCATACATTTGATACATTTCTGGGCATCTCTGATAAGTGGAAATGTTTTATCCCAATTATCTTTTTCTAAGATTGAATCATATGGCATCTCTGATATATTAAGTTCATTTGCAATTGACTGTAACGCACAGTTACCACTTCTTATACATGTACCACATTTGTAATCATGCTGTGAAAGTATGAGCTTGACATTAGTCTTTCTGGTTGTACGCACTTTTCTTGAATTAGTGTAGACAACCATGCCTTCTTCTACGAAGTTATTACATGCTGTAACACATCTGTCAGTACCTTCTACTTCAACAACACATACACGACATGCACCAATTGCGTTGACTTCTTTGAGATAGCAGAGTGTAGGTATTGTCTCTCCTATTGTTTTGGCAGCTTCAAGAATGGTAGTTCCTTCTTTTACTGATACAGCTTTACCGTTAATTGTTAAATTTACCATTGTTTCTCTCTGCCTCCTCTGAATGAACCAAATCCAAAATGATCACATCTTAAGCAGCGTCCAGATTCCTGACATGCTTCCTCGCATGAAAATCCATATTCAATAGGTTCAAAGTCTTTCTTTCTATCTGCGGCATCACGCAATGCAACCTCAACTCGTCCGCAAGGTACCTTATCCTCATATCCGGCATAAGGTATCTCTACATCTGAAGTTATCTCGTGATGGTAGCCAAGATATTCATCAATGTTGGCTGCCGCAACCTTTCCGGCTGCTATAGCCCTGATTACTGTTGCAGGTCCTGTTACGCAGTCTCCTCCTGCAAATATTCCTTTACGTTCTTTAATCTCACTTGTATCAAGTGCCTCAATTGTTCCTCTCTTGACTGTAACGCCATGCTCCTCAAAATATCTTGTTTCGATACCCTGTCCGATGGCAACTACAATAAGGTCGCAAGGAATAAGAACCTCGTCCTTAGCTGCAGTCTTAGGTGATGGTCTGCCACCTTTTATCCTGCTTATCATCTGTGGCTGAACCCATAAACCAACTGCTGCGTCATTTTCATCTTTCTCTATTCTAACCGGTGACATAAGTTCAAGAACATCGCAGCCCTCTGCCTCTGCACCTTCAACCTCTTCCGGAAGTGCCGTCATGTCGGCTTTTCTTCTTCTATATACAATGCTTACTTTCTCAGCACCTAATCTTACAGAAGAACGGGCAACATCCATTGCTACATTTCCACCGCCAATAACAACCACTCGCTTGCCGGTATAGTCAGGCATTTCATCATCACCAATTGCACGAAGCATTTCTACTGCTGATGTTACGCCTGTTGTAGCATCCTCACCATCAATTCCAATCTTCTTGTCTGCATGTGCTCCGATAGAAATGTATACTGCATTATATTCTTTATTAATATCCTCAAGCGTAATGTCTGTTCCTACGCTTATATTTTTCTTAACTTCTATTCCTGTAGACAATATAGTGTTAATCTCCGCATCCAGCTTTTTTCTTGGAAGTCTGTAGTTAGGAATTCCATATCTTAACATTCCACCAAGCTGCTTTCTCTGCTCAAATATAGTAACCTTATGTCCCATAAGAGCCAGATAATATGCGGCACTGAGTCCTCCCGGACCACCACCGATTATTGCAACCTTCTTACCTGTTGGCTCATTACATGCCGGAACCGGAACATCACCGGCATTATCAACTGCCATTTTCTTAAGTCCCCTGATGTTGACTGGCGCGTCAATAAGTGTTCTCTTACATCTGTTTTCACATGGATGCTCACAAATGTATGCGCATGTTGTAGGCATTGGATTATCTCTTCTTATAAGACGAACCGCGTCTGCATATCTGCCTTCATGCACAAGTGCTATGTATCCCGGTATATCTACTCCTGCCGGACATGACTTCACACATGCAACCGGCTGGTTACTGTTACATGAACAAAATCCTCTCTCAATATGTGACCTGAAATCATCCTCGCAGCCATCAATACATTTTAGTACAAGCTTTGCTGCCTCATATCCGATTGCACAGTCAGCGGAATAATAGATTCCCTCTGCTGTAAGCCTGATAACATCAAGAGTTTCCTCTGTTGCGTTACCATCAAGCACATCATCAAAAAGTCTCGCAAGCTGTCTAAGTCCCACACGGCATGGGACACATTTGCCACATGACTGTGCAAGACACATTTTTATAAATGACCTCGTAAGGTCAATAGTACACAATCCCGGTGGACTTGCTACTATTCTTCTCTCTAAATCCTGATATAAAGACTCCATTGTAACCTGAGCCTTATCCTTAGTAATAATCGTTAATCTGCTCAATTCCCGCTCCATTTCTGCATATTGCGTATGTCGTATTGCTGCTTGCCAGTATACCGCTAGGCAGTTCCATGTAACATTTTACACAATATATGTTAATTTGAAAAGGAAGGTTATTTTTTTCACACAATAACCTTCCCTTCATCCATTACTTATGGTCGCACTTCATGCACTGGCTCGTTTCTTTGTCAGTTTCTTTCTTGTAAAATGCGCATGACCAGTCGCATATACTTTGCAATATCGGCATTACAGACAAGCCCTTTTCCGTAAGTGAATATTCAACTCTTGGCGGAATCTCATCATATGATTTCCTTGATACAATATCATCCGCAATCAGTGCTTTTAATGTTGTTGAAAGAACTGCATCTGTAATATTCACCAGTTCTGCCCTTAACTCACTATATCTTAATGTCTTCTTATCCGCCAGAACACATATAACTCTTGATTTCCATTTGCCTCCAAAGACTTCCAGGCCGTATTCCAATGGACATCTGATATCTGATTCTAATTTCTTATGGTACATACATCTCTCCTTTGTTTTTGGCATTTCTTTATAATATCATTATAACAATTATTTTAAAAGCTGCTCTCTTAGAACACCACAGGTACGCACTCCTTCACCGACACCGCGCTCAGAGACATATTGTCAAGTGTGTATGTCAGATTTTTATATATTCATCGTCATATATGGGGGAATGCATATAATTCCATCTTTTACAATTAAATTTCTTGGATGAATAATATAACTTTCCCCTATGCGCTCCTTGTATTTTTCTCTGAAATTATTTAATGAGGTTGTTTTATATTGCTTTCCAGACTTTACTTCAATCGGAAACATCTTATATTTTAATCTGCTATTATTTGAAATGATAAAATCAATTTCCATATCATTTCGGTGCTTATTTTCATTATAGTGTGTATAAAAATATAACTTATGTCCATTCGCCACCAGCATCTGAGCTATTGCATTTTCATAAAGCATTCCTTCATTAATCTGTAATTTGCCTGCCAATATCTGTTTATATACTTCATCTTCAAGTAATTCATTCTCATCAAATGCATGGCTTACCAAAAGTCCGGTATCACCCATATAACACTTTACATAGCTTCTTGTCTCATTCAATGATAAGCCAACATTCGGATTATTACACAAAAAACACTCATTGGATATCATAGAATCCGACAGCCAGAAAAAAGTTTCTTCATACTGGTCTGCATAACTACCATCTTGTAGCTTTTTGAATACAACTCTTTTTTCATGCTGTGAAAGAAATCCCGGAATCTGGTCATAGATTGCAAGAACTTTGCTTCTATATCTCATATCTATCTTCATAATATCTTCCCGATACAATTTAAGAATGTCCCTTTTTTCTTTATCCGCTTCTGTAAAATCTTTTTTACTTTCAATAAATGCCACTACAGGCATAGGCATCCCACCAACAAGCATATACTGATGAAACAAAAGCATTGCCTGATTATGCATACTTCTTTCCAAAGGTTCTCTTTTTTCAAAGCATTTTTTTATATATTCAACCAGCAAATCTTCTTCTAATGCTATTGCAAATTCTTCGAAATCCAATGGATACATATTGATATTTCTTTCTTCTGACGGTATGACAATATTCTTTACATTTTCTCTGATAGATATCAATGAGCCAGTTTCGATATAATCATATCTTCCATCTGCAACCAAATATTTTATCGCAGCTCTTGCCTGTGGAAACATCTGTACCTCATCAAAAATAATAAGAGAGTTTCTCTCTGTCAGTTTTGTTCCAAAATGTGTCTGTAACAGCATAAAAAATGTATCCATATCATTCAGATATCGCTCAAAATACATTTCGACTTCCTTATCTTTTTTAGCAAAGTCAATCAGAAGATAACTTTCGTATTCGTTTTTTCCAAATTCTTCGCAGATGGTAGACTTTCCAATACGTCTGGCGCCTTCTATCAGTAAAGCTTTTTTCCCCTGACATTCATTTTTCCATTCCAGTAGTTTTTTATATATTTTTCTTTTTAATATCATCGTTCCTCCAGATTATGCGCATATATGTTAGTTCTAATTTTTATGATTATACGCACATTGTAATTTATTTTTTGATTATACGCAAGTATTATAACCCTATTTTTTATGATTATACGCACATTCTAAACGGATTTTGAATTTATTTGCAGGGAGGCTTTTATATGTCAATGAATATTAGCAGTTTTATTCGGACGGAGATTTACTGAATTCAAATGGTGTTACAGGTATGGATGTTACTGTAATCGTTTAAGTGGTACATGGACTTTAGAACAATATGAAGGACAGTACAGAGCTGCTATGTACGCAGCCGTAAAATCAGCCAATCCAAATTGGAAGCCAGGACAAGCATTTGATACAGGCATTCTTGATAATGTCACAAGAGAATCCGTAGAAGCTACACTTGTCCAAAATGGTAACAGACTCGTTCGTAATTCTATTGATGTATCGGTATAAAAGGGAGAAACGTATAGACTTCAAAAAGGCGGCAAATCATCTCAACATATTGTTGATGATTTGCCACCTCGACTTTTAACACTGATACCGTATCCACACCGCATCACTGTCAAATTTTTTAAAAAGATAGGAAAGTTCATCCGCTGCAGTTATGCCGAATTTTTGATAACCCCCTTTTCTTTAGATTTTGCAGTATTTTCCTGGTTCTCACCTATGTTCTGTTCATTTGCTGTCTGTTCACTTCCTTTATGGTAAACTACCGATGGTGTAAAATCCTGTAATTCTGACCAAATTTCTGTGGAAGTTGCCATAAAATTACTGTGGTTTTCATATGCCTGATTCAGCATATCCAGTTCTTTTTCTTTGGTTAATTCCTCAA
>ERZ827181.788-NODE-788-length-40114-cov-3.743204_pt1 | contig 40114 bp, 35 predicted proteins | sample MGYA00519778_ERZ827181 | MGnify/ENA primary metagenome ERZ827181 (study PRJEB31778, sample SAMEA3449273) | human gut metagenome | biome: human gut; feature: human-associated habitat; material: faeces | place: United Kingdom | collected 2010/2012 ...
TACGGTAGCACCTGTCTCCATAAGATCTGCGATGGCACCATTTTTTACCAATTCCATAAAGATCGGCTGGCTGGCCGGATATACACTCAGTGAGAACTCATCCGAACCGATGTATTTGCCGCGGAGAATATCCGCTGCGTCGCAGATGTTTTCAAATCCACCGCCGGCGCATCCTGCGATAACACCCTGCTCTACGTACAATTTTCCATTGTGGATCTTGTCTGTCAAGGTAAAGTTAATGTCTTTATTATTGTCAAGGCTGACAAGTGCCTTTTTCTCTACATCACGTAAAATATCTTCCAGGTTGTTGTTCAATTCCTCGATGGAATATACATTACTTGGATGGAATGGCATCGCGATCATAGGTTTGATCGTAGAAAGATCTACTTCTACCACGCCGTCATAGTAAGCGACCTGCTCCGGCTTGATCTCAGCGAAATCTTCACTTCTGCCGTGAATGTCGTAAAATTCTTTTACTTTATCATCGGTTCTCCAGATGGAAGACAGACAGGTTGTCTCTGTTGTCATAACGTCAACGCCGATACGGTAATCTACGCTCAGATTGTCAATTCCATCGCCGATAAATTCCATTACTTTATTATTAACATAACCATTTTCAAATACAGCACCGATAATTGCCAGTGCGATATCCTGAGGACCGACACCCTTTTCCGGTTTTCCGGTAAGATGGATGGCTACGACACCCGGCATAGGGATATCATAGGTCTGCTCCAAAAGCTGTTTTACGATCTCCGGACCACCTTCACCCATTGCCATCGTACCAAGGGCACCATAACGGGTATGGCTGTCGGAGCCAAGAATCATTTTACCGCCGCCGGCAAGCATTTCACGGGCAAACTGGTGAATGACTGCCTGATGAGGTGGTACATAGATTCCACCGTATTTCTTTGCACAGGAAAGACCAAATACATGATCGTCTTCATTGATGGTTCCCCCTACTGCACATAAACTGTTATGGCAGTTTGTCAACACATAAGGCACTGGGAATTTTTCCAGTCCCGATGCTCTGGCGGTCTGCAAAATACCTACAAAAGTAATATCGTGGGATGTTAATTTGTCAAATTTAATTTTCAACTGTTCCATATTATCGGATGTGTTATGGGCTTTTAAGATCCGATATGCCATTGTCCCTTTGGCTGCTTCTTCCTGTGTTGTATCCACACCTGTCTTACTTTTTACTGCGGAAAGAGCTTCTGCGCTGTCTGGAATCAGATCGGTTCCATTTACCAGGTAAGCTCCCTGTTCGTGTAATTTTACCATTTGGTTTCTCTCCTTTCAAAACGGGGGCTTGTGTCAAAATGATTACCCCAATTTAGTATTATACTTCTAAATGAAGATTTTTGCAAATATATTATTGTTTTTTCTTATAAATTGTTGTACAATGGATAAAAATATGCAACCGACAAGGGAGGTACTTATGCGACACATAATGAATGCATTGGATTTATCCGTAGATGAACTTGATGATCTGATCGCACTGGCTCAGAAAATCATGAAACATCCGGAAGAATATGCAGAAATCTGTAAAGGAAAAAAACTGGCAACTTGTTTTTATGAACCAAGCACACGAACCAGACTTAGTTTTGAAGCGGCGATGTTAAATCTGGGTGGCAGTGTTCTTGGTTTTTCTTCTGCTGATTCAAGTTCAGCTTCCAAAGGCGAAAGCGTATCCGATACGATTCGTGTCATCTCTTCGTATGCGGACATCTGTGCGATGCGTCATCCCAAAGAAGGTGCGCCGCTTGTAGCGTCCATGCACTCTTCTATTCCGGTGATCAATGCCGGGGACGGTGGACACAATCATCCGACTCAGACATTGACCGATCTTCTTACGATCAAAAATCTGAAGGGTCGTCTCGACCATTTGAAAATTGGTTTTTGCGGAGACCTGAAATTTGGACGAACCGTTCATTCCCTGATCGGTGCGATGGTACGTTATCCGGGTATTGAATTTGTCCTCATCTCTCCTCCGGAGCTTCGCATCCCGGATTATCTGAGAAAAGAAACATTGGAAGAAAACAATATTCCATTTCAGGAAGTTTCCGATCTGGATTCGGTCATCGGAGATCTCGACATTCTGTATATGACCCGTGTACAGAGAGAACGTTTCTTTAATGAAGAAGATTATATCCGACTGCGCGACAGTTTTATCCTCGACAAGGCGAAAATGGCGATGGCGCCGGAAGATATGCTCGTACTTCACCCTCTCCCACGTGTCAATGAAATTGCCACGGAAGTGGATGACGATCCGCGCGCCGTATACTTCAAACAGGCAAAATTTGGTGTTTACATCCGCATGGCTTTGATACTTCGGTTATTGGAGCTTGCCTAAAGAAAGGAGAACGTAATTATGTTAAATATTGGTGGATTGAATCAGGGAGTTGTCATTGATCATATCAAGGCAGGTCATGCGATGCAGATTTATCATTACCTGAATCTGGAAAAACTAGACTGCAGTGTAGCCATCATCAAAAATGCAAAAAGCAATAAAATGGGAAAAAAAGATATCATTAAGATCGAAGGACCTCTCTGCGTAGATCTTGATATCCTTGGTGTGTTAGATGACAATATCACGATCAATATGATTGAAAATGATAAGATTGTACAAAAACGTACTCTTACACTTCCTGAGATGGTTACAAATATTATCAAATGCAAAAATCCGAGATGTATTACTTCCATCGAGCAGGAACTTCCACACCGCTTTAAATTGACAGACCGGAAACATCGTATTTACCGTTGTCTGTATTGTGAGCAGAAATTTAAACCAGCCCAGGAAAAGGAGTTTTAAAAAATGAAACAAAAACGAAAAATAGGTTTGCTCAGTCTTTTTCTCGTACTCAGTATGCTTGTCTTTACGGCATGCGGACAGGAAAAGAAGGCGGCGAATTCTGTGATCCATGTAGGAACCAATGCAGAATTTCCTCCCTTTGAGTACATTGACGAAAATGGCGAGATTGCCGGCTTTGATGTCGCAGTCATGAAAGCCATCGGAGAAGAAATGGGATATGACGTTGAATTTACCAATATGGAATTCAAATCTCTCACCGCTTCTCTGAAAACCGGCGGGCTTGATGCCGTCGCTGCTGGTATGACAATTACCGAAGACCGAAAACAATCCGTCGATTTTTCCGATGGATACTATGAAGCGACACAGTGTATCGTCGTTTCCAAAGACAGTCCGGTAACTGCCATGAAAGATCTGGAAGGCAAAAAGATCGCCGTTCAGGAAGGAACCACCGGAGACCTGATGGTAACTCCGGGAACCGATGACTCTGTCCTTACAGATTCTACCGTAAAACGTTTTAAAAAAGGTTCCGACGCGATCATTGAGTTAAAAAACGGCGGTGTCGATGCGGTCGTGATCGACAAGGCACCGGCGGAACGCTTTGTTTCACTGAACGAGGACAGCCTGAAATGCGTGCAGGATTCAGAAGCCAGTGAAGTATATGGAATCGCTGTACAGAAAGGCAATACGAAACTGTTAAATGACATCAATGAAGGATTGAAAAAAATCAAGGAAAATGGTACCTTTGATCAGATCTTTGAAGAATATATCAATGGAAATACCAATGGTGCCAGCGTAAAATCCGACAATTTCTTTGTCAATCTGTTCAATAAATTTAAGTATGTATTTATTGATACCAAAGGCTATGCCCTTTTAGGAAAAGGCCTTGGTGTCACTTTAGGAATTTCCTTTGCGGCAGCACTGCTTGGCATCGTGCTCGGTTTCCTTGTCGCTTTGATGAAATTGACAGAGGTCCGCAAAAAGAAAAAAACATTCCTCTCCCATGTTGCAAATGTATATATTGATATACTGCGTGGTACACCGGTTATGGTGCAGCTGCTTATCATTTATATGGTGATTTTCCAAAATAAACTGGGAATCATCGCTGCGATCCTTACTTTTGGAATTAACAGCGGTGCTTATGTCGCTGAAAATATCCGCGCCGGTATTCTTGCCGTAGATCCCGGTCAGATGGAAGGCGGACGTTCTCTTGGCTTTACATACCGTCAGACGATGCGCTATATCATTCTTCCGCAGGCGATCAAAAATATTCTGCCTGCCCTTGGAAATGAAATGATCACTCTCGTAAAAGAGACATCCATCGTCGGTTATGTAGCAATTGCGGATCTTACAAAAGCATCCGACTTTATCATATCAAGAACTTATGAAACATTTTTACCGCTCATTGCGATTGCCTTAATTTATTATATCATTGTTAAGATTATGACAAAGGCTTTGCAATACATGGAAAGGAGGCTGCGTCAAAGTGATAACCGTTAAAAATCTGAAGAAAAATTTTGGTGATCTCACCGTGTTAAAAGGAATCGATGTAACGATTGAAAAAGGGGAATGCGTCGTCGTAATCGGTCCTTCCGGTTCCGGTAAAAGTACTTTTCTTCGTTGCCTGAATCGTCTTGAAGAGCCGGACGGCGGTGAAATTGATATCGAGGGCACGGACCTTCTCTCTCCACACACGGACATCAATGAGATGCGCCAGCGGATTGGAATGGTATTTCAGCATTTTAATCTGTTTCCTCACAAAACCATTTTGGAAAATGTGACGCTTGCACCGATCAAATTAAAGAAAATGCCGCAAAAAGAGGCCGAGGATGCTGCGCTTGAACTGCTTCGCCGCGTTGGGATTGAAGATAAGGCATCAGTATATCCTTCTACCCTATCCGGTGGGCAAAAACAGCGTGTCGCCATTGCAAGATCTCTTGCCATGAATCCGCAGGTCATGTTGTTTGATGAGCCGACTTCTGCACTTGATCCGGAGATGGTCGGCGAAGTTTTGGATGTTATGAAAAATCTTGCCAAAGAAGGGATGACGATGGTCGTCGTAACCCACGAAATGGGATTTGCAAAAGAAGTTGCCAATCGTGTACTGTTTATGGCAGATGGTGTGATCTTAGAGGAAGGTACGCCGGAAGAAATCTTCGAACACCCTCAGCATGAAAGAACGAAAGCATTTATTAAAGCGATTTAATATCATTATTTCCATACAAAAAGGACTGCGTAGCAGTCCTTTTTTATATTAAGTATTCAAACTTCGGTTTTAGAACAATCCTGTGATCTGTCCATTGTCATCGACATCAATGCCTTCTGCTGCTGGAACCTTAGGAAGCCCAGGCATAGTCATAACCGTTCCGGTGATTGCTACGACAAATCCGGCACCTGCCGATACATAAACTTCACGGATATGGATCGTAAAGTCTTTCGGACGACCAAGCAGTGTTGGATCATCGGAAAGCGAATATTGATTTTTCGCCATGCAGACCGGCATATTGCCAAATCCTAATTTTTCCAGTCTGGCCAGTTCTTTTTCTACCGCTTTATCATAAACCACATCTTTTGCTCCATAAATCTCTTTGGCAATCGTCTCTATTTTTTCCGTCAGAGATTTGGAATCTTCATATAGGCAGTGGAAATTGCTTTCTTTGTTTTCAATGGTATCGATCACTTTATTTGCCAGTTCAATACCGCCTTCGCCGCCTTTTTCCCATACTTGTGACAATGCAAATTCGCAGCCTCTCTCTTCGCAGAATTCTTTTACATAATTCAATTCCGCTTCGGTATCGGTCACAAACTGATTCAATGTTACGACACAAGGCACGCCGTATTTGGATACATTTTCAATATGTTTTTCAAGATTGACAATCCCTTTTTTCAAAGCTTCTAAGTTTTCTGTACCAAGGTCTTCTTTCTTCACACCGCCATTGTATTTGAGGGCGCGTACCGTAGCTACAAGAACTACGGCATCCGGTTTCAGACCTGCCATACGGCATTTGATATCAAAGAATTTTTCGGCTCCGAGATCTGCACCAAATCCAGCTTCCGTAATTGTGTAATCCGCTAATTTAAGGGCAGTTTTTGTCGCTCTCACACTGTTGCATCCATGTGCGATATTGGCAAACGGACCACCATGTACAAGTGCCGGTGTATGCTCCAATGTCTGGATCAGATTTGGCTTCAATGCTTCTTTTAACAAAGCTGCCATCGCACCAACAGCGTTGATCTCTTTCGCAGTTACCGGTTCTCCATCATAATTATAAGCAACGATAATACGTCCAAGACGTTCTTTCAGATCTTTCATATTATCTGCCAGACAAAGAATCGCCATGATCTCGGAAGCTACTGTGATGATAAAATGATCCTCTCGAGTTACACCATCTACTTTTCTTCCCAAGCCAACAGTGATATTTCGAAGAACACGGTCATTCATATCGACGCAGCGTTTCCATACAATCTGCTTTGGATCGATGCGAAGAGCATTTCCCTGCTGGATATGATTGTCAAGCATCGCTGCGAGAAGGTTATTGGCAGAAGTAATGGCATGAAAATCTCCGGTAAAATGAAGATTCAATTCATCCATCGGTACAACCTGCGCATAACCGCCGCCTGCAGCACCACCTTTTAACCCAAAACATGGTCCGAGAGATGGCTCACGAAGGGCAATGATGGCTTTCTTTCCAATTTTAGCCATCGCCTGACCGAGACCTACGGTCGTCGTTGTCTTTCCCTCTCCTGCCGGTGTCGGATTGATCGCTGTTACAAGAATCAATTTTCCATCCGGGCGGTCTTTGATCTGATCCCAAAGATCATCGGTAATTTTTGCTTTATATTTCCCATAAAGATCCAGGTCGTCCATTGTAATATTTAATTTTTCAGCTACTTGTTGAATCGGAAGCAGGTCTGCCTCCATAGCGATTTCAATATCTGATTTCATTTCAACTTCCTCCTAAAAGAATCATGTATTTAATAAGTATAACATAATATTTATTTATCGAAAAGCATTTTCTGTATTTCTTTCATATAATCTGCCACAATATCCAGTTCCGGACAGCACCGGTAAAGCATCCGTGTACCGGCGACATCCTCGATCTCGCTGAGAACAGGAGTTCCGTTTTCCTCAAAAATAAAGTCAATCCCCGCCATGCCAAACGAAAATTTTTTCAAAATGGCTTCGACTTCTTTTTGCGGTATTTGGTCTTTGGAAACCGCCTTCACTTTGCCGCCGCGTGAAAAATTAGCACGAAAATCTTTATCCGAGTTCCGCAGTATGGCAGCATAAATCTGATCTTTCAACACATAAACACGCATATCCCTGCTCTCTTTTCCGACAGGAAGCATGGGCTGGATAACATAATCCGTGTCTCTCAGTACCTTTTTCAGTTTGGCAGCTTCGTTTCGGAACGAATAGACTTCGCTTCCACCGTGTCCATCTGCGGTCTTAATCACAAAATCCTTTGCAGAACAGATTCTTTTTTTTTCCTGCTCCTTAAATTTGGAAGAAAAATCCATATTTTCTAACAAATACTGTCTGACTTCTTCTGCAGAACAGCCTAAAATTTCATTTACCTTGTCACTATTGCAAGGTACCGTCGGAGTGCAGAACACCGTATCTTTCAGATACTCTCGTGTCTTTCCTTTGTGATTACAGATCCCGCTGACAAACGAGGAATTCCACACAGGAATCTTCCGGTTTTCAAATTCGGCATTGATCGACGGACAGATCGCACGGACAAGAACGGCACATGGCTGTATTCCTTTTTTCAGCAGCGAAAGATATTCGGTATCAAGAACCGCTTTTACATCAATATTATAAGGTTTTCCCCGTTCGGCAAACATTTCGACAAATGTGGAATTCCGATCAAGACCTGTTTTGTCATAAATCATCCATAATTCATTTGGCATGATGCGGTTCTCCTTGCTTCTTTATGTATTGTAGAATATACCAGGCAGTATTTACTTTGGTACAATCCAAAAGGTTTTTAAAATGCGCATTGGAATTTACTTCACATACCAAATATCCTTCTCGGCCAAACAGGAGATCCACCCCGGCAAAATCGCATTTTACTGCACGACAGGCTTTTACAGCGAGTTCGACAGCTTCTTTATCCGGTTGATAGACATGCATCTTGCCTCCATTGGAAACATTTGCCCGAAAATCGGTATCGGATGTTCGTACCATCGCAGCGACAACCTCATCTCCGACGACCTGCAAACGGATATCGCGACCACTGCTCTCACGAATGTACTGTTGATATAGAAACGGCACGTTTTCCAATCTTTTTGTTAATTCAGATAACTCTTTATGGTCTTTTGCCATATATACTTGCTGTCCAAAAGAACCAAACGCTTCTTTTACAATAATTGGAAATTCTAATTTGTTTTCTATCTGTGACAGAAAATCAAAATGCGGAAAGCCAATATTTTCGTAGGTCATAGGTGCCGGAAAAGTCAATGGCTGTGGCAGATTCTCCAACGAAAGTGCCAATGCGGTCTTTCGTTTGTCATCACAGATTTCAACCCCCTCGGCCGAGTTATAGACCGGAATGCCACACGAAGCAAGGTATTTTGCCAAAAGGATATCTTTGTCCCAAAAGAGAACAAAATCCGGCTTTTTTTCCGTTGTCAGTTCAAACATTCCCAAGAAACATTCACTGTTCGTTTTCACAAAAAGATCTATCTTATGCTCTTTGGCTGCCTCCATAAAAAGATCCGTTAATTCGGAAAACTTAGACGTATATAAAAAGCCGTTTACAATGATCCAGCCATACATAATTTAGCCTTCTTCCTCAAGATAATTTTCAAACTGTTCCATTGACATCAAGATCACGCGAGGTTTGGTGCCTTCTTCCGGGCCTACGACACCGGCATCGGAAAGCTGATCCATAATTCTCGCGGCACGATTAAATCCGATGCGGAATACTCGCTGCAGCATACCGATCGAGGCCTTGTCTTTTTCAATGATAAATTTGGCAGCTTCAACAAATAATTCATCGCGCTCCGGACCACTTATGAAATCGCCAGAGGTTCCCGCTGACTTCGTACCGACCGGATTTTCTTCAATATGTTTACTGATTTCTTCATTGTAAGCCGGGCCATTCATATGCTCTTTCAGAAACGCAACGACTTGATCACGTTCTTCGTCAGAGACGAATGCGCCCTGCACACGGACAGGTTTTGGATAATCCTGTGGAGCAAATAACATATCCCCATTTCCCAACAATTTTTCTGCTCCGGAACCATCGATAATCGTACGTGAATCGATCGCTGAGGATACAGAAAGGGCGATACGTGACGGGATATTTGCCTTGATCAGTCCGGTAATAACATTGACGGACGGACGCTGGGTAGCAAGTACCAGATGGATTCCCGCTGCACGGGCAAGCTGTGCAAGACGACAGACGGCATCTTCTACTTCATTGGAAGCAACCATCATAAGATCGGCAAACTCGTCAACCACAATGACAATCTGGCACATCTTTTCGTATGTATTGTCGTCGTTGTGTTTCAGACCGGCGATTTTTTTATTGTAACTCTTGATATCACGTACTCCGAGAGCAGCAAATTTTTCATAACGAACCGTCATTTCCTGAACTGCCCAGTTTAATGCGGCGGATGCCTTTTTCGGATCTGTCACGACAGGAATCAGCATATGCGGAATATCGGCATATGCTGTCAATTCTACCATTTTCGGGTCAACCATAATAAATTTGACATCATTTGGGTTCGCTTTATACAAGATACTCATGATCAGTGTATTGATACATACTGATTTACCGGAACCCGTGGCGCCGGCAATGAGCATATGCGGCATTTTTGCGATATCGGTTACAATCGTCTTTCCACCGATATCTTTTCCGACGGCAAACGTCACATTGGATTTTGCATTGATAAATTCCGGGCTTTCTAAAAGTTCACGCAAAGTAACCGTGTTTCTTTTTGCGTTTGGAACTTCAATTCCGACAGCTGCTTTTCCGGGGATCGGAGCCTCGATTCGGATGTCTGATGCCGCCAGGCTGAGTTTGATATCGTCTGCCAGACGAGTAATACTGTTTACTTTAACTCCCTGCTCCGGAACCAGTTCATACCGGGTGACACTCGGACCGCAGCTGACATCTCCCATTTTTACTTTGACGCCAAAACTATCCAATGTATCCTGAAGTTTCTTCGCTGTCTGCAGCAAGTCGCTGTCACTTTGTCCGCCACTTCCCTTTTTCGGTTTTGAAAGCAGATCCAGTGACGGAAATTGATATTCGGAATCTTGAGAGGAAGCCGGCTGTGATTTGGTATTTGGTTCCACCGGCTTTTGTGCAGGCTCTGCCATGGCAGAAACCGACGTCTTTTTCTCCGGTTTTGGTGATTCCTTTTTCTCAGCAGCGGCAGTTTTCGCTTCCTGTTTTTCTTTTTTGCCTTTTCCAAATTTTGTCTCTAATTCTTCTTTGTAAACGGTAGGCTCCTGCTGGCCTTCACGTATGATCGAGATTTCCGGGATTTCCTCTTTCACCGGTTTTTCTTCTTTCGGCATCTCTTTTGCCGGTTTTTCAGGTGTTTTTTGCGGTTCGGAGATTTCTTTCATCTTACCTTTATCTGCCTTTTTGCGACGTTTTCTATTCGCAAAAGTGTGCGTCTGCATCGTACGAGCATGATCTTCCGGATAACGGATCTCCGGTTCTTCATACTCGATATATTCTTCCCGGTCTTCTTTGTGTTCTGCGTACAATTCGCGAATCGCCGAAAAGATCAGCTTTCTCGTCGCCAGCATGACAAACAAAAGGGTCAGTCCAAAAATAATAATAATCGCGCCGGCTCTTCCAAGCAGCGTACCAAATAGCGTAGAAAGAATCCCCCCCATAAATCCACCGCCAATATGTTCGGAACTGGATTCCTTAAAAATATCAATCAAGTTTGATATTTCAGGATCGACCACCCACTGAAAGATACCACATAAACATATGTAAAGGAGGGCAAGATAAATAATCTTGCGCCGTACTTCCGGTCGTTCCGGATTGGAGATAAAAAAACCGCTTCCGATGGGAAATGCCAGCGGAAAAATATAAGCGGTGGCTCCAAATAATCCAAACAAAAGACTTCCGATCAAATTTCCTACCGGACCACACATTCCAAATAAACTAAGCAGTGCCAGTAAGGAAAATATAATGATCGCAAGCAATGTGATTTCTTTTGCCAGTGGAGAATTTGTTTGTTTTGAATTTTGTCTGTTCTTTTTTGCTTTCGAATTTTTTGTCTTTGACGCCATACTCTTTCAAACCTCTCTTTATTTTCTGGGATTATTGCGGACATTGTTTCAAATAATCCATCACATCGGAAAGAGTTCCGACTTTGTCTACAAGCCCCTCTTCTACAGCCTGTCCGCCTACAAGGAGCGTTCCCAGATCTTTTGCAAACATGGAAGTGTTCATCATCAACTCTTCCACACGTGTTTTCGTAAGCCCCCGTTTTCGGACGATAAAATCAACGATTCTCGCCTGAATTTTTTCAAATTGATCATAACTTTGTGGTGCCCCAAGAATCATGCCACTCATCCTCACCGGATGAAGAATCATCGTCGCACTCGGTACGATACAAGAAAAATCTGTCGCTACCGCAAGGGGAACTCCGATCGAATGACTGTCTCCTATGATAAAAGACGCCGTTGGCGTTTTTAATCCGCTGATCATCTCGGCAAGTGCCAGTCCACAGGAAACATCGCCGCCAATCGTATTAAGAATAAATAATATCCCTTGAATTTCACTATTTTCATCATAAGCTGCCAACATCGGCAGCAAATGTTCATATTTTGTCGTTTTGGCAGTTCCCGAACTGCCTTCATGACCTTCAATCTCTCCAATGATCGTAATGATCTCAATGCCTCCGATGCGGCATTCTCCAAATTCTTTGATCTGCTCTGTATTCATATGTCATACCTCCTGTTAAGAAATAGTATGACAATTTTTCGAAGATCCTATACGTCTTTTTGGAGAAAGGACGCATATAAAGCAGGTTTCCGATCGTTAGCAGCCGGAAATTCTTTTTTCCAGCGTCGAACGTGGTCCGGTTCTATCTTTATCATAAGGCATTCATCTCCATAAGAGGTCGCTTTGTAAGCGACAGAAAGTGGTCTGCCATCATAATCATACGCGGCAGTGGAAGCCACATAATCCAGCGACACATCTTTTCCTATCCGGTTGACACCTAAAACATATGCCTGTGTCTCAACGGCTCTTGCCGGAAGCAGCGTGTTCCAATGTGCGACACGTCCTTTCGGCCAGTTTGCAATCACGGCAATCGCATCGCAGCTTCGCATCGCCTGATAAAGTTCCGGAAAACGCAGATCATAGCAGATGGATAACCCAAAGGTCACCCCATCGATCGATACTGTAACCAGTCGGTCACCTCCGCAATAATGCTCATTTTCTTCTCCATAGGAAAACGGATGAATTTTTGTATAATCTCCAAGAATCTTTCCGGCATCTACGACAGCCATATGATTTTTCGCGAAACCGTCTTTTTTCCCTTTTTCAATATAACCAAAGCCGATCGCAATGGCATATTCTTTTGACAGGTGTTCAAAAAATTTGACTGTCTCCGAATCTTCTCCAGCCTTCTCGCCGTATTTTTGCGGATTCATCGTAAATCCGGTCAGTGTCATCTCCGGAAAAAGGATAAGGCGAGCCCCGCATTCCGAAGCTCGCTTTATCAATTCCAAACACTTATCCCGATTTACAGACTTATCTTCCCGGATAATGTCCATATTGGTAAGTGCAATCTTCACTCTGTTCTCATCTCCAAGATCATTGTTTTACATCTTTCATGCTGAAAGAAATTCTTCCCATCTTGTCTTTTCCAAGACAAACAACTTTCACTTTGTCACCCAAAGTAAGTTCGTCTTCTACATGATTGATTCTTCTCTGGCAGATGTTGGAAATATGAACCATTCCCTCTTTACCCGGAGCAAACTCGATGAATGCACCAAAATCTTTGATGCTTACAACAGTTCCTTCCAGAATCTGTCCTTTTTCAAAGTCAGATACGATAATCTGAATCAGGCGGATGGCTTCATCCATCATCGCTTTATCCGTACCACATACGGAAACAGCTCCGTCATCGGTAATATCAATCTTCACGCCGGTACGCTCGATCAATGTGTTGATCGTCTTACCACGCTGTCCGACTACTTCTCCGATCTTCGCAGGATCGATCATAATCTGTTTGATCTTCGGAGCGTATTCATTTACTTCTTTTCTAGGCTCAGCGATTGCTTTGCTCATAACTTCATCAAGGATATACGTTCTGGCTTCTTTTGTACGGCGGATCGCACCTTCAACGATCTCACGAGTCAGACCGTGGATCTTGATATCCATCTGAATGGCTGTGATACCTTTGTGTGTTCCTGCAACTTTAAAGTCCATATCGCCAAAGAAATCTTCCAGTCCCTGAATATCGGTAAGGATCAGATAATCGTCGTCCGTTTCTCCGGTAACAAGTCCTACGGAAATACCGGCAACAGGCGCTTTGATCGGTACACCGGCAGCCATCAGTGACAATGTGGAAGCACAGATACTTCCCTGAGAAGTAGAACCATTGGATTCCATGATCTCAGATACCGTACGGATGGTATATGGGAATTCCTCTTCCGAAGGAATTACCGGAAGCAGGGCACGCTCTGCCAAAGCACCATGTCCGATCTCACGACGTCCCGGACCTCTGCTTGGACGAGTTTCACCAACCGAGTAGGATGGGAAATTATAGTGATGAATATATCTCTTGGAAGTTACATTTTCATCCAATCCATCAATCTTCTGTTTTTCAGAAAGAGGAGCCAATGTCGTAACATTGAGAACCTGTGTCTGTCCTCTCTGGAACAATCCGGAACCATGAACGGTAGGAAGTACATCGACTTCTGCGGACAATGGACGGATCTGTGTTACTTCACGGCCATCCGGACGTTTGTGGTCTTTCAGGATCATCTTACGAACGGTCTTTTTCTGGAATTTATATACAGCCTCATCAATCAGAGCAAACCAATCCGGATGCTCTTCTTCATAACGTTCTTCCAATTTATCTTTGATCTGACGGATATTTTCTTCACGAACCTGTTTTACATCGGTAAATACAGCCTCTTCCATCGCTTCCGGTGTAATGAAGTTCACCATGTCTTCAAACATGTCTTCCGGAATATCAAAATGCTCATATTCGTGTTTTTCTTTTCCGCATTCTGCTACGATCTTATCAAAGAATTCGATGATCTGTCCATTGACTTCGTGAGCTTTGTAAATCGCTTCGATCATCTTATCTTCAGGCACTTCATTGGCACCGGCTTCGATCATAATAACTTTTTCTCTTGTCGAAGCTACCGTAAGAGCAAGGTCAGAAACCTGTCTCTGTGCGGAAGTTGGATTGATTACAAGTTCTCCATCTACGAGACCAATCTGTGTTGCTGCCGTCGGTCCGTCAAATGGAATATCAGAAATGCAGGTTGCCAAAGCAGAACCAAGCATTGCCGTAAGTTCCGGGCTGCAGTCCTGATCTACACACATAACGAGGTTTTCCAGTGTTACATCGTTACGGTAATCTTTTGGGAACAACGGACGCATCGGTCTGTCGATAACACGGTCTGTAAGGATCGCATTGTCCGAAGGTTTTCCTTCTCTTCTTGTGAATCCTCCGGGAATTTTTCCTACGGAATACATCTTTTCACTATATTCTACACTAAGTGGGAAGAAGTCAATTCCTTCTCTTGGCTTCTCTGATGCTGTCGCTGTGGAAAGGACAACGGTATTTCCATAATGCATCAAAGCAGCACCATTTGCCTGAGCGGCAACTCGTCCGATATCTACGGAAAGAGTACGTCCGCCAAGTTCCATTGAAAATGTCTTGTACATACTTATTATTCTCCTTTATTTATCTTTTTACAGAGCATCCGAAACAACTGAAAAACCTACTTACCCTATGATAAATCGGCTTTTCAGAAGTCTCGGATAATGCCCTTTTAATACATACTTATTATATTATAACATTTGTCACCAAGTGGAGCTTGATGACCTGCGTGTGTATCAATACATTACATTATAACATATCTTTGGTATAAATCAAACCTCTTTTTATATCATTTTTTTTATCGGATAGCTGATGTCCTCTCCATCCCACATAAGTACCTCATCATGAAAATACGGAACACGCATCAACCCGGCACCAAAAAGATAGGCACGATCGCGTTCTGCAATCTCATCCAGACGCATCCATTTTACTCCGATGATAGATTGTTCGTCTGCAGGAAGTTCCGGATCAATTCCCGTTTTTGCTACAGCATCTTCCGGAATCTCCACCAAAAAGGTAAATACACGGCTCTCAAGATCCGGTTTATATTCCACCGTCAACGGTCTTACCAAAGTTCCCTTAACCCGGCACTCTTCTTCTAATTCACGAAGGGCTGCCTGCTCCGGCGTCTCGTTTTCCTCGATTCCGCCGCCCGGCAGATTGAAGAAATCTCTTCCAAACAGCTGATGCTCTACCAATAAGATGCGGTTGCCACGGATTACCATGGACTGACTTCGATCTCTCTTCATAATTTATCCTCCACATAGTCAAAAATGATACTACTGATATCGGGTAAAAGCATATCAGCAGTACCATTTCATTCAGCTCATAATGAGCAGCATCATTATTTACGAATTCCAAGTTTTGCGATCAACGCACGATAGCCTTCCAAGTCATTCTTTTTGAGATAGTCAAGAAGACCACGTCTCTTACCAACCATCTTCAAAAGACCGCGGCGGGAATGATGATCTTTTTTGTTCTCTTTCAAATGCTCTGTCAAAACATTGATTCTCTCTGTAAGAAGAGCAACCTGAACCTCAGGTGATCCTGTGTCGTTTGGTGTTCTTCCATACTCTTTAATGATTTCTGCTTTTCTTTCTGTTGTCATCATGATCGATGTACCTCCATAAATTTTTTAAAAAGCCAAGTACTAAGAACGGGTTGGAGTGTTCCACGCTCTGAGTATTGGTTGTCTAACGGAATTAGTTTAACACAATTTAACTTTTTTGTAAAGTTTTTTTCAAAATATAATTGTATTTTTTAAAATATTTTGTATAATAGAAAGCGTACTACAAGATTTACAAAATATCAACAATAAAGGAAGTTTTTTATGTTAGGAAAATGGTCACGGAAACTTGGTCCTTCCCGGTTGATCGCACTGAGTTTTGTTATTTTGATACTTACCGGTACCTTTTTATTGTGTCTGCCGGTCTCCGCGCGGGATGGTAATTTTACGTCCCCGCTGGATGCTCTTTTCACAGCAACAAGTGCTACCTGTGTAACGGGACTTATTGTCGCTGATACGTTTACCAAATGGTCCTTGTTTGGGCAAATTGTCATTCTCATCCTGATTCAGATCGGAGGCATCGGACTCATGTCCTTTATCTCTATGTTTTTCATATTTATGAAGCGAAAATTGTCGCTTCAGGACCGCATGCTTTTGATGCAGGCTGCAGGAAATACACAGTTGAGCGGTATGGTAAAACTGGTTCGGCGTATTGTATCCGGTACGTTTTTGATTGAAGGATGTGGTGCACTTCTGCTTGCCATCCGGTTTATCCCGCGTATGGGTTTCGGGCAGGGATTATACTATGCCGTATTTCACGCGATATCCGCCTTTTGCAATGCCGGTTTTGATCTGATGGGACGATACGAGCCGTATTCTTCGTTGACGGGATATGCCTCGGATGTTCTTGTAAATATCACGGTGATGCTTTTGATTATCATCGGAGGGATCGGATTTTTAGTATGGGATGATATTTTGAAATACCGCCTGTCTTTTAAGAATTATTCCCTTCATTCAAAGATTATTCTTGTGACAACACCGGTTTTATTAGTCGGCGGAGCCATCGGCTATTTTGTATTTGAGCAGAATTATACCCTTCAGGGAAATGGCATCGGCGAACAGATCCTAAAATCGTTTTTCGCCTCCACGACAATGCGTACGGCTGGTTTTAATACAATTGATTATGCCAGCATGTCGCCGTCTGCTTCACTTTTATCTGACGTTTTGATGATGATTGGCGGAAGTCCCGGTTCGACTGCCGGCGGAATGAAGGTCACGACAATTACACTGGTGTTTCTCTCGATGGTTTCGATGCTTCGCGGACAATCAGACACCGTAATCGGCAAACGACGGGTGAGCACAATTTTAATCAAACAGGCAGCTGTTATCATTTTAGTGTATGCTGTTTACATTCTGGCAGGAACTATGCTTATCTGCCACATTGAAGGACTGCCGATATCTAATGTGCTTTTTGAGGTCATTTCGGCTGTCTGCACCGTTGGCGTAACAACAGGGATCACCCCGCATCTGTGCGCCCTGTCACATATTATTTTGATCATTTTAATGTATGGTGGACGAATTGGCGGATTTACATTGATGCTCATCCTCGGAAAGCAAAACAAGCAGCCACCGCTTCGAAGACCAAAAGAAAATATATTGATTGGATAAAGGAGATTATTATGAAATCAATTCTTATTATTGGAATGGGAATGCTGGGACAATGTCTGGCAGCCCGTATGCAGGAACTTGGAAACGATGTTATGGTGATTGACCGCGACGAAGATAAAATCCAGGAATTGTCAACGCTTTTCCCGGATGCCCTGTCCGGTGACTGTACCAATCCGGCGGTTTTAAAATCCATCGGTGTCAACAATTTTGACTACTGTTTTGTCGCAATCGGTGAAGATTTTTATGCATCATTGGAAATCACTTCCATATTAAAAGAACTGGGTGCGCGGTGTGTCATTTCTAAAGCAAAACGAAAACGACAGGCGGATTTTTTAAAAAAGATCGGAGCCGATGAAGTCTTCTTCCCGGAAAAAGAAATTGCAGAAAAACTGGCAGTACGTTACAATGCGACAAATATATTTGACTATATCGAATTAACATCGGACTGCTCCATCTTTGAAATTCCGATCATCCCTTCGTGGGCAGGGAAAAGCATACTGGAAATTAATGTAAGGCAGAAATATAAAGTCAATATTATTGCAATAAAAAACGGCACGGTCATTGACCCGATGCCGGCAGGAAATTATGTATTCGGACCGGAAGATCATATTGTCGTCATAGGAAAATCCACCGATGTCTTTCAATTATCTTCGCAGACAACGGTGGATCCGAATTCTTATAACTGATCCCGGTCGATCTTTTTGCCGTCACGCCAGATGCGCTCAAGGTCATAAAACAAGCGGTCTTCCGGCGAAAACACATGGACGATAACATCTTTATAGTCCATCAGGATCCAAGTGGAATTTTTATTTCCTTCGATCCGTTCATTATGAATGCCATTCTGATGCATACGCATCTCTACATTGTCGGATAAAGCAGCGATCTGATTGCTGTTTTTTCCGTTGGCAATGATCAGATAATCCGCGATCACAGAAATCTCGTCAATCTGTATGATCCGAATATCTTCTCCTAATTTTTCATCCAACGCATCATACGCGATGCGAGCCATTTCATTTGATGTCATAGCGTTATTCCTTTCTGATACCATTCATACGTTTCCAGCGAAATCGTATCAATGGGCTGATTTTGTTCCCGAAGATAAGAAATTCCGTTTTCCAATGCAAAGCGCATTCCATCATCCAGATTTTGGAAGCAAGCAATCCGGACTTCCTGAAGCGAATGTGGTTTGCAGTCCATCGCACGCCCGGGTTCAATATAATCGGCAAGATAAATAATCTTTTCCAATACTGTCATATCGGGATGTCCTGTCGTATGATAACGGATCGCGGACAAAATTTCTTCATCCTCTACCTGATACTTTGTTTTCGCATAAAAAGCCCCTAATTTTCCATGAATGAGAGCGGGATTGAGCCGTTCCATCTCCGTCAAAGAAATCCCGGCTTCTTCACAAAGCATAATCTGCTCTTCTTTTTCATAAAATTTCGCACAATCATGTAAAAGCCCGGCAAGAAATGCTTTTTCCTCATCTGCATTATGAACAGCAGCAAGATTTGCCGCGGTGTATGCCACGCCTAATGTATGGCGAAACCGTTTGGGGCGCAGGGTGGCTTTTAAATAACTTAAAATCTTTGGTGTTGTAACTTTTTTCTTAAAAAGCGGTTTTTCATAGCCATACAAATTATGGAAACGGATATATTTCATTACCGCATCCGGAATCCGATAATCGACAGACTTTCCTTTTTGCAGCTGTGCACGCAGTTCACTGGAAGAAATATCGATCAATGGCATCTTGATAAAGGAAATCTTTGCCTTATATGTTTTCCTTAACTCTTCCGCTTTTTCTTTCAGTTGTTTTCCTGTTTCATCTTCCCTGTCGGCTGCTAGAATATGGCAATGTTTCATCACAAATGCCGGCTTATGCCACGTTTCGATCTCACGCAGGGAATCTCCGCCTAAAATAAAATAAATCTTGCACTCCGGATTTTCTCTTTCTATGATTTCCAGCGTATCACTCGTGTACGTGGTCCCCTCGCGGCAAAGTTCCAAATCTGAAAATACGAACTTTGGATTTCCGTCGATCGCATGACAGATCATGCGGCTACGATGTTCAGCAGAGACGATATCCGACTCCTTTTTATGCGGTGGATTTTTCGATGGCATAAACCAGACTTCATCCAGTTCAAACTGCCTCGCAGCTTCCTCTGCCATCAGCAAATGTACATTATGAATGGGATTAAATGTCCCTCCCATAATACCGATTTTCATCATTTATCACGCTTTCTTTGATGGTTTTGGAAGTTCAATCTTTTTATTGTCTTTGGACTCGCGGTAAAGCACGACTTTCTTTCCGATCACCTGTACCACTTCCGAACGGGTACGCTCCGCGATCACCTGTGCAATCTCTTTCGGATCATCAAAACAGTTTTTTAAGATGTGCATTTTGATCAATTCTCTTGCCTCCAATGCCTCATCTACTGCAGATATCAATTCCGGCGTTACCGAAGATTTTCCAATCTGTAAGATTGGTGTGATCTTCATTGCCAGACTTTTTAAATAAGCTCTTTGCTTGCTTGTCATCGTATTTCCTCATTTCTATTTGTAATATTCAAAACTCCATCCGTAAATCTCTACGGTGTCGCCATCTTCGATTCCAAGGGCTTCCAGTTCTTCCAGCATTCCGTTATTTTTAAGGAATTTCTGGAAAAATTCAAATCCCTTTTCCGAATCCAGGTTCGTATATCCTAACATGCGTTCTACACGTGGACCATCGATATGATATACGCCTTCTTCCTTCTCGTCCGCATACACATTGTATGGTTCGTTCTGGAAATCCGGTTCTTCTATCATATATTCTTTCTCAAAGACAACCTTTTCTTCTTTGATCTCATCCAACATGCCTTTGACGTAATACAGAAGTTCCTTTACGCCCTTTCCTGTTACGGCAGAAATTGGAAATACTTTAATTCCCTTCGGTTCAAATTCTTCTTTGAGTAATGTCAGAACCGTTTCTTCCTCATCACCGTAAAAACAGTCAATCTTATTGGCTGCGATAACCTGTGGACGGGCTGCGATCTCCTCACTGTAAGCGCGGATCTCCTGATTGATGACATTGATATCCTGAATCGGGTCACGTCCCTCCGTCGAAGCCGCATCTACCATGTGAATCATAACACGGGTACGCTCAATGTGTTTCAAAAATTGATGCCCTAATCCGATTCCCTCAGAAGCACCTTCAATCAATCCCGGTATATCGGCAATGACAAAACCATCCGTTCCTTCCAGGTCTACCACACCAAGATTCGGATTTAATGTGGTAAAGTGATAATTGGCAATCTTGGGCTGCGCATTGGTTACACGGGACAAAAACGTGGATTTTCCGACATTGGGGAATCCAACCAGTCCGACATCCGCAATCGTCTTCAATTCCAAAATAACTTCCAGCTCCGTCGCCGGTTTTCCCGGCTGGGCATATTTTGGCACCTGCATCGTCGGCGTTGCATAATGCTGGTTTCCCTTGCCGCCACGGCCTCCTTTTAAGATCACTTCTCTTGTATTATCATAGGACATATCGGTGATGACTTGTCCTGAATTTGCTTCTTTTACAATCGTTCCCGCCGGAACTTTTACTACGAGGTCCGCACCATCTTTTCCGTGGCATCGTCTCTTGCCACCCGGTTCACCGTCCTCGGCACAATATTTACGAATATGACGAAATTCATTTAAGGTATTGATTCCCGGATCCACTTCAAATATAAGGTCTCCTCCGCGGCCGCCATCGCCGCCATCCGGTCCGCCATTTGGTACATACAATTCTCTTCGGAAACTGACATGACCGTCGCCGCCTTTTCCGGAACGAATATAAATTTTTGCCTGATCTGCAAACATACGTATCTCCCTTTCAAATTGAGTATAAAAGGTAAAAGGGGCTGCCACATCTCATGACATGACAGCCCCGAAATTGTCAAAATTATTCAGCATCTACTGGATATACACTAGCCTGTTTTTTGTCTCTTCCTTTTCTCTCGAAACGAAGAACACCATCAACCAAAGCGTAAAGTGTATCATCTCCACCGATTCCAACGTTTGTACCCGGATGAATCTTAGTACCACGCTGTCTGTAAAGAATATTACCAGCTAAAACGAACTGTCCATCTGCTCTTTTTGCACCAAGTCTCTTGGACTCAGAGTCACGGCCGTTCTTTGTAGAACCCATTCCTTTTTTATGAGCGAACAACTGAAGGTTCATTTTCATCATGACATTTCCCTCCTAACAAAAATTAATGAAATGTAACATATTGTTTTCCATACGACTCCTGTATCCCCTGAATTCCTTTAAATAAGGACTTCAGCAGTAACACGGCACCACTGTCCAGCGGTTCCTTGCAGGTAAAATCAAGCAATCCATCGTTGTCATTCTGCACCAGATCAAACTTGGTGTCAGTAAATTCCTCAATGGAATTGATGCAGTTTATGGCAAGTGTCGAAACACCTGCACAGACAATGTCTGAACCATATTCTGCATATCCTGCATGACCGGACATATGAAATCCAATAATGTCACCACTATCAGACTTTTTTACTCGAACTTCTATCATAGACTCACCTTCTTTTTAAAAAGTGTCTACTCCTAGCTTATGCATTGATCTTGTCAATCTTTACCTGAGTAAATGGCTGTCTATGACCATTCTTTTTGTGGTATCCGGTTTTTCTCTTATATCTGTAAACAATAACCTTTTTACCTTTGCCCTCAGCTACTACTGTTGCAGAAACAGAAGCACCGTCTACGGTAGGAGTACCTACTTTAGTCTCCTTGTCACTTACTACTAATACCTGGTCAAAAGTAACAGTCTGTCCGGCTTCCACGCCAAGTTTCTCAACTTTGATCACGTCGCCTTCTTCTACTTTATACTGTTTACCACCGGTTGCTATAATTGCGTACATATAGCACCTCCTAATAAATTTACTCGCCAACTACGGTGCCTGCCTTATGTAAAAATGGGCAGAACTATAACCTCGTTGTGCGGCATACTTCTATAATATACCATCTCATGCACATTGTGTCAAGAGATTTTCTTTATAAAATATCAGTTTTTATAAAATATTTTAAAATCCCCACAGACAACTGCCTGCGGGGATCTGAATCTCAAAATAATTTTTGGATTATTTATCTTCCGGTGTATGCCATACCCAGTCACGTACTTCCGGAAGATCGATACCTTCTTCGTGGATGTACTGTTTGTGAGCTACGAGCATATCGTTCATCTTCTGGATCAAGAAGGAACCTTTGTTTCCAAGCTGTGGAAGGTTCTCGATGACAGATTTTGTCAAGTTGAAACGGTCGATCTTGTTCTGAACTCTCATGTCGAATGGAGTTGTAATCGTACCCTCTTCCTGATATCCAAATACATGAAGATTACGGTTTGTTCTATAGTATGTCAACTCATGAATCAAAGTTGGGTATCCGTGGAATGCAAAGATGATTGGTTTATCTTTTGTGAAGATAGCATCATATTCTGCATCTGTCAATCCGTGAGGATGTTTGGAGTTGGATTCCAGCTTCATAAGGTCAACTACGTTTACAAAACGGATCTTGAGGTCAGGAATGTTGTCACGAAGGATTGTAACAGCAGCCAAAGCCTCTTTTGTAGGTGTATCACCGCAGCATGCAAGTACTACATCCGGCTCTTCGCCCTGATCATTACTTGCCCATTCCCAGATACCGATACCCTGAGAACAATGTTTTACAGCCTGCTCCATAGTCAGCCACTGGTGACTTGGGTGCTTGGATGCTACGATTACGTTTACATAGTTCTTACTTCTGATACAGTGATCGAAGCAGGAAAGCAGACAGTTAGCGTCTGGTGGCAGATACATACGAACAACATCTGCTTTTTTGTTAGCGATGTGATCGAGGAAACCAGGATCCTGATGTGTAAATCCGTTGTGGTCCTGCTGCCATACGTTGGATGTAAGAAGAAGGTTCAAAGAAGCGATCTTCTGTCTCCATGGAAGTTCGGATGTAACTTTCAGCCATTTTGCATGCTGAGCAGCCATAGAGTCTACTACACGGATAAATGCTTCATAAGAAGCGAAGAATCCATGACGACCTGTCAAAAGATATCCCTCTAACCATCCTTCGCACATATGCTCACTCAGGTAAGAGTCCATGATACGTCCATCGTTTGCAAGTTTATCATCATCATCGTATTTTTCAGCCATGAAGTCACGGTTTGTAGCTTCAAATGCATGATACAGACGGTTAGACATCGTCTCATCCGGTCCGAAAATACGGAAGTTCTTTGTCTCTTCGTTCAATTTGAAGATATCACGTACAAATGCACCAAGCTCGATCATATCCTGTTTTTCAACAGAGCCCGGTTTTGGTACATCTACACCATACTCACGGAAGTCCGGGAGACGAAGATCTCTAAGCAAAAGACCACCGTTTGCATGTGGGTTTGCACTGATACGTGCATCGCCAACCGGTGCAAGTGCTTTCAATTCTGGAATCAACTGAGCATTCTCATCGAACAGTTCTTCCGGTTTGTAGCTGAGCAACCATTCTTTCAACTGCTCCAAATGTTCCGGTTTCTCCATTGTGATAGGCACCTGATGAGCACGGAAAGAATCTTCGATCTTATTTCCGTCATCATCAAATTTAGGACCTGTCCATCCCTTAGGAGTACGAAGAACGATCATTGGCCAGATTGGGCGCTCTGTGTTACCATTTTCACGAGCATCTTTCTGGATTTCTTTGATCTTTTCTACTGCTGTATCGAGAGCTTCTGCCATCTTACGGTGCATGTTCATGATATAGTTAGCATCATCTTTGTTGTCTTCTACAAAGATTGGCTCCCATCCACATCCCTTAAAGAAGTCTTCTACTTCTTCATGAGAAATACGAGCAAATACAGTAGGGTTGCTGATCTTGTATCCGTTTAAGTGAAGGATTGGAAGAACCGCACCATCCGTAACAGGATTCAAGAATTTATTACAATGCCAAGCCGTAGCAAGTGGACCTGTCTCAGCTTCACCATCACCTACGATAGTAGCTGTGATCAGACCCGGATTATCAAATACAGAACCGAATGCATGAGCGATGGAGTAACCAAGCTCACCGCCTTCGTTGATAGAACCAGGAGTCTCTGGTGCTACGTGGCTGGAAATACCGCCTGGGAAAGAGAACTGTTTGCAGAGTCTCTTCATACCTTCAATATCTTCACTTACGTTTGGATAAATCTCACTGTAGTGTCCTTCCAAATAGGAGTTTGCTACGAAGAAGTTTCCACCGTGACCAGGACCGGAAATCAATACCATATCCAAATCATATTTTTTGATAGCTCTGTTTAAATGCGTATAAACAAAGTTCTGTCCCGGAACTGTACCCCAGTGACCTACGATTTTTTTCTTTACCTGATCTCTTGTGAGAGGCTCACGTAAAAGAGGGTTGTCAAGCATGTAAAGCTGAGCTGCTGCTAAATAGTTTGCTGCACGCCAATAAGCATTCATTTTTTCCAAATACTCATCAGTCAATGGCAGCTTTTCTGGACAATCATTCATGTTTGCCATTTTCATTTTGCTCCTTCCAAATTCTGTTTTTATTCGATCTGCGCTCTTTGTATGCGTTATGTAACACTTGAAAAAAGGCAGTTTCGATAGCTTTTTGAGTAGAAAAACCGCAATGGTCTTTCACTACACCGCTTTCCATTATACCATATAATTCGTTTTCAGCAAGTTTTTTTTAAGATTTTATCAAAATTATTGTAAAATGCACAAATTTTGTCGTCTTTTTGAAAATAATTGTGCATTTTAGCTAATTCACTTCATCTGACGTCGATAACGTCTGCATATAATACCCTGCCGGAAGCACAAACATAAGCAGGATAAACGCCGCAAATGCCAGCATAAACAATATATATACGATCCAGGCAGCCGCATTCTGCGCCTTCTGCAAATGAAGTCCGAAAAATCCTTTGCGCTGAAGAAGCCACGCACTGAAGCAAAGCAGGATCGCCGCAAAGCTGATAACCGCTCCGGACACACGTCCTTTTGCCTGATAATGAAGAGAAATCTCATTGGTGCCCTCTTTCACGGGAATCGTCATCATTCCGCCGATCGAAGTCACTTTTTCCGACACATCCTCTCCGTTTACTTTACATTTCCAATTTTCGTCATACGGAACCGGAACAAATACCGATCCGGCTTTGGCATCTTTTAACGTAAAAGACGCACCGCTGTTTTTCTGCTTCAACTCCGTTACCTGCATTCCCTGGTTTTTCAACGTATCTGCGGTCTGTTCCAGCAAAGAATAATCCAACGTTCCCAGATGCAGATCCGTTACGGCTGCATTTGTCGCAAACTGAACCGTGACCGTTTCATTTTTAAATGCGCCGAGGCAGACCAGTCCGTTACAGAAATCGCTTGGATACTGTTCATTTTCATAGTAATACGAAGCCGGAATTTTAACCGGTGTGCCATTGACATAAATTGTCACCGGGTTCTCTCCCGTATTCGTTCCATAAAAGTACAATACCTGCGTATTTTCTCCGACCGTCAACGTCGCTGTTCCATTTTGAATCTGCCCGCTGATATCTGTGATCAACGGCTGTTCCTCTCCGGAGACAGTGCGGAACAGATCATTTTGTGTCGCAAATTTATCATAAGAAGCCTCCAATGACTCGACATTGCTCTGAACAGCAAACGGAAATTGAAGTTTCATTTTGTACAATGACAGGGAATCATCTTTTCCCCCATCCACGTCCTTTACCTTGTCATAAAGAAGCGGTGGAAGTTCTCTCTCGCTGAAGGCATCCCGAATCTGAAATAAACTGTCGCTAAATACGGTTCCACCGGTGTCCAGCAGCTGCGTCCAGTTAATCGTATACCCAAGGGCGGAATACATCGGCTGCAGATTTGGATTCAGCACATGCCAGTAATTGGAAATCGCCTGTCTTCCCAAAACGATCGAATATTGAATATGGTCCACTTTATAATCCATATTTTTAATGCGTTCAAACGGCTCTGTTTCGGTATCAAGACTGTTTGACAAAGAATTCGCCGCTTCCAAATACTGCGCATCGTAAACCGTAACATTATCTTTATTTGGGGCAAAACTGATCAGAGATGTTCCAATCAACTCCGCACACAAAAGCAGGACAATGACCGGTTTTCCTTTTTTCACTTTGAAAAAGACGATGTACGCGACCAGAAAAACAATTTCCAATGCCACACATAAAAAGCCGTCTTTTAATGTTTCATAATCGGGATTTGCGCAATAAGACGCATACCGGTTTTTCCATACCAAGGTCATGATGATGGTCGTCATCAAAGCAGCGGCAGCCAGCAAAATCCCCTTCTTCTGCCGAACTTTTTTAACCGCTTGAATCTTGCTCTTTTCATAATTATCCGCGAGCAGGCAGACGGCAAAATCAACGAGGGAAAATGTAATCACAAAAATAAATCTTACCGGCCAGCAGGCGCGGCTTCCCCCATGCCACAAAAGCTCCGTCCCCGGCACGATGACAGAAACTGCCAGCAGAATCACACGAAGGATCTGTGCTCTGTAACGTTTCCACTTCTCTTTCGCTGCTCCTTTTCCGCTAACGAGAAGAAATAGAATCGCCGCCAGCGGAAGAGCCATATTGACCACCAGCCGCTGCACATCTTTCCATTCCGTTTCACTCCAAGCCGCCTTAACCGCCGTCTGATACGTCTGCAAAAAACCGCCGGTCTGCGTTCTTGATGTATTGGAAATGCCAGTTAATGCCGGAATCGTAATGACCGCACTTAAAAGGCACCCCGCCACGACAGCTGCAAACAACCGGAGAACAGTCTCTTTTTGATCCGAACGTTTTCCTTCCGATGCCAAAAAGATACGAAGTCCGCTTGTAAAAAACAGGAAAATGCAGAGAATCGCCCCGGTATACACATTGCTGATCATCGCCCACGCAAGCACTATGATAAAAAAGCAGCTTTTCTTTTTCTCCATCAACCGGTCAAGACCGATCATTAAGAGCGGCAGGAAAAAGGCCGCGTCCATAACGAGCATGATCTGGAAATGAACCAGACTGGCTGCCCCAAAGGCATACAATACGCTTCCCAAAATCGGAACGATAGACGGAATCTTATATTTGCGGAGATAAAAATACATCGCAAAAGCAAGGCCGATCATCTTCAATAAGATAAAGATATTGGCATAATAATACAATGCCCCACGCGGGCACAAATACAACAGTAAATTCAGCGGGCACAATATAGAACTCAGTGATGCTGCTCCGGAAATATCCATTCCCAATGCGGAATTCCACGTAAAAAACGGGCTTTCTTTTCCGTGCAGCACATCCCACATATAGTACATTCCATTGGGAATCGTCTGCTGCACCATATCCCCTCGCGCGATCGAATGCTCTCCAAAAGGAAAAATCCCGTTTGCCGCGTAAGCAAGCAGAACGACCACACTGATCACGGCTGCAATGATCCCAAGATCCTTTGCCGCCGCTGCCATCTGTTTTTTATCTTTCTTCTGAATCCAAGTTTTCCAATGACTCATAAGTTCCACCTTTTCCCTTTCCAAAAAGTTCATACAACGGTTTCCTTACTTTCTTTCTGGTAATTTCTACCAGTCCCAGTGCTGTCATATCAATGACTTTTGCCGGCACACGGTCTTTTTCCATCTCCTGTTCCAGCAATTTCAGCAATTCCTCGACATGGCCGCTTTCTTCCATATCAATGAAATCGATCAAAATGATCCCGGACAGATTGCGAAGCCGCATCTGCCTCGCTGCCTCGACCGCCGCTTCTTTGTTCAGTTTAAAAAAGGTATGTTCTTTGTTCCGTTTTCCCTGAACCGCCTTTTCCGTATTGACATCAATCACCGTCAATGCTTCCGTCGGCTCAATGACAAGAGAACCACCGCTTTTTAACCAGACATGCTTTTTGAAACATTTTTCCATTTTGGAAGAAATCCCCAGCAGTTTATCCAAAGGGTAATTGTCTTCGTAGAAGCAGATCGTTTCTTCCTTCAGCTGCGGATCCTTTTTTAACTCCTCAAAAATGCCTTTTTGATCGGTTATAATGCGGTCAAAATAATGGTTTCCGCTTGCTTTGATGTATTTCACCAATTCCCGCTCGGCACCATATAATTTTGAAAAGCATGTGCGGTGAGGTGCTTTTTTGCGAAGTTCCCGCATCTGTTCCAACAAGGCATGACATTCTTTTATAATCGCATCATCGCTTGCATTTTGACACGTCGTCCGCAGAATCATTCCATATTCTTCTCCGTCAAACTGCGAGAGAATACGTTCCATCCTCTCCCGCTGCGAAGAATCGGTTATCTTTTTTGAAATATTTTTTGTCGTAATATCGGTCGTAATGACCGCATACATCCCTGCCAGCTCCAGTTTCCGCGAACAGACCGGCTGTTTGCTTTTCACCGCCGGCTTTATGATCTGAACCGGAAATTCCATTCCCTGCATAACCTCAGAAAATTCTTCTTTTTTTAAGGGCAGATAACACATATTGTTTTTGGTCACTTCCAAAAACGCCGCCTGAATATTCGGAACCACATTTTTTACTTTGGCAAGATAAATATCGCCGGTTGCGATCGCCTGCTCTGCCTCTGCCGGTTCCACGATAATGTCATACAGTTCGTTTCCCTGAAAAACAGCGGACAAAAGATGATTTTTGTAAGGGATTACAGCAAGTTGTCTCTCTATCATTCGGAAGCGGCTCCTTCCTCATCCATAAAATACATCTGAAGTCTGTGAATCTGGTAGGAATACGGTCGAAACTGCGCCTGTACATAGTGCTCAAATGCCTGCAGAACGTGTTCCGGTTTAATGTTGATTGAACTACCGGAAGTCAGCTGTAAAAACAGGCAGTCTTCACTGTCAAATTCATTGTGAAGTTCCGGAAGTGCCTCGCCCGTCTTTTCTTCAAATGTTTCACGGGTAAATGCGTACTGCTGAATATACGGTTTGATATCCATCTCTTTTTCGCTCTTTTTTGTCTTTTTTAAAATAATGATCTGCGGCTGCTGCATAAATGCTTCAAACATTTCCGGCAACGAAAATTCACCGGCAGTGCCGCCTTCTTTGTTTCCCATATTCTTCCAGAAACAGTCTTCTTTTTTCACCGTGATCATATAATCACAGGCGTGCAATAATGCCATCGAAGTCTTTGATTTATCCGGAAGAACTTTCATTTCTGTCACAAACAATTCGTCTGTCATACATGTATTTAAGTAGTTTACAACTTCGTTCGGATCTTCCGAAGGAAGGGATACAAATTCAATATCAATATATTCTCCGTCGCTCGTCAATCCGACACTTAACGGAGAAGCAAAACTCATGATCTGATGTGGGTTAAACCCCTGTGAATAAGCCACATCCATCTTCGCTCGCCGAAGTGCTTTCTGGAAAAAACGCATACAGTCGAGGTGTCCGATAAATTTGATCGAACCGGTTTTTGTAAAACGAAATCTTGTTTTCATGCCTGCCTCCATTCCATGCAGACACCTGAACCAAATTTGGCGGCTCCACATCCACTACATTTTGCCCGGCAATTCGGGGTCACTTTCTCCTGCAGGGAATTTTCATATTCGCGATACAGGAAATTCTTAGAAACTCCAATGTCAATAAAATCCCATGGGAAAATTTCATCTTTGCCGCGCTCCCGGTAATTATAAAAATAGCGCGAAACACCATTTTCATCCATTACCTGTTCCCATACATCTTCTTTAAAATAATCCGTCCACGCGTCAAAAATACAGCCTCTGCGGTATGCATCTTCAATCACTTTACACAGTTTGCGGTCTCCTCTGGCAAAGATTCCCTCTAACTCGGAAGTAACCGCATCGTGACATTGATAACGGATCGAGCGCTGGTTTAACTGCTCTTTCACTTTTCCAAGCAGAAAACGCCGCTTCGACTCAAACTGTTCTGCCGTATTCATCGGCGACCATTGGAATGGCGTAAATGGTTTCGGTACAAAAAAGGACGAACTTGCCACGATCTCCGGCCGTCCATGACGTTCTTCTTTGGGCAGTTCAAAATATTTGGCAGCAATTTTATCTGCCAATACCGCGATCTGCTCGATATCGTCTTCCCGCTCGCCCGGAAGTCCAAGCATAAAGTACAATTTTACACGGTTCCAGCCGCCCTGAAATGCCTCCCATGCGCCCGACAAGATCACTTCTTCGGTAAGACCTTTATTGATCACATTACGCATTCGCTGGGATCCTGCCTCCGGTGCAAACGTCAGACTGCTCTTTTTGACATCCTGCACTTTACTCATGACATCGAGCGAAAAGGCATCGATTCGCAGTGACGGCAGCGAAATATTGATCTTTCGCTCATCACATTCATCAATCAGAAAATACACCAATTCCGATAATTCTTTATAGTCACTGGAGCTCAATGAACTCAGTGTGATTTCCTCATATCCGGTATTATCGAGCATCGTAACTGCCATTTTTTTCAGATAATCAATGTCTCTCGGACGGATCGGACGATAGATCATCCCCGCTTGGCAAAAACGGCATCCGCGGATACATCCCCGTTGTATCTCCAGTACAACGCGGTCCTGCGTCGCCTTGATATAAGGAACCAATGGCTTCTCCGGATAATACGTATGAGTCAGATCATTGACGACCTGTTTTTTCACCTTTTCCGGTGCCGTTTCGCAGTTTGGCACCATGGCATGGATCGTTCCATCCTGATTATACGTAATATCGTACAAAGATGGCACATAGATTCCATCTACCGTCGCCGCAATCTCCAAAAATTCCCGTCTTGATTTTCCCGATTTTTTCCATTCTTTATATTTATCCAAAAGTTCACGATACGACGTCTCACCCTCACCGATATAAATCAGATCAAAAAAGTCTGCGATCGGTTCCGGATTATACGTACAAGGCCCCCCGCAGACGACAAACGGATCTTCCATCGTGCGGTCTTTCGTATACAGCGGAATCCCGGACAGATCTAACACCTGCAAAATATTGGTATAACACATTTCATACTGCAGTGTAATCCCTAAAAAGTCAAACTCTTTAATCGGCTGCTGGCTCTCAAGCGCAAACAACGGAATGTGCTTTTCCCGCATAATCTTGTCAAGATCCGGCCACGGAGAATAGACTCTCTCGCAATACGTGTCTTCCCACTGATTAAACATATCATATAATATCTGGATTCCCAGATGCGACATTCCGATCTCATACACATCCGGGAAACACATGCAAAACCGGACATCTACCGATGCCGGGTCTTTTTTTACCATATTAATTTCATTTCCTGTATATCTGGCAGGTTTTTCTACACTCATCAGAATTTCATCCGAAAGTGCCAAAAAACGTCTGTTTTTCAAAGCCATAATGATATCTGCTCCTGTTCTTAATGTTCGTCACTTTTTCATTATAACATTCTTGAAAATTCTCTACAAGAATAAATTGCTTTTTTTTGCCTGCTATGCTAAAATTATGTTTAGAATTATGCTTTAAGAAAGGAGCTTATTTATGTGGTGTCCAAAATGTAGAAATGAATATATTAATGGAGTTACTACTTGTGTAGACTGTGGTTGTGATCTGGTCGAGGAACTTCCGGAAGAAATCGACGAAAACGAACCGGTTGCCATCGGCTCTCTCGCCAAAGAAGAAACAGCTGCTAAACTTGTCAGTTACTTAAACCGCGCGGGACTGCTCAGTTGTGCTGTACGTCCACAGCCGGAAAATGAAGAGGGTGAAATCCCTGCCTACGATATTATCGTCGCCGGAAAAGAATTGGTTTATATCCATCAGCTCTTTGATGGTCTGACCGAAGACGCTGATGACGACGAGAATCCGGATCTGGAACTTCTGCTTCCGAAATTCGAAGAAAAATATGCTGAAATTCAGGATGAGGAAGCAAATAAACTTCTCTCTGACCTTCGTACGGAAGCCAGTACCGTTTATGTCAATAAAAAAGATACCTATTCGGATTTTAAATTCAGCGGAATCAGTTTTATCGTGTTTGCTGTCCTTGGTTATCTTTTTGCACTCTTAAACGGCTTGGGTGTGTTGACAATATTTAACACATTTTCTGTTGTCGTTTTAACGATTGTATTTACCATTTTTATGATTATCGGAATTTCTTCGATCCATAAAGCAAACACTATCAAAACGCTTGTTTCGGAAGAAGAAAATGTACTCGAAGACGTTGAAAATTACATCGCAGAACATTTTACCGATGACTATTTTGCTTCTCTTCCATCGGATGCAAGCCTGAGTGACGAGGAAAATTTCCTGATGATCACAGACCGGTTAAAAGTCGAATTGACCGAAGCATTTCCATTGTTCAGCCGAGGATACATCGATCAGCTGGTGGATGATCGCTACGGCGAATATTTAGATTCTAAGGAAAGCGAAGAACCGGAAGAAGCAAGCGAAGACGAAAATGTAGAAGAATAAGTAGAAGAATAAAATCAAAGGGTTGTCCAAAACGGGCAACCCTCTTTATTCTATGAAATAACTTTTTTTGTCTGCCATTTTCCCGATAAATAACGGATGACAAAGAACAGGGATCGCACACCCCAGTCAATAAACATGCCATACCATACTCCCAAAATCCCAAGATTACATACCACGGCAAGAAAATAACTGCAAAGTACGCGGAACATCCACATGGACAAAATTCCGGTAAGCATCGTATATTTGACGTCTCCCGCCGCCCGCAATGCATTTGGCAGGGTAAAACTGAGCGGCCAGATAAAGACTGCGACGGAACTGAACCAGCGAAGCACTTCTACCGCCATATCGGTTGCCTCTTTCGACAGTGAAAATACACCAGCCACCTGCGGGGCAAAAACAAACAGTAGGGCGTTCATAATCCAGTCGCCTGCATACGCAAGCACCATCAATTTCTTTGTATATTTTTTCGCCTGCTCTATTTCTCCGGCTCCCAGACAATTTCCGACAACCGTGATCAGGGCAAGGCCCATCGACATCCCCGGAATATTCGGAAATTCAATCACCGAATAACTGACCGAGTTTGCCGCGATCGCCGCTGTTCCAAATCTCGTGATCATGCTTACTACCATCAATTTTCCCACTTGAAACATACTATTTTCGATTCCACTGGGAATTCCAATCCGCAAAATTCTCGTTATCATTTTTCGGTTCGGCATCAGTTCCCGCAATCGTTTCAGCTGCAATGGATTGTATGGTTTTGTCACCAAAATGACCATGCATATTCCGCACACAATGCGGCTGACCAATGTAGCAAGTGCCACACCAAGCACGCCGTATCCCATCATAACAAGCACGGCATTTAGCACAATATTGATTGCATTCATAAGCACACTAAGAATCATACTGACTTTGCTGTTTCCGACACTTCGAAAAATGGCCGCACCGGCATTATACACACCAAGGAACGGATAAGATAACGCCGTTACAAACATATAAATCCATGCACTGTGCATTACCGTCTCTTCCACTTTTCCAAAAATTGCCGGCAGCATCCGGTGTCCAAATACGGCACAGATCAACGCAGCCACCACCGAAAACACAAGAAGCACGGTTTCCAGCTGTGCCGCCGCAAATGTCGCCTCTTCGGTATCTTTCCGTCCATTGTACTGACTACAGACGACGGCTCCTCCGGTCGCCAGCGCCGCCATCACCTGTATGATAAGCAGATTGATATTGGTTGTCAATGCCACACCCGACACAGCGGCTTCTCCGGCTTTCGACACCATCAGCGTATCGACCATTCCTACCATAACATTCAAAAACTGCTCAAACATCAGCGGCAGGATTAATGCCTTTAATTGTTTTCTATTGTAAATCAACTCCGGGTCACGACCTCTCCTTTTTGAATCAAATAGGAAAGAAAGGCATCGCACGCCTCGTCCACATCGCGGTAAGTCCGTTCAAAATCCCCGGTATACCACGGATCCGCAATACTTCTTTCCTCCCCGGCAAAAGACAAAAATTTGTAAATCTTTTTGTCTTTGTCTTCGCCAAAGACGCGTTTCATATTGCGGATGTTCATGTCGTCCATCCCGATCAAATAGTTATATTCGTCATAATCTTTTTTACGGATCTGTCTCGCCCTCTTGCCATAACAGCTGATGCCAAGCCTCGACAGAATCTGCTGTGTGCCATGATGCGGCATATTTCCAATTTCTTCCGTACTGGTTGCCGCAGATTCGATATGAAACTGCTCTCCCAGTCCTAGTTTTTGAACTTTGTCACGGAAAATAAATTCGCACATAGGGGAGCGACAGATATTGCCGTGGCAGATGAATAATACTTTTATCATGTTCTGAAATCTCCTTATAAATGGGCAATACAGCGTAAAATCAATATTTTTACCTTTGAGGCAAATCCTCTGTTCTTTGCATAATTTGGCATATGTAAGCATATTTTGTACCTCAAAAGTAGTAAATTGAGTAGTAAATCGTACCCTGTACACCTATTTTACTACTCGGTAAATCACACCGCTGTTTCCTCCTGTTCCAATCTTATGAGTTCCGCTCTGGCATCCTCATAGTTGATATGGGTATATGTGTCCAGAGTTGTACCTATCTCACTATGCCCCATGAGATACTGAAGGGATTTTGGATTAATACGTTTCTTTACCATATTTGAACAATAAGTATGACGACATACATGGGGTGTTACTTTTGGCATTGGTACTTTGAATAATTTATTGTACTTTGCACAAATACGCTGAAAATAATGTTCCCAATGCAATGCTACCATTGGCATATCATTTTTGTCCAGATAAAGAAAACCGCTGTATCCACTAATCTCTGGTTCCTGTGATGGTACTTTTCTATTTTTAATGATATTCTCAAAACAGGAACACAACTCGTCATTCATTGGAAGTATACGCGTACCAGCGTTTGTTTTGGTTTTTTCTATTACATATTCCATGTTACTGGTACGCTGTAACTGATGATTCACACTAATTGTTTTTTCTTCCAAATCAATGTCTGATAATGTCAAACCACAAAATTCAGAAATCCGAAGTCCCGTTTTGAATAAAACATAAATAGCCTCATAATATTTTGAAAAGTGCTTATCATACTGCACAAAGCGGAGAAAAGCATTCTCCTGCTCTTTCGACAAAGCCTCTCTTTTCTTACTATCATTATACAGGACATCCCCCAGATTAAACTGGAACGGATTTTTAGAAATAATATCGTCATCCATTGCCATCTGAAAAGCAGGGCGAAGTATACCTCGTATAGTACATATAGAACTATAGCCTCGTTCGTTCTGTTGCATATCTATCAGCCATTGTTTGGCATCCGACAGTTTTACTTCATTTATCCGCTTACTTCCGAACTCCTTTTCTTTTGCTTTTAGCAAATTGATAACGGTCTTATATCCAGCCCGTGTACTGTGGCGTACTCCTTTTTTTTGCAGAATATATTTTTCGACAAGTTCCAACACGGTAATATATTCTGTTTTTGTTATACTATCGTCATTGATAGTTTTAAGGATTTCAAGTTCCTTATCACGCAATGGGATACATTCTCTTTTCCCTGCTGGCAAAGCATCTGTATCAACCAATTTCCACGAATACACAAAATTGGGTTTTCCCTCACTATCAAGATACTTAAAAGCATATCTTCCATCTTTTCTCTGACTCTCTCCATTTCGTAAAACACGGTTTTTATTATCTCGTCTTTTTACACTCATACATTGTCTCCTTTCTTCAAAGAAAGAGCCTTAGTATAGAACCATTTTATTTTACCATACCAAAAGCTCAATTTCCATTTGTTTTGCTAAATTACTGTCACTTTGGAATCTAGATACTCTTCAAACTTTTTTCTTTTGACAAGAATCTTTGTTCCGTTCTGAATCACAAAACCATCATCTAAATGTTCATTCATTATCTTTCGAAGTTTTTTCTCCCCAATCCCAAAATAAAGAGCTGATTCCGAAATTGTCAGAGCATATTTCTCCCAGATAGGTAATACAAGTCGACTGCTATCATTTGTCACATCAACCATAAAAAAAAAGACCTCCTTTGCAAAAACAAAAAATTTACAAAGGAAATCCCTTATCTCGAAATCAAAGTATCTTTTTCATGCCAACTGACCACATAAACTATAACAAGTTAATATTATTTTGAAGAGCCTCTTCAATTTCCTTACTACTGATGTTGATATAACGCTGAGTGACCGCACAACTGGAATGCTGAAGTAATGTTCTTACCAATTCAATATTACAATCACTGTTCTTGTAAATATTTGTGGCAAAAGCCTTACGAAAACTGTGAGTGCCTATATCCATTACCCCCAGATAATCACAAACCATCTTTAATGTTTTATTGACCACCCTCGCTGAAATAGGGAACAGTTTCGCCTGTGGTGAGATATTATTTTTTTCTGCATACTGGATGATAAATTCGTAAACTGGTGTGGGAACGGTGAAACATCGTTCTTTTTTTGTTTTCTGTTCCACAATATCCAATCTATACCTACCAGATTCATAACAGATAGAATCAAGGCGTAACTGCAGGATGTCCCCAATACGCAAGCCAAGATTATATTCCAAAACCAGAACCGTAGCTACTCTCTGGTTCGGCTTATGGTGTACCCCTTGATACTCAAAACCACTCCGCAAAGTGCTTATAATAAGATGATAAGTAGCCTTGTCGACTGCCTTTGTTTTTTTATTCATAGTGACCAACTCCTTTCCGTATAAATAATAAAATTCCTTATTCGTTATCTGGCTAGTTCCTATATTGATACCCCCAAGAGCCACAAGGGGCTGAAATGCAAAAAAGTTCCAAATTTTCTTATTTTTAGAACTAGGCATGAAGCCGTATTTTGCCCCGTGTGCCCTCGTATACTTCCAAAGGGAGAGATGACACCATAATGCCCTTTAAGGGCAAAATGAAGCAAATACAAAGCCACAAGGGGCATCGTTGACAAAAGCCAAAAGCACAGAAAACCAAAAGGGCATCCCTAAAACGGATACCCCTTTTTCTCTGCTGATAAAATCAAATTGCCTTAGCGATGCAGAATACCTTCTCCCGAAAAAATATAGGAAAGTGCCAAGATATTATGATATTCCATTGCCGAGATGATAAATCTCTGCTCTGCATTATTCGCCCCTCTGGATGTTAGCTTATGCACTGTGACCATCTCTAACTGCAAAAGAGTTTTGAGCAACTGCTCTGTCTGCGGTTTCCAACATCTTCCCTTTCCGACATCCAAATATGGCTCCTGTACAGAGCGAAGTGCAACACCCCGATGGAATAACTCCATTGCAACTCTTACATACATACGCACCGAACCAAAACTCTTTATGCTGACACACCAGACGGTGTCACCCGTCTGAATGCGTGAGAGTAGCATCTCAATATTGTGCAAAGGACATAAAGCATCTTTTTGAATCTTCTTGCCTTGAAAAACAGAGTACACCTGATTGGAATCGGTCTGGGAATTGTAAATACCATATTGCAATTAAATCATCTCCTTTTCTTCATTTGTAAAACATAAATCTATGTATGATACCCCAATACAAACTGAGTAAATGCTTCTGTGAACTGCAGGCTGATTACCAAAAAATATGTGTAAAAGTTTCATAGGCAATCAAAGTTCCTTTTCGATAAAAGAACTTTGATTTTTATTCACAATCTTATTTTTTTGAAATCTGCACCGTATACCACAATAAATCATTTGTCCGAGAAGAATCTTCTGCAATATCAAAATTCAATAACAACTCTGTATCTTATATTTTGATAATAAAAGGTAACAAGTTCCTATTTTTCAATGTGGAAATGAAATGGCTTACCCCACTACACAAAGACTATGGTGATAATTTGTAATGGACACACTACTAATGTTGGGTGTAGAATATTTGAAGATAACTAATACCGAAAAGGAAAGCATACCCCCATGAAAAATGTAACCACAAAGCACACTTCACTCAATCTGCCAGAGTCACTTCTTACACAGGCAAGAAAGGAAATCCCCCAGATTTTTATAACTGGAAAGCAAAGCTATGTACCAATTTTGAATGCTCTGCTTTATACTTTCACACAACCTCAAAAAGCCTGCCAGAAAAAACTGCCCTATGTACAGACATTACAACAAAACTATCATTCCGAAAAGAAAACTATAAAAATATACCCCTCACTGCCCCTTTTCCTTTTGGATGCTGTGCGAGAAAAGTACCAGACTGACACTTTACCATTAACTAATACGCAGACCATCGAACTCGCCCTCATTGATACACTGACCTCTGACATCAAGAAGGAAGAGTTGTTGACAGGTCTGCCATTTCCGTACCCCTTCTCAGGCACGAAGAATGCAGAGATATGTAAACTGACCTACCAGTACTTGTCAAATATTTGGGATACCCCGAATCGCAGACACTACATTGAACCTTTTACTGGAAGTGGGGCTTTATTTTTTGCCTTACCCCTGCATGACAACTGGCAATATACACTCAATGACCTTGATGCCAACAAAATCAATTTCTTACGCTCAGTAAAATACCGCTTACCCGAACTGATGGAGAAAATCTGGAATTTACTTCAAGAACCCAAACGATATATCAAGAGCGAAGCGTATCTGCCAAAAAACTGGATACATAAGTTCGATAATCCAAAATACCCCAACCATCTGGATGTGGAAATGGGGGCTCGGTACTTCATCTACCGCCATCAGAAAAGGCGAAAAAACTCTGCCATTATGAATAATACCGCCTACCGCCAGCTTGCGTTCTTACCCCTTTATTCTGCCAAACTAAGAAAAGCCAATGCCGCACTTTTATGTATGGATGCACTGGCTTTTATGGATACACTGATTGATGATGACAATACTCTCTTTCTTGTGGATTCGCCTTACCCCTTTACAGAAAGGTACTACAATGATATTGATGGTAAATTTTATCGAAAGCATCTTATACTTTCGAAACGGTGTCACAAAATTGCTGAATCTGATAATGGCGTTTTTATGTATTTCTGCCGAACTACACCGCCAGTCGCACTATATCGAAAGACACCTGAGAAAGTACCTCAGAAACAAGACAAACTCAATCAAAAGATTGACAGTCTCTATGCAGGCAAAGGATATTTCAAGTATGAATACCCCGTAAGTGATTATGTTACTGAATGCCTTATATCTAATTATAGTGGTCTAGGGGGAAAACCATACTAACTGGGCAATGCAGAGAATATACGGTTTTATTCAAGCTGACTCCGTTGCTCTGCACTCTCTGACACCTTCCCCCACCTTTTATTTTAGCTTTAACTTTATTTACTTGTTAAAAATTATAAATATAACTCAGAATGTAGGTGTTACATTCTTTTTTTCTTACCAGTTTTTATAATCTATACTATATTACATATACATAATATAACCGCTTTACTAGTCATATCAAATGCAACTAAATAGCAAAAAAATCACATAATGTCATGCAGAAAAAAACCAACTGATATGCACTTTTTATCCAAATATGGGTATTTTTTTGACCCTGTTTTTTATACATCTGTAGTGCTTTTTATTCAAAACATGACTTCTTTTTTTCATCTAATATGACACACTACGCTCTAAAACACTTCTTACAATTTGGACTTTATTCTGCACCTATGTTATACTAAAAAAAAATACCTCATGAGCGACCATCTCATGAGGTAAAACGGAGGGAGTGTTTATCATGATAGATAAACTTAATACATTACTTTCAGACAAAAAATTCCAAGTTCTTGTAATCACCATTTATACTCAAAACATCGGGTTTATGCCTGAACTTATAAAGGCTGTCCTACCTTCACTTGTGTAAAGTAATGTAAACGCTCCATAGTGAGTATCTTGACAAAAAAGTACCTCATCGCTTCGAGGCA